>ERZ1292633.475-Hain-H41-02um-R1-475-length-47017-cov-7_pt1 | contig 43640 bp, 37 predicted proteins | sample MGYA00564406_ERZ1292633 | MGnify/ENA primary metagenome ERZ1292633 (study PRJEB36523, sample SAMEA6512639) | groundwater metagenome | collected 2019-01-08 | study: AquaDiva: Metagenomics assemblies of 32 groundwater samples | reverse complement strand
AAAAACCTGACTTCAATTGGAAAACGAAGAAAGATAATTTCTTCTTCAGAAATTACCGACAAAGAAGGAGTGCGCAGGGTTATTAATCGGCATATGGTTTGTATCGTAAAAGAAATCGATCCTAACTTTAAAGAAGCAAAACCTCTGCCTTATCTTTACGTACGAAAAGAGCATAATGATAAAGATCAAGTTGAAAAATTCTTCTGCCGGATGAAAGCAAATATTTACGCTACTTCCGGAGATAAATTATATATGGTGCGGTTTATGCATTCTCTTAAGATCACGCTTTTTGCGTTATCTGAACATAAATCCCAGCCACAGATATGGAGAGAAAATGAACGACCGAAGGTATTTTGAAAGAATTGCAGTAAAAATTCCTTTGCGGTACCAGAATCCTCTTAACGGCACTGAAGATGTGGCACAGACGTTGAATATCAGCGCAAACGGCATTTGTTTTGTAACAAGTGGGTATATCCCCATGGAAAATAACCTTAAAATGTGGCTTGATATACCTGATCATCATGAGCCTCTTGCGGTAGAAGGGGAGGTATCGTGGATAAGGCCGGAACGAAAAGGAAACTATAAGCAGGTCGGGATTCATCTTATACATGAAAAGCTAATTGGCCTGGCGCGGACTTTATGGCTGAAAGAGAACTTGAAGGCGCAGCCTAACTTAGAATGATTGTTCCCTTGACAAAAGGGAAGAAATAGATTATACTTTTACAAAGTATTTATAAACTCTTAAATCCGGCATTTCTGATAATTATGGAGGTAATTGTCAGAGCTGCCACGGAATTGTTTCGAGCCGGATGACTAAAAAAGGGTCAGGCCGGCTTTTTGTTTTTTTAAGGCTTATAATATATGCGCGAGGAAAGAAAAATGAAAAAAACAGGAATAATAATACTATTAATAATCGTTGTTATCATCGTTGTTACAACGGTATATGCTATTCAAGAGGCAGGAACTCAGAAAACGATGGAAAGCGGCGCATCCGGTTGGCTAAAACCTTCAGAGTCGTTTACAGATAAAAGTACTAATGTTGCTGGTGGTAATATTTCGGCTGTTGATTCTGAAGATAGAGGTTTGTGGAACCTTATGGGTTCAGATAGGCAAGAGCGAGATCCGTCATAAAAGGAAGGGATAAAAGGAAGGGATTGACAATGCGAGAGAGCAGATGTATATTAAAATCAAAAAAGGAGATTGAAATGAAAAAGATTCTCCTGGTGTTAGCTCTGCTTCTGATCATACCCGCCTCGAATTGTTTTGCTGCTTTTAGCTTCAGCGCCACCCCTTATGACGGCGGTAATGACCTGCGTTTTGGTAAAGTAAGCGGTATTACAAAGCCCGTCAGTAAAGAGCTTATCTTAAGTATTACAAGCGACCTCGGAAAACGATATCAGGTAGTTCAAATGTTGCTTGATCCTCTTACTAATGATCAAGGAGTTGTCTTACCTACGGCAAATTTTGCTGTTTACGGTTTGCGCGGAAGCAACTCTTTCGGGACACTTTCTGCCGAGAATGAAAGTGTGGTGACTTTAAACCGTAACATCGTCTATACTTCAAATACTTCAGGGTCAAACGATTCTTTCAAGTTAGTATATTTGATCAAACCTCCGCTTACGGTTCCTTCTGGTAATTATCGCGGCAGAATTGCTTTTGTTTTAGAGCCGATTGATTCTAGTCAACAATCAGTTAAGGTAATGATGAATATTTTTGTTGAGATTGAAGGTGGTTGGGGAGTAGATATAAAAACTTCCTCCGGAGCTAAATTTATTACGCTTGATACAAACAGGCCACAGTCTCAAACTTTTGATGTTAACTTTGCGATTACCCGCGGAGGCGGCCAACCGTATAAAATTCTGCAGGCAATCGAAGCGCCTTTTGAAGTGTTATCCGGAAATGAGCTTGGGCTTGAAGCAGTAAGTTGCAGTGTAATCGGGCAGAATCAGAATCTTCCGTTATCGTTACGCCAGGAAGCAATTTATACGTCTTCATCGAGTGATTCTGTTAATTTTACGGTTACTTACGGTTTGATTAATCCGGAGATGCTTAAATCCGGAAAATCCCGCACAGGGCTTAAATATCTGCTTGAAGATTCGGTGGGGCAGCATATTTTAGAAAATTTTATTTTAGAGGTTGAAATTGCTCCGGTTTTTGAATTGAAGGTAAGCCCGGAAAGCGGAGGAAATATAGAGTTCCGCGATGTTAAAATAGGCCAGGCGCCAAGGCATTCCGAAGCTGTCATTGAAATAAAAAATAATACCGGACGCCGCTATCAGGTCAGCCAGCAGCTGCCTTCGGGGTTAGTAAATAAGGAAGGCAAAGCGATCCCGGAGAAATTTTTTCAGATGCGGCAGGAATCTTTAGAGACTAAGGGGTCTTTGCCGTTTTTACAAGCAACAGAGATCAGGGCAAACGACACTGTGATTTTTGTTTCAGATAAAGAAGGGGCTCCTGATAAATTCAAAGTGATTTATGAGCTTACTACTTCAAAAGATGTATTAGCAGGAGATTATGCAACGCGTATTACTTATACGATTTCGGAGATTTAATTATAATTTTAAAGTAGCGAAAGGGGGTATTAAAAGATTTAAGGTGAATTAAGTAAAAACAACTGAATCAGGGACATTTCTTAACAAGCAGTTTTCCTGTTAAGAAATGTCCCTAAAATGGGAGGTAGAAAAATGAAAAATGTAATAAAAGTATTAAGTGTGGTGGTGTTGGTGTTAATAACATCAGTTTGTTTTGCCGCGGAAAGTAAAATTTTAGCTATAAAAGCATATATCCCGCAGCAGAATGCGCTGAATGTCACAGTTTCAAAAGTTACCGGAACGGTATGGACAGCGGCAGCTGGAGGATTAGAATTTGGTAACCTTAGTTTTGATCCTGTTTTAGGTATTTTTACCGCCCCTTTTTATTATGCGGTAGATGTAGGGATCAACTCAAACGCAACAGATTACACAGTAACACATACCAGAACTAGTATGGTAAACACAACCGGAACAAGCAACTTGGATAGTAACATAAATGTTACTTTTATGAAGCAGACTAGCAGCACTGCCGGCACCCAAATAGAAAAAGTAACTTATGCTAACAGTAATAGCAAAGCTTATAATAAAGCATATTTAGCTGGTGGATGGTTAAGGATTTATTATGGTATTGCTACTGGAAAGGTTGCTGATGATGCTACGGGAGCGTCTCCGATTACTAATTTGAAGGCTTATGGCCAGTATTCAGGCCAGGTAACGATTTCACTTACGCCGTAATTATTGTGGGTATCCATACTAATAAAGTTTTCATAAAAGATAATGGATGTGGCTGTTTATTGCCACATCCATTGTTCCTCTTGAAAATTATATTTTTAATGGTATTTCTTTTTGTTTTTCAGGTAAACGTTTTTGCCGCAGCTCCTGCAGTAGGCACTATTACTTCCTCAAATATAACTACAGCTCCTAATGTTGCTCTTAGCATTACTACTACTTTTACTGATGCTGATGGCTGGCAAAATCTTAAAGAAGCTTACCTATTGATCAGCACAAGCACAACTACGCTTACTAATTCTTGCTACCTATATTATGACCAAAATTTAAATCTTTTATATCTGCGTAATGACACCAATACTGCCTGGCTTGGCGGTTTTAAACCTGGGACTGCCAATACTATTGAGAATACCTATGTCAAATTAAACTGCGCATCCTCTACCGCAACCGGCTCAAGCAGTACTTTAACCGTTAAATGGAATATAACCTTTAAGAGTACCTATTCAGGTAAGATTTACGATACCTATCTTTCCGCAGTAGATGATACAGCAGGAGTAGCCCCATTAGTTAAAAAAGGCACCTGTATCGTCAACAATTCACCCGTACTTGGTACAATCACTCCTTCATCAGGAACAAAGCTACCCAGTACTTCTATAAGCTTTACCACTACTTATACTGATGCTGATGGCTGGGCTAATCTCAAAGAAGCATACCTATTAATCAGCACAGCCACAACCGCGCTTACAAATTCTTGCTACCTGTATTATGACCAAAATGCAAATCTCTTGTATCTACGCGATGATACTAACAGTTCCTGGGGTACTGGCTATACCCCTGGATCAGCTAGTATTCTTGAGAATAGCTATATTAAATTGGATTGCGCTACTATTACTGTTACCGGCTCAACCAATACCCTGACCATTAAATGGAGTATAACCTTTAAACCAGCTTATTCAGGTAAGCTTTATAATACTTATCTGTCAGTAAAAGATGACGTAGACAAAACTGTTGTTTTGACTAAAAAAGGCACCATTACTGTAAATACTACACCAGTAAACGGTACAGTTACCCCTTCTTCAGGAACAGGCCAGGCTAATGTTTATCAAAACTTTACTACCACTTATACTGATGCTGACGGCTGGCAGAATATCCAGTATGTATATTTCCTGATAAACAGTTCCACATCTGCTGCCCAATGTTTTGAAGGTTATTATAACCAAAATACTAATCTTTTATATTTACGCGACGATAACGGCTCATCTACCTGGCTTGGCGGTTATACGCCGGGTTCGAGTAATATTATCGAAAACTCTTTTGGAAAACTTGATTGTTCAAAAACAACAATTTCTGGATCAGGAACTACTCTTACCATAAACTGGCAAGTAGCTTTAAAATCCCCTTTTACCGGAGCAAAAAAAACTTATCTTTATGTAAGAGACGACGTAAATACTTAACAAAATTTAACCCAAAAAGGCAATTGGGTATTACCGAATCAGGCGCCGCAAATCGGCACTATTACGCCAATAAATAGTATTTCATCTCCGGAACAGATTTTAACTTTTTCTACTACGTACTCGGATGCCGATACATCTTTAAATATCCAATATGCATATTTTTTGATTAATACAGCTGTTTCTGGAGCAAATGGTTTTTATGGTTATTATGATAGGGGTACCAATAAACTGTATTTAAGGAATGATACGAATACTGCTTGGTTAGGAGGGTTTAATCCTGGTTCAGCCCAAATAATAGAAAATACTTATTGCCGGCTTGATTGCGCAAAGACAACTGTTACGGCTGTTGGAAATACTCTTAGCTTAAATTGGCAGCTAACTTTTAAATCAGCATTTTTAGGCAGAAAGAACGTTTATCTCTATGTTAAAGATTTTGCTGGTGCTAATTCTGGTTGGGTGCAAAAAGGCACTTGGACAATACAAAGCGATATAACTCCGCCTACCGGTTCTATAAAAGTAATGAACGCTAATCTATATTTTACTACGCCATGTGTTAATACTACTACTATTACTTTAGGCTTATCAGCTGACGATGGCTTGCTGGGAAGCGGTGTTAGCCAGATGCAATTCTCAAATGATAACAGTGCCTGGTCAGCTCCAGAAAATTATAGTACAACAAAAAGCTGGACGATTTTATCCGGTGATGGCGTAAAGTTCATATATGTAAAATATAAAGATTTTGCAGGAAATTGGTCAGAGTCGTTTTTTACTGTCGCAATTTTAGATACTGTCAAGCCGGTTATTCAGATAACATCGCCGCAAAACGGAGAAATTATAAGATGAAGGCGAAGTTTAAGAAAATACATTTGTTTTGTTTAATTTTCTCACTGGTAGTTTGCAATAGTTTTTTTGTACAGGCTTTTGCTGAACCTGTAAATACAAAAGATCTTCTAAAAGCATATTGCGGCTCGGCAGTTCTAAAAGAAGCTTTTGTTAATCTTAAGTTAAGTACACCAAGGCAAGATTCTGCTATAAATGAATTAAATCAGCTGGCGGATCAGCAAAAAGGATTTAATTCTTTATATGAAATAGAGCTTTCTGCGCGTAAGGCAGGGCTAAAGACAATCGTTTTAAAAACAGATTTGATAAACTTACGTTTGTTACCTAAAGGTAGCCAGCTTATTGTGAATATTACAGGAAATAGGCATTTTTGCCTTATTGAAGATATTAGTGAAGATAAGATTTCCGTGTATATTCCGGGGTTAAATTATGAGCGGTTTAGCCTTACATATAATCAATTCTTGGAATATTGGGACAACGTAGCGCTGGTGGTTTCTAAGAATAACATTCGTCTTAATAAATATAAATTAACATATAAATCTGTTACTAAGAATGAACTTAAACGTATACTTGGAGCACAGCCTTGCGAGAATGTTACGGGAAATACATATACTTATACAGGAAGCGGTGGTTCGGGTAGATTGACTATAGGCAATTCTTCCGGTCAAAGTACTTCTGATTCTTCAGTTGCAAGGCCCGCTGCTTCAACTACTGAACCGGTTATTATCCAGAACGGAAATTTATTTTTAACTAGCGAAGATATAACTATTCCAACAGTAACTCGTCCTTTAACTTTAACGCGTTATTATAATGCAGAAATTGTTTCCGAAATTCCTGGTTGGCATCCTGAACCGGGAGCAGGAAGCTGGGTCATAGAGGATGGCGAGTATTCAGGGCAAGGCAATCGTTCAGCTACAGATTTAAAATTTAAAAATTTTACTTTAGAACTGGATATGCAGACAATCCAGCCCGGAAATCATTATAGCTGGGAAACAGCCTGGATAAACTTTCGCTATGCAGAGGATCCAAATGACCAGCGTAAGCCTAAAGATTGCTATTATTTTTTAATACACACAGATGGAAAAATTGAACTAACAAAATGGAGAGACGGGGTCTATTATTATCTTCTGGGAAAACAGACTGCTTATTTACCTGTTAATAAGAACCATATTAAAATTGAAGCAGTTGATTCGAATATAAAGATTTATGTTAATGGCGCACTTGAGATAGATTATGCGGATATTTATAATCCTGTTCTTTTAGAAGGTAGAATTGCTCTGGAATCATATTTTTCACATAGCCATTTTGATAATATAAAAATAACTTCAGGAACACAAATTTATAATTACGCTTTTGATGCCGATGATAATGAGTTTATATTTGGTTATGGCTGGACACACTCTTTTTCTATGAAGGTTAAAGAGTATTCAGATCACGTTACGCTATATAGAGAAAATAACAGTAAGGAAATTTATGTGCCAAACGGCGATGGTTCGTATTTTTCTGTGCCTGTAAATTATTATTCTAAATTAACTAAAGACGCAGGAGGTTTTAGCTTAAAAACAAAATACGGAGTCCATTACCGTTTTGATTTATCTGGAGTTTTACAATATATCGAAGACAGAAATTCAAACCGTATTGACCTTACTTATGGTTACATAAACGGAAAATTCCGGCTTGTTAATATAGCAGAGCCCGCGGGAAGAAAAATCTCTTTGGAATATGGCGCAAATAATATGGTTTCAAAAGCAACTGACCCTTCCGGAAATTACCTTCAATATCTCTATGATACTGATGGGCATCTTATAAAGATTATAGATAGGCAGGCAAATATCACTAATTACGCTTATGATTTGATAACACATAATCTTAAGGAGCTTGTTGATCCCGAAGGAAATATTTTTAAATATAACTATGCTTACAATGACCGTGTGAATGATCAGTTGGATCCTAAAGGGGATACTACAACTTTTGAATATCTCTGGTCAACAGTGCATGTAATAAACAAGCGCGGAGAGCTCTACAAATATAATTTTGACGCAAACGGTTTTTTACAGTCTATTACGGATGCAAGGGGAGCAATGGAGAGCACCAATAACGATGCCAATGGAAATATTGTTGATTTTTATGATAAGAACGCTAATCATACTGCGTTTACCTATGATGTTCAAGGTAACCGTACAATTATTGTAGACGCATTAGGGAATCAAACCACTTATGTTTATGAGCAGGCTTATAATCAACCAATCTCTGCTACTGATGCCAATGGCAATATTACCGTTTTTAGCTATGACGCGAAAGGCAACTTAATCCAAACAGTAAATCCTGAAAGCGCAGTTACAACTTATGCGTATAATTCTTGCGGCCAAGTGATTTCTGCGACTAATGCAAATGGGCAAACTACCTATTTTAGTTATGATGCCTATGGTAATTTATCTATCTTGACGGATAGTCTAGGTAATAACACATCATATACTTATGATATCTTAGGAAGGCTTATAAAAGTTACAGATGCATTAAATAATTCTACAGAATACAACTATGATAAAAACGGAAACCTTTTAAATGTAAAAGACGCTCTTTTGAGTAACACTACTAGTACTTATAATAAAAACGGTAATCTTTCTTCGGTAGCTGATCCTTTGGGGAATAAAACTAGTTACACTTATGATTGTTTTGGTAATTTGCTTACGGTAACAAATGCGCTTGGAAATACAACGACTTCTGTTTATGATACGGCAAATCAGATGCATTTGAATAAAGCAAACTTATTGAGCGTTACTGATGCGAAAGGAAATAGAACAGCCTACGCTTATGACTCTATGGGTAGGTTAATTACAATTACCGATGCCCAAAGTCATATAGTAGAATTTACTTATGATTCTCAAGGGAATTTGACTTATCGTAGGGATGCTAAAGGTAAAAATGCTAGTTATAAATATGATAGGTTGAACCGACTTTGGCGTATGGATTGTCTTGATGGCACGTATTTTCAATACACTTTTGACAAAGTAGGCAATATTGTTCAGGAAAATTACTCGACTGATACGATTATAAAAACTTACGATAAACTAAACCGGTTGAAGAGCCAATCTACTTCAGATGGCACAGTGTTAAGTTATACTTATGATCTAAGCGGAAATCGCACTGGTTTATATATAACGGGATTCGGTAGAGTTTCTTATTGGTATGATAACCTTAATCGATTGATTAGGATTGCTTCGCCTGAAGGAAAAATTACTCAATTTAGCTATGATAAGCTCTCGCGCAGGACACAGCTTAATTATCCAAATGCCGCAACTGCTATTTATGCTTATGATAATATTGGCAGGCTTACGCAGCTTATAAATAAGGATTCTTCAGGTAATGATATTTCAAGATTTAATTATTTTTATGATGCTGCTTCTCGCAGGACAACTGTAAGTTTAATTAACGGCACGATGAATTATACCTATGACAAAATAAGCCAGCTTGTTAAAGAGGAAGGTGCGTTTAATGGCAAGCCCTCATCTATAAACTATACTTATGATGCAGTAGGCAATAGAATGAACTTAAACGATAACGGCTTATTGATTGATTATACTTATAACAATCTGAATCAGCTTATTTGGCAATCTAAAGCAACGCAAAGGTTGGTACAGGTAAAAGGCGTGGCAACTGACGTAGCGGGTTTGATTTCTGGTCCTGTTTCGGTAAAGGTAAACGGCATTGACGCAATAGCAAACGGTGGGCAATTCATTGCAGATTACGTTCCTCTAAAAGTAGGACAAAATACAATTAAAGCAGAGGCAGTTGATATGGCAGGTAATAGCTCAACCGCGCAGGAAGAAATTACTTTTGATCCTGGGGCGTTGACTTATACTTATGATAACAATGGAAATCTTAGCCAAAGGCAAACCTCTACCTATAAAGAAGAGTTTTGGTATGATGATGAAGATCGGCTTGAGTCTTACATAAGCCCAACAAATATAAATACGTTTAGATATAACGGCCGGGCAATGCGTAAGTATACAACATCGACTGATTATTATGTGTATGATTTCAATGAAATTGTAAAAGAAAAGCCCTGGGGTTACGGTTTATTGCCTATATACTATATTCACAGCCCTCGGACAGATGAGATAATTAGCGATTCAAGGGGGTATTGTTATCATTACGATGGATTAGGAAGCGTGGTTAATCTAACCGATGCTTCTGGTGTTAAACAGACAAGCTATTTATATGATTCTTTTGGCAATATCCGTTTTCAGGAAGGAACTGTTACTAATCAATGGCTTTATACGGGAAGACAGTATGACAGGGAAACCGGGCTGTATTATTACCGCAACCGTTACTATGATCCGCAAATAGGGAGGTTTATAACGAGGGATCCATTAGGCATGGTTGATGGGCCGAATCTTTACAGCTATGTTAAAAATAATCCGGTAAATTTTACTGATCCATGGGGATTAGATACGTACTACATTAATAATGAATTCAACTCATCTACTCCAACTGATAATTCTATATCTCATAGTTTTATTGCAACAACTGATATCGATCCAAATACCGGTAAAGAAGTCGTTGTCAATACTTATAGCTGGACAAGTGAGAATTGGGGTTCTTGGCATAATAATTCAGCGCAAGATTTATTAGGTGCCCAGAAAGCTATTGATTCCGGAATAGGAGTTGATAAATGGGGTTATGAAAAATTAGATAATTATGTTAATAATGAATTTTTAATAATTAGGAATGAAACAGGAGGGTATCTCTTAATTGCAAATAATTGCAAAGAAAAAGCAGCAGAATTGATGAATAAAGCTATTGCTGAATATAAAGCCGATAATCGAAGTAATAAATAAAATACAGCGGGGGTTTTATGAAGATTGTAGTAAGTTTATTGTTCTCATTAGTAAGTATTGCTGTAGCAATAGTTGTTATTTTTTACTATGGGAAAGGTAATGGGCTGGTTGGATCAGGCTGGATTTTATCAGTTATTGGCGCTCCGTTTACGTTTTTGAATTTACTGTTTTACAAGTTATATTCTAGTTTCACGAACAATTTTATTGTAGTTTTGATATTATATATTTTACAATATCAATTTCTAGCGTATTTAAGTTTTAAGTATTTTTCCCGGATTGGATTGGTTTTGTTACTTTCGGTTGTCATAATAATTCCATCTGCTTTTTTTATGTGGTATTTGTGTGTCGGAAAATATTCGTTAAAAACTTCACATCCAGTTTATGGTTATGATAATAAAAAGTAATAAGATAGTCTAAACTTTGCGGACTATTTGGTTTACTAGTTGAAGTCTTGGAAAAAGAAGTAATTAGAAATGGGGGAGGAGCTAGGATGAAGAAGATAATCGGGTTAATCCTTGGTATCGGGATAGGCATTAGTTTTGTAACTATAGTATGGGCGGGGTTGGATACCCAGTTAGGGGTAGATTTATCAGCAAGCAGTGGTAATGTCCCCTATAATCAGAGCCAATGGTATAGGTATAATGCCGAAGCAGGAAAGGGTTATTGTATAACAGTTACGCCTTTAACCGGAAATCCGAATCTTTATCTTCTTGATCCAGGTTTTGCTCGTGTTGGATATAGTACAAATTCAGGATTAACAAAAGACCAGATTTGGTATGGCAGAAGCAGCGCTGGTATTATGCATTTGGGTATTTTTGGCGCGTATAATCCATCTAGTAATTATACGGTTTCCGTAATCACTTCTCCTTATATAAGCTCAATCTCTCCTACAAGCGGCACAGTAAACACTTTAGTTACTATCAACGGCTATGGTTTTGGCGCGACCCAAGGCACAAGTTATGTGATGGTTGGAGCTGTTAAAGCTACATCATATACTCTTTGGTCTAATACACAAATAAAAGCTTATGTTCCGTCAGGTATAACAAGCGGAACGTTAAAAGCGACGGTTTATGTAAATTCGCGTACAAGTAATGGATTAAATTTTGTTGCAAATGTAGTGATTTCTTCAGATGGGGCAATGTATAGATATGATTTAGGCAGGACCGGGAATTATCCAAATGGGCCGACTACTTTTCCGTTGAATTTAAAATGGAGTTATAATTTTATTGATGACGTTCAAACCTCAATAGTGCGAAATGCTCCCACAATAGTGAATAATGTATTATATATAGGTGGCAATAACAAACTTTACGCATTTGATGTTACTACTGGCAGTGTTAAGTGGTCATATGTAGGTAATCGTTCAACATGCCAATTCTATTCATCGTCAGCTGTTGTAGGCAATATTATTTATATCGGAGGCTGGAATGCTTTCTATGCTTTTGATGCTGTAACAGGGTTATTAAAATGGAAATATGATGTTAAGGGATATTGTACGTCGCCTATTGTATATAATGGCATAGTTTATTTTGGTTGTCAAAGTTTATTAATTGATCCGAATTCTATATTTTATGCTTTAGATGCTAATACAGGGGCATTAAAATGGGTTTACAATTTTAGGCCAGGAGCTTCTTTTAGCACACCGACAATTTTTAATGGAATGGTGTATTTTGTAGTTTCTCCAGAGATTTATGCTCTTGATGTTAATAATGGAGCAGTGAAGTGGATATATAGTATGCCGGAACAGAAAAGTAATGATACCCCGGTTGTAAGTAATGGGATTCTCTATCTTAGCACGATAGATATTGTATGGGGTGATATGTTATATGCTTTGGATGCTAATACTGGAACTTTAAAATGGAGATACAGCGCTGTTTCGATTGATACTCCAGCGGTTGCTAATGGGTTGCTTTACTTTAAGGGCAATACTTATATCGGTGCTTTAGATGTAAATACGGGTGTTGAAAGATGGCAAAGTGGTTATTTGGGCCAAGGTGGTAGTATTTGTACGATTTCTAGTGGGTTGTTATACATTGTTCAGCAGTATAAAATGCTAGTACTTGATGCAAACACGGGTATTGAAAAATGGAGTTATACTCCAGTTGAAACAGGAGCGTATTTTGAGAGTGGTAAAGAAAGTGCACCAGTTGTATATAGTGGTAAGGTGTATTTTCTTGGCTATAATACGCAAACAAGACAGGGCAAGCTTTATTGTTTTGGGCAATAAAATAAGGATATTTTAGGGACACTTCTTGCCTAATTAAAATTGATATTTAAGAAGCGTCACTTGATAAAACAAAAATATTGGATTTCCCTTGCCTGAGCACTTGTAAATTTCTTACGAAATTTACTGCGTAGCACCCAGCCTTATTGGAATAGGCTGGTGCGTGCTTTCTGCACAGGCTGCGGGATTAATTCGCAGACGTCTGCCGAAGGCAGACTATAACTTATGTCGCATGAAGTAAAACAAAACTCCATAAGTTATCTGCTCATTAAGGAGGTGGTTTTCGGATAAAAAAGTATTTATTTTCTGGTTGTGTAGAGTATAATAAGCATTAATAGGAGGTTTTAAACATGAAAAAAGGATTTATTCTAATTTTAGCAATAATAGGGTTTACGGTTGTGTTGTCGTCAATGTCTATGGCGCAAATATCACCCATAGATGTTACAACTTCCCTTCCTCCAGGAACTCTTATGGCAAAAATAAGCAAGGTTCCTGCAGCGGGCGGAGATTGGGTAGAGTCAACTGATTTGGCTTTCGGTAATTTAGAAGAAGCAAAAGATCCTCAGACTGGCAAATCCTTGGGAATTTACTTACCAAAATTTTATTTTGCAATTGATAATGGTTGGTCTGGAGGAGGGCATGTTCCAGGAAAAACTATAGCTTATAGTTATGAAGGAGATCTTGATTTTGGTGAGCATGTAATTTTGTCATATGTGAAAACAATTATCGACCCTAACGATGATAAAAAGACCCAAGACTTGCTACCAGCAACTTCTGTATTGCTAAAGAATGGTTTTCTTGTCAATTCAGATTATTATGCAAATCAAGGTTGGTTGAGGGTTTATGTAGGAATTGCAACTGGGGATGATGCTAGTAAGGCTATAGGTGCAAAGCCTTTTACTGCAACGCAAGCAGGAGGCACCGATTATAAAGGAAAAATTAAAGTTGATATTTATTAATTTATTAAAGTTATAATAAACAAATCGCTCCGCCGCAAAATATGGCGGAGCGATTAACACAAAAGGGGCCTGAATGAAAAAGACAATTATCGGTTTAGTAATTGCAACTTTATTTTTTACTACGGCTTCATATGTTTTTGCGCAAGTTCGTCCTGATCAGAATGAGGCAAGAGTATTTTCTGTTAAACCAGGTGAAACCGTAACACATAAAGTTAGTGTGGATAATATTGGGACTACTCCGATAAGAGTAAAGGCGTCTTTTGAAGATTTTGTATATGTTAAACCTTTTGACGGGTTAAAAGAATTAAAGCCTTTAGGTTCGACAAAGCGTTCTTGCGGTAAATGGATGATAGTTAACCCTGCGGAATTTGAGCTTGGCCCGGGTGCAACCCAAACCGTAAATTGTGAAATTAAAGTCCCAGCTGATGCCAAAGGTGGTTATAACGCTGTACTCTTTTTTGAAAAGCTTTCTGATGCAGTAAGCCAGGAAGGCATGGGTTTGACTTTGCGTATGGGTGTGCCGTTTTTTGTGCAGACAATTAACAAGACGCACAATATTGCTTTAGAAGATTTAAGTTTTACTTCCAAGAATGTACGTGGACAGTTACATAATGCCGGAGATACATTTATAATTTCAGAGCCGTCATTTTATGTAATGGATGCGGCAGGTATAGTTGTTGATAGAGGTAAGATCAAAAAAGTTTATATGCCGGAGCAAACCTGGGTGCCCCTGTTAATTAAATTTAGTAAAGAAATTTCTAAAGGGAAATATAATTTAGTTGTTAGTTTTGATCTAGAAGGAGAGCCGGCGTTAATTAAGGAAAGCGAATTTACTATTGAATAACACGATGAAAAATATAATTGCTGTTTTTTTTGTATCGGCGTTATGTTTGATTGGTGTTGCAAATGTCGAAGCAGCCTCCTTGCGTATAAATCCCACCAAAGTGCGCATGATAGTTCCGCAAGGCCAATCGCAGAGCGGATCAATTGAAGTTGAGAATTCTTCCGAAGAATCAGTAACTGTAAAAGTATATCTTGAAGATTGGAAATATACAGCACCTCAAGACGGAAGCAAAGCATTTTTGCCTCCGGATTCTACAAAAAATTCCTGCGTAAACTGGGTAACTACTTCGCTTTCTGATTTTGTTGTTCCTTCTTATGGCAGGCAGATTTTAAATTTTACTGTGCGTGTGCCGCAGGATGCAAAAGGCGCGCATTATGCGGTATTATTTTTTGAAAGCCTGATGGGTTCGGCAAATGTCAAAGAAACCGCAAATCTGGGGATGTTGGTGCGCATAGGCGCGTTATTTTATATTGAACCGGCAGGAACAATTAACCGTGAAGCGCAGATTACCAATCTTTCCGTTACTTCAACTAAAGATGCACCTTTAAATATCAGCCTTGATTTCAAGAACTCGGGTAATACCGATATTACTACTGCTTCATCATTTAATATTATGGATGACGCGGGGATGATTTTAGCGCGGGGAGGTTTTGCCGAAGCCTATACCTTTGCCGGTGATTCCGCAAAACTTACCGGCTCCTGGAAAAAACCCTTACCAAAAGGAAAATATCATTTAGTAATTACAGTTGATATCGGAAAAGTGCTTGAAGAGGCTCAACTCGGGCGTGGTCCGGCAATCACTAAAGAAGCGGAGATCAGCATAGGAGAGAACGGAAAAATTATTTCGGTAGGAGAACTGCTTTAATGCTAAAAAGATTTTCCTGCTTAATTTTGACATTAGCTTTGTTAAACTCTATTTTGCCTTATGCCTGGGCTGAAAGTATGATGGTTGAATATCTTTGCCAGCTCGGAGTGAAGTTTCACGAGCAGGGCAGGCAGGATATGGCATTAGATGAGTTTCATAAGGCTTTACTGGTTAATCCTGATAGCCAGTTAGCCAAACAATATATTCAGATGCTTGAAGGAGGAACTCCTGTTGAGGAAACTTCCGTAGTAAAACCTCAATTACAACCAGAGTCTTCTGTTTCAAGTCCTCCTGTAATTAAACCGACTACGCCTAAACCCAGCGTATTCAGACAAGAAAAGATTTCTCCTAAAAAAACAGTAATTCTCCCGCCACCTGAGCAAGTAACTGCTCCTAAGATTAAAAAATCTTCTGTTTTACCGCCGCCTTCTGAAGTAGTTAGCCCGGCTTTCCCTGTAAAAACTTCAGCAAAATACACCATAGAATTAGGGGATAGTTTTAAGAATATTACCCAGCCAATTGAAATTGAACAGGGAAATGCTTTAAATATTGCAGGTAGGGGTATAGAGCGTTTTTTAGTTACCCAGCCGGATATTATCACGGTGCAGCGTAAAGATAGCAACACGCTTCTGGTAAGAGGTGAGAATTTAGGATATACCTATCTTCATATCTGGGATAGCCAGGGGCGCTGGACAGTAGAGATAATGACTATGCCTAAAAAAGCTGCTGGCCCGACAGTTGAAGAGGAGAACCTTTTAGAAGAAAAAAGGGCGGGCAATTTCAGGCTGCGTTATAATGTGGAATGGTCTTCTTTTGAAACCGGCAGAAGATTCGATAGATCGTTAAAACGCACTTCTTATTCCTGGGGGCATGCTTTTAACCTTGACGGAGAAACTCCTTACGGGTTGTTTGATTCCGGGTTATCTTTAAGTACTTCACAGACTACTACGGATGTAACTTATTTTAGTATGGGCCTTACCAAGGGAAAACTCTGGGGTTTTAATGATTTTTCTCTGCATGGTTTTGATGTTTCACCCGGAATAAGTAATATCGTTTTTTCCGGAGCCAATCTGCGGGGAGTAAATTTTTCCTCCCCGGCATTCAATAATAAAATTAATTATACGACTTTTTGGGGCAGGGAAGGAGGCGGCAGGTATGCTGGCCTTTCACCCGGTTTAGGCAAACTAAATAACTCTTTTCTTAGCGGATTTGACCTCAAATTCACCCCTACCAAAAATCAGCTTTATGAAGGAAGCGTGTTCCAGGGTTCAGGCCGCGACCGCCCCGTTGATCTTAACCGCTATGGTTATGATTTCAAGGGTGAAAATAATTTGGAAAAATGGAAGCTTGGTTATGAGGTGGGTTTTGATTCCGATACATTTGCCTATCTTTTAAAGAGTAATTATGGTTTTACTCATGCCAGCCTAAGTAACGAATTTCGTTGCAGTGCTGTTTCATTCAAATCTATGACCGGAATGGGCTGGAGGCAGGGAGAGATCGGGATGTTGACTAATTTTGATTATAACCCCACGGAAAAATTAAGTATTTCTACGCGCCTTGACGTATTCAGAGACCGGCTTTTTGCAAGCCCCGATAATCTTAATCGGTTAAACGAAGATCTTAGTACTAATGCTAGTTATCAGATCAATCCGCTTACCAGTGTGCGTGCGGATTATTCTTTGCTTAATGATCTGGGAAGAGTCGCGGGTTTTAGGTCGCATAATGCCGGATTAGGGTTATACCGTGGATTTGATTGGATCAGGCGGGTGAATACGTATATATCTTACCGGTATAATTATAATCAGTATTTTAGCTCTCCTGCTATGAGTTATTATAGTAATAAACTTTATGGCGGAATAAGGTTTAACCTGATAGATAATTTGAATTATTTCTTTGACCAGGAATATAGTTGGGCAAAAGGTTTAATTACCGATGAAACGAGCAGCCCGCAAGCTTATCAAACAGGGTTAGATTGGCAAGGAAGGATCTCTAAAACGCCGTTTTATCTTAGCCTGCGTTCGATGTATAGAGACGAGGAAGATTCGCTTTCCACGTTTAGTTTTCTTTCCGGAGAGGATTATTTAGACAGTTTTGGCGAACTTACATATCGGCCTAAGCCGGATACGGAAATTTATGCGAATATGCGCGTGCGTAACGTATGGGCGGATAATCCGGATGTTACAAAGCGCGTGGATGCTAATTTTTACGCCGGGATGCGTTATTCCTGGGATACCGGATTGCGTTGGGATCCGGTTGGCGTAATTCAGGGGATGGTTTTTAAAGATACAAACGGAGACGGCCTGCGTCAGCGTGATGAGGCTCCTGTGCATAATGTAAAAATATTGCTTGGCAAAAAGAAATCAGCAGTTACCGATGTTTTCGGCTGCTATAGTTTTCATAAGATAAGGGCAAGGAAAATAACGGTAAGTATTGATAATGATTCTTTGCCAAGAGGGTATAGCTTAACCGGCCCGGCTGTTCAGGAAGTTTCGATAACTAACGGCAAAATAACCGAGATAAATTTTGGTATTGCAAGCCGCACAGAGGTTTCGGGATATGTTTTTCAGGATATTGACGGAGACGGCAAGATCGGCTCAAGCGAAAAAGGCATTGGAAATGTAGTTTTGGTGCTTGAAGACGGAAGCAAAGCTAAGACGGATAGTTCCGGAAGGTATTATTTTAAGGCGCCTAAATTAGGTAAGCATACTCTAAGGCTTGATATTGCAACTTTACCTGCGCAATATATACCGCTCGTTCCTATCTATAAAGAAGTGGAGATTTCCGAAGGGGCGATATACCAGCATAATATCCCTGTAAGGAAAACTGAGTAGATAAGAAAAGACCAATTAAGCTGTGTAGGGCAGGTTTAAACCTGCCCTACTAAGGTTAGCGATCATAAAGAGTTTTTACCAACAGCATGGGTTTAGTTTCTTCTTCAATAACCTCGGTTTGAGTAACTTCAGCTTGCCTTACACTCTGCTCCTCAATAAGTGGAACATTTACACCTGGAATTGCCGGAATAGTGCAGGAAACTACCAATGATTTTGTTTCAGCAAAAGCCAATCCGCCTGCCATGCTTAAAATTATCATGCTTAAAAGTGTTGCGAGGATAAGTTTTTTCATAATCTCTTCTCCTTTCACCTCTGTGATTAAAGTTGCCCCTGCCGATTAAGGCAGGGGGGACCCTTCCGTGGCAGGTGGGTTCTGTTTTTTTAAAAGTTCAATAACTTTCTGCTCAAAATCTTTTTCAGAACGGATACCTTTACCGCTGACCTTAAGCTGATCTAAAATATCAACCATCCAGGCAATAAGCTTGGCCCTGGAAAGTTTAGATCCGGTAGAGAAGAGCGCGTCCTTGCCGAATTTGTCCAAAAAATCAATCTCATTACGGTTCAAGAAGGTTACTACGCGCTGGATTTTGTGTGTCTGTGCAATCATTTTTGCCTCTTTTATTACACCCTGCCCAATCGGAATGGGGCAGGTGTGTGCTTTCTGCACAATAAACCCCGGTCGATCTGCTATATCTGATATCAGCAATCGCCGGGGTATTTAAAATGGAAAACCCTAAGGTTGGCCTTAGGGTATCAAATTATTACCTCTTTGGCGGCCAGACCACCCTTAATCTTCTTAAGGGCTCATGACTTTGCCCCGCCACAATGCTTCGGCGGGCCCGCCAATCTTTTTGGCGGGGTCCCAGCATTACTGCTGGTTTGCCTTTATCAGTAGGAACTCAAATTTTCTAATTTAAGTATAGCATAGTTTATAAGCTATTCAAGGTGCACAAATGGTAAATTTATAAATTGCACAACAAGTTAAACTGTCATTGCGAGCGAAGCGAAGCAATCTATCCTTTAAGATTGCTTCAGCCCTGCTACGCATGGCTTCGCAATGACAAGAGTGTAGGGGAGGTTTAAACCTCCCCTACCTCAAATATATATCAATCTTTTTAATTAGCTGTTCTCGGATTTGTAGAGCGTATGGAGAGGGGATAGAATCACCATTGATCTCTACGGGTGAGCCGTTTGCATCAGAAAAAGATATCTTCTGAATTTTTGCGCCATTTTTTCCAAAGGTATTTTTGCGGCCAGGATTATGATATGTAACGCGGATATTGCTTAAAAAATTAAAAGAATAGGTATTTGTTTTAGGAACAAACAGCCAACCTGCCAAAGCAGGTGCAAATTTTAAATTTAGTTTTCCTTCGTTATCAAGGTAAAACGGGTTTTTCCCGACGTTCATCGCTAACCATATGGAAATAAGCTCAACAGTTGAGCCGGATAAGCGGCTGACAAAACCTGTTCCGTGCAGCTTGGCATTTGGAAAAGCGCTGCTGACAATAAAAGAAGAGTTTTCTAAGATACTTCTTCCGTAACGACTGGCAGGTTGAAATGGTATAAACGTGTTTTTAATATCCGCATAAAATTCCTCGTAAAGCCCTTGCTTAAGTATTTCAAGTAAATATTTATATTCCATATGCAGCCATATTGATTCATTTTCAAGCCAGCCAGGAGTAAATACCCGGCAGCGGCCGATTTCTTCAGGCATAGAGGCAAGCGGAGCAGTGACTTTGTACATCTTTAGTTTCTTATCAAAAAGTAATGATTTTTTTGTTTTTTCATAAATGTTTTTGGCTGTTTTTTGGTCATAGATCCGCATGGCATGCATCTGTGATTCAAGAAAAAGCGGGAGTTTCTTTTGGATAAATTTTAAAGGCTTAATATGCGAGGCGGATATTTTTTCATAATCTTTAATTTCATGCATAAAATAAGCAGTAAATATGCCGTTATTTTGTGATTTACTAATTGCATTTTCTACTTTAAAAATTGCTGCTTGCCAGAGTTCTTTCAGGCATTCAAGTTTGATTTCACGGGTTATGCCGCTAAATCCTAGTTTTGTTTTTAAACGGAATTCTTCTTTTGCGGTATTACTTTGATCCCAGTAAATAAAATCTCTTTCATTTATATTTTGCGCCTGCCAATCTTTCAGGAGCTTAGCAACTTCTTTTAAAAAGTCATGTAATTCTTCTGCTACCAAGATACTTTCAACGCCTGTTTTTTCTATAGAATTAATGAAAAATAGAATTAACCTTTTAAGCTCAATGGTCTCACAAAGTGAGGAGCCGGAGAGGGCAGGTAAGCCGTTAAGTGAATCAAACCAGTTTGGTTTATCTGCTTCCATTTCAATGCCGCATCCGGATGGGTCAAGAGAGGTGATTTTATTAGCTAAAAGGCAGAGAAGTTTTTCTGCCAAAGTAGTGTAATAGATTTCGCCCTTGCCGTATTGTGTGCGGATTAAGTGGGGGAGATGATTACGCTGCGAGATAAGTTCTTTTTTTTCTTCATCTGTGGTAACTGAATGAAGTTGTTTGGGCAGGCCTTCCCAGAGCACATAGCGCTGGCTGCGCGGTTTGACTATATGCGTGTTATCATAGTAAGTAAAAACTTTTTTCTCAAAAATAAGCTCTTTTAATTTTTCCGGAAAAAGCCCAAGGTAATTTTCAATAAGATCAAGGTTATATGTCCAGTGATCGATCCAGAATCCTTCACCGTGTTCGGCATCTTGCTGCATGTGAGAGAAAGAGATGAGGATTTTTAGGAATTCATCATGGGAAATTTTAAGACGGAGCTTATTTTGTTCTAAGAAAATAATGATTTCACCGGGAGTAAAAGGTTTCTTTAATTCTTTGAGGATAATCTCTGCAATTTGTCCGTCGATGTTTTTAAGTAGCTCATTTTTAAAACCATCGATATTATCAAGAATGAAATGGACGCCTTTGACTATTAGGGGATTATAACCATCCGTTTGCAGAAGATTTAAAAAGGTAATTATGTTTTCATCGCCGACTTTGGGATTAAACCAGGTATTAGAGCGCCGGTTTTGGTTTACATCGCGGTAATTACCGTTTCCTTGTGAGAAATACGCTGATTGTAACTGAAATCTGTTGTAATCGCGCTCAAGATCTCCGTGTTTGCGGGAATAAAGATAGAAGAGTTTATTGGTAGTAGAGTTTTCAAAAATTACAGGATATCCCCCGCGCAGAATATTATCCAAATAAGTTTGTTTTGCGTAAAGATTAAATTCAGGTTTTGCGCTTTCCGTATGAATTTCTTGCTGTAAATCTTCAACAAGTTTGCGATTTTCTTCTTCTTTTTGTTTAAGATAACCAGGAGTTGTTATTTTTTTAAGTGAAGCGTTTAAACCCGGCATGTTGTCCATATATCCGGCAAGAGCTGATAAAGTTTTTGTCTGGCCTTTATTGAGGGTTAAATCTAAGAGTAGAAATCCAGCTGGCATTTTATTTTTTCCAAATTGCCCGGCCGGATAAGGAAAATTTGTCTTTTCAATGAATAACTTTGGATAAGAAAAATCACTTATATTTTCAAAGATTGCTTCCGGGTCAACGATAGGTTTAATAAGTGTATTTTTATCTTCTTCTTCGGTAAAACCAAGATAAAAGTTTCCTTCTTTGATGTGGATTACTTGAGGCCGATCAGCAGGATCAACTGTAAGCCGGTAAAAGGGGGCGTGATTTTCCAAATTCTCAACTGCCATCCAGGCTTCGATTGTGCGGCCCATTTTTTTCAGGCACCAATTGTTTGTTCCAAAAGGGACGATTTGCGGCATACCGTCAAGAAGCTGGATTTTTTTGGGTGCTGAAGAGAGGTTTTTAATAGTAACTTGTCTTGCTAAGGCTGCAAAAGGTTCATTCGGGATAGTAAAATATTTGACTTCAATTTCTAAGCCGAGGGTAAGGTTGGTTTCGGTAATTTTCAGATCGTAGGAGGTGATCTCCATGCGATTAGTGCGTTTATAATTGAGGCTATTTAGGTCTTGGCGAAAGGGTTCGTAAAATGAGAAATTTTTGCCTTTGAAAACCTTTATAAAAGTTCTAAATCCTAAAGTTTGAGTGAATTCCCAGCTTTTATTAGCCGGGAAATATTCCATGATCGCGTGATCTTTATCTCTGGTGCCGAAGCTGGCAATTGCCTGGCCGCGGTTAACATAAAACGCCCACATCGGAATGCCGTATTTTCCGGCGATGCCGGGGAGGAAACTGGCAAACGGCTTTGCGTTATCAAATTCGCTGATAACAAATTCGCCGGATTTGTTTAGAGAGTATTTAGGATTTTCGCGTTTAGATTTAGTTGTCATTAGAATAACCTATTTTAGCGTTTTTATAGTCTTTGTCTATGATTTTTTGTTATTCTAACACCAACTGTTTTAGTAAATCATTTTTATATAATCTCTTATCAATTCTGTTCGCTCAAGTAGATTTTATAAGTCAACGGGTGCCTGGACAATTTTGCTCGGGAACGCTCGCTTTTCCCCAGCGTGGAAAAGCTTCGCTCGGGGTAGGCTGCGTCGCTCTCCTATATAAGTAAAACGAAGGGAACCATGCCCGCTCCTTGCCTACACGTCCCGCTCAAAAGTTGTCCAGGCACCCGTTGATTGTAATATATATAATCTCGTGTCAATTCTAGCGAGCGAATTTAGATTTTAGCCAAAGCAGCTTGAGCAGTGAGGGTATCCCAATACCCCGAAGGGGTAATATTGGGACGGCGAAGCTGTCTGAACCCCGGCTTCTAGAGAAGACGGGGTGAGTTCTGCAGCCGCCGAGCTGCGAAAGATCATTGGCGTGCCCGAAGGGCAAAATCTAACTGAGCGAGCAGAATTAGCAGGAGATTATATGACTAGTTAGTTCTGATGTATTTGACAAATTGGGCAAAGATGTTATGATAAACTTTATGCAAATCACTAAAGATACCGTAAAATATGTGGCAGCGCTGGCAAGAATTGAGCTTAAAGAAGAAGAGTTGGCAAGATTAAGCGGCCAACTTGAAGGTATCCTTAATTTTATCGATAAACTCAAAGAAGCGGATGTTTCACAGGTAAGCCCGACAAGCCATATTCTGACGGTAAATAACGTGTTGCGCAAGGATGAACTTAAAACCTCACTTAAGCCTGAGAAGGTTCTAAACAACGCTCCGCATAAAGAAGGAACTTCTTTTGTCGTGCCAAAAGTTATATAAATTCAGCGCGCATCAGCTGCGTGAAAAATTAAACAGCCGAGAAATTAAATCTGAAGATATTTTGCTTTCGCTTTCAGAGCGAATTCGCGAAACTGAAAGCAAAGTAAAAGCTTATGTTAGGCTTAATGGCCAAAACCTGAAATTTTCCTCCCAAACTCCTGCAAAAACAGACGGTTTACTTAATGGTATTCCGATATCCATAAAGGATAATATCTGTACCGAAGGAATGCCTACTGAATGCTGCTCTAAGATCTTGCAAGGATTTAATCCTCCTTATGATGCTACAGTAATTCGTAAATTAAAAGAAGCAGGCGCGTTAATTTTAGAGACAAAGCTTAATATGGATGAGTTTGCATTCGGCTCATCAACGGAAAATTCTTTTTTTGGAGTAACGCACAATCCCTGGAATTTAGCCTGTGTTCCCGGAGGTTCATCAGGAGGTTCTGCTGCGGCAGTGGCAGCTGATGAGGCAATTGCAGCTTTAGGTTCAGACACCGGAGGCTCAATCAGGCAGCCGGCATCTTTTTGCGGAGTAGTGGGGTTAAAACCGACTTATGGCAGGGTTTCGCGTTATGGCCTGATTGCTTTTGCTTCAAGCCTTGACCAGATAGGGCCTTTGACTAAAGACGTGCGTGATTGCGCGCTGGTCATGAATGTTATTTCCGGCTATGACCCGATGGACTCCACGTCTGTTAATATGGCAGTTCCGGATTACACGGCAAGCTTAGGCAAGGATATCCGCGGGATGAAATTTGCTATCCCCAAGGAATATTTTGTTGAGGGGATGGATCCGGAAATTAAAAATATTTTTTCTGAGGCGCTTGAGCAGATTAAAAAATTAGGCGCGACTTATCAGGAAGTAAGTTTACCGAATACAAAATATGCCGTGCCGGTTTATTATATTGTTGCCACAGCCGAAGCAAGCTCTAATTTATCGCGATTTGACGGCGTGCAATATGGTTTACGCATAGGCGACAGGGGACAGGTGGCAGGGGACAGGGGACAGAGTGCAGAGAATAGATTAATCGATATGTACAACAAAACACGCGGAGAAGGTTTTGGTGAAGAGGCAAAGCGACGGATAATTTTAGGCACATTTTCATTGTCGCATGGTTATTATGACGCGTATTATTTACGCGCCTTAAAAGTGCGCACGTTGATCAAAAATGATTTTGACGCGGTTTTTAAAGATTTTGACGCTATACTTGCGCCGGTTTCGCCGACTGCGGCCTTTAAGATCGGTGAAAAAGCAAGTGACCCTTTAAAGATGTATCTTTCAGATATTTATACTATTTCTGCTAATCTTGCAGGAATTCCGGCGATTTCCGTTCCTGGTGGTTTTACAAAAGGTAAGCTTCCGGTTGGCCTGCAGATTCTCGCTAAGCCTTTTGCGGAAGAGGTGATTTTTCAGGTGGCATCGGCGTATGAGCAGGCAACACCGTGGTACAACGAGGAACCAAAATTATAGCATTGACCTACGCGGTCGAATTTCCGACCGCGTAGGTCGAAATCAATTTTATGAACTACGAACCAGTAATTGGCTTAGAAGTCCACGTTCAGATCAAAACAAAAAGCAAAGCCTTTTGCGGCTGTTCTACGGAATTTGGCGCAGAGCCAAATTCACAAGTCTGCCCGGTATGCCTAGGTTTTCCCGGATCTTTACCTGTACTTAATGCGTCATTTCTTGATGCGGCGATTAAAGTAGCAGTGGCTTTGGGCTGCCAGGTTCAGGAGTTCACTAAATTTGACCGCAAACATTATTTTTATCCCGATCTTCCTAAAAACTATCAGATCTCGCAATATGACTTGCCGCTTGCACTTAATGGCTTTGTTGATATTGAACTTGAAAGCGGCGCAAAAAGAATACGTGTTAAGCGCGTGCATTTAGAAGAAGATGCAGGTAAACTCATACACGCTGATAAGATGAGCCTGGTGGATTTTAATCGCACCGGGATGCCGTTACTTGAAATCGTAAGCGAACCGGATTTATATTCTCCCCAGGAAGCATACGAATACCTGAATAATTTAAAAAGTATTCTTAGCTATCTTGATATTTCCGACTGCGATATGGAAAAAGGTTCTCTACGTTGCGATGCTAATATTTCTGTGCGCCCTAAGGGCGAAGAAAAGTTGGGAATAAAATCAGAGTTAAAAAATTTAAATTCTTTCCGCGCTGTGCGTGATTCCTTAACTTATGAAATCGAACGTCAAGTTGGAGCGCTCGGAGTAGGCGAAAAAATTATTCAGGAAACCCGGCTTTGGGATGACAAAGAATCAAAAACATATTCTATGCGTTCTAAGGGAGAAGCTAAGGATTATCGGTATTTCCCGGATCCGGATTTACCGCCGTTTATAATTAAATTTTCAAAAGTTGATGAGATCCGCAAAGCGCTTCCTGAATTACCTAAAGAAAAGCAGGTTCGCCTGATGCGTGATTTTGGCCTTAGTGAATACGATGCAGGAATTCTGGTTTTTTCTAAAAAAGATGCTGAATATTCTGAAGATTGCATGCGTAAGTATCCCAAAGAAAATAAAAAACAAGTAGCTAATTTATTAATCGGGCCGCTGCTTTCAGAGGCGAATAACCGTAACTGTCGCTTGGTAGGGCTTGATTTATCTGCGGAGAATTTACTTGAACTTATAGATTATGTAGATAGCAATAAGATTTCCCATCTTACTGCTAAGATCGTACTCACAGAAATGATTGATACAAAAAAGAAGGCCTCTGTAATAATCCAGGAAAAGAATTTAGTTCAGATTTCCGATACCTCAAGTTTGAATATTTCAATTGAAGAAGTAATTAAAGAGAATGATAAATCGGTGCAGGATTTTAAAAATGGTAAAGAAAACGCCCTGATGTTTTTAGTTGGCCAGGTAATGAAAAAGACAAAAGGAAAAGCGAATCCTAAAATATTACAGGAGCTTCTACGGGGGAGACTTAAAGATGCGTAAGAAAATTATTTTTATAACAATTTTAATAGTTATTTTTACAGTAAGTGGCATTGCTTTATCGGAAGTGCTCAACAAAAAGAAGAAAGCTGAACTCTATCAACAAGTTGGGCTATTTTCTGATGCCTTAGCGATTATTCAGACTGATTATTACGAAGAGATAGATTCCAAAAAACTTATCTATGGCGCGCTTAAAGGAATGTTATCATCGCTTGATATGCACAGCCAGTTTTTAGAGCCGGAAGATTATAATGAGTTAAAAGTTGATACAGAAGGAAAATTCGGCGGCCTGGGTATTGAAATAGTAATGAAAGACGGCCTGCTTACAGTGGTAACTCCTGTTGAGGATACTCCTGCCTGGAAAGCCGGAATTAAACCCGGAGATAAGATCGTAAAAATTAATGACGAAATTACCCGTGATATGGATATGACCGGAGCAATTAAGAGATTGCGCGGAAAGCCGGGTGAATTTGTAAATATTTCTGTGTTGCGTGAATCAGAAAGTAAGATTCTAGAATTTAAGATTGCCCGTGACATAATTGTTATCAAGGATATTAAGGATGTGCGTATACTTGAAGACGGGATTGCCTATATAAGGTTGGTTGAATTTAGCGAAAATACCCCGGAAGATATTAAGAAGGCGCTTGATAAGCTGACAAAAGAAGGGATGAGCGCTTTGGTTATAGACGTGCGTAGTAATCCCGGGGGGTTGCTTGATGCGGCAGTAAAGATTTGTGAGCAGTTTATTGAAAAAGGAAAACTTATTGTTTATACAAAAGGCCGTAAATCGATTCAAAATCTGGAGTTTGTAAGCCACGCAAATGCTCCTATTCTTGATTTACCCGTGGCAATATTGATAAATGAAGGGTCTGCTTCCGGAAGCGAGATACTTGCTGCTTGCCTTCAGGATTACAAGCGTGCCGTGGTTATTGGCATTAAATCATTTGGTAAAGGATCAGTGCAGACGATAGTGCCATTAAGCGATGGTTCGGCATTAAGGCTGACAACCAGTAAATATTTTACTCCTTCCGGTAAAGAGATCCATGGTAAGGGTGTGATGCCGGATATCGTAGTTGAGGATGGTTTGATTAAGCAATTAAAAGTTTCTGATATTGAAGAAGAAAAAATAAAAGAAGAAGCTTTTCAAAAGGTGGAAACGAAATCAAAAGAAAAAGATGCGTTTGATTATAAATCGGATAACCAGCTGATGCATGCCATAGATGCGATTAAGGCAATAAGGATTTATCGCAGCAAATAACCATAGATGAAAAAATATTGGATCGCGATTTTTATTCTGCTTGTAATAGTTGTAATTGAAAGTACGGTATTGATTGTAATTTTTCAAAAGCGAAAAAAGATCACTCCTGCTATAAAGGCCCCAAAAGCTGCTGTCTTAAAAGGTAAAATCGCCATTGTGCTTGATGATTGGGGGTATAATCTTAATAATATCCCCATTGCAAAATCAATCCGCCAGCCGTTTACTGCAGCGATATTACCTAATTTACCTTATTCGCAGGAAGTAGCGCGGTTTTTGCATCAAAGTAATAAAGAGATAATCCTACATCTACCTATGGAGCCGAATGAAAAATATCGGCTTGAAAATAATACTTTACTTACTGCGATGCCCGGTTCTAAGATCCTGGAGATATTAAATAATGACCTGGATAGCGTATTATTTGCAAGGGGTGTTTCAAATCATATGGGTTCAAAAGCTACGTCGGATGGGCCTACGATGGAAACGATTCTTAAGGAGCTTAAAAAAAGAAAATTATATTTTTTAGATAGTTATGTTACAGGCAATTCTGTAGTGATTGAGAAAGCAAGGCTTGCCGGTTTGCCTGCTGTAAAGCGGAATATATTTTTAGATAATAACAGTGATCCGGAATATATCCGCGGCCAGCTTTATAAGTTAAAAATGCGCGCCCGGATGTATGGGAATGCCGTAGGTATTGGCCATGACCGTAAAAATACATTAGCTGTGCTTAAAGAGATGCTGCCGGCAATGGAAAAAGAGGGGTACAAGTTTGTTTTTGTTTCGGAGATAACAGGCTAACAGGGGACACTTATGAATGTTTTAGGAATTGAAAGTTCTTGTGATGAGACAGCTGCCTCTGTTGTGAAAGACGGCAAGAAGATCCTTTCTAATGTTATTTCTTCAAGCCTTAAATTCCACCAAAAATACGGCGGGGTGATCCCTGAAATTGCCTCGCGTAAGCATCTTGAATCTATAACTGCGGTAGTAGAATCTGCGCTTAGCGAAGCAAAGCTTAAACTTAAGGATATCGGGTTGATTAGTGTAACTTGCGGCCCGGGGTTGTTAGGCTCGCTTGTAGTAGGAATTTCTTTTGCTAAATCTTTAAGTATGGCTTTAGATAAACCAATCATCGGAGTAAACCATCTTGAGAGCCATATTTTTGCAGGATTTCTTGAAGGCGTAACTGTTAAATTTCCTTTTACGGCATTATTAGTTTCAGGAGGGCATACCAGCCTTTATGAAGTAGATGATTACGATAAAATAAAGTTATTGGGCTCAACTCATGATGATGCTTGCGGAGAGGCATTTGATAAGGTGGCAAAGATTCTTGGTCTTGGGTATCCCGGAGGGCCGGTGATTGAACAGGCGGCAGTTAAGGGTGATCCTAAGGCGATAAAATTCCGTTGTAGCAATACGAAAGGAATATTCGATTTTAGTTTTAGCGGGATAAAGACTGCGGTGTTGTATTATGTTCGGGATACGGGGTGCGTTACCCGTTGCCCGTTACCCGTTACCCGTGACATTGCGGCGTCTTTTCAGGAATCAGTATGTAATGTTCTTGTTGAAAAATCCCTGGCAGCCTGTAAATTAAAAAAGACAAAACGCCTGGTAGTAGGCGGCGGAGTAGCAGCAAATAATTATTTACGGAAAAAATTTCAGGCTTCTGTAGTTAAAAGTAGAATAGAAGTAATTTTTCCTTCAAAATCTTTATGCATGGATAATGCGGCTATGGTAGCAGGTTTTGGTTATCATCTTTTTCGTAAGGGTAAGAGAAGCGGTTTAGATCTGGGGGTTAATTTAGATTAGTTGAAAGATTGGAGGAAACATGTTTAGCGTATTTTCTATTACTCTTCGTATGGGGGTTGCTACTATTTTGAGCGGGCTTATTGGCCTTGAGCGGCAATGGCGCGGAAGAAATGCGGGATTACGCACGCATATCTTAGTTAGTGTTGGTTCCTGCCTTATTATGTTGACATCGTTATACGTTTTTGATATATATAAAGACAAAGTAGCGCTTGATCCTACCCGTATAGCCGCCGGAGTGATTACCGGTATTGGTTTTTTAGGCGCGGGAGCGATTATGCGTAATAATGCAGGTGTCCAAGGGTTAACAACCGCGGCAAGCTTATGGGTGGTTTCAGGTATTGGCCTTGCAGTAGGTTGCGGGTTTTACAGCGGAGGAATTATAGCCACTATTTTTACATTAATGGCGTTATTTTTCCTACGCTATCTTGAAACGAGGGTTTTTGGAAGATAGGAGGAACCCCTATGGCATTCAGTAAGAAAAAGCATGACGAGAAGATTATGGATGTTGACGCCTCTATGCAGGGAAACCTTAGTTTTAGGGATCCGGTTTCTTTACGTATCAACGGAAAATTTGAAGGAAACCTGGAAACACGCGGTAATTTGACTATAAGCCAGCAAGCAGTAGTAAATGCCGATATAATCGGAGATAATGTAATTGTAGGGGGAAGAGTCAAGGGTAGAATTATAGCGCGCGAGCGCCTGACATTGCTACCTACTGCTATAGTTGAGGGAGAAATAATGCCGGCGCGGCTTAATGTTACAGAGGGCGCCATCTTTGAAGGTCATTGCCAGATGTTGCATGATTTAATGTCTGCGGATGAGCTGTCGCGATATCTGGAAGTAGAGCTTAATTCATTAATGGATCTGGCTAATACCGGCCGCATTCCTTCGGTTAAAGAGGGAGAAAATTTTAAATTTGAACGTAAGGCGATTGATACCTGGATTGCACAGGGTAAAATCAGCCATTAAACTTTATCTATGACAAAATCCGCTAAAGAAGAAAAATTGATAACGATACGGGATGTTTCTCTTATGTTAGGGGTTTCCGAACGGGAAGTAATGGATCTTTCAGAAAATGGGACCATCCCTGCTTATAAAATTGCCGGAGTATACTTACGTTTTAAAAAAGAGCAGATTGAAGAGTACCGCCGGAATTTTCGCCCGGATCTGGCAAAAGAAGGTACTGCCGGTAAATATCCTCTGGGCGATAAGCTGTTTGATTTTATTTATTTTAATGATTTTTATCTTTTGTGTACGATTACGATAATTGTTTTGCTCGTTGTCATATTCAAAGGCAGCCAATCCCCATAAAAAATCCCGATGGCAAAAAAAGGATTTTGTGAATTAGGTTTTGCCAAGATAGATACTGCTCGTCAAGAGCGTAAAGGGTATCCTGAAGTAATTTATTGCCGGGGAAAAGAAAAAGGCCAACTCAAACAGATTTGCAGGGCATTTATTAAAAATAAACAAGATCTTTTACTGACTAAACTTGAAATAGATACGCAACGTTATCTTAAAAAATTTTTTCCTTCCTTAAAATATAATCCTAAGGCTAAAATTGCCTGGCGCCTGGCAAAAAAGAATACTCCTTGTGGTTTAGTCGCGGTTTTAAGCGCTGGAACTGCAGATATGCCGATTGCAGAAGAAGCGGTTTGTACGCTCGAGGCAATGGGTAATCAAGTAGAAAAATTTTACGATGTAGGAGTAGCAGGCGTTCACCGTCTGATGCATCATATTGAAAAGATACGCAAAGCAAGAGTGGTAATTGTTGTGGCTGGTATGGAAGGGGCATTGGCTAGCCTCGTGAGCGGTTTAGTAAGCGTGCCGGTTGTTGCAGTGCCTACGAGCTGCGGATACGGAGCAAGTTTTAAGGGCCTGGCCGCGCTCCTAACAATGCTAAACGGCTGTTCTCCCGGCGTGGCAGTAATGAACATAGATAATGGTTTTGGGGCAGGGTATTTTGCGAGTTTAATTAATAAGCCAAAGGTAGGGCAGGTTTAAACCTGCCCTACGGATAATACGAAAAGTGTCCCTGTAAGCCAATGGAACATAAAATTAAACTAAGCGAAGCAATAAAATTTCACGGCCACTTAGGCCCGTATTTAGTTATCGGGATATTAGCCGGTGAGCACGCAATTAAAAAATTAAAGGCAAAAAAATATTTTGGAATGCAGGTTAAAGTCTGGGGAGCAACAAAAAAACCCAAATCCTGCTTGATAGACGGCTTGCAATTATCTACCGGAGCTACTTATGGAAAAGGAAATATCGAAAAATTTAATGCCAGGAATATACATATTGAAATTATTGAAAATAAAAAAGGCCGTAAAATCAGTATCGACCTTACAAAAGATCTATTGAATTCTCTGGAGATGGTTAAAACGCATAAAGAAAGCGAGCTTCTTGCCAAAAAGATATATAAAACAAAAAAGATTAGCGAGTTATTTATTGAATCTATAGCCAGTATTTAAAACCGAGGACCTAGTATGGCACTTTCCGGATTAGACATTTATAAGCTTCTACCTAAAACAAACTGCCGTGAATGCGGATTTGCGACTTGTCTTGCTTTTGCCATGCAGCTTGCAAAAAAATCAATAAGTATTGAAAAATGCCCTTATCTGAGCCCTGAATCTAAAGTTCGGCTTGAGGCTTCAAGCCTTCCCCCGATAAGATTAATAACGGTAGGTGAGGGTGAGTCAAAACTTCAAATAGGTAATGAGACCGTGCTTTTTCGCCATGAAGAGAAATTTCACCATCCTTGCGGGATAGGTTTTATTTTAAAGGATAGTTTATCTGACGAGGAGCTGAAAAAGAAAGTTGCTCTTATAAATAATTTCCAATTAGAGCGTGTTGGCCAGCATCTTTCCGTAGATTTAATTGCCTTAAAACAGGAGAAGGCTAAATCAAGATTCATTGATGCCTTAAAAATTGTTTTAGCAAACACAAAGCTTAACTTAGTTTTAATGAGCCAGGATCCGGTTGCTCTTAAAGAAGCGCTTGTTTTGTCATCTGGCCGTAGGCCCCTGGTTTATAAGATTACAAAAGAGAATCTATCCAGCCTATTACCAGTGATTAAAGAGTTTAAAGTTCCGGTAGTTGCAGAGAGTAATGATATTTCTTCTTTATCAGAGTTGACTCAGACGCTTGCTAAAGAAGGAATTGAAGAGATAGTAGTTGATACCGGCCTTAAACCGGTAGCGCAAAAAATCTTGGATTTAACACAAGTGCGCAGTCTTTCTTTAAAAAAATCTCAACGCAGCCTGGGTTATCCTTTTTTAACCATAACCTCTGAATCCGATAATTATGCGCAAACAGAAGAAGCGGCAACCTATATTTCTAAATATGCCGGAATTGTTTTGTTAAATCATTTTGATCCCGCGTGCGTTCTTTCTTTATTGACGTTGCGTCAGAATATTTATACTGATCCGCAGAAACCCCTGCAAATTGAGCCAAAGCTTTATCCTATAGGCAAAACCGATAAAAACTCTCCGTTACTTGTGACTACGAACTTCTCACTTTCTTATTACACGGTTTTGGGAGAAGTAGAGGCGAGTAAAATTCCTTCCTATATTTTAAGCGTAGATACTGAAGGCATGTCAGTGCTTACCGCCTGGGCAGCGGAAAAATTTAACGCTGAAAAGATCACCGAAGCAATGAAGAAGTTTGAAGTTGAGGCCTCGGTATCAAAAAAATCCATTATTATTCCGGGATATCTGGCGGTAATGAGCGGTGACCTTCAGGAGCAATCCGGATGGGAAGTTATCGTCGGGCCAAAAGAAGCAGCAGGCATACCGTCGTTTTTGAAGAATATTAATTAACGGGTTACATGTTACCAGTGACCTGTGACCAGATTCAGATAAAATCCTTACTTTTATGAATAAGGTTAAAGTAACATTTTTCCCAGACAATAAAACTGTCGAAGTAGAGCGCGGGACTACGATACTTTCTGCTGCGATTTCTGCCGGTATATCTGTTAATTCAAGCTGTGGCGGAGATGGCGTATGCGGCCGTTGTAAGGTTATCCTAAAAAGCGGTAATGTTTATTCGCAGCCTACCGGAAGAATTACTTTAGAGGAACGCCAGAAAAATATTTATCTTGCCTGTCTTGCTTCAATAGAAAGTGACCTGGAGGTTGAGATTCCAACTACTTCCCGGCTTGATCTACGGGCAGAATCTGCGCAAGATACAGAATTGCGCATGAAAGATTTGTTTTCTAAGGCAGAAGAAATAGAGATACCTAAACCAGTTCTTACAGAGAAACTTTTCGCGTATTTACCGCTTACTACAAAAATTTATCTTGAGTTGCCTAAGCCTAGCCTGCAGGATTCTGTAAGCGATCTTGATAGGATCTATCGGCAAATTATTATGCATCAAGATATACCGATCATGCAGACAGGTTTAGCTAATATCCGCCAGCTAGGAGAGTTGTTACGTGATTCAGATTGGAAAGTGACAGTCACTCTTGGCAGGAGAAACGGCACTACGGAAATAGTGCTTATTGAACCCGGTAATACTTCAGGACGGAATTACGGGGTTTGTTTTGATATCGGGACAACAACAATTTCCGGCCAGCTTGTAGACCTTAATCATAAGAAGGTTTTAGGCACAATGGCAGCCTATAATAAACAAGCTACCTTTGGAAGCGACGTGATCACGCGTATTATTTTTGCGCAAAAACAGGATGGCCTTGAGAAACTTCATCATGCGGTTATTGACGGAATAAATCAGATAATTCAGGATTTAATAAAGGAACATAGCATAGATTTAAATAATCTTACTGCTTTTGTTTGCTCGGGAAATACTACTATGACACACCTACTTCTGCGCATTGACCCGAGCAATATCAGGCGCGATCCGTATATACCGACTGCTAATTTTGTTCCGGTTATTCGCGCAGCAGAGGCAGGGATAAAAATTAATCCTCGCGGCCTGTTATGGTGCGTTCCGGGAGTGGCAAGCTATGTCGGAGGCGATATTACAGCAGGCGTGCTTGCATGTAATATAGATAATGAAGAAGATCTATCAGTACTTATTGATATAGGAACAAACGGCGAAGTAGTTTTAGGAAGCAGAGAATTTCTTGTTTCTTGCGCTGCATCTGCCGGCCCGGCATTTGAAGGTTCTGGCGTCAGCTGTGGTATGCGTTCAAGCCGCGGGGCAATTCAGAAAGTAAAAATTAATAACAATAAAGTTAGTTTTGAAACTATCGGTAATGATAAGGCTCGCGGTATATGCGGTTCAGGCTATATTGATATAATTGCCGAGCTTCTTCATGAGAAAATTATGGATAAAGACGGTAAGCTTGAGCCTAAAAAATCCGATCGCGTCAGAGATGGTGAAATTGACAAGGAATTTGTAGTGGCATATAAAGAAGAAGCAGATGCTGTGGCGGATATTGTTATTACTGAGGCGGATATTGAAAATATCAAACGCGCAAAAGCCGCAATTTACGCAGCGTTTGCAACTCTCACCAGGCATATGGATATAAAGCTTAGCCAGATAAGAAAATTTTTTATTGCCGGAGGATTTGGCACAAGTATAAATATTGAAAGCGCAATAAAGATCGGGCTATTGCCGAATTTTCCCCTTGAGCGTTTTATTTTTATGGGAAATAGTTCTTTGATAGGCGCGCGGCAGGCGTTACTTTCAGAGCAGGCTGCAAATAAGGCGCAGGATATCGCCCAGAAGATGAGTTATTTAGAACTTTCTACGGAGTCCGGTTATATGGATGAGTATATGGCCGCGCTTTTTTTCCCGCATACGGATTTTAACCAATTCAACCTACGCGGTTGAAAAATAAATATGGGTTATGTGATCGCGTTAGCTGGTAAAGGTGGCACAGGAAAAACTACCATTGCTGCGCTTTTAGTTAGATTATTAAGGGAAAATAAGAAATCATCTATCTTGGCGATAGATGCGGATCCTAATAGCAATCTAAATGAAGCTTTAGGCGTAGAAATTAAAGATACGGTGGGAGAGATTCTGGATAAGGTCTCAGCGCATCCTGAATCCGTTACTGCCGGGATGTCTAAGGAAAAATTTATTGAATATCAGCTACGCACCGCTTTAGCAGAAGGTAACGGGTTTGATTTGCTGGCAATGGGAAAGCCCGAAGGACCGGGTTGTTATTGTTACGTAAATAATGTCTTAAGAAATATTGTCAATAAGCTGCTTACGGAGTATAATTATATCATTATTGATAATGAGGCAGGCTTAGAGCATCTTTCGCGGCGTACTACGCGCAGTTGCGATAGTTTGCTTATTGTTTCAGATGATACTGTTGTCGGTTTAAAAAGCGCAGAGAGAATTTTAGCGCTTGCAGATAATTTAAAAATTAAAATCGGTAAAAGATATCTTTTGCTAAATCGTATCCGGAATCAACTAAAAGAATTTCCTGAAATAAACGGGGTTAATTTCTGCGGGGTTATTCCCTGGGATGAAGAAATTATTAAGTTAAGTAGTGAAGGTAGTTCCGTTGAAAGTTTAAATATGAATAGTATATCAATAGAAGCATTAAGAAAGATGGGGGATAAAATATGGCAATAGAGGCAGGCAGTGTTTCCGTAGTTTCAGTAGGTGCAACCAAGACTGAAGGCGGAACGCGTGCGCATAAAATAGAGATAGGGAAGAAGCCGCAAGTGGCTTTTGAGGTTTGGGATACTGCTCCGCTTGATTGGCCGGAAGAATTTGATAAAGTATTTGCCGGCAGCCTTAAAGATCCTTTTAGTTGGGCAGAAAAATGCGTTAATGAATATAAAGCAAAGATTTTATGCGTAAAACTACAGGGTGCGCACCCTGATTTTGAGAATAAGCCTCCTGAAGCCTGCGCAAAATTTATCAGCCAGCTGCTTAAAAAAGTCGATGTTCCGTTAATAATTTCGGGTTGCGGGGATGATGCTAAAGATAATTTAGTGCTGCCGCTTTGTTGTGAAGCCGCAAAAAATGAACGTTGCCTTATTGGAAGTGCTGTGCAGGATAATTATAAAACCCTTGTTGCCGCAGTGCTTGCCGATGAGCATAATATTATCGCAGAATCTCCGATTGATATAAATATTGCAAAACAGCTTAATATTTTAATTTCGGATATGGGCCTTCCGCTTGAAAGGATTGTGATTAATCCTACGATCGGCTCGCTTGGTTATGGTTTAGAGTATGCTTATTCTATAATGGAGCGCGCGCGGCTTGCGGCTTTAGCCGGAGATAGAACTATTGCTTCTCCTTTTATTTGTTTTGTAGGACAGGAAACTTGGCGCGCTAAAGAAGCGCGTATTAGTTCGGAAGAATTTCCGGGATGGGGATCTGAGACTGAGCGTGGATTAGCCTGGGAGTTTGTTACAGCTGTTGCGTTATTACAGGCAGGGGCGGATATGTTAGTTATGCGGCATCCGAAAGCAATCGAGATGATAAATAAAAACATGGGGACGCTTCGGTAGTTTTGTTTGACAAAACTACCGAAGCGTCCCCTAGTTTCCCATACAAGTAAAAGAAGGCAAATTAATGTTTATAATCGGCGAACTGATCAACGGAATGTATAAGAATATCGGCGATGCCATCAAGGCTAAAGATAAAGCCGTTATTCAGAAATGCGCTCTAGAGCAACTTGAAGCAGGAGCAAGCGCGCTTGATATTAATTGCGGCCCGGCATCAAGAAAACCGGTTGAAGATATCCAATGGCTTGTAGAAATTGTCCAGGAGGTAACAGATAAGCCGCTGGCGCTTGACTCTAGTAAGCCGCAGGTTATCGAATCCGGGCTTAAGGTGATAAAAAATAAATCGATTATCAATTCCGTTACCGCTGATGAAGAAAAACTCAGCGTTATAGTTCCTTTAGCTATAAAATATAACAGTTCGCTTATCGGCCTGACGATGAGCGCTAAAGGAATCCCGCAAAATAAGGACCAGCGCCTTGAACTTGCGGCGATGATCGTTTCTTTTTGTTGCGATCAGGGATTTCCTGTGGAAAATCTTTATCTTGATCCGATAGTTTTACCGGTTAATGTTGCCCAGAGCCAAATCCGTGAAATTTTAGAAAGTATCAGAGAATTTAAAATTATTTCCGAGCCCAGCCCAAAAACCGTAGTTGGTTTAAGTAATGTTTCTCAGGGGACGTGTACGCGCTCATTGATAAATCGTACTTTTCTTGCGATGGCAGTAGCATGCGGCCTTGATGCAGCAATCCTTGATCCGAAAGATAAAGAACTTATGGATGCATTGATTGCCGCAGAAGTAATATTAAATAAACAAATATATTGTGATTCATACCTTGATGCCTACAGGAAAAAATAATGGCAAAAAAAATCATCCGTAGCATTTTTCGTTTTCACGGTTTTAGGGAAAGTTTTTATATTGCCTTTCGTGGTATAACTTACTTATTCTTATACCACCGTAATATGCGTATTATTTTTATTCTAGGTAGCCTGGCATTTTTGGCAGGAGTCCATTTTGGGTTACATGGATTAGAGTTAGCTGTTCTTTGTTTAACTATCACCTTTGTTTTTATGGCAGAGATTTTTAATACCGCGATTGAACTTATGATGGATATCCTTACCGATGAGTATCACATTAAGATAAAGCTGGTTAAAGATATCGCGGCTGCGGTTGTATTGATTGCTTCTTTAAATTCTCTTGCCGTAGGTTATGTGCTTTTTTCAAAACGCATCTTTTATTTATTGCATAGTTTAAGTTAGAGGATAAAATAATATGAAAAAAGTATCGGTTTTAGTTATATTGTTTTTATCTATCGCAGTTTGCGGATTTGCGGCTAAGGAAATTACACCTTCTGATTTTCTTAAAGATTACGCTTTGGTTTTGGGTTACCTCAGGGATGCTGCCAAAGTCCCAACGGAAAATCTCCCCTCAAGCGCGCTTATTAAAAACCTTAATTTACAGGCAAAATTTTTTGAAAAAGCAAGAAATTTGATGGAGAAACCGCTTCTTGAGTCGGAATCTACTACGATGAAACCCGTAAGCCGCTATATTTACAGCGTATTGTTGCTTATGGAAGATAATGCTTATAAAATAGCGTATTTGGTTGATGAAAAGAATTTTTCCGGAAAGAAAGTTGAATATAATAAATTCGTGTCAAAGCAAAATGAAAATTGGAATCGCATAACTGAGGCGACAACTTTTGCAATGTATGTGGCAATTAAACCAGTAAATGATGCAGAGCAAATAGGAGCGCTTCCGTTTTTGGTTAAAGGAGAAGATCGTAAAGCTTTGATTAAACAGATTGAAAAAATATTTAAAAGTGAATTTGACGAATTCCAAAAGTTATTAGAACGTAAAAAATCCGGGGAAATACGAGAGTTTACTTTAAGTATACCTACCTGGTCAGCGCTATATTTAAAAGAAGTGCTTGTTTCAGAGACATACGAAGATATAAAGCGCATTGATTATCAGAATTTTTCTAATTCTCAAAGGCGTTAAGGTTGATTTTTGGTAATTTTGTGGTAAAATTAAAAATCTTATTACGGCGGCGTAGCTCAGCCCGATGGAGCATTCGGCTCATACCCGATTGGTCACTGGTTTAAATCCAGTCGCCGCCATTAATTTGTCCTTATTTACTCGTAGACAAATTACCCCGAAGCCTGCGAAGTAAATATTGGAGCCGTCCGCCGAAGGCGAGACTGGCGACAAAATTTACGAGCGTTTAGGCAAGGGGCAATCAATTTTTCCCACCTTACAAGTTCATAAATTGCTATGTTTTTAGATAAAATTCAAAACACAATAAAAAAATATTCACTTTTAGCCAAGGCTGATAAAGTGATTGTCGGAGTTTCTGGCGGCCCGGATTCGGTGGCGCTATGTTTAGCGCTCCAAAAGCTCAAAGAGGCGTGGAACTTAAAACTGTATGTCGCGCATTTAGACCATGGGCTTCGGGCTGGTTCCGGAAAAGATGTGGAGTTTGTGCGTAAACTTTGCCGTAACCTAGAAATAGAATTTTTTAGCAAAAAAATAGAAGTGCGCAGGTTTTGTCCTGTTGGGTCTTTAGAAGAGGCTGCGCGCAAGGCGCGATTTGAATTTTTTTCTGCACTTTCTAAGAAACTAAATGCGGATAAATTAGCATTAGGGCATAATTTGGATGATCAGGCAGAAACCGTTTTAATGAGGCTGATCCGCGGAGCCGGGCTTTCTGGCCTTTCTGCAATTTTACCAAAAAGAGATATTAACGGATTATGCGTGATCAGGCCGTTAATCGAAACCAGCCGTTATGAAATCAATGGGTTTTTAGGTAAAGAAAATGCTGCTTATCGCAGTGACCCCACGAATAAAGAAGATATATTTTTACGTAACAGAATCCGTAAATATCTGCTGCCGCTGCTTGAAAAAAACTATAATAAAAATATAAAAGCTGTTTTAGCGAGTTTAGCCCAGGTTTCAGGGCAAGATTATCTTTTTATTGAAGAGGAGGCAAGGAATATCTTTCGTACTATTGCTAGAAATAAAAAAAACGTTGTAATCAGCCTTAATTTGAATAAGTTGAAACTATTGCCTGTGTCTTTGAGGCGCATGGTAATCAGGCTTTCTATTGCAAAAGTCCAGGGAGATACGCGGCGCATCGAATTCCGCCATCTGGCAGAAATTGAAGATTTGTTAATTAACCGCCCGGTTTTATCAATCGTGCATCTTCCCAAAGGTTTAGAAGCTTCTAAAAGTAAATCTGGGCTTGATTTTAGCATTCGATAAAGGTATAATAATTTTTTACAAAAAAAAAGGATAAAACTAATGGCAAACGGAAACCCGCTCAAAAATAAAAAAAACAAATTTTTAAAACGCGTTCCTTTTAATTGGATCATTGCGCTTGTTGTTTTGTATTTTTTAATCAGTTCGCTTAATATGAACGCAAACGGTGTTCCAAAGGAAATGACCTACAGCAGTTTTTATAAAATTTTAAAGGAAGAGCCGCGTAAGATAAAATCATTGGTCTTAACAAAAGTTGAAAACGAATTAAAGGGTGAATTTGTAGACCCGGTAACTGTTATTATAGGAACAGAGACTATAAGTACGCGTTTTTTTAAAGTGAACATCCCTGATAATGACCAAGGATTGCTTGAGTTAATAAAGGAAAATGTTCCAAATTTTGATGTAAAGCCTCCGAAGACACTTTTAGTCGGATTATTGTTTAATCTCGGCCCTATACTTTTATTAATTATTTTTTGGCTTTGGATGGCAAACCGCGGGGAGCAATTAGGCAACAAGATAATGACTTTTGGTAAAATTCGCCCTAAAATCCAAGGTGGTAAAGAAGGCGGGGAAAAGGTTACTTTTAATGATGTAGCTGGTGTAGATGAGGCAAAAGAAGAATTAAAAGAAGTAATTGAATTTTTAAAAGACCCGCGTAAATTTCAGAAGCTCGGCGGAAAAATACCTAAAGGAGTGCTGTTAGTCGGGCCTCCAGGAACAGGGAAAACTTTACTTGCGAAGGCAGTAGCGGGTGAAGCAGATGTTCCGTTTTTTGGTATTTCCGGTTCGGATTTTGTGGAAATGTTTGTAGGTGTAGGTGCAAGCCGCGTACGCGACCTTTTTGAGCAGGGCCGTAAAGCTTCAAAAGCTTCCGGAAAGGGAGCGATTATTTTTATTGATGAAATTGACGCTGTGGGACGGCTTCGTTTCTCAGGAATCGGCGGAGGCCATGATGAGCGCGAACAGACCTTAAACGCTTTGTTAGTTGAAATGGACGGTTTTGACGGCCAGCAGGGAGTTATACTGATTGCTGCGACTAACCGGCCGGATACACTTGATCCGGCGATATTAAGGCCCGGACGATTTGACCGTAATATCGTAGTGAATTTTCCTGATATAAAAGGCAGGGAAGAGATATTAAAAGTGCATACCCGTAAACTTAAACTTTCATCCGGGATTAACTTGCGTGCTATTGCCAGCCAAACTCCGGGATTTTCAGGTGCTGATTTGGCTAATCTTTGTAACGAAGCAGCATTATTAGCTGCGCGGTTTGACAAAGAAAATATTGAAACGCTTGATTTTGAAAAATCAGTTGAGCGCGTCTTAATGGGCCCGGAAAAAAAGAGCCGGATTATGTCGCAGAAAGAAAAAGAGATCACCGCGTTTCATGAAGCAGGGCATGCTCTATTGTCGCTTTTATTGCCCGAAGTAAATCCGTTAAGAAAAGTTTCTATTATTCCAAGGGGAATAGCCGGAGGTTATACTTTTACTCCGCCGCTTGAAGATAAACATTATTGGACGAAATCTCAGCTTAAGTCGGAGATTGCGATGATGCTTGGGGGCCGTGGTTCAGAAGAATTAAATTTAAACGAAATCACAACAGGCGCGCAGAATGACCTAGAGATGGCAACGCAGATGGCACGGCGTATGGTTACGCAATTCGGCATGTCAGATGTTTTAGGGAATATTACCCTCGGTAAAAGAGAAGGATTAATATTTTTAGGCCGTGATATGATGGAAGAGCGTAATTACAGCGAGCAAACCGCGCGCATTATTGATGATGAGATTAAAAAGATCGTTGATGATGCGTATTTCCACGCTAAAGACGTTTTAAAGTTGAATATAGATAAGCTTAAAACTCTTACCGCTAAACTTCTGGAAAAAGAAGTTCTTGATGGAGAAGAGGTAAAAGCCCTTCTGGGGATTAGTAAGCCGGACGTGATTATTTAGTTTTGCTAGACCTACGCGGTCAAATTTTCGACCGCGTAGGTCGCGTAGGTAAATTATGAGAATTTTAGAAGTACGCCAGCCCCAAGAAGTTGCTCATCTTATGCAGGAGATTGGCGTTGATCCTTATGGCATCAAGCTAATGGTGCTAAAAGCTCAAAGCTATCTCTTGCGAATTAACGGCCTGCCATGTATCGCAGCAAATATCATTAAACAAGAGATGCTCTCGGTTGGGGCGGATGCCGCTCTTTCTAAAGGTGCTTTAACCGGCGGTAAAATTAAGAAAACTGATTGCCTTTTATTCGGTACTTTGGCCCAGCTTAACCGTTTGTGTGAAAAATTAAGTAAACAGCCATTTGGGCTGCAGAATGTCAGTCAAGAGCTAGAGCTCTCGCTTAACAATTATAAAAAAGATAATTTTATTTTTTGTTGCGCTGATAAAAAACTTGTTTTGGGTAAGAAACCGCGGATTATGGGGATTGTTAATCTCACTACGGATTCATTTAGCGGAGACGGTGTTCTTCAGGTGACAGGTGATAGGGCACGCCTGCCTTTGGCAGGCAGGGGGACAGTCGAAAAGGCGGTAGCAAAAGCGCAGCAGATGGTAAAAGAAGGCGCTGATATTATAGATGTAGGAGGAGAATCATCACGTCCGGGCGCAAAATCAATTACTCTAAAGGAAGAATTAAACAGGGTTATTCCGGTTATTGCTGCCTTGGTAAATAAGATTAAAGTTCCTATTTCTATTGATACTTATAAGCCCGAAATAGCGAAAGCAGCTCTTAATTCAGGCGCAGTTATTATTAATGATATTGCAGGTTTGAGAAACCCTAAAATGCGTAAAGTTGCCGCTAATTTTAAAGCAGGCGTGGTGATGATGCACATGAAAGGGAATCCCGGGAATATGCAAAAGCTTGCTTCTTATAGTTCGTTGATAGATGAACTTATTAGCTATTTTAAGAAAGCGTTTTGTAATGCTATTGAAGCAGGGGTTAGTAAAGAATCTATTATTATTGATCCGGGTATAGGTTTTGCAAAGAGTACAGAGCATAATTTAGAGGTGCTTAAGCATCTTAGAGAACTTAAAATATTGGGCTTACCGATTTTAGTCGGAACCTCAAGAAAATCTTTTATAGGAAAAATTCTGGGAGCTTTGCCTGAAGAAAGGATCTTCGGGACAGTGGCTTCAAGCGTAGTAGCGCGTATGTATGGGGCATCAATAGTAAGAGTGCATGATGTAGGAGCAGTTTCTCAAGCGCTTAAGGTATCTTCTGCAATTACGGATTAGATTATGTGGAAAGAGATTGTTGAAATAGCTATTCTGTGGTTTGTAATTTATCATATCCTTTTATTTTTTGAAGGAACGCGCGCGGTGCAGGTTCTGCGCGGAATAATTGTGCTTCTGGTAGTTTTTCTCCTAGTGCAGAGATTTGAACTTACTGCTTTAGATTGGGTGCTGACTAAGCTTTTTGGCATATCCGTAATCGCGATTCTTGTTATTTTCCATCCTGAAATACGCCAAGGGCTTGCGCGGTTAGGGCAGCGCCATCTTTTTGGTACGTCGCTTAAACAAGAAGATATGGACTTGATGTTAATAGAAATCAGCAATGCCGCAGAATATTTTTCAAAGAATAAAATCGGAGCCTTGATTGCCATAGAAAGAGAAGATCCTTTAGGCGGGTATGC
>ERZ1292633.532-Hain-H41-02um-R1-532-length-43723-cov-9_pt1 | contig 43723 bp, 37 predicted proteins | sample MGYA00564406_ERZ1292633 | MGnify/ENA primary metagenome ERZ1292633 (study PRJEB36523, sample SAMEA6512639) | groundwater metagenome | collected 2019-01-08 | study: AquaDiva: Metagenomics assemblies of 32 groundwater samples | reverse complement strand
CGTCGCCGCGGATTTCGCGCAGCGCATAGCCGACGAAACTGGGCACGACTTCCTTGCGCCAATAGACACCGAGGTCGGTGTTGTCCATCGGTTTCGCGCGGGAGGCCGCCATCGCGCCGGCCTCGGCGATCACCTCGTCTGTCAACTTCTTGCCGATGAGGAACTCACTCGCCTTGCTGGCCACGAGCGGCTGCGACGAAACCGCGCCCAGCACCACGCGCGCCTCGAGGAGGGTGCCGTCGGGCGCAGCGCGCGCGGCCACGGCAACGCCCAGCAGCGGAAAATCGAATGAACCCCGTCGGCGCAGCTTCCAATAGGTGCTCTTCCAGCCGTCGGCTTTGGGCAACAGCACCTCGGTCAGAATCTCGTCCGGTTTGCGCGTGAGGTAATCGATGCCGTCGTTGTTGTACAGGCTGGCGAGCGCGAGTTCGCGTTCCCCCGCGGCCGACACGAGGCGCACCTTGGCGCCAAGCGCGATCAGAGCCGGCGCCGTGTCGGTCGAAGACACCGCGAGGCAGCGCTTGCTGGCGGTGGCGACCCAGCAAGTCTTGCCGTCCTTCTTCATGCAGTAGTCGATCGCCTTGCGCCAATCCTCGTTCTGGTTGTAGTAGTTGCAGCGCGTATCGAGGCACAGATTGCCGCCCAGCGTTCCCATGTTGCGCAGATGCGGCGAGGCCACCTGCGCCGCCGCCTGCCACAGGCCGCGGTATTGCTCGCGCACCGCCTGCGCATTCACGACCTCGGTCAGGGTGAGCCCAGCGCCGAGCGTGAGACCGGATCCGTTCGCGATTTTCTTCAGGCCCTCGACCCGGTTAAGCGAAATCAGCGTTGCCGGCGTCTGCTGGCGGCGCTTCATGTTGGGCAGAAGATCGGTGCCGCCGGCGATCAGCATGCCGCGCGGCCCTTCGCCTGCGAGTATGCGCGCGGCTTCCGCCACGCTGGTCGGCGCGTGAAATTGAAACCAGGGCAGGCGCATCATGATGCTGTCCTTTCCATCAGCTTGTTCGCCGGTTTTTTGTTCGCTTTTTTGCTTTCATTGCCGTCACCGCCTTCAGCCGGCGGCAGCACGAAGATCGGCTCGGCATAGGGCACGCGGGGAAAATGCTCGGGACCCACGCGCGGATTTTTTCCTTCGCGCTTCAACTGCAGCGCGCGCAGGATTTTTTCCGGCGTGATCGGCACTTCGTCGACGCGCACGCCGACCGCGTCGAAAATGGCGTTGGCCACCGCCGGCATCACCGGCAAGAGCGGCCCCTGGCCGACCTCCTTCGCGCCGAACGGGCAGTTCGGATCGGGATCCTCGATCAGCATCACCTCGACCTCGGGCATGTCGAGCGAGGTGATGCTCTTGTATTCCAGCAGCGACGGAAACTTGTGTACCAGGGCGTTGGAGAGCTTGGGCGGCAGCCGCCGGAACACCTGCTCTTCCATCAATGCCTCGCTCAGCCCCATGTAGACGCCGCCGATCACCTGTCCGCGCGCGAGCACCGGATTGAGCGCGCGACCGATGTCGTGCGCAATCCATATCTTGGGCACGGTGATCCAGCCGGTATGCTCATCGACTTCCACCTCGACCACGCAGGCGGTGAAGGAATACGCGGGCGACGGACCCACGCCCGCACCCTTGAACTTGCCCGGCGGCTTGGGCGGCGAGTAGGAACCCACCGTGCCCAGCGTGCCGAACTTGGTTTCCGCATAGACCACCGCCTCGGCAAAGCTCATGCTCTTGTTGGCATCGCCGGCCGCAAATACGCGGCCGCGCGAGAGCACGATGCTCGCGGGCAGGACCTCGAGTTGTTCGGCCGCCGCCGTGACCAGCATGTCGCGCGCGCGCCCGGCGGCCTGCAGCGCCGCATGGCCCATCATGATCGTCACCCGGCTCGAGTACGAGCCCAGGTCGATCGGCGTGATCCCGGTATCGCCGGTGATGCAGCGCACTTCCTTGGTGCTGATGCCCAGCGTTTCCGCGACGACGGCGGCGAGCACGTCGTCCGAGCCCTGCCCGACCTCGGTCGCGCCGCAAAACACCGTCACCTGGCCGCTGCGATCGAGCGTCAGTTGCACGCCCGAGTGCGGCATCTTGTTCCAGTAGATCGACACGCCCGCGCCGCACATGTAGGAACTGCAGGCGATGCCGACGCCGCGGCCCGGGGGAAGCTTGCCGTGCTTTTGCTTCCAGCCGGAACCCTCGACCACCTGCCGGATGCATTCGGCCAGGCCGTTGCTGCCGATCTTGAGCCAGCTCGCGGTGAGCGAATCGGCCTTGGTGACCATGTTGAGGCGCAGATCGGCCGGATCCAGCTTCAGCTTTTCGGCGATCTTGTCCAGCTGGACTTCCTGGCCGAAGCGCGGCTGGGGCGTGCCGTGGCCGCGCTTGGGGCCGCAGGCGGGCTTGTTCGTAAACACCCTGCAGGCCTCGAACTTGAAGCGCGGCAACTCGTAGGTCAGCGGCGTCAGCACGCCGGTGTAGAACGTGCTCGCCGGGCCGTGGGAACCGTACCCGCCGCCGTCGAGCAGGGTCTGCAAGTGCATGCCGGTCAGTTTGCCTTCCTTGGTCACGCCGGTGCGAAACTTCATCAGCACCGGGTGCCGGCCGCGGTGCAGGTAGAACACTTCTTCGCGCGTCAGGCAGATTTTTACCGGCCGGCCGAGCATCAACGCCGCTTTGGACACCACCATCTCATGATTCGCCGGATCGCACTTGCCGCCGAACCCGCCGCCGTTGTCGCAGGCGATCACGCGGATATGCGCCGCAGGCATCTGCAGCACCCGCGCCAGCTGGCGATGCAGATAGTGAGGATTCTGCGTGCTCGCCCAGAGCGTGAACTTGCCGTCGCCCTCGCTGGCGGCGAGCGCGGCGTGCTGCTCCATCGGCATATGGGTGTTGCCCTCGTAGAAGAACAGGTCCTCGAATACGTGGTCCGATTTGGCCAGCGCCTCCTCGACATCGCCGAACTCGAACGCCTGGTTGCGATGGATGTTGCCCGACTCGCCATAGTCGTGAATGCGCGTCTCGGGATGCGCCAGACCTTCCTCGGGCGTCGCAATGGTCGGCAGGCACTTGTATTTCACTTCGATCAGCTCCAGCGCTTCGGAGGCCGTCTGTTCGTCTTTCGCGATCACCGCCGCCACCGGATCGCCGACGTAGCGCACGCGCTCGGGCGCGAGCGGGTATTCGTCCTGCGACACCGGCATGATGCCGAAGGGGACGGGGAAATCCTTGCCGGTCAGCACCAGTTGCACGCCCGGATGGCCTTTAGCGCGCGCGATATCGATCGCTTCGATCAGCGCGTGCGGATGCGGCGAGCGCAGCAGCTTCGCGTGCAGCATGCGCGGCAGCGTGAGATCGTCGGCGTAGCGCAACTGGCCGGTCACCTTGGCGCGGCCGTCGACGCGGCGCCGCGCGTGGCCGATGACGTCGAATTTTTTTCCGCTGCTCATGCTCATGCCCTCTGTTCGTTGATAGCGCGCGCGGCCTCTTCCACCGAATCGACGATCTGCTGATAGCCGGTGCAGCGGCACAGGTTGCCCGACAGCGCCTCCTTGATCCGCTCGCGGCTGGGATTGGGCTCCTGGTCGAGCAGTCCCTTCGCCGTCATCAGGACGCCCGGTGTGCAGTAGCCGCACTGCGAGCCCCCCAGGTCGGAGAACGCCGCCTGTAGCGGGTGCAATTCGGGGCCATCGGCCAGCCCTTCGATGGTCTCGATCGCGCAGCCGTCGCACTCCAGCGCGAGCTTGAGGCAGGACAGCAGCGGCTCGCCGTCGACCAGGACGGCGCAGGCGCCGCATTCGCCCAGCTCGCAGCCGTGCTTGGTGCCGGTGAGGTCGAGGTCCTCGCGCAGCACCTCGAGCAGCGTCTTGTACGGCGCGAACGAGACCTCGACATCTTCTCCGTTCACGCGCAGGGTGATGTGGGCCTTGCGCCTGTCGATCGGCTTCAGCACGGTGTTCATTTTCGACCTCCGGATATGGCCCTGATGGGCGCAGTCATTGCTTGCGGCGCGGCGGCGATCCCCCGCACCAGATAGTCGGCCAGCCCCTCGGCAATCGCGGCGACGCTCTGCGCGCCGTCGGGCCGGTACCAGCGCGAGGTCCAGTTGAGCGCGCCGAGAATGGCGCGCGCAACCAGCGCGGCGTCGCAGGGCGCGAATTCTCCGCGCTTGACACCCTTGACGATGAGCGCGCGCACCGCGTGTTCGTATTTGTCGCGTTTTTCGATGATGGTCCGGCGCAAGTCGTCGGCGAGCATGTCGATTTCGAGGTGCGCGGTCGCGCCCTCGAGTTCTTCCAGCGTGTAGTGCAAGTGGGCGCGGATGACGGCGCGCAACTGGTCCGCGACCGGGACGGTGGATGCGCGCGCCGCCTCCGCCGCCTCGAGCATGCGATCGACGGTGCGGTCCTGGCAGAAGAACAGGAGTTCGTCCTTGCCGGCGAAATAGTAATAGAGGTTGCCCGGCGACAGGTCCGCTTCTTCGGCGATTTCGCGCATGCCCGCGGCCGCGACGCCGCTGCGGCGGAATACCCGCGCCGCCGCGCGCAGGATCTCCAGCCGCCGCGTCTCGCTCCTGCGCCGCATGCGCTCCGAGGCGAGCTTATTGGAACCTGGATTCAAACTTTGAACCATGGTTCTAAGTTTATGCTCTGCACCGCAGAAATGCAACCGGATTCGCCGCCTCGCGCGAACGACACTAAGCCTGCGACGAATATCCCCCGTCGACCGGGATCGCCGCTCCGGTGACGAAATCGGATGCGCTGCTCGCGAGAAACACCGCGATGCCGGCGAAATCCGCGGGGCCCCCCCAGCGGCCGGCCGGGGTGCGCGCGAGCACGCGCTCGTGCAGGCCGGTGACCTCCTTGCGCGCAGCCCGCGTGAGTTCGGTATCGATCCAGCCGGGTAGCACTGCGTTCACCTGAATGTTGTCTTTGGCCCAGGCGCACGCCAGCGACTTGCTCAACTGCACCATGCCGCCCTTGCTCGCGCCATAGGGCCCGGCGAACGCCGCCCCGAAAATCGACAGCATCGAGCCGATGTTGATAATCTTGCCGCCGCCCGCCTTCAGCATCGCCGGGTAGGCTGCCTGGCTGCAGAGGAAGGCGCTGGTGAGGTTGGTGTCGAGCACCGACTTCCATTCTTCCGGTGTGTAGTCCTGCGGCTGCTTGCGGATGTTGATGCCGGCGTTGTTGACCAGAATATCCACGCGGCCGAACTGAGCTAGCGCGGCCTCGACCAGCGCCCGGCAGGCGGCCTGCTGGGTCACGTCGGCTTCGATCGCGGCCACCTTTGCACCCAGCGCTTGCAGCGCCTTGACGGCGGCCGCGTTCTTGTTCGCATTGCGCCCGGCGATCACCAGCGCCGCCCCCGCACGCGCCAGCCCCTGCGCCATGCCCAGGCCGATGCCGCCGTTGCCGCCGGTGACGATCGCGACCCGGCCGCCAAGATCGAATGGTTTGCTCATGCAGTTTTCTCCATAAATTTTCTGCGACGACACTGATTGCGACGTCATATATTTGGAGCGATCAGCCCAACGCCAGCAGGTTGCCAAAGCCGGAGGCGAGTGCTGCTTCTTGAAACAGCCGACGGTGACGGAGGACTTACTGCCAGAACCAGGACGAGCGGATCAATCGGCCCCTTTCACGCGCCAGGCACCCAGTTCTCCATTCGGAGGCCCGGGTAGTCCTTGAAGTCGGCTTCGTTGTTGGTGACGAGAATCAAGCCGCGACTGAGCGCATGGCTCGCAATCAAACGATCCAGCGCATCGCGCTTGCGGTCGCGCACGGTCGCACGCAGGACGCCGTAAGCATCGCCGGCATCCGCGTCGAAGGGGAGTACCGGAATATCTTCAATCAACCCGCGCAAGGCCCGGTCCGCGTTATCGCGAATCGCGGCGTCGCAGCGCTCGACGCCATAACGCAACTCCGCATGCGTGATTGCCGACATCACAACGTCGCCATGGCGCAGCTCACCAAAGCGCGCCAATACCTCTGGCGGGTGGTGCTGAATCAGATGAATGCAGATATTGGTGTCCAGCATGTAACGCATGGCCGGCTTACCAGTTCCGGTCCCGCTCTTCGTTGGCTTCGCGCCCCTCCGCCATGAATCCGGGCGGGAAGGCGCAAAACTTGTCCATCACATGCGCCAGCGTGCCAGTATCCATGGGTCGAATGACCAGAGTACCCCCGACACGCTGAATGTCCACCTCGCCCGCCTCCTCGATGACACCCAGTTCGCGGGGGATGCGCACGGCGATCGAATTTCCTGACTTGAAGGCACGTCCCAGCATAATCGTCTCCCGATGCATATATGGATATACTTTAACAGAAGTCACCGATAGCACACATTTTTCCCACAGAAGTGTCTGAAGAACCAAACTCCTAAAGACTGTCCCGGCTACAACACGGCCGAGCCGCCGGTCACGATCGCAACCTTGTCCTTCAAGCCCAGATCCATCGGTTTCCTCCCCTAGCTTTCGATTGCCCGCGCATGCTCAGGCGGTTCCAAGCTGCGCTCATGTTTTGTCGTCGCCGCGGTAGATCGCGCCGCAAGTGCAGGTTTCGTGCACCACGATTTGCGCGAGCAGCGGCAGCGCCGGTTTGAGCCGGTTCCAGATCCATTGCGCCAGATGCTCGCTGGTCGGGTTCTCCAGGCCCGGCACCTCGTTCAGGTAGCGGTGGTCGAGTTGCTCGTGCAGCGGCTGGAACACAGCGGAAATATCGGCGAAGTCCTGCACCCAGCCTATGCGCGCATCGACCTCCCCGCTCACGTGGATCTCGACGCGGAACGAATGGCCGTGGATACGCGCGCATTTGTGCCCCGGCGGCACGTTGGGCAGTCGATGCGCGGACTCCAGCGTAAATGCCTTCCAGATTTCCATTACGGTATTCCTATCAGTTTATGCGTCTGCAGCGACAGGCGCCACCAGGGGTGCGCCAGGCAGTACTCGATCGCCAGCTGCGTATTGCGCGCCTTCTGCGGTCCGTCCATCGGTTGCAGGAAAAAGTGCCTGAACGCCAGTTGCTCGTAGCGTTCGGGCTCGGCGCCGGATTGCGGATACACCAGCTTCAGCTCATCGCCGCTGAGGAGCTTGAGCGGCGCACCGGCCTTCGGGCTCAGCGTCAGCCACAGCTCGCCCGGTGGCGGTAGAAGCGTGCCGTTGGTCTCCACCGCGACCGAAAATCCGTGCTCGCGCAGCGCCGCAACGAGCGCTGCGTCCAGCTGCAGCAAGGGCTCGCCGCCGGTACAGACGACAAGGCGCCCTGCGACGCCAGGCGCAGGGCGCGCAACGCCACGCGCAGGCCACGCCGACTCGACTGTTGCCGCAAGCGCTTCAGCCGACTCAAACTTGCCGCCGAGCGCACCGTCGGTGCCGACGAAGTCGGTGTCGCAAAAGCGGCACACGGCGTCCGCGCGGTCCGCTTCGCGCCCCGACCAGAGGTTACAGCCGGAAAAGCGCAGGAACACCGCCGGCCGGCCGGCATTGGCGCCTTCGCCCTGCAGCGTGTAGAAGATTTCGTTGACCGAATAGCTCATGCCGGCACGTCTATGAAAAGGTGGGGAGCATACTACGCCTTGGCGCGCCAAGGCGTCCCCAGAGGCCGTTTCGGAATGACTGAAACCGGCCCTAGCGAATACCGGCGCGCATGAAGGATTGCACGAACTGGCGCTGGAACAGCAGAAAAGCGAGCAGCAGCGGCGCCGATGTCATCAGCGTGGCGGCGGTGATGATGGACCAGTCTATGCCCTGGTCGGTGGAGGAGAAAATCTGCAAACCCACGGTGAGCGGGCGCGAATTCACCGAATTGGTGACGATGATGGGCCAGAGGAAATTATTCCAGTGGTAGCTCACCGACACCAGCGCATAGGCGAGATAGACCGGCCGCGCCAGCGGCACATACACTTTCCACAGCACCTGCAGCGCATTCGCGCCTTCGACCCGCGCCGCTTCGTCCAGTTCCCTGGGTATGGTCTTGAAGGTCTGGCGCAGGAGGAAGATGCCGAAGGCCGAGGCCATGTAAGGCAGGCCGATCGCCGGAATGGAATCGAGTATGCCCAGCTCGTTCATGGTGCGATAGTTCTCCACGATCATCACGTCGGGCATGATCATCAGTTGCACCAGCACCAGCATGAACACCAGGTCGCGGCCGAAGAAGGCAAAGCGGGCGAATGCGTAGGCGGCGAGGGTGCAGATGACCAGCTGGCCGGCTAGCACCATGGTCACCAGCGCAATGGTGTTGACGAAATAGCGCGCGAACGGCGCCGCATTCCAGGCGTTCGCGAAGTTGGTGAGCGTGAGCGGCGCCGACAGCGTGAAATGCGTGGAAAACTCGGAAGGATGGAACGCCGTCCAGAACGCGTAGGCAAGCGGCGCGATCCACAACAGCGCCAGCACCCACGCCGCCAGCGTCTCCAGCGCATGGGTAAAGCCGCGGGCTTGATTCGGACCGTTCATTGATTGACGTTCATTGATAATGCGTGCGCTTTTCCAGAAACAGGAACTGGCCGATTGCGAGCAGGCCGAGGACCGCGAGCAGCACCATCGTCAGCGCCGACGCATAGGCCAGGTCCCAGAATTTGAAACCGACGTCGTAGATGTAGTACAGGAGCAGCGAGGTCACGTTGTCCGGTCCGCCGCGGGTCATGACCACGATGTGATCCACCAGCCGGAAGGAGTTGATGACAGCGTTCACCAGCACGAACAGCGTGGTCGGCATGAGCAGCGGAAAAGTCACGCGGCGGAAGAAATACCAGCGGCCCGCGCCCTCCATCGCCGCGGCCTCGGCCAGGTTGGGCGGCATGCTCTGCAACGCCGCCAGGTAAAAAATCATGAAAAAGCCCGCTTCCTTCCAGATGGTGACGATAATCAGGCAGGCGAGCGCCGTGTCGCGACTGCCGAGCCAGTTGTGGCCGGGCAATCCGAATAAGCCCGTGAGCTGTTCCAGCAACCCGTATTGCGGCGTATAGAAAAAAAGCCAGATATTGGCCACCGCGATCATCGGCAGCACGGTGGGGGTGAAAAAAGCAATGCGCAAAAAAGGCTTGCCGGCTATGCGGCCGTTTACCCACACGGCCATCAGCAGCGCGAGCGCGATCGAAAGCGGAATGGTGCCCAGCGCAAACCACAGGTTATTCGCGAGCGACTGCCAGAACACCGGGTCGTCCAGCATGACGCGGTAGTTTTCCAGCCCGACCCACACCGCCTCCCGGCCTTTCCTCGGGTTGGAGAAAAAACTGTGATACAGCGTCGCCGCCGCCGGAAAATGCGTGAACGTCGCCAGCAGCACCGCCGCCGGCAGGAGCAGCAGCCAGCCGTGGATATGGACGCTCAGCTTGTTATACACGACGGAAAAACTCGTCAGCCGCGGCGGACGCGGAAACAATCATTCAATGATCGCTCCGTGTCCGCCGTGCCCTGCGTGGCGAATCCAGCTATTTCCGGTAAGGCCGCAGGATGCGCTCGGCTTCGCGCTGCGCGTCTTTCATCGCCTGCTCCGGCGTCTTCGCCCCGGTGAGCGCTGCCTGCAGGCCGTCGTTCAGCGCCTTGGTCACGCGCTGGTTGTCGTGCGTGGACAATTCGGCGACCGAGTACTGCAGCTGGTCGCGCGCCACCGCGGCCACCGGGAAACCCTTCACGTATTCCTTCATCTTCGGCGTTTCCCAGGCATCCGCGCGCACCGCGACGTAGCCGGTGTCCATGCCCCACTGTGCCGCGCGCTCGGGACTGGTGACCCACTTGATGAACTTGAGCGCGGCCTGCTGCTGCGGCGGCGTGCTTTTCTTGTAGATGGAGAAGTTGCCGCCGCCGGTGGGGCTGCCGCGGCGCTTGTTCGCCGGCAACATGGCTACGCCAAAATCGAATTTGGCATTGCTTCTGACATTGGTCAGGTTGCCGGTGGTGGTCCACATCATCGCCATCTTCTTCTCGAAAAAGTCCTTCGGCGTGGTACCCCATTCGATCACCCCCGGGGCCATCACCTTGTATTTGCGCGACAGGTCGACCCAGTACTGCAGCGCCTCGATCACCGCCGGATGGTCGTAATAGGTTTCGGTGCCGGCCGCGTTCATCAGCTCGACGCCGTTCGGCGTGGTGAAGCCCTGGAACAGCCAGTAGGGAAATCCCGAGGACGGCACCTGCACGCCCCACTGGCTGGTATTGCCCGATGCATCGCGCTTGGTCAGCTTCTGCGCGTACTCGAGCATCTCTTTCCAGTTCTGCGGCGGCCGGTTGGGGTCGAGCCCGGCTTCCTTGAACAGTTCCTTGTTCCAGTACAGCACGATGGTGGAACGCTGGAACGGTATGCCCCAGGTTTTGCCGCCGGCCTGGCTGTTGGCCATGAATGCCGGGTAGAAGCTTTTCATCCAGGCCTTGTCTTCGGCGCTGGTGGCGATGTCCTCGAACGGGATGATCGCGTCCTCGTCGATCAGGGTATACATATCGGTCGACAACAGCACCGAGGTCACCGGCGGCGTGCCGCTCTTGTGCGCCGTGAGCGCCTTGACGATGGATTCCTGGTAGGTGCCGGAATAGATCGGCTTTACCTTGATGCCCGGATTTTCCTTTTCGAAATCGGCGGCATAGCCGTCGATGATCTTGGTGATGGGCCCACCCACGGCCACCGGGTAGTAAAAGGAAATTTCCGTCTGCGCCTGCGCGCTGCCGAGCGCAAACGCAGCCAATACCGCACCGAAACACTGCATTACTCGTCTACGTAACATGGTGTACCTCCCCAATAAGGAATAACGTGCTCCTGAAACCGATATACCGCCGCCTTTTGCCATTTCATGCTGCCGCTCGCGCCGCAGCCAGAACGTCGTCGCTACGCTTCCCGCTCGCGGCGTCGAATACATGCATCGCCTCGCGCGGCCAGGCAAGCTGCACCCCTGTGCCCGGCGCAAGCATCACCTTGCCTTGCGCGCGCACGATCAGCGTCTCGCTCCCCGCCTTGCAGCTGAGGATGGAGTCGGCGCCCAGGTATTCGATCGATTCCAGGGTCGCCGCGACGCCGTTCGAAACGAGCTCGATGTCCTCGGGACGCACGCCAAGGAGCAGGCCTTCTCCCCTGCCCGGGTAAATGGCCCGCCCCTGCGTGCCCCTGATTACTGCGCCTGGCGCGCCGTCGGCCAGAGCTGCGATGTTCATCGGCGGCGTGCCGATGAAGCGCGCGGCGAACACGGTCGCGGGGCGCGCGTACAAATCGGCAGGCGCGGCATCCTGCACTACGCGGCCCTCGCGCAGCAATACCACCTGATCGGCCATGCTCATGGCTTCGGTCTGATCGTGGGTAACGTAGACCATGGTGACGCCCAGCGCACGTTGGAGGGAGCGGATTTCGCGCCGCATGTCGTGCCGCAGCTGCGCATCCAGGTTGGACAGCGGTTCGTCCATCAGGCACACAGGCGTCTTGGCGATGATGGCGCGCCCCAGTGCAACGCGCTGCTGCTGGCCGCCGGAAAGCTCGGATGGTTTGCGCTCCAGCAATTTGGCGAGGCCCAGCAGTTCGGCCGTCTTCGCCAGGCGCAAGCGCTGCTCGGCGGCGGCCACCTTGCGCACCTTCAAGCCGAACAGGATGTTTTCCGCCACCGACAGATGGGGAAACAGCGCGTAGGACTGGAACACCATGGAAATATTGCGCTTCGCCGGCGGCAAAGCGGTGACATCGACGCCACCGATCAGCACGCGGCCGCCGGAGACGGCCTCCAGCCCGGCAATCAGGCGCAGCGTGGTCGACTTGCCGCAACCGGAAGGCCCCAGCAGTACGACGAAAGACCCTGCCTCGGCTTCGAAGCTGATATCTTCCACCGCCCGGACCGCAGCCCAGTGCTTGCTCACGCCTTGAACAGAAATGGCAGACAAACGCCCCCCTAGCGCAATGCTTTGTTCTTTGTTAACAACGCATCATGATGACCGATGCACGTTACACCGCTGTTACACCACTGTCACCATCGAATTGTGACAGCATAGGCGCTCGAAATATACCCCGCAGCGACCCGCCTGCTAACGGCGATCCAGTGCCTTGCACCGGATCGTCCATACCAGAAAAAAAGAATTTGCGTGCGGCCTGCACAACCCAGAAATTTGTAGTATGCTGATTACACATTACCACAAGATTACATTATAAGGTATTGATAATATGGACATTACAAAAAAAGCAATTAAAGCTTCCAGTGTCGTTGCCTCCCCCCTGCCCGATCAAAAAATCAGCCGCGAAGTATTGCTGGAGAAGTATGCCAAAGGAACGGAGAACAGCATCAGCGATGTGCGCGCGCGCATCGCCCACGCGCTCGCCGCGGTCGAGCCTGAAGACAAACGCGCTGTGTGGGAGAAGCGCTTCCTGCAGACGATGGAGGCCGGCTTCATCCCGGCCGGCCGCATTATGTCGGCCGCCGGCATCCAGATGCAGGCGACGCTGATCAACTGCTTCGTGCAGCCGGTGGGCGACTCGATCTCCGAAATCGTCGACGACAAGCCCGGCATCTACACCGCCCTGCAGCAGGCGGCGGAAACCATGCGCCGCGGCGGCGGCGTCGGCTATGACTTTTCCTCCATCCGCCCCAAGGGCTCGGAGGTTAAGGGCACGCACTCGCGCGCGAGCGGGCCGGTATCCTACATGCGGGTGTTCGACCGTTCGTGCGAGACGGTGGAATCGGCCGGCGCGCGCCGCGGCGCGCAGATGGGCGTGCTGCGCTGCGACCATCCCGACGTGGAGGAATTCATCCACGCCAAGGACCGCGGCGACCTCTCCAATTTCAACATTTCGGTGGGCGTCACCGATGCCTTCATGCAGGCGGTGGAGAACGACCTCGAAACCGAGCTGGCGCACAAGGCGCGCCCGCACCATGAGTTAATGGACAGCGGCGCGTATCAGCGCGAGGACGGGCTGTGGGTATACCGCAAGCTGCCCGCGCGCGAGCTGTGGGATCAGATCATGCGCTCGACCTACGATCACGCCGAGCCGGGGATCCTGTTCCTGGACCGCATCAACCGCGACAACAACCTCAATTACTGCGAGACCATCGAGGCGACCAATCCCTGTGCCGAAGAGCCGTTGCCCCCATACGGCTGCTGCTGCCTGGGCTCGATCAACCTGACCCACTTCGTCTCCGCCCCGTTCACCGCTCAGGCTGCGTTCGATTTCGAGCGTTTCTGCGCGACCGTCGAAACCTCGGTGCGCATGCTCGACAACGTGCTCGAGGCCACCGCCTGGCCGCTGCCGCAGCAGCACGAAGAGGCGATGAACAAGCGCCGCGTGGGTCTGGGCTACACCGGCCTGGGCGACGCGCTGATCATGCTGTGCCGGCGCTACGACAGCGAGGCCGCGCGCGAGCTGGCGGCGAAAATCTCCGAGACCATGCGCGATTGCGCTTACCGCGCCTCGAGCAACCTCGCGCGCGAGCGCGGTTCGTTCCCGCTGTTCAATGCCGACATGTATCTGTCTGGCACCAGCTTCGCCACGCGCCTGCCCGCCGAAATCAAGGCGCTCATCAGGAAGCAGGGCCTGAGGAACAGCCACCTCCTGTCCATCGCCCCCACCGGCACCATCAGCCTTGCTTTCGCCGACAACGCCTCCAACGGCATCGAACCGCCGTTCTCCTGGACCTACACGCGCAAGAAGCGCATGGCCGACGGCACGCTGCAGGAGTTTCCGGTCGAGGATTACGCCTGGCGCCTGTACCGCCATTTGCGCGCGACGGGCGTCCTGCCCGGTCCTGCGCAAAGCAGCGACGACGCCCTGCCCGATTATTTCGTCACCGCGCTGGAAATCTCGGCCGCGGCGCACGAAGCCATGGTGGCGGCAGTGGCGCCTTATATCGACACCAGCATCTCGAAGACGGTCAATGTGCCGGAGAACTATCCGTACGAGGAGTTCCAGGGCCTGTACCTGGCCGCCTGGAAATCGGGCTTAAAGGGCCTTGCCACCTACCGCCCCAACAGCGTGCTCGGCTCGGTGCTGTCCGTGGGCAGCACGCTGTCCCCGGGCGGGGCCGACGCAGCGCGCCCCCTCCTCGGGCCGCAGGACTTCGTCAGCAGCGACGTCAATCGCCGCATCGAAATCAAGGCGATGCCCGAACCCGTGCTCGCCAGCCTGCGCTGGCCGGGCCGGCCCAAGCTCGCCGAAGGCAATCCGGCGTGGACCTACATGATCGAACACCCGCATGGGCATTTCGCGCTGTTCGTCGGCCATGTCGAAAACGAGATCCACGCCCATCCGTTCGAGGTCTGGGTCAACGGCAGCGAACAGCCGCGCGGACTCGGCGCGGTGGCGAAGACGCTCTCCATGGACATGCGCGCCGACGATCCGGCCTGGCTGCGGCTGAAACTCGATACGCTGGCGAAGACTGTGGGCGACGATGCCTTCGACATGGCGTTTCCGCCGCATGGCGAAAAGATGCGCATGCCCAGCGTCGCCTCCGCCGTGGCGCAGCTGGTGCGCTGGCGCTGCGAGCGCCTCGGCGCGCTGCCCGAGGCGAAGCACGGAACGGTGCTCGACGCGATGTTCAGCCTGAAGGAGCCCAAGACCGGCGCCGACGGCACCATGTCCTGGACCGTGGATGTGCTGAATCCCGGCACGCACGACGATTTCGTCCTCGGCCTGAAGGAAATAACGCTCCCCGACGGCGTCACCCGGCCCTACTCGATGTGGCTCTCGGGCGAATATCCGCGCTCGCTCGACGGGCTGTGCAAGATCCTGTCGCTCGACATGCGCATCATCGATCCGGCCTGGATCGGAATGAAACTGCGCAAGCTCCTAAACTACCCCGAGCCGCTGGGCGATTTCATGGCCTTCACCCCGGGCAGCCGCAAGCAGCAGAACTGGCCGTCCACCGTGTCCTACCTCGCGCGGCTCATCATCCACCGCTACGCCATGCTCGGCATCCTCACCGAGGACGGCATGCCGGTGCAGACCATGGGCATCCTCGAAACCACGGAGCGCGGCGCCGCGCCGATGATGAAAGGCGCGCGCTGCCCCGAGTGCGGCAATTACGCCGTGATCAAGAAGGACGGCTGCGATTTTTGCAGCGCTTGCGGGTATGTGGGGGTGTGCGGGTAGGGGGTGGGGTCGACCACAAAGTGAAAGTTGTGGGGGACCCAATAACTTGCAAGTTTGGCTCCCATAATTTGCAAGTAATTAGCAACGTTCAGAGCTCATAATCCTTTGGTTGGAGCCACCTCTTTTTGACCGCGTCGAGTGGCCTCGATGATTGCTGACGCGCAAGCGCTTACTGAGAGGGTTCCGGTATCAAGCGTCAGGTACCGAGGTATCGCTGGAGATGTAGCATCACTGCGATAGACAATAGTTCTGCAAAGCTGATCTGACCGATCTCGCTCCTCAAGAGAGGATCGAGCCAAAGCCAGGTCCATGCTGTCTCCGCGACCTCGGCGAATGGCAAAGCGACGCGCCCTCTCATCGTTGTTGCAAATAAGGCGCACGGCTAGCATGCTAGATTCGTCAAATATGTCGTGCAACACACAATCTAGATACGTGCCTTCTATAACTCCGGAGCCATTTTTCAGAAGAAGGACGCGCCGCGATTCACCATCGATTTCTTCATATATAGCGTTCGGGATATTGTCAGATAATTTATATCCTCTCCGTCCAACCAACTCTTTAACAAGTTCTCCGCAGCAACGCATCTCCGTGCCCGTGCGTTTTGCGATTTCTGTGGCAATAGTGGTCTTCCCGGTGCATGTATTCCCGAAGATTAGTATTTTTTTCATGATTTCCGATAGACGCAAATATATTCTGTCGACTCAGAGCCCATCTTCTCTGATACTCGACGCCGCGACGGCACTCTACCCATTTCGCCCCAAACTTTTGTCAGAATCTTAGAAAACAGATCAATCACATCCCGTGCCGTGCCGGCGTGTGTTCTTGAAGCGCCAATCACTATTGCACAGTACCGGCCGGACTTCAGGACACGGCCAATTTCTCGCGCGGATTGTTCCATTGCAGCCATATACACAGGAACTGCGCGTTTTGTATTACGGCGAAATCGTGCTCCGATCTCTAGTTCTCTGTCGGAGTCTAGAGGCCAGTCTTGCCACATGTAATAGAGCCTATTCGCACGCGTGTAATCAATCATTCCAATATACGGCGGGGACGTGACAATAAGGTCTACCGAATCGTCTGGAAGTGCGAGATTCCTTGCGTCTTGGCGAATGGTCAACACCGAGCCGCTAGGTAATCGTTTATTTGCCGAGCAAATGTTAAGCAAGGAGAAAAGTCTATCGCGAAACATTGCGACAGCATTGTGCGGTACCGGATGTGTCGGGATAACATTATCGGCAACCCACCCCCAGTGATGGCGACGCGTTTTTCCCGTCTTTGTTTTCCCGCCGTCCGTCGACGCGCAAGCAAATAACGTATCGGAAAACAAGGTTCGCAGAACCGGAGCATACTTGCAGAACTCTGCGGCATTTATTTGCGCCCAAATGTGTTCTAGCTGAGCTAACGTTCCAGGATGAAACCATCTGCGAAGGTCTGGGTGCTTGTCCCATTTAGCAATGCGTTCATCGCTAAAGGATAGCGTCGAGTCCCAGATAAACTGATGGGAAAATTGCTCGAGAATGGCTTTTATTTCCGGAGTGCTAGAGGCTAAAAGTTTAGCCGCACTTATCTCGACCCCGACTCGATTGATATCACCTTGTATGCCTCGTCTTCCGAGCCGAGCCGCCTCGAGGCCTGTCGTGCCGCTACCGCAAAAGGGGTCAAGCACGACGTCCCCCGAATCGGATAGCAATTGAATTAAGTACTCGGGAATCTGGGAAATAAAATTGCCAGGGAACCAATGGATCCCGTGAATACTATTCGGAGAGGATTTTGAGCCCTTAAACTCCCAATCTATTCCATTTAAAACTTCAACAATCTCTTTTCGATCCAGCATTAGTGCACAAACAGATCAGACGTTTCCCCAGAAGCAGAATCTGCTTTCCGAGCCGGCACCGCTTTAAAGAATGTGGCGGCCGCTTGTACAAATTTTCCCTCCTCAGCAACGGAGAATTCTTCCTTCTTCGGCGTGCCAACTCCAAGAAGCCAATAATGTGAGTCCTTTCCGATAGGTATTGTTTGCCCGCTCTGTGTCCATACCTGTATGCGTCGCGTTCTCTTGTCTTTGATTCGATATGCGTAACAGTCTTTCTTTAGTAGCTTGGAAAGCTCCTCAGAGAATTCCCGAACTGCGTCGAACGTTGGGGGTTGCGAGCTTTCGAACCAAACCAAATTCGTCAGACTCCAAGGTTCGCCGCAAAACCATCGTTGCACCACCTCTTTTACTCGTTTAGAAGATCCGTTGAGCAACAGGCCAAAAAAATCAAGATCATTCATTACCCAATCACTCGGTTTCAGCAAACCGTCCTGGTACGCCCACATGCTTGCGTGAATCAGCATCAATTTTCCAGAGAAATCCAATCTAGAGGTCATAAGGTGCTCATAGACATTCGTTCGCAACTGGAGCCATGCGTCAATAAGTAGTGCTACTCCATTGGTCTCGAACACCATGTGACCATCAATGCAATCCATGATCGCGTGCGCAATCTTCAACGGAAGCTGGCGATCAAAATCCAAACCCATGTGAAATGCTATCCGCGAGACGTTATCCAAGTTATCAACGTCCAGTGATCCACAAATACATGGGCCAAATTTTCCTTTTCCACTAATTGCAGTCGTTATTTCATTCAGACGACGTTCCCAGTCAGTGGCAAAGACTTCCTTTGCCCATTGGATAAGGCCTGATTCTCGTCCGTAGAGCATTTGACGTTGAGCGCCTCCAATCTCACTTGGATCATGTGCATCTAAGAGCTGTCCAAGTTTTAATTCGTGATCGAGTTCGCGTCCCAGAAAAGCAAATGCTTCCGCGACCAGATGGCCCGATGGAGTAATCGCCCAATCATGAAGAAGTGCTGCAGCTTGCAAGACTAGTCTGTCCTCTCGAGACAGCTTCCGCGCGAGACTTGACTGGGTCGCGAGAAAATATGCTCCCAGTACGTGTTCATATCGAGAAAGCCCCGAAATCCCTGGCATCGTTAGTGAATCGATATTTGACAGCCTGACGTGGCGCAAGCGTTGCACCGGTGGCAAAAATACCAAACGAGCCATTTCTTCTCGAATCGAGAAATGCCCATAGAGTGGATCGAAAAACTCGATGCTGTCGCGTAACGTCATAGTCTGTGCCTGAATACAGCTCAATCGTTGTTGCTATCTAACTCGGCATATATGTCGAGGTATGACTTCAATAAGTCAAGTTCGTTCTGCTCAATCGCAGTTTCCAAAAAGACTGTCATCATGCCGCCCCACATCCGCTCAGAGGGCAAAACATGTCGCAAGAAAACCCTATACTGCTCGGGGGATTCAACGTCGACAAGCGCGTAGGGGCACTCATAGATTACCAGGGTAGCTGGCCGCGCCGGGCTGTCAGTAATAATCTTAAATTTATTGAAAGCAACAGAGGATGCTGAATGAATACCGGCGTAGGTCGTAGAGGAGTGAACGATATGAACCCCTTCTTTGGTCAACCTCTGATTGCTGATGTCGAGTATGCTGTCTGTGAAGCCGAAATGTGGACTGTACGCGTCCACCACAACAATGCTCGCGACTATGGTCTTCCAATCCGCGTGTTCACCGCCACCTGCGGGCTTATAGGTAGATTCCCAGTACTCCTTAAACCGAAGGACGAACTCCAACGGATGGCGAGCACAACTGGTGTATTGTACATAGCACTCGTTGTGCAAGAAGGTAGCTGCAAGCGCGGATAGAACGTGGTCAGCCTGGCGCATTGATGCCGCTTTCCAGCCGGCTGACAGCGCATATAAATCACTTTTTTCGTGTCTCTGCTTGACGTCCTGGAAATCTTTTGCCGAAATGCCTAACTTCACTAGGTCTGATTCAATATCTGACATAACCCCGGATGGAATTTTGCAAGCATTGTGTTCATATATTGGTTTCGTCAACCACTTTCTATAGATGGATTTTATTTTTTGAAAAATCAACAGATTGAACACCATGCGATCGTCGCGAAAATAAATGTGTTGGTTTCTTATCCGCGCCACATGATGAAGCGCATAGAGCCCGACCAGAATTACTAATATATGCCTTCCTATCGCCCACCAATCAATCTCGGGGATGAAGATCATCCTGTCATCATAAAAATCAGCGATCATCGAGAAAAGGAATACCGACAGAATGATGATGCAGGTGGAATAGATCGACTGTACGATGTAAGGGGTCTTACGCTCCTTCGCCGCAAGAGCAAAAAAAGCTAATAAGAAAGTTAGCAGCCCGAAAATAACAGTCAGTGACATCGTAGAATTGGTATTCACGGCAGTTTCACAAGAAGTCCGAAAGGCGCGCCCTGTGTTTTATCACAATCGAAAGGCGATCAATTGCTTTCAGGGTTGCGCGAATCGCGGCTTCCCATTTTTCCAGTTCTCGCTCCAGCACATCTGGAGCGAGAGCTATATTGTTTACCTGGCGACTGCACTTTTGTTCAAGAGATAATGGCGACAATCCATGTTTTTCCAACTCGGTGGTCGCATCCGCCCTAGAAGCCAAGCCGTAAACTGGCAAAGTCAATTGCAAATCCATTTCAGCGAGCACGTCCTTTAACCGAATCGTTGCCTCCGGCGTTTGTTCGGGCCATGAATTTTGATACTGCACGTACCCAAATCCAATAGTCTCGATCTCTTCAGCGCGAGCCAAAGAAGCACCTACGGCCACGTATGCATGATGGCAGGGTAAGCAGGTAGGGGCATAAAAGTCTGTGTTAGTGAGTAGATTAGTAGGCTGAGCGACATTGAGCCACTCGGTCTCAATCGGCAGGATACGGGCCAGTTCCGCAAGTCGTTTCTCAACCGACTCTAATCCATAGAGATGATCGGACGTGATCGTCACAAGGACGAGGCGCTTTGAGCTCGTGGCCATTCGGACAGCGGCGAGAGTCGAATCTCTCCCGCCGGAAAAGAGCAATAGACCCCCATTACGGTCTTCGAGTGTCACGTTGTGGTCTCCCTGACCTGCCCGTACGTGCCCCCGCTCGTACTGATAGGTGTCATAAGCGAATTAGCATTGCACATGCCGCTATAAGTAGAAGTTTAAGCTTTTTCTCACCGTTTGGTGGGATTGCACATCTGCTTCTTGGGCGCGGATCGTTATTTGCCCAATTTACCGACAAAATACTCGGATCTACCGATCAGATATGGCCCTGAAAGGGTGTTACAAGGGGTGCGGAAAGGCGTGACAGCGGGGGGGAATCAGGTTCGTCAGCTGTTCGCCATTCGCATTATGAGGACAGTTTCCGTGCGCATAGTGCCACTTATGTTATTGCGCACTGCCATACGCTTGGAGGGAATCTTCCGTTTAAATGATAGGATTGTTACCGCCCCAGTGTTACGCAACATTTCCTCGACAATAGCCGCTAGGGGAATCTCTTTTCCCGATATCCGACGATTGCCCAATGTCCAAACAAGAACTCCGCCTAGACGAACAAGGTTGGCAATGGCCTTTATGCTCACGAAAAGATCGAATCCAAAGGATCCGAGCTTTTTCGCATGATCTTCGCGAATGGCAAGTATTTCTGTGAAACATTTTTGAAATGAATGGGAGATTTCACATACTGCGTAGCCTCGCTCGATCCCGGCCACGTTTGATCCGCCAAGGCTAACCGAATCGATTCCGTGTGTGCTGGAACACACGTCGTTGTCACTACCCAGCCCAAGTTCAGAAAGAGGAATCCACTGCGATGGCAAGTAGGAAAATTGGCCATATGGCACTGTCGAGGCGTTGTCTCCGTAAGGCGGCGACGTTATTAGTAAGTCAAACTGTTTCTCGCGGCCCCTGTGGTTGTTTTCTAACAGACTGACATCTTCTAGTATCAGATCCACTTCACCAATGTAGTGGCCCGTTGGGGTTAAGACTTGCTTCTGGGTGAATATTTTTTCCTGCTCCGACAACCGTCGCGTGGCGTCGTCCAACAATGCTTTGAAAGTAGCAACGGGATCAACAGAAGGCTCTGCCAATTCTGCTTTGGACCTAACGTGGAGCTTGAATGTTGAGGTCCGCGAGTTGCTTGCGCGCCGAATAGTTTCCGCCAAAGTTACCCAAAATACTCGTCGAACCCAAACATTGCTTTCGCTCTCGATGGCTCTTCGGATTTTGGAGAGCCGTAGATTGGTAGAACCAGAAAACCATTTAGCTTGGCCGGGAAAGGTAACTGCGTAGGAACGGTCGCGGTCAGATGTAATGCGCACAAACAATCTTTCGACTCGCTCTATCAGCGTCGAACTATCGTACGGCCCGATCTTTGCGAGGCACGTTAGTATGGCGAGTGGGTTGATATCGCAGCCGACGAAGTCTAGGCCTCGGCTCATGCTCTCGGTGAGAATAGTGCCGGAACCGACGAAGGGGTCGCAAACCCGCTTGATGTCAGGGCGGGCGCTCACCACGATATCGATGAGTTCCCCTTGCATTTGTGGGACCATCATCGCCGGATATTGTAAAAGTGCGTGCGCAGCTTTTCGGTCTGCGCGACCTCGAAAGTCCCAATACTCAGGATCTATGGAGACACACGAAGTGATCGCGTCGGCGATAGCCAGGTCTGCTATTTCAAAGTTTGGCCTGCGTCCCATACGTCGCGACCGGATCCGTTAGTGAGCTTTCGAACTACAAGGGGTCGTGTTCGCATTTATATCTGACACGTAGCTTGTGACAACGCCCGCCTGCGCGGGCGTTGTCGTCTTCAGTCGGTTTTGCTTGCCTGCACCCGGCAAGCGCTCAATCGGTCTGCACGAACCCACATCTTCGCGCACCTTATTGGACGTGTGCCACGGTGGCAGGTCGCCAGACATGTTGCCTACTCCTTCTCAAACCCCTGGCTTGTGAACTTCAGCGTCCGGCTGTTTTCGGTGACCGTACGCACGACGTGATCCGGTGCGCCCGACGGAATCTGTGCTTCAATTTCGAGGGTTACTGTCACCGCAGAGCCAACTAAGCCGGCAAGATGCGCGATCACCTCGTCGGCGATCCGGCTGGCGTCGCGCCCCACTCTGGTGGCGTCGAGGGTGACCGTGCCGTGAAAGCGCTTAGGCTGCGCTTGCGCGGGTGCGCGCGGGTGCGTTTCCGTCGGCCCCGCGCCCGGTCGCGACGCCTCCGCCCCGTCGCTGCCGACAGTTGGCCCCGCGGACGAAGCACCATCCGAAGACTTCACGCTTTCGGCGTCCAGTTGCTTGCGCGCAACCCCCGACTTCACCAGCAGCCCCTGCGCGCCCCCGTCAACCACGGACACGACCTGTCCACCGCGCAACCCGCGATATCTGCCGGCGCCTTCGTCGAAGCTGTCGGCAAAGGCGAAGCTATCTTGCTCCCAGGTCAACAGTGCGAGCCCATCGCGGATCGCGCCGACGAGTACCGAGGAATCCTTGAGTCGCGGCAAGTAGAGATACCGCGCGAAGTCCTCAGCGAGCTGCTTGATGGCGACGTGATCGCCACGCCACAGCGGTACCTTATCCAGGTCCATGCGCAGCAACGTGGCAGCGAAGCCGGTGGCCAGAAGTCCGTCGCTGCGCAGCTTCTTGCTCGCGCGCACAGCGAGCGCGTCCTGCCCCGAGAGCCGTAGCGCCTGCCACTCGACCGCAGCCTGCGGCGTCGCCTGGACGGGCACGAGCAGCCACTGATACGTCTCCGGCAGCCGCGCCGTGACGGCGCCATCGGCGGACGCCATCTGGGTCTCGGCCTGCTTCACTTGCTGCGGATCGAGATTCAACGCAATCTTTTCGGCCAGGATTGACTCCCAAGCCAAATATTTGCGGGCCGCCTCATCAAGATCCTGCAGCCGCGTCTTGTCCGCCGCGAGGAAGACCAGCGTGTTCTGGTATAGGCGTGGCGTGTTGCCGCGCGACTGGAGCACCGCTTTGGCGGCAACCTCGGCCGCGTTGCCCGGCTCTTTGCCGTAGGCGTGATCCACCCCCAGCACGACCAGCCGCGCGTCGAGATCGTCGGGCACGTCCTGTCCTGACTGCGGCATGGGATGGATGCGGCTGAAGTCGCCCGTCCGGCGCAGGTCTTCGCGCAGTCGCCGGTCCAGTTCGTGCACGACCTTGTCGGAATCGCGCTTCAACTGCTCGGCGCGGTCTTCCGCCAGCTTGGTTACCGTGGGCTGCGTCGAGTACCAGTAGCGCGGGCCGTCCTGATAGAGATAGGTAGCCGCTGCGGCCAGTCTGCGTAGCGCATCACCAAAGACCGCCGGTGACTCGCCCGGCATCACGCAACCGAGCTTCACCCGCCGATCCTCGATGCCGCGGTGAGCCGCTGCCGTCGTAGGCGCAGAGCCCATGTAGATGGCACGCGCCACACGCCGGCACGCCGCGAACTTGCCAAGGTTAGGCACCTCGCCGTCCAGCCGCAGCGGCAGCGAGCTGGGACCATCCACGTCCTTTTCGATCACCGGCACCCAGTTGTCCGACAAGTAGCGCGTCAGCTCAAACTGCACGCGCGGATCGTCGATGGAGATATTCGCCGGCAGGATCAGCGGATTCCGGTCGCCCTTTTCCCACAGGCTATGGATCACCGCCGCCATCAGCCGCAGCACGCCGCGGGTGCGCTGAAACTTTACCAGCGTCGACCAGTCCGTATAGAGCCGGTCGAAAATCTCCGGATGGATCGGGTAGGCCGCCTTGATGCGCTTCTCGTAGTCGGCGTCGCGACACTCTGGCGGAAATTCCGCCTGTTGCGCCTGGTAGAAGTCCGCGAACGCTCGCGCCACGACGTCGCGATCCTTGAACTGCGCGGAATCTGTCATCGGCTCGAACAGCCGTCGCCGCACGATCTCGAATCCTTCCTCGGCACTGGCCGGCCGCCACGAAGACTCCACGCGACCGACTACGTTGCGCAGCCGGTCGAGCGCCTCGCGTCCGCGCTGGCCGCCCACCTCCACATCATCTGCCTGCGTGTGCGGCGAGCCTGCGGTGTCCGAAGCCGGAAGGCTGATCACCAGCAAGCAGTTCTTCGCCAGCTTCGCCGACTCGGTCAGCACTTGGGCAAAGCTGAACTGCGTCTCGAAGCCGCCTGCCGGAAGGTCACTCTGGTCGTGAAGTTGGCGCGCGTAGGCGACCCACTCGTCGATCAGGATCAGGCACGGACCGTACTCGTTGAACAACTCGCGCAGCACATCGCCGGGGCTGGTCGCTTTCTCGTCATCGGCTTTGACGCGCGCGAAAGCCTTCTTGCCGCCAAGCTGCCAGGCGAGTTCGCCCCACAGCGTGCGCACCACCGTGCCATCGGGCTTGGTGGATGGATTGCCGGGCGAAATCTTGTTGCCTACCAGCACCACGCGCCGGGCGGGCGGCAGCTTCGTTGCCCCCGCCTCCTGCATCACCGCGTCGATCCCGGCCAGTTCGCTCGGCGCGATGCCGGAGAACAGGTGATAGAGCGCCAGCATCGAGTGCGTCTTGCCACCGCCGAAGTTGGTCTGGAGCTGCACCACCGGGTCACCGCCACCAACGGTGAGGCGCCGCACCGCACCGACCAGCATCCCCTTCAGGCTCTCGGTGAGATAGGTCCGGCGGAAGAATTCCACCGGGTTCTTGTACTCGTCCGTACCTTGCTTGAGATGCACCTGCCACAGGTCGGCGGCAAATTCCGCCTGCTGATAATGGCCGCTGGCCACGTCTTTGTGCGGCGTTACCACCTCGCGCCAAGGCTTGAGCCCGCCCGTGACCGCACTCTCGATGGCGGTCCCGGCGCTCTTGCGCTTTTCACTGCGTGCCTGCTCATCGAAGCGAACACGCAGGAGCTCCGTCTTCACTTTTTCAATTTCGTCGGACTGCGGGGCCGATACAGCGGTCAGCAGCCTCCCCGCCGAGTCAAGAGCGCGGTAGGTATCGTCGCTGGAGAAGGTCTCCTGATGGGCCCAACGGTTGCGCACGGCCAGCAATTCGTTCACCAGGCTGCGTTCGGTTTTGCCCAATATCAAACGAAACACATCACCCCACTTGCGGTCCATGGCTACCAACAATGCGGCGACATCGTTGATGGTCTCACTCTTGTTGGCACCCAAGCGTGTGTCGACCAACGCGTCTCGAATCTCCGACGCCCAGCCATCGCCGAATTTAGCCTTGAACTCCCGCTCGACGAATGGCGTCAGCCCTGCTCTGAGTAGTTCCAGCGCTTTGCCGACGCGCTCATGATTGGTGATTGCCATTACGATGTTGTTTCAGTGCTCTAACTTCATAAGATTCATCACCGCCCGCGCCGGACCCCGCCTTTGCGTTTTAGGCCAAGACCGCTGAGAAACAGGTCTGGTGCATCGATTCGACCGTCCGGCCGGCGGCGGAAGATGCCAAGCTCCAGCAGGTAATCGAGCAACTCCCGTCCTTCGAATGGCGGGGGTGTGCCGTCCTTTGCTCCCGACAGTCCCTCCAGCAACTTGATCGCTTCTTTCTCGGCATAAGGCACAAGTGGATCGCTGCGGAGTCTCGCCTTGATCGCTTCCAGCCAGGGCCATTCATCCTTCGAGTCGCTGACGTGGCCGTCTGACACGCGATCGAGCGCGCGTCGCAGAGATGCCGGCTCCAGCAATCGCGGCGACCTCAATGTGCCGAAGTTCTGCAATTCCAGGCGTGCGCCCTCCTCCATCAGCCGCACGAACGGGCGCGGATAGCCGCGCCCCAGCCCGTCGCGCACATGGTCGAGCAACCAGCGATAGACGAGACCTTTTTTCTGGTTTGCGCCCATATACACGCCGACCATGCGCTCCACCACCGGGCGGGCGTCCTGCCATGTTCGCAACTTCGGAATCCTTCCGAGTGAAGCATCCTCGCTCCATGAAACGTCTTTGACGGCCTGCACATAGCTGGCCAAGTTGGCGTCCACGTTGGCCATGCGCTTAAGCAACAGGCCGTAGAGGTCACGATCGTTCCAAACCAATTCCACGCGCCCGGCGGCGAGCTTGGCCAGATCCGCACCACCGGCCCTGGCGTGCCTCTCATACAAGTCAGTGCGCAGGAACAGCTTGGCGCGGATGTGCCGCCAGCGGCGCGCATAGGCAGCCCACAATGCCACCAAGCCGCGCACTCCGGCTTCGACCAGCTTCCAGTCACCGTTGCCGAGCGTGTCCAGTTCGTCGTAGGTCGCAAACAGATAGCGACCTTGCTGCTCCAGTTGCTCGTCCAGCCGATCCAGTACGACGACCGGCTTGGTCCCCAACTTGCGGAAAGCGCGGTAAATGGCCTCGATGTCCGCCGCCGCGGGCGCGAGCAGTGGAGCTACGTCGGTTCGACCCTGATCATCCAAATGGTCTTTCAGGGCACGCACCAGGTAGGCGAACCACAGTTCGCGCAAGGCTTCCGTGCTGCTGCTATTGGCTTTCATGAAGGTGCGCAGACCGACGCCTTCGAAGCTCTTGCTCCCCGCAGGATAGACGCGCAACCATTCCGCGCGCCCGACCGGCAGGCGCACAGCAGGCGCGTAAAGCTTCACTGCATCGAACAATGCAGCGTCAGTCAGCACGCGCGCGATCTGTGTCTTGCCCGCGCCGCGCGGGCCCACCACCAGCACCACGTCCGGGTCGAGCAGACGCAAGTGCTCCGCCACAGGATAGAAGCCCGGAGCAATGCTCTCAGTCGTCGCGCCTTCAGCCCGGCCCGCACTACCGATGTTCTGCAGCGCCTGTAACAGCGTGCGACGCTCTTCGTTCCACTGGCTGCTCATGTTTCGGGCTCCGTAAGAAAGCGGCTCACGATGCGTTCGGCAATCGGCGAATAGACCCCGCTGCAAAGTGGGTCGGCGACCTCGGCGATATCCCCGAAACTCGCAAGTTTGCTGTCGTACTCCACGGGCATCGGTGCATGCGGCGCGTCCTGGCTGCCCTTGTCGCCGAGGGTCCAGAAGCGATTGTCGATGTCGGCGTCGCCCTCTTCTGCGGCGTAATAGCGATCATCGAACTCTGCCTCGGCGCGTGCAGCAAATGTCTTCTTCGCTTCCTTGCCAGGCTCGCCCAAGGGTACCATCGCTTGCACCAGCAGCACTTCCGCCTGCGGGCGCTCGGCGAGCACTCTCTCCTTGCCGAGGCGGTCGAGGACGAGGTTCAGCCCCTGCCAACTTTGGTTTTGCGGGGTACCCAAAAGTACATGCAGATGCGCGATGCCCGACAGTAACTGTCCTGCCGGCTCCGAAATACCTGTGCGCGCGTCCAACAAAATCCACTGCGGTTTCAGCTCGTCACGCACGCGGGCGAGCAGCTTCCAAAGTCCGCTGTCGTGGGCTTCAGGTGCTTCTTCGAGATCAATCCGCGCCAGCTTGTCGGCGTATTCCCCGTCCAGATTGCCGGCCGGAAAGACGACGATCTCGCCTGCTCCCGCCACCCGGTCGCAGCGGTGGAAGTAGTCCGCAAGCGGAACGTCGGGGAGCGAGCGCTCAAGCAAAAAGTCCACCACGCCCCAGCGCGCGGTGAGCCCCTGCGCGTCGGCGGAGAGCAACCGCCCCACACCCGGCGAATCCAAATCGAAGTCCACTATGCACACCCGCTCGCCTGCCCGTGCCCGCTGGATCGCGAACGAGGCAAGCAGCGTGCTGCGACCGAGGCCGCCCTTAAACGAATAGAACACGACGACAGGCGGATTATTCTCCGATACTTTCCAAGGCGGCTCGATCGGCCCAGCGAACCATGCCGCGCGGCTGCGGTGACGGTCATGTACGCGAAACCGTGGTTCGTCTTCGTTCAGCCGTGCCGAATCCCACGCCGAGTCATAGACCGTGGCAGTCACCGGGTCGAGATCCTTGACGCCCAGCACCTCACCCGTCCACCACGCGCCGCAATTGCTCACGAGGTCCTGTCCAAGATTGGTCGTATCCGCTGCAGCGACCGACCATAGTATGAGCCTCAGCTTTCCGAACAAATCCACGATGAGCATCGCGCGAACGTCTTGCGAAGTGGCGCCAACCCATGTCCTCACGGCCGAAATGGCGGCCTGTTTCGCTTCGTCGAAATGTAGGAATCGCATCAGAGCACCCCGTCCAGTCGCATCTGGGCGACTGTCTCCTGAAACACATTATCAGCTATCTGGCACCACGCCATTGCATCGCCGGACGTCATTGTCGGCGCCCAGTAGCGCATTTCCGGCGTCCACGCGGCGATGGCAGAGGAAGAAACGCTGCTCGTCACCGTCTTGAGGTAACGCGCGGTTTTGGCACCAGCAACGGTCGCCACCGCACTCACCGCCTGGGCCAGTTTGCGAAGATCGTGTCCGCGTCTGGGCTGTCCGGTCTCCAACTGCCAACAACTCTTGAGCGCGCACTCCACCACATAGCCGCTCAAGTAAGCGGCACCATCGGCCCGCTGCTCGCCGAGGAGCGTTTGCGCATCCAGCAAATGCTTGTGTGCCGCTTCGGGGTAATCGTCGCCGTTGCTCGTTCGCAGTCTGGACATTGCTTAGCTCTCCGAGTGATCGAACATTGTTGTTTGTATTTCGTGCCGCGGGCCGGTTTCCCGCGCCAGTCGGGTGATTTCCGGCCAGCTCTGGACCAAGCCATTGTAAGCCAGCGCCTCGGCCGCGCGCTTTTTTCGCTCAGAAAGCGTGTAAAGGCGGTAGCAGAGCTCGCGCGCGCCTTCTGCCTTCGCACCGAGTTTGGCGACGAGCGTAGCCGCAGCGCCTTCGCCGCCGGCTTCGAGGGAGCGGATCAACTGGTGCACGATCTCCCACGCGTTCAGACGTGGGTCGGTGGTCGGATCCCAGTCTGAGGGAAGCTCGCTGGGTTTCAAAAGCCGCACCTTGCCGCGACCCGAGGACAGAATTCCCGCCTCGACCATGCCAGCCACGCTGGTGTTCTTTGATTTGGAGAGCTGTTCTGCCACGCCGTACTCACCCTCGGCAAAGCCCGACTGCTCGAACCACGTCAGCGCCCAGCGGCTGTCGGCGTCGAAGTCGCCCTCCTGCTCAGCCAGCGCCTCGTCGAGGGTCTGGTTGATGAGCGCCAGCGCCTCGCGCACCGAGAGCGGCTTGCCTTCGGCGTCGAGCACCCGCGCGTAGCGGGTGTAGACCGCCATGCCCGGACCGATTGCCGCCTGCGCCAGGTCCACCGGGGCGATGTTGCCGCGCTGCAGGTGGGCGAGCGCCACGGGCAGCTCGTTCTTGAGCGCGGTGACGAATTCGCGGCGCGTGGCGGTGGGGGCGTCGGCGGCGCGCGGGCGGCAGACGAGGACGATGCTGGAGGCGAGGGCATTGGAATCCATACTGCGCGTGCGGTTACCCATCTCGGTCCGGATCGGCCACGTGCCGGTAGTGGCGAAACCAACTCGGATCACCGCGTCGAGGAAGGTTTCCCACCCGGTGCTGGCGGTGCCCTCCCCGCCGTCGTCGCTCTCGGACTGCTTAAAGGCGTAGTAGATGGTGACCGGAAAGGCCGGATGCGCCTGTTCGGCGAGGCGGTGCATCGCCTGCGTCATACCATTTAAGAAGAACGCCTCAGCTCCAGCCTTGCCGTCGTGGCGATAGGCGAAGGCAACCAACTCCTCCGCCTTGGGTACGGCGACGGTGGCGAAGAGATCGGGCAAGATCGGCTTTAGCGCGCGCCGTAGCCAGACGTAGAAGAAGTCCGACAAATCGGCGTAGGGGACGTTGTCGTAGTATGGCGGGTCCGTGGAGACAACCTTTCCACTGGTTAGGTTTCCGCGTGCTGCATCGGCTTGGGCCACGTGCCCAATGTGGGATGCAACACCCGTTGGTGACAGGACACGCGCGATCCAATCGAGCGTTACCAACCAACTACCCGAGGAGGCCGAGAAGGGGTTCCCTTCTGCGTAGTCCCAAGTCATCTGGATTGCCTGCCTGGCAAACACGTGGCCAACACCAAGGTTCTTCGGATCAGACCTCCATATGCAGATGTTCGACCAATAGTCTGCGGACTTGCTGAGGCACAGCGCGAGATAGATCGCGACACCGTCCGCACATGCTGCGGCGCCGGCACCGTCAGCGGCCAGAGCCTTGCCGTCGTCGGATAACCCCGCGGCCAACGCGTCGCGAATCACACGCTCGCGTGCCTCATGCACCAAGTCGGCGAAGGTCGTCAGCGCCACGAGCTGGCGATCGGTGAAGAGCTGCGAGAACTGTTCCATGCCATAAGGCTTTATGCCGAGGTATTGTGTGCTGCCGGAGATCACGACGTCCGGCTTCCACTCCGGTTTCGCCTTCATGGCGACGGCTTCAATGGCCTCGGTCGGCGTCAGGAATACTCGGCCGCGCTCGCCCTCGGCGACGACGGCCATCAGCCGCGCACTCATGCGGCTGCCCACACCCTCGGCCTTGATGTAGTCGCCCGCGATGGGCGTGCCCGACATCAGGCACTTGAAGTTCGCACCGCGCGCCAGCTTGGTGCCGTTCTTTGCACCTTCCGCATCCTTCGGTTTACCCACCTTCACGGTGAAGCGATAACCGCCGCCTTCGATCACCGGCTCGACATAAGCTTCCTTACCCGCCTTGGTGGAGAGCATGAAGGTGGAGGCGAGCGGCACATCGACATTGGCAAAGGCCGGGTTGGGGCTTTTCACCGTGCGCACCCACAGCCAGGCGATGACCGTGAGCTTCTGTCCGACGTATTTCTTCAGGTCCGGCCGTTCCTGCGCCATTGCCGCCGTGACCTCGACATTGGGGTAGAGCTTACCGATGCGCTTCTCCGCCTCGTCGCGCATCCACTTACCGTAGTAGCGCACGTCCTCGGCGAGTCCCTGCGCGCCGCGCCAGCTCTTGTCCATTTGCGCTTTTTGTTGCTGACCATCGGGGTTCACCGGCGGCTTGCCAGCAAATTTCGGCGGGATCTCGATCATCGCTTTGTTGATCAGCACCGCCACCGGGTTGAGGTCGCTGGCGTAACTCTCCAGCCCTAGCCGCTGCGCCTCCAGCGGCAGCGCACCCCCGCCGGCAAATGGATCATGGAAGGCGGGAAGCTTGTGGCGGTCGAACAGTTCCTTCGCGCGCGGATGGTCGGCATTCTCGGCGCAGGTGTAGCGCCAGCTCTGCCAGATTTCGTCGCGCGCCTGCTGCAACACCGTCTCGTTGGTGGTGTTCTCCCACTTCACCAGTTCTTCGATGATGCGGAACAGACGCTGCCGCTCCTTCTCCTGTGCCTTCTCGGTCTTGAAGATGTCCGGATGCGCCGAGGGGTCGTCCACCATCTGCGAAAAAATCACCGCCCGCGCCGCTGCCAAAGGACGACGCGCCCACCACAGGTGCAGCGTGCTCGGGTGCCCGTGGCGAATGGATTTCTCACGCGCCGAGGCCTTGTTGATCGCTTCTAGCGGCAGTGCGACTTCGATGAGCTTTTTCTTATCTTTCATGCGGATAATCTTCCGATCTGCGCCTGTAACCACATTGCTCCAGCTTGAGCATCCCTGACGTGACGTGGAATCGTGAGCGCCTGCTCGGGGGCTAGCGCGAACTCGGCAGCGTGGCAAATTTGGTGCCGTAGCGTCTCTAGCTCCTTCACGCTCTTATGCCGCTCGTCGTTGCCCCTGAATAGCCCTAGGCCGACGGCAGCACGAATTTCCTGTCCGAAGCTCGCGCAGGACAAGCGGTCAATGGCCAGGTTTTTCTTGAGCGCCTCCTTCCAATGCTTCTCGATAATGCCTCGCTGCCTACTGTCCAGATGGTCGAGCCATGCGTTTTCATTCGCGCCGCAGGCCTTTCGTATCCAATCCATGAGAAGCATCTCGACGGCGAGCACAAGACTGAAAAGGACCGAATAGACCGGCAGCTTCTGGACGTCGGACAGAGTAACCATTCCCGAAACGTTGCTATCCTCCACCAGAAAGCGAAATCTCTTTTGGTCGGCAGTCTCGAGGAATGAGATGAGTGGGGCATCCGAGGCCATGAACATGTCCTCTCGCAGTTCGACAAGACCTGTGCCTCGGACAAATACAGCCTCGATGAAATTTGCATTCACATCGGTGAGCGGCACCTGATCGAAGTCCGCTAAATCGGGATCGCTCTCGATTCCTTGCCAACGACTTTTCAGCTGGCATCTGAAGTCAGCGCGCGGCGTTGCGATCAGCGCGACGGGTATCTCCGAGCGAATGGACGCGAGAAAGTCGCTGGCCGAGGTTCCCAGCACGCGGCTGGCCCAGCGATTCATCCTGGCGCCTCCGCCCGCGCAAGCAGCCCGGCGAAGTCGTAGTTCACGCTGGTTACACCGAAGTCTGGCTCACGTTGGAAGGGCTGACGCAGGTAGTGGGCCTGGTGCGTGTCGTCGCCGGTAAATTCAACGATGCCGAGGATGAAATCCTCGGGCTTGTTGAGCGAATAGAGAATCTCGTTGCGCGTGACCGTAATGGTCGGCGCGCCAGACACGCGCCCCTTTACTTCGATGAAGCGCAGCTTGCCCGTACCAGGGACGCGGCTTTCGATGTCGTAGCCGAGCTTCTCAAATTCGCGGTCGGTGGGGTCGAAGCCCAGGCTGCGCTCGATGTCCATGACGATAGCGCGGGCGCGGGCGGCGCTCGCCTGCGTGTCTGCGGGCGCTGTCGGGCCGGCTACGGCCCGCCCCGTCATAGCCGAAAGAAGGCCCATCGGGATGACCAGCAGACCACCAAGGATCACCGGCGGCAGCGGCGAAATCTGGGCTTCCAGTTTGAGTTCCACCAGACGCTTTTGCAGCCGGCCCTGGAGCAAATCGGCGCGCTTGCGGGACTCACCCGAATTAAGCCTAGCATTGGGCCTGCCGGCCTGCTCCTGGAGCTTGAGTTGCTCGGCGCGATGGTCCCAGTAGGTGATCTCCTTGGTGAGCCGATCCTTCACCGCTGCCTCCGTCTTCGCGATGAGCGCCAGTTTTCCATCCCGCACCTCTTTTAGGTGCTCGGGCACGACATGCGCCACCGCGTGGCCCTGCGCCTGCTGCTCCAGCCCGTGAGTGACCCACCCGCACTCCGGCCGATCAAGGATCGCCCCCACGCCCGGCTCGTCCTTGGCCAACGGCCTGTAGTCGAGATACGGCGCGTATTGCACATGACGCATGATGCCGTCGGCTTCGAGTTCCACGTAGAGCATCCGCTTGGAGACGACGCGGCGCTCGCCAGAGCGCGTGAGGCTCGCGTCCTGGATTGCATGCTCGAGGTAGAAGAGCACGCGCGGACGGGTGCTTAGATCGCGCTCGTCCACCAGCACGGCACCACGCCTGAGCAAGTCGGCATTGCGCTCGAGGGTGAGGTCGATGACCGAATCGAGAAGCGGATGGCCCGGGCACACAAAAGCGGCCAGGGGCTGCCCCTGCGGTGCCACCAGCGATTTTTCGAAGGCGATGCGTTCGTATCGCGGCAGCACTGTTTCGCCGGTGCCGATCAGGCGGTCGCGATTGCGAACGGTTGGCGGAACGTGAGTTATCTCGTAGCGGCGCGACTCGCGCTGTTTGGCCGATCCGCCTAGGCGCTGGAAGGCTTCGTGAAAGAAAGATTCGATGTAGTGAGGCTGCATACGACGGGCATCGGCACGCTCCATATCTTCGCGGATCCGCTGAACGCGGCTCGCGTCCATGGCATCGTGGGCGAGCACTCGTTCTTCGAGCAGATCCTGCAAATGACTGCGGTCGAGTGCCTGGTCAAGCACCGTTGTGAGACGGGCGCGCACCTCGGGTTGATCGCCGTAGCGGATGGCCTGAATCAGCAGTTCGCGCAGCGATTTGCCCTCGAACTGAAGTTTACCGAGCACGTTAAACACTTGGCCCCCGAGGGCCCGTCGTGCCTGCTCAAGCTTCTCCAGTAGCCTGCGATAAACATCTCCCTCGCGGGTCTCGTCGGCCACCAGGTTCCAGAGATGGCACACCTCGGTCTGGCCGATGCGATGGATACGGCCGAAGCGCTGCTCGAGGCGGTTGGGATTCCACGGCAGGTCGTAGTTCACCATCAAATGGGCGCGATGGAGATTGATACCCTCCCCCGCTGCATCCGTGGCAAGCAGCACCTGCACCTCTGGATCGAACTTGAACGCCTCCTGCGCCTTCAAGCGCTCTTCCCGTCCCATGCCACCGTGGATTATGACCACGGCCTCTCTGCGGCCGAGCAATGTGGTGATGCGGTTCTCAAGGTAGTTCAGCGTGTCGCGATGTTCAGTGAAGAGGACGAGTTTCTGATGCGGCGATGGTGTGGGGCGCGGGATTTCGCCGGCGCCGTAGGGGGCGACCGGTTCGGCCACGCGGCCAACGATGGCCCCAGTGGTGAAAATTTCTCCGAGCAGGCTCGCTAGCTCGCGCCATTTCGTGTCCGTACCGCTGCGACGAACGCCGAGGGCGAGCGACTCCAAACCTTTCAGGGTTTCGATCTCCGCCTTCAATTCGACGATGGAGCGGGCGGCCGTCGCCTGATCAAGGATCTCCTCCTCGGCGGCCTCGACCTCGTTGTCCGGCGCGTCTTCCAGGTCCTCGACATCCTCAGCGTCGAGCGCTGGAGCCGCAGACACAATCACGGGTGCGGCCGTGCCGCCTCGCTGGAGCACCTCCAATTCGCGTAGCCGACTCTCCAGCCGCTCGCGCCGGCGGCGCAGCGACTGGTAGATGGCCTCGGGCGAGGAAGCCAGGCGCCGCTGCAGGATGGTGAGCGCGAAGCCGACGGTGCCGGCGCGCTTGTCGTTATCGAGCTTCTCGGCGCGATTGAACTCATCGCGCACATAGTCGGTGACCGCCTTGTACAGGTGGGCTTCGGCCTCCGAGAGCTTGTACGGCACGGTGTAGGCGATGCGCTCGGGAAAAAGCGGCGTGCCATCGAACTTGAGCAAACTCTCCTTCACCATCCGGCGCATCAGGTCCGATACATCGGTCACATGGACGCCGTCACGGAAGCGACCCTCGAAACGGTCGCCATCGAGCAGCGCCATGAAAAGCTGGAAGTCCTCTTCCTTGCCGTTGTGCGGCGTCGCCGTCATCAGCAGGAAATGCCTTGTGAGCGTCGACAGGAGCTGGCCGAGCCTGTAGCGCTTGGTGTACTTGGTCTCGCCGCCAAAGACCGTGGCCGACATTTTGTGCGCCTCGTCGCAGACCACGAGATCCCAGCGGCAGTCCGGGACCTGGAGCTTTTGCTGCACGTCCTCATTGCGGGAGAGCTTGTCCAGACGCGCAATGACCAGGTTGGTTTCGAGAAACCAGTTTCCGGTACGCGCTGTCTCGAGCCTGTCGTTGGTGAGAATCTCGAACGGCAGATGGAAGCGGCGGTAGAGCTCATCCTGCCATTGCTCGGCGAGACTGCCTGGGCAGACAATGAGGCAGCGCTGCAGATCACCGCGGGCGATCAGTTCCTTGATGAGCAGACCAGCCATAATGGTCTTGCCGGCGCCTGGGTCGTCAGCGAGCAGAAAACGGAGTGGCTGCCGCGGCAGCATGGATTCATAGACCGCCGTTATCTGGTGCGGCAGCGGATCGACTAGGGAAGTGTGGACCGCCAGCACCGGGTCAAACAGGTGCGCTAGGCGGATACGCTGCGCCTCGGAGACCAACCGAAAAAGCGCGCCATCCCCATCGAAGCTCCAAGGCCGACCTTGCTCCACAATCTCGAGACGCGGTTCGTCATGGCGATAGAGCAGTTCGTTCGCCACCTTGCCGGCGGGCGTCTTATACGTGAGTTCGAGGGCTTCGGAGCCATACCACTGCACGCTAACCACAGCCACCAAAGCATCCGGGACAATGCCCCGCACTGCGGCGTTGGGTTGTAGTTGTTCAAGCTTCATGATGCAGCAAACTCAACGGCTGTTGCGCGGATGGAGGGGTTTCGTTCTTCTTGTGGAGCATGGCGCGCTGCCGTGGCAACCAGGGCGGCCGCTTCGCTCTTCTTGCTGATGATGCCCCTGGCCTCGCCTGGTGCTTTATGGCTGCGTGTTGCCAAAGGATTAGCGCTTGGGAGGCTTTGGTACGCCCGCGAACTCGGCTTCGTACAACCCTAGCCGACGACTGGCCTCGGTCATCCGTTCCATACCTTTGGCTTGCCGTGCCTTGCTTTCGGCTTTGTATGCCATGACGGAAGCCTTGGGCACGCGACGATGCCTGCCCTCCGTCCTCGAAACGCTTTTTAAGGCGCCAGAGTCCATGAGCTTGTTAACATGAGTTCTGGAGACATGCAACAGCTCTGCGGCTTGCTCGCTTGTCAGTGGCTCGTCGTCATCGTCATGGGCAATTACGGGAAATTTCGTACCGGGAAATTCCGCAGCACTTAGCAACGCCATAAGCGCAGCGCGGCGTTGCCGTGCGGGCGCACCGTCATCAATCAACCGAACGAAAAATTCGTCGACAAGCACAGCGTCCAGCGCAACGGCCAACTCCTTCTGCATTTCTGCCCGCTTCGGAGATTTCCCGGCGCGTATCCATTTTGTAAACGTGGCGCTCAGCTTCTCGCCAACGGACTGGGCCACGCCCGAAAAAGCGATATCCAGCGCGTTGCCTACATCAGGGCGAGCGCGCAACACATCAACCGGGGTTGTAGTCGTAGTCATCAGATACTCCTGTTCAAACCGAGTATAGGCATATTCGCCAAATTCGTCAAATTCGAAACACACTGATCGAGCAACGCAAGTGATTTAGGCAAATTCTGGCCCTATTCCCGGTCTACAAATCGACCGGCCAAACGAATGGCGGGTACTGGTGCGCTGGCGCTGCGAGCGCCTCGGCGCGCTGCCCGAGGCGAAGCACGGGCAAGTGCTCGACGCCATGTTCAGCCTGAAGGAGCCCAAGACCGGCGCCGATGGCACCATGTCCTGGACCGTGGACGTGCTCAACCCCGGCACGCACGACGATTTCCATGCGAAACATGGTGGAGATCAAGTCAGTGTCGGGTTGAAAGGGAATTCCTCTTTGACCCTGTAGTGCTGATAACGTTGTTGTTTCAGTGTCTCAGGCTCACAAGATTTATCACCGCCCCCGCCGGACCCCGCCTTTGCGCTTGAGTCCAAGACCGGAGAGAAATAGGTCCGGTGCATCGAATCGGTCGTCCGGCCGGCGGCGCAAGATACCCACCTCGATCAAATAATCAAGAAGGTCGCGCCCCTCAAACGGCGGACGCCGCGCCGTATCCTTGTCGGACACAAGACCTTGCAGAAGTTTTACAACATCTCGCTCCTTTTCCCACGGAACGAGCTGACCTTTCAGGCACTCCCTGACGGCGTCGAGCCAAGGCCATTCGTCGCGTGCCTGTTCAACGTACTCCCCAGAAACCCGATCTAGGGCGCGGCGCAAAGATACCGGGTCAAAAAGCCTTGGCTCGCGTAATGAGTCGGACCGCTGGAGTTCCTGCCGTGCCGCCTCCTCGACGAGTCTAACAAAGGGTCTTGCTAGCGCACGCCCGCGCCCGTCCCGCACGTGATCGAGCAGCCAACGGTAAACAAGGCCTTTTTTCCGATTCGCGCCCATATAGGGGCCAACCATGCGCTCGACGACTGGACGCGCAGCCTGCCCCGACTGGAGGGTTGGGATCTGGCCAAGCGACGGATCATTCTTCCACTCAATCTTTGCACCGACACGCCGAACATAACCGGGAAGTTCTGTACCGACGTTGGCCATTCGCTTGAGGAGCAACGCGTAGAGATCCCGGTCATTCCAGGCAAGTTCCACGCGTCCGGCCGCAAGCTTGGCTAGGTCTGCGCCACCAACCGTGGCGTGTCTGTCGTAGAGATCGGTGCGCAAAAAGATCTTCGCCCGGACGCGGCGCCACCTCCGGGCGTAGGCTGCCCAAAACGCCACCAGTCCCCGGATGCTTGGCTCCATAAGCTCCCAGTCCCCGGCGCCTAGCGTGTCCAGTTCGTCGTAAGTGACAAAGACGAATCGATCCTCCCGTTCCAGCCGCTTATCCAGCCTATCAAGCGCGAGAAGCGGTTCTGTAGCCGCTTGCCGAAACGCCTGATAGTTTTCCGCGACGTTGCCGCCTGGAATTTTGAACAACGCGTCGAGGTTCGTCCGTGCGTCCACGTCGAGCTCGTCCTTTAGCACGCGAACGAGGTATGTGAACCAGAATTCCCGAAGTTGATTGAGGTCGGATCCAGCGCTTTTTAGAAAGCTGCGGAGTCCACCCACATCGGGGCCCTCGCGATCGAGCGGGTAGGCTTTTTTCCACTCGGTCTTTTCGCTTGGAAACCGAATCGCAGGGGCATAGTGCGCCACGGCCGTCGCGAGTCCAGCATCCGTCAAGATCCGCGCGATCTCAGTCTTGCCAGAGCCTCGTGGACCGACGATCAGAACCACCTCGGGATCGAGCATCCGCAGGTGCTCCGGCACGGGATAAAAGCCATGCGAGAGACGATCCTGCGGCTCCCCCTCTGCGCGACCGACGCTACCGATTGTCTGGAGCTCGATTAGCAGACTCTTGCGTTGTTCGTTCCAGTTGGCGCTCATTACTGCGGCTCCTGCTCAAAATGGCTGCCGATCCGCTCTGCAATCGCCGCGTACTCACGTTCACACAGGTAATCCGCGATCTCGGCGATATCGCGGAAATCCGCCAGTCGTGGTTCGTATGGGAGCGCAATGGGCACATGCGGCGCGTCCGCGCTATCCAGGTCACGAACATCCCAAAAAGTATCCTCTGCTGGGTCCGTCTCCATGGCGTAGTACCACTCGGTAAATTCGTGTCGCGCACGTTCTGCAAATGCCCCGGTGGCACGGTGAGCCGTCTCTGCCGTGGGCGGCACCATCGCCTGAACGAGCAGAATGTCGGACTGCGGCTTGTCTTTCACAACCCGATCCCGCCCCAGTCGGTCCAGCACTAGCTTCAGTCCCTGCCAGCTTTGCTCGGAGGTGGTCCCGAGCAGCACGTGCAAGTGCGCTAAACCAGAAAGCAATTGACCCGCCAGCTCGGAAATACCTGTCCGCGCGTCGAGCAGTATCCAGTCTGGATTCATCGCTGTACGAATATCATTGAGAAAATGTGCAAGACCCGATGCGTGAGCAGAAGGCGGCTCTTCCAGATCTACCCGCGCGAGCTTGTCCGCGTATTCGGCATCCAGCGTTCCTGCAGGGAAGACCGCAATTACGCCCGGGCCGGCCACGCGAGCACATGTGTGGTGGTAATCGGCAATGGGCACATCTCCCTGTGCTCGCTCGAGAAGATAATCCACCACGCCCCAAGGCGAAGTGAGACCCTTATCGTCCGCGGAAAGGACACAACCAATGCCGGGAGAATCGAGGTCGAAGTCAATGACACATACCCGCTCCCCGGATCGAGCACGCTGGATCGCGAACGAGGCGAGCGTTGTGCTGCGGCCCAATCCGCCTTTGAACGAATAAAAGACGATAATCGGCGGTCCATTCCCCGGGGATAACCACAGCGGATCGTCCGCGTCGGCAAACCACGCGGTGCGGGTTCGGTGGCGGTCGAGTGTGCCGAACCGGGGCTCGTCGGAGTGGAGCCGCGCTTGATTCCAAGCCGTATCCCAGATAGTTTTGTGAGCGTCTCCGGCCTCACTCGCAAGCAGGATTTCCCCGGTCCACCAATGGCCGCAGCCTTCTTCCAGCTTCGGCTGAAGCGTCTGCTTCGACGCCTTGACGGAGTCCGACGGACCCCAGAGCACCAGGCGAAACTTGCCGAAAAGGTCGGAGACGAGCAGCGCCCGCTCGACCTTCGGATCATTTTGTACCCAATCTCTTACCGCCTCAAACGCAGCCCGCTTGGCTTCGTCATAATGGATGAACGTCATTCAAAGCTCCCCATCAAGCAACATCTGACCGACCGATTCTTGATAAACAGCCTGCGCGTCCGCGAACCACGATTGGGCGTCGGCTGGTGTCATGTACGGAGCGCGGTAGCGCATATCAGGCCCCCATGACGCAATGCCCGCATTAGCTATCCCTTGTATGGCCGGCCCGAGGTAGCGGGCTGACTTCGCTCCGGCGATGGCCGCAAGACTCGATGCTTGGACAACCAATGCGCTCAAGTCATGACCTGGCATGCCTTTCTTCCATGGCGGTCGCGATCCTGAGGGAGGTACGCCCGAGTCATACAGGATGAGCGCCTTTAGGGAACATTCCACCACATAGCCTGCCAGGTATGCCCCGCCATCCGCGCGGTTATGGCTTAGTAGCCCGTGAGCGTCGTCCAGATGCTTTTGCGCGGCTTCAGGATGGTCGTCACCATTGGGGAGCTGCAACTTGGACATATCTGGATCGGTATCGGTGGATTTGGATTAAAGTTCGATTTTATCCTGAACCGCCAAGGTTGGCTCCTGTTCCTTCTGTCGAGTCGACGGACGCCACTTGCGAGTCGTCACGTTAGAAGATAAGGTGACTATCCATAATGCTTTCCCGGACCGATGGTTTAAGCCATGAAGCTGAATTACTACGCCGCGACCGATTCGCTGTATATTGACCTTTCTGAACAACCGAGTGTGGAAAGTCGGGAGATTTCCGAAGGAATCGTGCTCGATTACGATTCGAAGGGTAACCTCGTCGGAATCGATATCGATAACGCGAGCAGAAAAATCCAACTCGAGCACCTGCTGGTCAACAAGCTGCCATCGGAAGTTACGACCGTTGCCGCTTAGCAACGCAGTACACCGGCAGCACGCCCTACCTGGACGCGCAGCGAGCGTCGCGCCGTTGGAATAGGAAACCATGACAATTCTGCCGCAAGTTATCGAAGCCCAGTACGTTTCGGGTTACGGTATCGAGCTTCTCTTCAATACCGGCCTTCGAAAGACCGTTGACTTCTCGCATTGGCCAAAGGGGTCGGTATTTGAACCCCTTAGAAATCGCGCAGAGTTCCGAAAGTTCTTCGTCGCGGGCGGAACGGTGTGTTGGCCAAACGGAGCAGATATTGCGCCGGAAACCCTTTTTTCTGTTCGCGGCGTGTCAAAACGCGCTGCCTAACGACGGCGTCGCAGAACGACGCGCCGATGATGAAAGGCGCGCGCTGCCCCGAGTGCGGCAATTATGCCGTGATCAGGAAAGACGGCTGCGACTTCTGCAGCGCTTGTGGGTACGTGGGGGTGTGCGGGTAAGGGTGAGTACTTGGCTATTTTGCCGATTTAGTTCCTTTCTTTTTTGCCTTGCCGTCCCCATACGTCAGGGTGCCCTGCGCTGTTAGCACGGGACATGGCACCCGCCAAACCCGAGCCAGCGCGGCCGCCAGTCCGACACAGCCATTCTTGACCAGTACCGCAACGTACTCGGTTTGCGACTGCGGCGGGGTCTTTAGCTTCTTGCGGCTCCTCTCCACAACCTTCAACACTATCTCGGGGGCCTCCTTGTAGAGCAGGTCCAAATACCCCGACATCGAATACCGAGTGACCTGAGTCGCTTTAAACGCGTGCTGCGGGAAATCTCTGACGTTCTTGGTGACAAGAGCAACCGGACGGCCAAGCCACTCCTCTTTGGAGAGCTTGAAAGCCGCCGCCGCTATATGACGGTCTTTTTTATCTACGGCTTCAAAGTCCGCTTCGTACCGCTCGAAGCCGCCGACCTCCCAGTCCTCAACGGCCTCGCGCATGCCCCGCAAGCAGTCCTCAATGCCCTTGCGGTTCGCTCCCTGCTTGGCAACGACGTTACGAACCCACTCATCCTCAATCAGCCTGGTCCAATGCAGATGAATAAGCTCCTGCTCTCGCAAATGCATGAACAAATCCCGCATCCGCGGGGCAAAAAATACATTTGCGTCGAGAAGCACGATGCGAGGTAGACCGCCGGCCTCGCCTGGTGCTTTATGGCTGCGTGTTGCCAAAGGATTAGCGCTTGGGAGGCTTTGGTATGCCCGCGAGCTCGGCTTCGTACAACCCCAGCCGGCGACTGGCCTCGGTCATCCGTTCCATACCTTTGGCTTGCCGTGCCTTACTTTGTGTTTTGTACGCTACGACGGAAGCCCTGGGCACGCGACGATGCCCGCCCTCCGTCTTCAAAACGTTTCTTAGGACACCAGAATCCATGAGTTTGTTAACATGAGTTCTGGAGACATGCAACAACTCTGCGGCTTGCTCGCTTGTCAGTAGCTCGTCGTCATTGTCATCGGCAATTACGGAAAATTTCGTACCGGGAAATTCCGCAGCACTTAGCAACGCCATAAGCGCAGCGCGGCGTTGCCGTGCGGGCGCACCGTCATCAATCAACCGAACGAAAAATTCGTCGACAAGCACAGCGTCCAGCGCAACGGCCAACTCCTTCTGCATTTCTGCCCGCTTCGGAGATTTCCCGGCGCGTATCCATTTTGTAAACGTGGCGCTCAGCTTCTCGCCAACGGACTGGGCCACGCCCGAAAAAGCGATATCCAGCGCGTTGCCTACATCAGGGCGAGCGCGCAACACATCAACCGGGGTTGTAGTCGTAGTCATCAGATACTCCTGTTCAAACCGAGTATAGGCATATTCGTCAAATTCGTCAAATTCGAAACACACGGCCCAAGCAACCCAAGAGATCTAGGCGAATTCTGGCCCTATTCCTGGTCTACAAATCGACCGGCCAAACGAGTGGCGGGTACCGGTGCGCTGGCGCTGCGAGCGCTTGGGCGCGCAGCCCGAGGTGAAGCACGGGCCGGTGCTCGACGCGATGTTCAGCCTGAAGGAGCCCAAGACCGGCGCCGACGGCACCATGTCCTGGACCGTGGATGTGCTGAATCCCGGCACGCACGACGATTTCGTCCTCGGCCTGAAGGAAATAACGCTCCCCGACGGCGTCACCCGGCCCTACTCGATGTGGCTCTCGGGCGAATATCCGCGCTCGCTCGACGGGCTGTGCAAGATCCTGTCGCTCGACATGCGCATCATCGATCCGGCCTGGATCGGGATGAAACTGCGCAAGCTCCTCAACTACCCCGAACCGCTGGGCGATTTCATGGCGTTCACCCCGGGCACGCGCAAGCAGCAGAACTGGCCCTCGACCGTGTCCTACCTCGCGCGCCTCATCATCCACCGCTACGCCATGCTCGGCCTTCTGACCGAGGACGGCATGCCGGCGCAGACCATGGGCATCCTCGAAACCCCGGAGCGCGGCGCGTCGACGCAGATCAAAGGCGCGCGCTGCCCCAAGTGCGGCAATTACGCCGTGATCAGGAAGGACGGCTGCGATTTTTGCAGCGCCTGCGGATATGTGGGGGTGTGCGGGTAGCCGCCCCACGGGGAGCCACGGGCTCTTCGGAACCGCAGCTTGCGCCGCGTGAACCGATGGCCGTACTATTGCACAATGAACATTGAAACCCTTGTTGCTTTGCCCGAGGACCTCAAGGCGGCCCTGGACCGTCGCGCCCCCAGTCCTCCCGAGCGCGACGAACTCGTGGCTGCAGCGCTGCGCGCTTATTTCGCCTGGCCGCGTCCGGGAGATGATGCGTCCGACCTCACCGTCATCAACGCGCACGCCGAGGAACTCAACGCGGAAGCACAGGACGCACTCTCCTACCAGGTTCCCCTGTGAGACGCGGGGAACTGTACCTCGTTCAACACCCATCATCACGCGATCCGCGCCGGCAGCGAGTCTTTGTCGTCGTTAGTCGCGAACTTCTCGTCAACTCCTCGTTCTCCTCCCTGATCTGCGCTCCGGTGTATACCCGTCGCGACGGTCTACACACTCAGGTTGACATTGGTATCGAGGAAGGCATGAAGCACGAGAGCAGCATTCACTGCGACGAGCTCATGAGCCTTCCCAAGAGCTCCCTCACAAGCTTCATCGGTTCTCTGCCGCCAGCAAAGCAAGCGTTGCTGGACCGAGCTTTGGCATTTGCGTTGGGTCTTACGAGCGATACGTTTCCTGAGGGCGCCTAACGAATAAGGTTAGATCGTGCAAGCGAAGCGCAGCCACGATCTGAACCGTT
>ERZ1292633.531-Hain-H41-02um-R1-531-length-43770-cov-6_pt1 | contig 43770 bp, 39 predicted proteins | sample MGYA00564406_ERZ1292633 | MGnify/ENA primary metagenome ERZ1292633 (study PRJEB36523, sample SAMEA6512639) | groundwater metagenome | collected 2019-01-08 | study: AquaDiva: Metagenomics assemblies of 32 groundwater samples | reverse complement strand
CAACGCCTTGATCACCGCCGCCTCATTCGCGCCGAGCAGCGGCTTCACAAACACCGTCGCGTGACGCAGATCAGGACATCCGCACTTCAGTCACCGAAACCGGATGCTTGGCGAGCAGCTCATCATGAACATCGCCGCGTGCAAGAATGTCAGACAACACATGGCGCACCTGTTCGCCCACACGCAGCGTGCGGACTGAGCGGCTTTCAGGCGTGGTATTTTGCATTACTCTCCCTCTCCCCCTCCCTGCCAAGGGAAAGGGAACTCGCGTCAAATCACCCGTTCGCGCTCTTCGACTTCGAACGTCTCAAGGAAGTCACCCTTCTTGATATCGGTCGTTGCTTCAAGCGTTACACCGCATTCAAGGCCGGCGCGAACTTCGGCAACATCATCCTTGAAGCGGCGCAGGTTGCTAATCGAACCGTTATAAATGATGACATCATCACGCGTAACACGGGCACGCAGCGCCTTGCGGATATAGCCTTCGGTGACGAGCAGACCCGCCGCCTTGCCGTGCTTGCCAGCGGGGAATACTTCGCGGATTTCGGCGCGGCCAACCACGGTTTCGAAATATTCGGGGCCGAGTTGCCCCGCCATACCGGCGCGGATTTCGTCAAGCAGATCATAGATCACGTCATAATATTTGAGCGCAACCTTCTGCCGTTCGGCGATTTCGCGCGCTTTGCTATTGGCGCGCACATTGAAACCGATGATCGGTGCCCCGCTTGCGCCTGCCAGCGTTACATCGCTTTCGGTGATGCCGCCGACGCCCGCATGAAGCACGCGCACCTTGATATCATCGTTTGAAATCTTGTTGAGCGAACTGACAATTGCTTCGACTGACCCTTGCACATCGCCCTTAACGACGAGCGGATATTCCTCGGCCTGCTTTTCCTTGAGCGCGGAGAACATCGATTCAAGGCTTGCCGGGCCAGCGCCCGTGCGCTTGGCGGTGGCAAGATTGCCGCGATAGGCCGCGACTTCGCGTGCACGGGCTTCGCTATCAACAACGGTCAACGTGTCACCCGCTGACGGCACACCTGAGAGGCCAAGCACTTCGACCGGAACCGACGGGCCAGCCGTCTTTACCTGACGGCCCTTGTCATCAACCATCGCGCGGACGCGACCGCTTTCCGAACCAACAACGAGAATATCGCCCGTTTTGAGCGTACCGCGCTGAACCAGCACAGTCGCAACCGGCCCCCTGCCCTTATCAAGCTTGGCCTCAATCACCTTGCCTTCAGCAGCGCGATCAGGGTTAGCCTTAAATTCGGAGAGCTCGGCCTGAAGCTGGATCTTCTCGATCAATTCATCAAGTCCGGTTTTGGCCGTCGCCGAGACCACGACTTCCTGAACATCACCCGAAAGCGATTCAACAACAACATCATATTGGAGAAGCTGTTCACGTACCTTCTGCGGGTTTGCCTCATGTTTATCGGCCTTGGTGATCGCGATAATCATCGGCACGCCTGCGGCCTTAACATGATTGATTGCTTCAACCGTCTGCGGCTTTGGCCCATCATCTGCGGCAACAACGATCACGACAATGTCAGTCACGTTCGCGCCGCGTTGACGCATTTCGGAAAAGGCCTCGTGACCCGGCGTATCGAGGAAGGTAATCTGCGATTTATCCTTCATCGTCACCTGATAAGCACCGATATGTTGCGTGATGCCACCCGCTTCACCTTTGACAACATCAGTGCCGCGCAGAACATCAAGCAGCGAGGTTTTGCCGTGATCGACATGGCCCATGATCGTAACCACAGGAGAGCGCGGCTTGAGCGTTTCCACTGCGTCCACATCTTCCTCATGCGCGATATCAACATCAGAATCAGAGACGCGATTGATGTTATGGCCGAATTCGGTGACGAGCAGTTCTGCCGTATCCTGATCGATTGTATCGCCCATTGCCGAGGGCTGACCCATTTTGAACAAGGCCTTGATAAGATCGGAGCCGCGCTCCGCCATCCGGTTCGCCAGTTCCTGAACCGTAATCGATTCAGGCACATTAACGTCACGTATTTGCTTGGCGGCGGGGCCGCTTTGCATATGGCTCCGCTTTTCCTTTTCACGCGCACGCTTGAGCGCAGCAAGCGAACGCGCACGCGCGCCTTCGCCGTCATCAAGCGCCTTGGTAACGGTCAGCTTGCCCGATTGGCGGCGATCATCAACCCCGCGACCACGCGATGGCCGCGCTGGTTCCGGACGGCGTGGGGCCAGTGGAGCGCCAGCCGGCGTACGCCGGAAATTGCGCTCTTCCTCATTAGCGACAACCACAGGTGTAACCGGTGCGACAGCAGCAACCTCAACGCGCCGAGCCTCATTTTCAGCCTCGATACGCGCAAGTTCCGCTGCGGCCTCTTCGGCCTTGCGGTTATCCTCGATGCGACGCTTCTCGTCTTCAGACATTTCCGTCTTTTGACGGTCTTCACGACGACGGGCCTCTTCTTGTGACTGCATCCGTGCTTCTTCGGCTTCCCGAAGCAGCTTGGCCTGCAATTCCTGACGTGTCAGCAAAGAATCCTGCGGTGCCGCCCTTTGAACAGGCGGAGGTGGAGGCGGTGGAGGGGCAACCTCGACAACCGCTTCAGTCAAAGGCGCTTCAGCTTCACCTGGCTTGCCGAGAATGCGGCGACGCTTCACCTCAACGACAACCGTGTTGGATCGGCCATGGCTAAAGCTTTGTTTTACTTGGCCGGTCTCAACCGTCCGCTTCAACCCGAGTGGCGCGCGCATTCCTAATTTTGGCTTTTCCGTTTCGCTCATTCGACTGCCCTAACACCCTTCATCTTCAATATCTGCGCCAACGACGTCCGAAAGCGGCGATGAACCTTGCGAGTTACTTTCGCAAGGCGCAACCGCCGCTGCACGTCCGATAAAACTATGCCACTTGTTCAGTGCTTCACCCACACGAGCCGCAGCTTGCGCATTGATGATGGCAATATGAACGCAATTTTCCCGCCCAAGCGCGTTGCTCAGTATAGCGCGATCAACACTCAACACCAACCCCGTCTTACCGGAACCTTCAGCGTCAGAGCCGACGCGCCAAGCTTGATCAAGCTTGCCATTGCCGTCAGCGCTCGCATCGGCTGCATGTAAAAGCATATGCACCTGCCCACCGCGCGCCGCCTGAATGATTTTTTCCGAGCCGGTCAGCAGCGTGCCACTACGCGCCTCAAGCCCCAGTCGGTCAAGCGCGTTGCGTTCAAGCGCCGCTTCAACCCGCGCAGGCAGATCAGGCGCGATCACAATCTCGCCGGTTTTGAATGCACGCGCCAAAGCGCCCTTGAGCTTGCCCTTGGCGAGCGCGGTTTCGAGCGTTGCCCTGTCGACGCCGATCCACGCCCCACGCCCCGGCGCTCGCGCACGGACATCAGGTGCAATACTGCCATCGGAGCCGAGCGCAAGCCGGATCAGCCCGGCACGCGCACCATGTTCACCCGTAATGATGCAGCGGCGCTCTGCTAGCGTATCGGTCTCATTGGGAAGGGGCCGCATCAGCGTCTCCCTCATCTTCAAACCAATGCGCACGAGCCGCCATGATGATTTCATTGCCCTGTTCTTCGGACAAATTATATTCGGCAAGCACGCCGCCCTTTGGTTCAGGCGCGCCGGGCTTACGGCGCGGTTCAACCCGCTTTTTCTGAACCAGTTCATCGGTCGCAAGATCAGCCAGATCATCAAGCGTCTTGATCCCAGCCTTACCCAGCGTGACGAGCATCGCTTCGGTCAGATGCGGCATTTCAGCAATTGAATCTTCAACGCCGAGTGAACGCCGTTCCTTACGGTTAGTTTCCTCACGGCGATCAAGCGCTTCTTGCGCACGATTCTGAAGTTCGGCGGCAAGCTCGGGATCAAAGCCTTCAATCTCGGCAATTTCACCAACATCGACATAGGCGACTTCTTCAAGCGCCCCAAAGCCTTCAGCGACCAGAAGCTGTGCCAGTGTTTCATCAACATCAAGCTCGGTCTGGAACATTTCGGAGCGGTCGACAAATTCCTTCTGCCGCTTTTCATTGGCATCGGCTTCAGTCAGAATATCAATCGCCGAACCGGTAAGCTGTGAGGCAAGCCGGACATTCTGGCCACGACGGCCGATTGCAAGGCTCAACTGATCATCAGGAACGACGACTTCAATCCGGCCTTCTTCTTCATCGATCACAACGCGCGCAACCGTTGCTGGCTGGAGCGCGTTGACGACGAAGGTCGCCACATCATCTGACCAGGGGATGATGTCGATTTTTTCGCCCTGCATTTCCTGAACGACGGCCTGAACGCGGCTGCCCTTCATGCCGACGCACGCGCCGACGGGATCGATTGAGCTATCGCGGCTGATCACACCAATCTTGGCGCGGCTGCCGGGATCGCGCGCAGCGGCTTTGATTTCGATGATGCCATCATAAATTTCGGGCACTTCTTGCGCGAACAGCTTCTTCATGAAATCAGGGTGTGAACGCGAAAGGAAAATCTGCGGCCCGCGATTTTCGCGCACAACGCGCAAAATCAATGAGCGCACCCGCTCCCCAACGCGCGCCACTTCGCGCGGGATTTGCTGGTCACGGCGGATCACGCCTTCGGCCCGGCCAAGATCAACCACGACATGGCCAAACTCAACGCGCTTGATCACGCCAGTGATAATCTCACCCGCGCGGTCTTTGAATTCATCATATTGCCGCTCACGCTCGGCATCGCGGACTTTCTGGAAAATCACCTGCTTGGCGGCTTGGGCGGCAATCCGGCCAAACTCAATCGGCGGCAGCGGATCAACGATGAAATCGCCCATTGCCGCATCTTTTTGCAGCTTCTGCCCATCTGTTAGGCTGACCTGCTTAAAATAATCGTCAACCTGTTCCACCACTTCCACCACGCGCCACAAGCGCATGTCGCCCGTTTGTGGATCAATCTTGGCACGAATGTCATTTTCAGCACCGTAACGGGCGCGGGCGGCACGCTGGATCGCGTCCTCCATCGCCTCGATCACAATCGTACGGTCGATCAGTTTTTCCTTCGCGACCGAATCCGCAATTGCCAGCAATTCGGCCTTATTGGCAGAAATGACGTTGGACATATTCGACTACCCTTCCACTTGTATTTTGTCTGCGCCATCGCTCGAAAGCGGCGCGGTTGCCTTAATCAGCGCATCGGTCAAAAGCAGCTTAGCGGTGCGGATCGATGCGAACGGAACACGCACTTCACCAAGCTTTTCAACCGAAATCCAAATATCTTCGCCGTCTGGATCATTCCCAACCAGACGACCTTCAAAAACCTTGCGCCCATCCTGCGCATCGCTGAGCCGCAGCCGCGCATCAAAACCCGCCCAATCGGCATAATCCTCAAAACGAGTCAGCGGCCGATCAATGCCGGGAGAGCTCACCTCAAGCCGGTACGCATGTTCAATCGGATCGACCTCATCAAAAATATCTGACAGCCGCCGTGAAAGCGCGGCACAATCATCAAGCACCAACTGGCGCGTATCAGGCCGCTCTGCCATTACTTGCAAGGTTGGATCACTCGTCCCGCCGAACATCGCGATGCGCACGATTTTCAAGCCCAAGGCCTCAGCCTCGGGTTCAATCAGTGCAGTCAACGCGGCGATATCGGCCATTAAAATCTTTCGTTCAAAACATGCGTCTTTGCCACCGGTTCCTAGTGGAGCCAGCCTCGAACTGTTACCAATGTCGAGAAGAAACTTCCCAGTAATACAATGACGGCTAAAGTGCAAGCAGAGTCTGGCGGAGTAAGCTCAACAGCCTTATCATGCGATCATCTTCAATCAGGAAAACCCGATGCACAGAATCACCCTTGCGATTGCGCTTCCCCTTCTCCTCAGCGCCTGCGGGAATAGCGATGCACGAAAACTTGAGGCCGGCGCGCCCTTTACCATGACCGAAATTGCACGTTTTGATGAGCCGTGGGCGATGGTCTTCCTCCCCGATGGCCGTGCGCTGGTCACTGAAAAGGCGGGCGAGCTGATATTATGGAGCGGCAAAGGGCCAACCAAGGTGAGTGTTTCTGGCACCCCCAAGCCCGTTTACGGCGGACAAGGCGGGCTCGGCGATGTCATTCTTCACCCGCAATTTGCGACCAACGGCATAATCTATCTTAGTTGGATTGAAGGTGAACGCGGCGGGCTTGGTGCGGTCGTTGGCCGCGCAAAATTGGTTGAAGAAGGCGGCGCGGCACGAATCGAAGACATCAGCATCGTCTGGCGGCAAGCCCCCAAAGTTTCCGGGCGCGGCCATTTTGGCCACCGTATCGCATTTGGCCCTGACGGAATGCTCTATATCTCAAGCGGTGAGCGGCAGAAATTTGATCCAGCACAAGATATGAGCGTCAACCTCGGCAAGGTTATTCGCCTCAAGGACGACGGCAGCATCCCCAGCGACAATCCATTTCATGCAAAAGGCGGAGTCACTGCACAAATCTGGTCACTCGGCCACCGCAACCCGCTCGGCCTAGCTTTCGCACCAGACGGGACGCTGTGGGACAGCGAAATGGGGCCAGCGGGCGGCGACGAGCTCAACCTAGTCAAACGCGCCGCCAATTATGGCTATCCCAAAGTCTCCAACGGCAGCCATTATGACGGTCGCGACATCCCCGATCATTCGCCTGCTGACGGTTTCGCCGCGCCCAAAGCATGGTGGAATCCAAGCATTTCGCCGGGCAGCCTGATGATTTATTCGGGCAGCATGTTCCCGCAGTGGAAAGGCGACGCCTTCATCGGCGCGCTGAGCGGAGCAGCCCTGATCCGCGTTGACCTGAACGGTGAAAATGCCGCCAAGGCTGACGCATGGGACATGGAAATGCGCGTCCGTGAAGTCGAACAAGGCCCCGACGGCGCGATCTGGCTTTTAGAGGATGGCGACAACGGACGGTTATTGCGGCTGACCGCAAAGGCGAGTCCAGCGGACAAGTAGAATCTGGAGCAGGTAAAGGGCCAATTATTGTTCAGGATGTCAGGCGCACAGATTATGCTTGATGCTCTTGCCGAACTCGGAATTGCCAGAGCCGCCATGAATATCGGGATTATTTACCCGCGTAAGATCGACCTGTTGAACTGGCAATAGTAGGGGTGAACCGTGTATGAAGTGCAGCGATTGGCCACCACCCTGTCAATGTTTCATATGCTAACCTGGAGAATTTGCCCATGAAGACCCGCGCCGCTGTTGCCTTTGAAGCGAAAAAGCACCTGGAAATTGTCGAGCTTGATCTCGAAGGGCCGAAGGCTGGTGAAGTGTTGGTTGAGATCATGGCGACCGGCATCTGCCACACTGACGCCTACACGCTCGACGGGCTAGACAGTGAAGGTCTGTTCCCGTCGGTGCTTGGTCACGAAGGCGCAGGCATCGTACGCGAGATTGGCGAGGGCGTCACCAGCGTAAAGCCCAGCGACCATGTGATCCCGCTTTACACGCCCGAATGCGGCAAATGCAAAACCTGCCTGTCAGGAAAATCGAACCTGTGCACCGCGATCCGCGCGACTCAAGGCAAAGGTCTAATGCCCGATGGGACAACGCGGTTCAGCTATAAAGGCCAGCCAATCTATCATTACATGGGCTGTTCGACCTTTTCCAACTTCACCGTTCTGCCAGAGATTGCAGTAGCGAAAATACGCGCCGACGCACCATTTCAAACCAGTTGCTACATCGGTTGCGGTGTAACCACTGGTGTCGGTGCGGTTACAAATACGGCAAAGGTGCAGCCGGGGGATAATGTGATTGTGTTCGGACTCGGCGGCATTGGCCTTAACGTGCTGCAAGGCGCAAAGATGGCAGGCGCGAATATGATTGTCGGCGTCGATATCAATCCAGCGCGTGAGGAATGGGGCAAGAAGTTCGGGATGACCCATTTCGTCAACCCGAAAGAGGTGAATGGTGATATCGTTCAGCATCTTGTCGTGCTCACCGATGGCGGCGCTGACTATACATTCGATTGCACCGGCAATACCACGGTGATGCGGCAGGCACTCGAAGCCTGCCATCGCGGTTGGGGCACCAGCATCATCATCGGCGTGGCCGAAGCTGGCAAGGAAATCAGCACGCGCCCGTTCCAGTTGGTTACCGGGCGCAACTGGCGCGGAACGGCCTTCGGTGGTGCGAAAGGCCGAACCGATGTACCCAAGATCGTTGACCTCTATATGGATGGCACAATCCAGATTGACCCGATGATTACTCATGTGCTGACGCTGGACGAGATCAACAAGGGCTTTGATCTGATGCACGCGGGCGAAAGCATCCGCAGCGTCGTGGTATTTTGACTAACGAAGCAACAAATAATATCATGGTTTATTAATGTCATCCATCGCAGCTATTTTGGCCGAACATGATGGGCGAGAGGGGCCGCTCCTCCCGATCCTGCACGATCTCCAAAAAGCGTTCGGCCATATCAGCGAAGATGCGATGCGCGAAATTGCCAGCGCGCTCAATCTTACCCGCGCCGAAGTGTACGGCGTGGTCAGCTTCTATCATGATTTCCGCAAGGAAGCCGAAACCCGCCCCGTAATAAAGCTATGCCGCGCAGAAGCCTGCAAAGCGCGGGGTGTCGAGGCATTGATGCCCGTGGCCTTGGCGCAAAACAGCGTTAAAGTAGAAGCAGTGTACTGCCTTGGCCTTTGCGCTGTTGGCCCGGCGGCCATGATTGGAGACACGGTGTATGCTAGGCTTGATGCCGAACGGTTGACGGCGCTGATGGCGAGCACATGAAGATCCGCATATCCGATGATGCCGTGGCGTTAGCATGCGGAGCCGATGCGTTAGCGGATGCCTTTGCCGCAGCGGGTGCCGAAGTCGAGCGCGTATCCAGTTGGGGTATGCACTGGCTTGAGCCGCTCGTTGATGTCAATGGAATGGGCTATGGCGCGGTATCGGTCGATCAGGTCGCCGCGATCATTGCGGGGACGGCGACTTCGTTTGGCCGGATTGAAGAGCATCCGTTCATTGCAAGACAAACCCGCCTCACCTTCGTACGGGCTGGTAAGACCCGCCCAACCTCGCTTGATGACTATTATGCAAACGAAGGCTGGTGTGGCCTTGCCAAGGCGCGCGAAATAGGCGCGGAGGCGACTATAGCAGCGGTGCTCGAATCCGGGCTGCGCGGGCGCGGGGGCGCGGGGTTTCCAGCCGGGACAAAGTGGAAGACCGTCGCAGGTGCCGCCGCCGATCAAAAATATATCGTCTGCAACGCCGATGAAGGTGACAGCGCGACTTTTGCTGACCGGATGGTAATGGAGGGCGACCCCTTCATGCTGATTGAAGGCATGGCCATTGCCGGTTTCGCCGTCGGCGCGAGCAAGGGCTTTGCGTATATCCGATCCGAATATCCGCACGCCATTGCCAAAATGGAGACCGCCATCAAGTTATGCGCGCATCTGGTCGCACCGTTCGAGATCGAAGTGCGCGTCGGTGCCGGTGCCTATGTCTGCGGCGAAGAAACGTCTTTGCTCAACAGCCTTGAAGGGAAGCGCGGCGAGGTTCGTGCGAAGCCGCCGTTGCCGGCACTTGAGGGGCTGTTTGGGGAACCCACCGTGGTCAACAATGTGCTGACGCTTGCAGCGGTGCCGTGGATATTGACCCACGGTGGCCAAGCTTATGCCGCGTTCGGCATGGGACGTTCCAAGGGCACCATGCCGGTGCAATTGGCGGGCAATGTCAAACATGGTGGCCTGTTTGAAATCGCATTTGGCATCACATTGGGCGAACTCGTAAACGACATCGGCGGCGGCACCGAAAGTGGACGCCCGGTGCGCTGCGTTCAGGTTGGCGGGCCGCTTGGAGCCTATATTCCACCTGCCCTATTTGATTTGCCGTTTGATTATGAAGCCTTCAGCACCGCCGATGCACTAATTGGCCACGGCGGGATCACGGTGTTCGACAACACCGTCGATATGGCGCAAATGGCGCGTTTCGCCATGGAATTCTGCGCGATTGAAAGCTGCGGCAAATGCACCCCCTGCCGTTTGGGCAGCACACGCGGCATGGAAACGCTCGACCAGATTATCGCAGGCAGAAATGTCGAGGTCAATCTTGCGCTGATCGCCGATTTGTCCGAAACGATGAAGTTTGGTTCGCTCTGCGCGCTGGGCGGCTTCACCCCCTATCCGGTGATGAGCGCAATCAAATATTTTCCTGAGGATTTTGTGGTAAGAGAGCGTTCATGACGTATCAATCGCAAGATGATTTCGGAACACCGGCAAGCCGTTCAGACGAAATGCTAAGTTGCGTAATTGATGGTCGTGCTGTCACCGTTCCAGCCGGAACCAGCATCATGCGCGCGGCGGCCGAACAGGGCACATCAATCCCCAAACTATGCGCGACGGATAGCGTAAAAAGCTTTGGATCATGCCGCTTATGTCTTGTTGAAATCGAAGGGCGCAAAGGCACACCCGCAAGTTGCACAACACCCGTCGAACCCGGCATGGTGGTGCATACGCAAACGCCGCATCTGGCGAAGCTGCGCAAGGGCGTGATGGAACTCTACATTTCCGATCACCCGCTCGATTGCCTCACCTGCGCCGCCAACGGTGACTGCGAATTACAGGATCAGGCTGGTGCAGTTGGCCTGCGTGATGTGCGCTACGACGTGCAGTCTCATCATTTGGGTCAGGCAAAGGATCATTCCAATCCTTATTTCGACTTTGACCCTTCGAAATGTATCACCTGCTCACGCTGCGTCCGCGCGTGTGATGAGGTGCAGGGCACGCTCGCGCTCACGGTGGAAGGGCGTGGCTGGGACTCCAAGATTTCAGCAGGCCTCGCGAGTGACAATTTCCTTGGCTCAGAATGCGTGTCGTGCGGTGCCTGTGTTCAAGCCTGCCCGACTGCGACGCTGGTTGAAAAAAAGATTGTCGAGGTCGGCACGCCCGAGCGCAGCGTTATCACCACATGTGCTTATTGCGGGGTCGGCTGCACCTTCCGCGCCGAAATGCGCGGCGAACAAATGGTACGCATGGTTCCCCATAAGGATGGCAAAGCAAATCGTGGGCATAGCTGCGTCAAGGGCCGCTTTGCCTGGGGCTATGCCCAGCATCAGGAACGCATCCTCAAACCCATGATCCGCAAGTCAGTCAGCGATCCATGGGTCACGGTCGAATGGGATGAGGCCTTTGCCTACACCGTATCCGAACTGAAGCGGATCAGCGAGGCATATGGCAAGCATGCGCTCGGCGGCATTACCTCAAGCCGGTGCACCAATGAAGAAACCTTCCTCGTCCAGAAGCTGGTGCGGGCGGGGTTTGGCAATAACAATGTCGATACCTGCGCCCGCGTTTGCCACTCGCCGACTGGATATGGTCTGAAAACGACATTCGGGACGAGTGCTGGCACTCAGGATTTTGACAGCGTCGAAGATTGCGATGTCATCCTGATCATCGGTGCCAATCCAACTGACGCCCACCCCGTCTTTGCGAGCCGGATGAAGCGCCGCCTGCGCGGGCAGGATGGACGGCCGGGTGCGAAGCTGATCGTCATTGATCCGCGCCGTACAGATATTGTCCGTTCACCGCATATCGAAGCGCAACATCACCTCGCCCTGCGTCCCGGCACCAATGTCGCGGTGTTGACCGCAATGGCGCATGTGATCGTTACCGAAGCTCTGGCTGACGAAGCGTTTATCAAGTTACGCTGCGATTGGGATGAATATAGTCATTGGGCAGAATTCGTCTCGAACGCACGCAACAGCCCTGAACATCTGCAACCCGTCACCTTGGTCGATGCCGAGGAATTGCGCGCGGCAGCGCGGCTTTATGCCACGGGCGATAATGGCGCGATCTATTATGGCCTTGGCGTTACCGAGCATTCGCAAGGCAGCTCGACCGTTATGGCAATTGCCAACCTTGCCATGGCGACAGGCAATATTGGACGACGCGGTGTCGGCGTAAATCCGCTTCGCGGCCAGAACAATGTGCAGGGCGCATGCGATATGGGAAGCTTCCCGCATGAGCTATCGGGCTATCGCCACATCAGCGACGGCGATGCACGGCGCTTGTTTGAGGCAGACTGGGGCGTACCGCTTGATCCTGAGCCTGGCCTTCGCATCCCCAATATGCTCGACGCCGCAGTCGATGGCGTGTTCAAGGCGCTCTATGTACAGGGTGAGGATATCCTCCAGTCAGATCCCAACACCAAACATGTGTCGGCAGGGCTGGCGGCGATGGAATGCGTGATCGTCCATGATCTTTTTCTCAATGAAACCGCGAATTATGCGCATATCTTCCTTCCTGGATCGACCTTCCTCGAAAAGAACGGCACCTTTACCAATGCCGAACGCCGCATCCAGCCGGTGCGCAAGGTGATGACGCCCCTAAACGGGCTGGAGGATTGGGAAGTGACTCAAGGGCTAGCGCAAGCGATGGGGCTTGATTGGCACTATAGCCATCCGTCCGAAATTATGGACGAAATTGCGCGCTTGACGCCAAGTTTTGCAGGTGTGTCCTTTAATCGCCTCAATGAAACCGGCTCTCTGCAATGGCCCGTTACGCCAGATGCGCCCGATGGTTCTCCAATCATGCATGTTGATGGATTCGTACGGGGCAAAGGCAGGTTCGTTGTTACCGATTATGTGCCGACCGATGAAAAGACCGGCCCGCGCTTCCCACTGTTGCTCACCACCGGACGCATATTATCGCATTACAATGTTGGCGCACAAACACGGCGCACCGAAAATGTTGCTTGGCATCCTGAAGATTTGCTCGAAATTCACCCTGTTGACGCCGAAGATCGCGGCGTAAAAACCGGCGATTGGGTTAAGCTGGCGAGCCGCGCTGGCGAAACGACCTTGCGCGCAACGGTGACTGACCGGGTCGCGCCGGGCGTCGTCTATACAACATTCCACCATGCGGTAACGCAGGCCAATGTCGTAACAACCGACTATAGCGACTGGGCAACAAATTGCCCCGAATATAAGGTTACCGCAGTCCAGATCAGCGCATCCAACGGCCCAACCGACTGGCAGGAAGACTATGAGGCCCTGTCCGAACGATCCCGCCGGATTGTAGCCAAAGTGCCCGCCGAGTGAGTACAGTCGAACACATTGTCTATATGGCCAACCAGATTGCGGCCAATCTTGCGACAGACAAAGATCCTGTGCGCGCCATTGTAAACCACATCGAGCTATTCTGGGATCCCCGGATGAAGGCGCTGATCAAAGCGCATGGGGATGTGGGCCTCTCTCCCAATGCGGCCGCCGCGATTGAGCAAATTGCCAAACAGCATGGCCCAGGCTGAGTTGGGATCAACACGCTTTCGCTTTTCGGTTTTGAAGCCGGGAGACCAAGCAAATGGCACTGTAGAGCGCGCCATCATCGCCGAAACGCCTATCGCGATTGAGTTTAACGGAATTGGTTACGCCGTAATGATGGCGACGCCGCTAGATTTAAATGACTTCGCGATCGGTTTCAGCCTTGCCGAAGGTCTGATCGATGCCCCGCATCAAATATTTTCTATCGATAGCCAACCAACCGCGCAGGGCTGGATTCTGCGTGTGCAACTCCCTCCTGACAAAGCCCAACGCGTGATAGACCGCGCGCGTCAACGCGTATCAGAGAGCAGTTGCGGCCTGTGTGGCATGGACAATCTCGATGAGGTGATGCGCCCTTTGCCTCAAGTCAGCGCGACGATGGATTTGCAAAAGGCCGCAATATTTTCAGCACTGAACGATCTGCGCGCGCATCAGCCACTCAGCGTCGCAACAGGCACATCGCATGCCGCCGCATTTTGTGCGCCTGACGGAAGGATTCTGATGGTGCGTGAAGATGTCGGACGCCACAACGCACTCGATAAATTGATTGGCGCGCTTGCCGCCAACGCAATCGCGGCATCAAGCGGCTTTATCGTGCTGACGGCACGGTGCAGCTTTGAACTGGTGCAGAAGACAATCCTCGCAAACTGCCCCGCATTGGTGACGATTTCAGCCGCAACCGATCTGGCAATCGCGACTGCTGCAAAGCATAACCTCACGCTTGTCAGCCTAGCCCGCCCGGATGAAGCATTGGTCGACGGGGGTATCGGCGTGGAGCTTCAGATAAGATAAGGGTTATCTGTGGTGGACGGTGTTAGCGGTTCGCACCGTGCTCCAATGATATTTGGCACGGTCGCCATCTCCCTCAAATTCCCTCTTGCGACTCAGGCAAAAAAGGCACAGCCTCTCAAATCTAAGCGCGCTTGTGCGCCTGTCGCCAAATGCGCGCCCCTCTTGAGGAAGAAGGAGGCACGGATAATGGCAAGCACCATCAACGGCATTAGGGCCATTGCCCTAGCGGGACCAGCAGGTGCCGGGAAAACCAGTCTTGCCGAAGCGCTGCTCTATGCGAGTGGCGCTATTTCACGTCAGGGCACGGTTGAGGCGGGCACCAGCGTTGGCGATGCCAGCCCAGAGGCGCGGGCGCGGCGCGGATCGACCGAGCTAAACCTCATGCGCTTTGACTATCTGGGCGATGGCTTCGCTCTGCTTGATGCGCCGGGTTCAGTGAGCTTTGCCGCCGATGCTCAGGCAGCACTTGCGCAGGCCGATATGGCGGTGGTTGTGGTTGATCCCGATCCCGCACGCGCCGCTCTGGCCGAGCCAATACTGCGCCAGATTGAAGCGATGGGCCTGCCCCACGCGATTTTCGTTAACAAGATTGATGCCGCCAAGGGACGCATCCGCGATTTGCTTGAGGCGCTCCAGCCGCTGAGCACTGCACCCTTAATCGCGCGGCAAATCCCAATCCGTGAGGGCGGCGCGATTACCGGTTTTGTCGATTTGGCGCTTGAACGTGCATTTCACTATGTGCCAGGCAAGCCGTCTGAGCAAATTGCGATTCCAGCCGGTCTCGCCGTGCGTGAAGCAAGCGAGCGCTTCCATATGCTCGAAACGCTTGCCGATCACGACGATGCGCTACTTGAGCAATTGCTTTCTGATGAGGTGCCTGATCTTCAGACCGTTTTTGCCGATCTCGTAAACGAGACGCGGGCTGGGCTGGTCGTGCCGGTAATGTTTGGCTCAGCACTCAATGGATTCGGGATTCGCCGTCTGCTCAAGATGCTGCGCCACGAAGCGCCTACCCCGCGTGAGACTGCCATGCGGATTGGGCTCAACGGCGTGAGCGCACGCATTTTTAAGATTGCCAATGGCGGAGCGGTCGGGCGGCTTGCACTGGCCCGCGTACTTGGCGACGGCCTTGACGAGGGCGCAGAGTTGATCGCAAGCGGCGGGGAGACCGTCCGCGCGGGCGCTTTGTTCACAGTACAGGGCGATAAAACGACAAAGCTCAGCCGTGCCCAAGGCGGTGATATTATCGCCATCGCCAAGGCTGATAATGCTAAACCGGGAATGCTCTTGGGACGGCAAGCCCATAATGATATATCCGCCGAGTTGATCACCCTGCCCCCGCGCAACGCCGCAATCACGATTTCCACGCGTGATCGCAAGGATGATGTCCGCCTCTCGACCGCGCTTCATAAGCTTGCAGAAGAAGACCCCGCGCTTGATTGGGGGCATGATGATCTAAGCCACGCGACCCTGCTGCGCGGGATTAATGATGAGCATCTCAGCGTCACCATCGCCAAGCTCAAAAGGCGTTATGGCTTTGAAGTTGATGTCAGCGCACCCCGTATTGCGCACAAAGAATCCATTCGAGGCAGCATCACGCAGCGCGGACGGCACAAGAAGCAATCGGGCGGACATGGCCAATACGGCGACGTTGTGATCGAACTGCGCCCACTCCCGCGTGGCGCAGGCTTCCAGTTTGATGACCGCATCACCGGCGGCGCGATTCCCAAGCAATGGATCCCCGCAGTTGAACAAGGTGTGCGCGATGCGATGGGAAAAGGGCCGCTTGGTTTTCCCGTGGTTGATGTCGCGGTCACGCTAGTCGATGGATCATTCCACAGCGTTGATAGCTCCGAACTCGCGTTCCGCATTGCCGGGCGAACAGCAATGGCCGAAGCGCTGACACAGTGCTCGCCTTACCTGCTCGAACCCATCTGCCACCTCTCCATCGACACGCCAAGTGGCGCGACATCAAAAGCAAGCTCGGTCGTTTCGAGCAGGCGCGGCCAGATATTGGGCATCGGCAGCCACCCCTTATGGCTCCGATGGGATAGGGTTGAGGCAATAATCCCTGAAGCGAGCCTAGCCGGATTAGACGCCGAACTCCGTTCACTCAGCCAAGGCCTCGCGAGCTTTACCGCGCACTATGATCATGTCGCTGAACTTAGCGGTCGGTTGGCCGATGATGTGGTAAAAGCAGCGGCAGGATGACATGCGTTGGAGCGGGTGAAGGGAATCGAACCCTCGTCACTTGCTTGGGAAGCAAAAGCTCTACCATTGAGCTACACCCGCGATGAAGTTCCCATAATCGGCGCTTGCGCACTTGTCGAGCCGCCCGCATGATGGATGGCGAAACAGGAGACTATATGAATATTCTTGAAATGATTTATTCGGCGTGCAGCACATTGGCGATGATCGGCTGGCTGGCGCTGGTGTTGGCGCCGCTCAACCGGGGTTATGCCATCCCGTTTGCGCGCGGCGCGGCGCTGATCCTAGCGGTCGCCTATCTCACACAACTGTTCACGATTACGCAGGATACCGGCGGCGATTTCTTTACACTGGCTGGCGTCAGTACATTGTTCACGATGCCCGGCAATGTGATGCTTGGCTGGACGCATTATCTGGCGTTTGATCTGTTTATCGGCAGTTGGGAAGTTGAGGACTCGGCACAGCGCGGCATTCCGCATTGGTTGGTGATCCCGTGCCTTGGGCTGACGTTTATGTTTGGGCCGATTGGTTTGCTCGCTTATTTCATCATTCGCACGCTGTGGCGGCAGAAGGCTTTGCCCGCCCTATGAGCTGGCAAAAGGAAGTCGATGAGATTGCGCGGCGCGGTGCGCTTGCCGAGCAGATGGGCGGCCCGGAAAAGCTGAAGAAGCAGAAAGCCGATGGAAAGCTCAATGCGCGGCAACGGATTGCGAGTCTGGTCGACAAGGGCAGTTTCCGCGAAGTCGGCAAACTTGGCGGCGCGGTCACTTATGATGACAAGGGCGAACTGACCGCCTTTCTCCCCTCAAACATGATCTTTGGGCGGGCGAAAATTGAGGGGCGCCCGGTCGTCATCCAAAGTGATGATTTTACCGTGCGCGGCGGGGCGGCGGATGCCGCGATCCACGGTAAGCTGGTGCAGGCCGAGAAGATGGCGGGCGAATACCGGATGCCGCTCGTCCGCATGATTGAGGGCACCGGCGGCGGCGGATCAGTCAAAACGCTGGAAACGATGGGGCACACCTATGTGCCCGAGGTTCCGGGGTTTGAACTGATGGTCGATAATCTCTCGATCATCCCCATCGTCGCGCTTGGACTTGGCCCGGTTGCCGGGCTTGGCGCAGGGCGACTCGTGATGAGCCATTATAGCCTGCTCGTCAAAGGCATGAGCCAACTCTTCGTCGCTGGCCCGCCAGTGGTCGCAGCGGTGGGCGAAAAGCGGACGAAGGAAGAGCTTGGCGGATCGCATATCCACGCCAAAAACGGCGCGATAGATGATGAGGTCGAGAGCGAGGCTGATGCTTTCGCCCGCGCCCGGGCGTTCCTCTCTTATTTGCCCTCCTCGGTTCATGAATTGCCCGTGCAGACGCCGACCAAAGACAAGCCCGACCGCCGCGACCCAAGCCTGATCAATGCTGTCCCGCGCGATCTACGCAATCTGTATAAAGTGCGGCCAATTATCGAGGCGATTGTCGATATCGGCAGCTTCTTTGAAATCGGGCGGCAGCATGGCCCTTCAATCGTCACTGGCTTTGCCCGGCTTGATGGCTATCCGGTGGCCGTGATGGCGAGTGACCCGATGGTGCTCGGCGGGCTATGGACGGCGGCAACCGCGCGCAAGGTCGAACGCTTCGTTGACCTTGCCGATACCTTCCACCTGCCCATCGTCCATCTGGTTGATAACCCCGGCTTCATGATCGGGCGCAAGGCCGAGGAAGACGGCACGATCCGTTACGGCAGCCGCGCGATGATGGCGGTGTATCAAAGCAAAGTGCCCATCGCCGTCGTCGTGATGCGCAAAGCCTATGGCATGGGCGGCAGCGCGCCCGCGAACCTCAGCCGCACCAAATGGCGCTTCGCCTGGCCAAGCGGCGATTGGGGCAGCCTGCCCATCTCGGGCGGGTTGGAGGCAGCCTATCGCGGCGAGCTTGAGGCCTCGGACAATCCCAAGGCGCTGCTCAAAGACATTACCGAACGCCTCAACCACGTCCGCTCCCCCTTCCGGACAGCGGAGAAATTCGGGATCGAGGATATCATTGATCCCCGCGACACAAGGCCGATGCTGTGCGAGTTTATTGAGGCGGCGTACCGGGTGCTTGAGCCGGGGGTGCGCGGGCGTGGGTGGCGGTGTTGAATTCCCAATCGCGTTCGGGCTGCAGAATTTAGCTATTCAAAAACAGCCTAAGTAACCTGCGTGTTTCTCCAACCATCAATATGTGGATAAATGGATAGTCTAAGCTATACTGTTTTTCTAAAAAATCAGGCCGAAGGTTCAGCTCCAAAATCCCCAATGCGGGGTATAATCTACGATTTGGCCATCCGAGTTGCATACCCATTTCAGGCACTGAAGCCCAGTCATCTTGTACTGCCAACGCGAGCGAGGCTAACGTTTTGGCATCATCAATTGGAGATGAATTTCGTCGAAGCGGATCAATTGACGCAAAAAGCTTTGGTTTAGTGAAAAAACCGTCGTTTCCGTTCCGTGTGTTTGGATTGGATGGCCCCAATAATATCCAATTTGCATATGATAATTCAGCTAGCGCTTCATCGATATCATGCCCTGCTAAAGTCGGATAGCGCGCTAAAATATCGGCTTCGCTAATGTTAACATACCCCTTCGCTTCAACATCAATTTCGGCAGCCAAAACCGCGATTGCCCAAGCAAAGCTGTCGGGATTGATGTGCGATAGGCCTAAAAACGTGTTTAACCAATTTAGTTGGCGCGTAACGCTCTCTTGCCAAGTACGTTCTTCGACCGCGTTAATATCAGGGAAAAACTCATCGATAACTTCGCTAACTAACGAGCCGACACCGGGTACAGCCCCTCCAATGCCGCGAGCAACGCGCTTTATCAATCTACCATTCGGCAGATCTTCAGGCATTTGGATCGGCGGCTGATTTGTATAAAGTTCGTTTGTCATGAGCCATCAAATAGGCACTCAATTTCCTATTTCAAATGGATAGGGTCGCTTTTGAACCACACAACAAAAAACGGCCCCGGAAGTTTCCCCCCGAGGCCGTTCTTATAACTAACACTCCAAACCCGAAAACTACCGCTTCGAGAATTGGAAACTCTTCCGAGCCTTTGCCTTGCCGTATTTCTTACGTTCTACGGTGCGGCTGTCGCGGGTGAGGAAGCCAGCGGCTTTCACGGGTGCGCGCAGGGCGGGTTCATACTTGGTGAGTGCTTGGCTGATGCCGTGCTTGACGGCACCTGCCTGGCCCGAAAGGCCACCGCCTTTGACGGTGCAGATCACATCGAACTGATCCTTGCGATCAGTCACTTCAAACGGCTGGTTGATCACCAGACGCAGCGTTGGCCGCGCGAAATAGCTGTTCTGATCGCGGCCATTGACGATGACGCGGCCTGTGCCGGGCATGATCCAGACGCGGGCGACGGCATCCTTACGGCGGCCAGTGGCATAAGAACGGCCCTGCGCATCGACGATGCGTTCGCGCAGCGGCATAGTTGGCAGGACAACAACCGGTGCGACAGGCGCATCGATTTCGACTGTGGTGGCAGCCGCAACAGGAGCCGCAACGGGTGCCGCACCAGTAAGGCCAGCAAGATCGGAGAGTGATTGACGATTATCAGACATTATGCACCCACCTTATTCTTGCGGTTCATTGCGCCGATATCGAGCGGCTCTGGGTTTTGGGCGACATGAGGATGCTCAGTGCCCGCAAAGATGCGCAGGCTGCGCATCTGATCACGGCCAAGCGGGCCGCGCGGGATCATCCGCTCAACGGCCTTTTCGATCACACGCTCAGGAAAGCGGCCTTCGAGGACTTTGCCAGCGGTAATGCTCTTGATCCCGCCAGGGTGGCCGGTGTGGCGATAGTAGATTTTCTGCGCGAGCTTGCGGCCCGTGAAGCGCACCTTATCCGCGTTGATGATGATGACATTGTCACCGCAATCAACGTGTGGGGTGTAGCTTGGCTTATGCTTGCCACGCAGGATATTGGCGACGATTGAGGCCATACGACCAACAACCAAACCTTCGGCATCAATGATATGCCATTTCTTTTCCACATCCATCGGACGAACCGACTTTGTGGTCTTCATCAGAGCCTTCATGGCACCAGACCTCATAAAAATAGAAACGCGCCAGCGGGACGCCAGCGCGGTTGAGCGGCCTAATGCGCGAACAGGGGCTATTCGTCAAGGAAAATGGGGCGTTTCTCGACGGGTATTATGATACCATGCAATTTCCAGTCGCGATTCCGATCAAAAAACCGGCAGATTGCCCAAAATATCATCGAACCCCTGCCCAAGAACCAGTCGTCTTACCCGCCGGTCATCCTGATCACTTTCCACATCAAGCAATGCCACATCCTTTAGCCGGTCGATCATGATATAAAACGCGCGATAGGATAGCGGTGAATCGAGCATAGCTTCCTTTATCGAGACCGAACGATTGACCATTATATAAAATAAAAGCCGCGCCGACGGGCGGAGCGCCGACGCATCAAGTTTTTCGATAAAGAAATTATCAATCTGCAAGATCTGCGCCGCTGTTTCAAATAAGCCGTCCCTGACTGTTTCTGTTACAATAGCGCGAGGCAATTTCCGCATCCGGGTACGCGACACTCTTTTCGTTTTCAACTTAATTCCCCTGAAAAGGACTGATAACAACAGAACCTCCCAAGATATCCCCTTATTAATGCCAAATTCCAAGGCCAATTAACTGCACTCAGTACATATAAAAAATATATGACTAACTTATTGTAATTTTATTGCGCAGATTTCACAATGATATTGTTCTATATTTATGAAGAATATACTCCACGATTCAACATAAATATTGAACCCGGTGAAATGGTTAAAGCCTATTTCACGCGGAGAACATAGCCCGTTAGACTGAGGCAGTGCATGTATCGGTGCGTAAGCGCACTGTCTCTTTTTTGCTATTTTTAACGGGGCAATTGCAGCGCAATTCAGTCCGAAATGGATTCATTATCGCACTTGGCAAAACGAGGCGGCGTGACAATAGCACCGGGATGGACTGAAAATTCACAAATAGCGTGCGCCACATCTACCGCATCAAAATACAGATCCTAAATGCTTTTATTCCGGCCAATCACATGCATACCCCAAGCCGTGCTGGCAACCACCAGCGCGCCGACGGCCTGATGCAGCACGGCCGACATGATGTTCACCCCCGTCATCACCGTAGCGATGCCAAGGATGATCTGCGTGCCAAACGCGCTGTGGATCCCCACCGCCGCAGACCGGACGCCCGCAGCCTTCACCCGCCGCGCAAGCACCACCAGCGCGGCGACCACAACCCACGCCCACCAGCGATGGACGAAATGGATCAGGAACGGATCATTGGTGAGCGTGGCGAACCAGCCACTCGCCCCCATAATACCATCAGGCACGAAGCGACCATTCATCAGTGGCCATGTATTTGAAACCTGCCCAGCATTCAGTCCGGCCGTATATGCCCCGAACAAGAGTTGGATAAACAGAACACCCGCCACGCCGGCCCCGAGCCAAGTCATCCGCGCAGGCGGGGTCGCCGCATTTTTCGCCAGTGCCTTGAGATCAAGCGCCGTCCACAGCAGCCCGCCAAGGATGAATAAGGCGGTCAGTAAATGCACCGCCAGCCGGTAATGGCTGACATCGGTGCGCTCGCTCAGCCCCGAAACCACCATCCACCAGCCGATCGCGCCCTGCAATCCGCCAAGCGCAAGCAGCGCTATAAGCCGCAGGCCGTAGCCTTTTGGAATAGCCCGCCGTACCGCAAACCATAAGAGCGGCATTGCAAACGCGAGCCCGATTACGCGGCCGAGCAAACGGTGCGCCCATTCCCAAAAAAAGATGAACTTGAACGCGGCAAGGCTCATCCCCTTATTGATTTCGAGATATTCTGGCGTTGCCTGATATTTGGTGAATGCGGCCGCCCACGCCGCATCAGAAAGCGGCGGCAACGCGCCGGATACAGGTTTCCACTCGGTAATCGATAGCCCGGATTCGGTGAGCCGCGTGATCCCACCGATGACAACCATCATAAAGACGAGAACCGCAACCGCGATGAGCCAGTTCGCGATCGCGTTAGGACGAAGCGTGTTGTGCATTGCCGCGCCCTACGCCCCACGCAGGACAAGAGCAATTGGGGAAAAGCACTTTGCGCAGGCCAAATGAGATGTTGTAACTTTGCACTGCTCATGTCATAACATCTCATCACACAGGGAATCACTCGTGCTTTCGAACGCGCTTCACCGTTTTAATCTTACCCGGCCAAACCTTGACGGACTGGCAATCGGTCTTTCGGGCCTATGCCTTGCGCATTGCTTGGCGAGCGCGGTGATTTTGACGCTTGTGGTATCGGCTGGCAGTTTTGTGCTGCACCCTGCGTTTCATGAAATCGGCTTGGTGCTCGCAATGGGCTTGGCCGCGCTCGCACTGGGTCGTGGCGTTATTGCGCATGGCTACGCCCTGCCCGCTTGGGTCGGCTCGCTCGGTCTCGGCGTTATGGCGGGCGCGCTAACACTCCCCCACGAAGGCGGCGGCGAAGCGATTTACTCAATCCTCGGCGTGATGATCGTCGCACTGGGCCATGACCTCAACCGTCGGGCGGTGGGGTAACGCAGACCAATCCTGGACTTTCGCAACCGCCACAATATAGATCATCTCATCATGATCTATATTGTTTTTCTTTGAGCGGCTTGTTTTTCATTTGCTGCCCCCATAATTGAGTGTCTCTGGAGGACATAAATGCTGCTTTGTGGTATTCGAGACATAGCAGGGGCATGGATATCACGTTTGGCGGCCGCCTGCTTGATGCTCATACTTCTGACCGGCATTTCTGCATCAGCTCAGCAATATCTGCAGATTCGGCGCGAAGCCACGCCAAGCTGGGTTGACGTAATGTCGCTGCCCGAGGTGAATCCGAAGCGGCTCCGCCAAGTTGAAGACGGCGTTTACACTCTTGTTCAGGACGATCAGATTCGTTTGTCACAAGACGGCGATGTCGAGCAGTTCAGTCGTAATGTTCGCAAAGTTACGGATCGAAGCGGACTGGAAGCGGCGGCGCAACTGGAGGTCGAGTTTGATCCTGCTGTTCAGCAGTTCATCCTCCACAAGGCCGTTGTCTGGCGCGACGGCAAGGCAATCGACCTCAGCGCCGTCGCCGCAACCGACATTTTGCGCCGCGAAAACGAGCTTGATGATGGGATATTGACCGACACACGGACGGTGCTTGTCAGGCTCAACGACGTCCGCGTCGGCGACATCACCGATTTTTCATGGCGCTGGGTCGACACGAAAAGCTATTGGCCATCGCATTTTTTCGGTCAATATTCGCTCGGCTGGTCGGTGCCGGTGGCGAATACGCGGGTCAGGGTGGTTACCGAACAACCTCAAAAACTTGTCCCGCTCGTTGTCGGCGGCACGAGCAAGCCCGTGATAACAAGCAGCGGGGGTAGCACAATCTTCAACTGGACCATATCCGACCCCGATCCTTTACCCGGCGAGGAGCATACGCCGGACGGGCGCGAACGCTGGCCACGCCTTCATCTTTCGACGATGTCCGGTTGGGCTGAGGTCGTCGAATGGGCACGTCCGCTTTACGCCGTAGACCAGACGCTCCCGCCCGATCTGATGGCGAAGGTAGATGCGATCGCGGCGCGGACACAGGACAAGGCCGTCCGCGTCACTGCCGCGCTCAGGCTGGTTCAGGACAATGTGCGCTACACCAGCCTTTCCATCGGCAGTGGCGGCTATGTGCCACGACCGCCGCGCAAAAGCTGGAGCGAAGGATTTGGCGATTGCAAAGATAAGGCCGCCTTGTTGATCGCCATTCTTGGCCGATTGGACATTAAGGCTAGCCCCGCCCTCACCGATATTGACGAGGGACATGCGCTCAAAACTATTCCGCCGTCAGCAAGGGCATTTGATCATGTGATCGTCCGCGTCGACGGATTTGCCAAGCCGCTATGGCTTGACCCAACAATATCCCATCAAGGTGGTGTCGCAGCGGCAATCGCGAATCTGACTTATGGGTACGCACTCCCGCTTCGCGAGAATCAGACTGGACTTGAAGCCATTCCCGTACCCACACCGCGCGCGCCGACCATTGCCGTATCGGAAACACATACCCGCGCTGACGCAGGAGTTTCGCTGGTTATTCGGACAGTCTATAAGAGTGATGAGGCTGATAGCATCCGCGCAAGTCTCGCCAAGACTGCGCGCGCCACCTATGAGGCCAATGATCTTGACTATTACGCCGACCTTTATCCCGGCATTGAGCAAATCGGCAACATGGCGGTATCCGATGATCGGGACGCGAATGTCGTCGTCATAACCCAGCGCTATTTTCTGCCCAAAACCGCCAAGGATTATGCGTCCACTTTAGCATCCTACCAGCTCAACGCATGGACGTTGCGCGACCTTTACAAGGTGCCCGCAGCCGGGCAACGCGTGACCGCTTTCAGCCTCCCGAATCTGATCAATCGCGAACATAGTTTTCGACTGATCACCCCCGGCTACAAGCCAGATCTTCCCAAGAAACTTGCGATTGCGGGTACCGCGTTCACACTTGAAAGAACAAGTGCGCGCAGCGATGATACGAGAACCATAACCTACAAGCTGACCGGTAAAACTTCGATTTTGCCCGCGTCACAGGTTGCTGCATATCGCGATGATGCCCAACGGCTTACCGAAGAGAATTATGTGTTCGTCGATCTCGATTCGGAGCGGGGTGTCGATGATTTGGCCTGGTTCGCGTTCTCATTCCTACTCTGGCTGAAGGGCGGGTGCTGGTTGGCATATCAGGCGGCAAGAGACGCAAAGGCCCAAACAAACGCAACCGAAAGCGCCATTCGATTTCATCCCGTCGGTCTTGGCAAATTTCTGATCCTGACCACCTTCACAATAGGCACCTACAGCCTGTACTGGTTCTGGCGATGTTGGCGCAATTTTGCGCAGGTTGAGGCGGTTTCCATTTTGCCGCTATTGCGAGCGATCTTTTCAATATTCTGGTTTTGGTCACTGTTCAGCGCCGTCAACCGCATGTGCCAGCCGCAGGTCAAGCCCCGCGTCGGCATAATCGCCACCATCGCCTATGTCGGTATTTCAATCATGGGCGGGGTTGCCGAAGCGACCGATGCCCCATTCTGGCAGAGCCAATTGGTCAGCGTAAGCACATCGATTGCATTGTTCGTTATCATCCGCATGATTAATCGAATCAATGATCCTTTGCTTGTCGCTGATCACAGCCGGTTAAAGCGCAATCATTGGCTGGCCTTGCTATTCTCCCTGCCCTTTTGGGGAATGATGATAACCGGATTTTAGATCAACAGCCTCCCCCGCTTGCACCCGCCTCCCCAAGCGCCTACTCTGATGTCATGGCCACCCACGACCACACACTTCACCACGGCGAATCGCTCAATGAAGCCGCGCGCGTGGCGCTTTTGAGCGCAGGCGAGCAATGGACAGATATGCGCAGCACCGTGTTCAAGGTGCTTACGGGCTTTGAAAAGCCAGCTTCGGCCTATGATATTGCTGATGCTGTTTCCAAAGCGCGCGGCAAGCGCGTGGCGGCGAACAGCGTTTACCGCATCCTTGATATCTTCGTCGGTGCGAACCTTGCGCGGCGGGTTGAGACTGCCAACGCCTATATCGCCAATGCTCACCCCGATTGCCTGCATGACTGCATTTTCCTTGTGTGCGATGCCTGCGGGCAGACGACGCACTTGGATGATGACATCCTTTCAAACGGCGTTCGCGATGCTGCAACCAAGGCCGGTTTTGCGCCTGTGCGCCCAGTCATTGAAGTGCGCGGCACATGTAGCGATTGTGGCTGAAATCCTAGCGTCATTCCACCGGCAAAATCCGTTCTCAAACCTTGTCAAAGAGATTAGACAGTAAGCATGTCAACCAAACCGAACACTCCGCTGCTTGACACGGTCAAGTTCCCCGCTGACCTCCGCACGTTGAAACCCGAACAGCTTCGAGACTTTGCTGATGAACTGCGCTCCGAGGTCATCTCTGCGGTCTCGGTAACTGGCGGGCATCTTGGTGCCGGGCTCGGTGTGGTCGAACTGACGACCGCAATCCATTATGTCTTCAACACGCCCGATGATAAGCTCGTCTGGGATGTTGGCCATCAATGCTATCCGCACAAAGTCATCACCGGGCGGCGTGACCGCATCCGCACATTGCGGACGGGTGGTGGGCTTAGCGGCTTCACCAAGCGTACCGAGAGCGAATATGATCCGTTCGGCGCGGCGCACAGCTCAACCTCGATCAGCGCCGCGCTTGGCTTTGCAGTGGCGAATAAGCTCGCTGGGCGTCCGGGCAAGGGCATTGCCGTCATCGGCGATGGATCAATGAGCGCTGGCATGGCGTATGAGGCGATGAACAATGCCGCCCAGGCGGGCAATCGCCTGATCGTGATCCTCAACGATAATGATATGTCGATCGCGCCGCCGGTTGGCGGGCTTAGCGCCTATCTCGCGCGGATCGTATCATCGCGGCCCTTCCTTGAGCTGCGCGAAGTGGCCAAGCGGCTGGCGCGCAAAATGCCTGAGCCGCTTCACATTGCCGCGCGCAAAACCGATACATTTGCGCGCGGGATGGCAATGGGCGGGACTTTGTTTGAAGAGCTTGGTTTTTATTATGTCGGGCCGATTGACGGGCATAATCTTGATCATCTGATCCCCGTCCTCGAAAATGTCCGTGACGCTGCCGAAGGGCCGTGCCTGATCCATGTCGTTACCAAAAAAGGCCATGGCTATGCGCCCGCCGAGGCAGCCGCCGACAAATATCACGGCGTAGTGAAATTCGACGTTATCACTGGCAAGCAAGACAAAGGCCCAGGTGGTGGGCCACCAGCCTATCAGAATGTGTTCGGTGAGACGCTCGCGAAGCTCGCCAACAGCGATGACCGGATTGTCGCGATTACCGCCGCGATGCCAAGCGGCACCGGCGTTGATAAATTCGCCGCCGCGCACCCGACGCGCGCGTTTGACGTTGGCATTGCCGAACAACATGCGGTGACGTTCGCGGCGGGATTGGCCGCGCAAGGGATGCGGCCCTTCTGCGCGATTTACTCAACCTTCCTGCAGCGCGCCTATGATCAGGTCGTGCATGATGTTGCGATCCAGAATTTGCCCGTCCGCTTCGCGATTGACCGCGCGGGGCTCGTTGGCGCAGATGGCAGCACCCATGCTGGTTCGTTTGATCTTGCCTATCTCTGCACACTGCCCAATTTCGTCGTGATGGCCGCCGCCGATGAGGCCGAACTTGCACACATGACCTATACCGCCACCTGCCATGACAGCGGCCCGATTGCGATGCGCTACCCGCGTGGCAATGGCACAGGCGTTGCTATGCCCGAAACGCTTGAGCGTTTGGAAATCGGCAAGGGCCGGATCGTGCGCCACGGCAAAAAAGTCGCGATCCTTTCGCTCGGGACGCGGCTCGAAGAAGCGCTCAAGGCCGCTGACCGTCTGGAAGCCAAGGGGCTTTCCACCACCGTAGCCGATCTGCGTTTCGCCAAACCACTGGATGTTGACCTGATCCGTAAGCTGCTCACCACCCACGAAGTCGCCGTCACCGTCGAAGAGGCGAGCATCGGCGGCTTTGGAGCGCATGTCCTGACGCTGGCAAGCGACGAGGGCCTGATCGACGGTGGGTTGAAACTCCGCACCCTCCGCCTTCCCGACAAATTTCAGGAACATGATAATCCAGTCAAACAATATGCCGAGGCCGGACTAGACGCAGACGCGATTGTCGAGAGCGTGCTCAAAGCGTTGCGGATGAACTCAGTGGGCGTTGTGGAGGAAGTACGGGCGTAAACTGTGCCCGTCGTATTTCGTAAAAGTGGCTTTCGTTTCCACTTTTATTCGGACGAAGGCGACCCGCGCGAGCCAATTCATATCCATGTTGTAAGCGGCGACGGTGACGCGAATTTCTGGCTTTATCCCGAGGTCAATATTGCCTATAATCGCGGTTATTCTGCAAAGACTTTGAACGCGCTGATCAGGATTGTTGAGAGCCGCAAAAGTGAAATAGAGGATCGTTGGCATGGACACTTTGATTAGAGCAACCAGCGTTCGCTTCGACGATGATCAAATGTGGGTCGAGCTTGACGACGGACGCACGCTTGGCATTCCGCTCGCATGGTATCCCCGCCTGCTGCACGGCACCCCCGAATTACGCAAGCAAGTAATGATAAGCCCAAGCGGCCTCCACTGGGAAGAACTTGACGAAGATATCTCAATCGCAGGCCTGATCGCTGGACGCCGCGATATGACGCGGATGGGGAAAGTGGCGGCTTGATGAAGTTAAATCCCAATAGCGTCCCTACGTTCGATCAGCTAAACTATCCATCGCTAGTAGCGCTTCGTGAACTCGGCGGCTCGGGCACTATTGCGGAACACCTCGACAAGCTCATCGAAACACACGCTTTTTCCAGCGAGGTTTTGAACCAGCCTCACAAAAATTCCGCACAATCCGAATTAGAATATCGCTTAGCTTGGTCACGTACATGGCTAAAAAAAGGCGGACTGATTGAAAACAGTGCAAGGGGAGTGTGGAGCGTTACTCCGGCAGGTGAAACTCTTGGGCGGGAAGGCGTTCAACGCGCCATTATAGCGCTAAGGAAAAAAGATAGCGAGAACCGTAAGCGTGTTGCTGAAATCGATATACATGTTTCCGACATCGCTGACGATGAGCAAAACTGGCGCGAATTTTTGCTCGAAAAACTGAAGAAAATGCATCCATCTGCATTTGAACGTCTCGCTCAAAGACTGCTTCGCGAGTCGGGTTTTTCAAAGGTTCAGGTCACTGGTAAAACGGGTGACGGCGGTATTGATGGAACCGGCATTCTTCAAATGAATCTGATTTCGTTTCCCGTTCTATTCCAATGCAAACGTTATCGACAGTCAGTGAGCCCGTCAGAAATTCGCGACTTTCGCGGAGCTATGACTGGACGAACTGACAAAGGGCTTTTTATTACGACCGGCAGCTTCTCATCTGAAGCTCGCAAAGAAGCTACCCGTGACGGCGCGCCCAGTATTGAATTGATTGATGGCCCTCAATTATGTGACCATTTGAAGCGCTTGGGAATGGGTGTTCGTGTCATTTTGGTCGAGCGTGTGGAAGTCATCGACGAATGGTTTGATGAATTTGAATAGATCATAATTCAAACCCCAGCCGCCCAATCTCAATCTTGGGGCAGCGATCCATGACCACCCCCAGACCTGTCGCTTCGGCCCGCGCGGCGGCGGCTTCGTTAACAACCCCCAACTGCATCCACGCTGACTTCGCACCCACCGCAATCGCCTCATCAACGACTGCGCCTGCAGCCTCGCTATTGCGGAAGATATCGACCATATCAATTGGTTCGGTGATTTCGGCAAGCGTGGCCAATACCCGCTCCCCGTGAACCGTCTCACCCAAAAGCGCAGGGTTTACGGGGATAACATGGTAACCCTTGGCAAGAAGGAAGCCCATCACCTCATAACTCGCGCGATCCGGGCGATTTGACGCCCCAACAAGCGCGATGGTACGCGTTTCATGAAGCAGAGCCTTGATTTCGGCATCAGTTGTCAGTGGCATGGCCTGTTATTCCTTCGCGTAAATCATCCCATACCACCGATGCGCGTCCAAAAACACTTGCATATCCGCGCGGTGCCACCCACTCTTGAACGATGCTCAGGCAATATGAACTGGTTGAACGGGTCAAGGCATATGATCCCGATGCTGATGAGGCGTTGATCAACCGCGCCTATGTGTTTTCAATGCAGAAACACGGCACACAAAAACGTGCATCGGGCGATCCTTATTACAGCCACCCGATCGAGGTCGCGGGGATTTTAACCGAGCTTCGCCTTGATGATCAGACGATTGCGACGGCGATTCTGCACGACACGATCGAAGATACGCTCACCACCCAGGAAGAAATCACTGCCAAATTCGGCGCGAATATCGGGCGACTGGTTGACGGCGTTACCAAACTTTCAAAACTGGAGGCGCTCACTGATAATGAGCGCGCGGCCGAAAATCTGCGTAAATTCTTCCTCGCGACATCGGATGATATACGCGTATTGCTCGTCAAACTTGCCGATCGCCTCCATAATATGCGCACACTCCATTTCATCAAGGATGAGGTGAAGCGGCGGCGGATCGCCAAAGAAACCATGGATATCTATGCCCCGCTGGCTGAGCGGATCGGCATGTATGAATTTATGAATGAAATGCAGACGCTTGCATTCCAACAACTTGAACCCGAAGCCTACGCCTCGATTACCAAACGTCTTGAACAGTTGCAGGCAGGCGGTGGAGACCGGATCGCGCGGATCAGTTCGGGGATCAAGCTGCTGCTATCACGCGGCGGGATTGAGGCCGAGGTGGTCGGACGACAAAAGCATCCCTATTCGATCTGGCGAAAGATGGAGGAACGCCACATCAGTTTTGAACAACTGTCTGACGTGATGGCGTTTCGCGCGATCGTGCCTGACACTGAAAGCTGCTATGCCGGTCTTGGGCTGATCCACCGGCGTTGGCCAATGGTGCCGGGGCGATTCAAGGATTATATCTCGACGCCCAAGCGCAATGGCTATCGCAGCCTTCACACCGCCGTCATCCATTCGGAAAAAATGCGGATCGAGATCCAGCTAAGATCAGAAGCCATGCACGCGCAGGCCGAACGCGGATTTGCCTCGCATTGGTCTTACAAACAAAATGGCGCGGCTCCTGATACGCAAGTAAGCTGGTTGCGTGATCTCGTCGAAATCGTCGATCATGCCGGCAGTCCCGAAGAGCTTCTCGAGCATACACGGATGGCGATGTATCAGGATCGCATCTTTGCCTTCACGCCAAAGGGAGAGCTTATCCAGCTTCCCAAAGGCGCGACGCCGGTTGATTTCGCCTATGCCGTCCATACCAGCCTTGGTGATCAATCGGTGGGCGCAAAAATCAATGGTCGTGTCGTCCCGCTGCGAACCGTCATCGAAACCGGTGATCAGGTGCAAATCCTCCAGTCAAAGGCGCAACAGCCGCAGCCGATGTGGATGAATTTTGCCGTGACGGGCAAAGCGCGCGCCGCAATCCGTCGCTTTATCCGCCTCAAAGATCGCACTGAATCGATTGCACTTGGCCGCAAGATTTATGAGGAAATTGTCGAGCGTCTGCCAACTCGGCTCGGCTCCGAGGCGCAGAAAGTTGCGCTCAAACGCCTCTCCATGGCTGACGAAGCCGAATTGATGATCGCAATCACGCGCCAGAAAATCAGCGATGCGCAAGTGATGGAAGCATTGATGCCAGGATCAATCGACCTCGATACAGCCCCGGCCCAGCGTGAGGCCATCTCGATCAAGGGCTTGACCCCCGGCGTAGCCTATGCGCTCGCGGAATGTTGCCACCCGATCCCAGGCGACCGATTGGTGGGGCTTCGCCGCCCCGATGAAACAATCGAGGTACACACAATTGACTGCGACAGTCTGGCTGACGGCGTCGACGCTGATTGGCTTGATCTTGCGTGGGGCGATGGCACCGATGGCGCGACCGCGCAGCTCCTTGTCGTGCTCAAGAATGAACCCGGCGCACTTGGTGTGATGGCGGGAATTTTCGGCACACAAAAGGCCAATATTCTCAATCTGCGGCTTGAGGCGCGCGATAGCAGTTTTCATAATTTTGCCATCGATCTCGAACTGCGCGATCTCCAACATCTGATGAAAATATTGGCTGCACTGCGCGCTGCTGATGCCGTGGTTCAGGCGACGCGGAGATGAGTACGCCCCCCCCGCCCGCACCCGATCTTAATCCTGCCATGCGTAATCCGGTGATGCTCGCCGCTGCGCTCGCGTTGTTTGACAATCGCCTCCATGATGCCGAGCCATTGCTGCGCAGTCGCCTCAAAGAAGACCCCTTTGATGTTGCTGCAATCCGCATGATGGCCGAGATCGCGGGGCGGATCGGGCGTTATAAGGATGCCGAAACGTTGCTCCGCCGCGCAATTTTCCTTGCGCCGGGTTTCCTCGCCGCCCGCTCGAATCTGGCGACCGTACTCTACCGGCAGCACCGCGTGAAAGATGCGCTCTCCGAACTTGATACGCTGCTTGAATATGAACCTGATGATGTCGGCAACGCAAATTTGCGCGCGGCGGCGATGGGCCAGATCGGCAATTATGAAGAAGCGATCAAACTTTACGAACATGTTCTCAATCGTGCCTCCAAACATCCAAAAATCTGGATGTCTTACGGCCATGCGCTCAAGACGGTGGGGCGACAGAGCGACAGTATCTCCGCCTATCGCAAAGCGATCAAATTCGCACCACAGCTTGGTGAGGCGTGGTGGAGTTTGGCCAATCTCAAAACGGTCAAATTTGATGATGCCGATATCGCCGCGATGGAAAGCGTGCTTGGCAAAAATGACCTTGAGGATGAAGACCGCTTCCACCTCCATTTTGCGCTTGGTAAAGGCTATGAGGATCGCCGCAACGCCAAAACCGCCTTTGATCATTATGCTCAAGGTAATGCGCTACGCCGTGCCGGCATAGAATATGATGCAGGCGCAACATCAGCCCATGTTGATGCGGCCATTGCGCTCCTCACACCTGAATTTTTGGCAGCGCGCAAAGATGCTGGCTGCCCGGCCACCGATCCAATTTTCATCCTTGGTCTCCCACGCGCCGGATCAACGCTGATCGAGCAAATTCTGTCGAGCCACAGCATGGTTGAAGGCACGATGGAGCTGCCCGATATGCCAGCCATCGCAGGACGGCTTGGCGGAATCGAGCAGTGGCCACAACGACTGTCGACCGCAGACGCCGACACGCTGCGCCGCATGGGTGAGAGCTTCCTTGAAACAACCCGGATACAGCGCAAGACTGAGCGCGCGTTTTTCATCGACAAATTGCCCAATAACTGGATCAATATTGCCCTGATTTTGACGATCCTGCCCAATGCCAGGATCGTCGATGCGCGGCGACATCCGCTGAGCTGCTGCTTTTCAAACTATAAACAGCATTTCGCGCGCGGCCAGAATTTCAGCTACAGCCTGCCTGATATCGGTCAATATTATGCCGATTATGTCCGCCTGATGCGCCATGTTGATACGGTCGCCCCCGGTAGGGTCGTTCGCGTCATCTATGAGGATATGGTTGCGGATGATGAGGCGCAGATCAAGCAGTTGCTCACCGCACTTGATCTCCCATTTGAAGAGGCCTGCCTAAGCTTTTACCAGAATGACCGTGCCGTGCGGACGCCAAGCTCTGAGCAGGTGCGCCAACCCATCTTCACCAGCGGCACTGAACAGTGGCAGATGTTTGAGCCTTGGTTGGGGCCATTACAAGAAGCCCTCGGCAATGTGCTGACAGATTATCGGGAAGGCTAGCCCAATCGCACGCTCCGCTGGCGCAAGTCAGCAAGGCACCGCGCGGCGGTCTGCCCGTCCCAAAATTCGGGCCGCGCGCGTTGATGCTTTGGGCGGGCAAGCGCGGTTTCAAGGTCGGTCATCAATGATGCCGCCGTCACAAGCCGATTGGTGCCTTCATCAATCGTGATGGGGCGCTCGGTATTTTCGCGCAGCGTCAGACACGGAATGCCGAGATAGGTGGTTTCTTCCTGAATGCCGCCCGAGTCCGTGATCGCCGCCGCCGCGCCGAGGATAAGACTCATGAAACGGATATAGGGTTGCGGCTCGATCAACCTGACGCCTGCCGCTTCCAATCTTTTGTCAAGCTCGGTCTCTTGAAGCCGTTTGGCGCTGCGTGGGTGCACTGGCCACACCAGCGACAGCCGCGCCTGCACGGCAATCAGCGCATCAACCAGCTCGGACAGCGGGCCATCCTCGTCAACATTGCTCGGCCGGTGCAGCGTGACAACGCCGTAACCGCCCGCATCCAAACCAAGTTCTCGGGCGATGTTAGCCTCTTCAATTGCCGGACGCACCATTTCGAAACTGTCGAGCATGATATTGCCGACGCGCGTAATTCGCGCAGGATCACACCCCTCACCGGTCAAATTCGCGTCGCCATCGGGTGAGGGCGTCCACAGCACATCGGCGATGGCGTCAGTCACCAGCCGGTTAATTTCTTCGGGCATCCGCCGATCGCCACTGCGCAAACCCGCCTCAAGATGGACACACGGAATATGAAGCTTCGCCGCAACCATTGCCGCAGCGGCAGTAGAATTAACATCACCAACAACAATCAACCAATCGGGTCGCTCCGCCTGCGCAATCTTTTCATAGGCGATCATCACATTACCGGTCTGTTCGGCATGGCTGCCCGAACCGACGCCGAGATGATGGTCAGGCACAGGCAAACGCAAATCGGCAAAGATCGCGTCGGACATATTGGGATCATAATGCTGGCCAGTGTGGATCAACACGGGCCGAAAATCTGGGGAAGCGGTCAGCGCGTGCCAGAGCGGCGCGACCTTCATGAAATTGGGCCGCGCGGCGGCAATCATGTGAACGGTGGCTACGCTAGTCATGTAGCGGGGCTATACTGTCAAAGTTCAAGAAGTGAAGACGGGGCGCAGATTGATCCACGCCCCGCCCTCAAAAAATTCACGCTGCAGCGAGGTTCACTGCCGAGCTTTTACCGCGTTGGTCAACTTCGACTTCGTAAGAAACGCGCTGTTCCTTATCGAGCGTTGACATGCCGGCGCGCTCTACTGCGCTGATGTGCACAAAGCTGTCAGCTCCGCCGCCATCGGGTGCAATAAAGCCATAGCCTTTATCGGTATTGAAAAATTTTACTGTGCCTACGGGCATGGGATGTTTCCTTTCGCGAAACAGGTGCCGCACCCGCAAAAGCGCGGGCACGAAGCCAGGGTCGTGAAATGGAAGGGTCGGTAACGCCGTGGCGGCCTAAATTTCCGTCGCAGTCGACGATAGCAGTGCCCCCCTATGACAGAATTCGGGAAAACCGCAAGCACGCCTGCTTGATCAAACTTCCAAGGCACTGCAAGACGGCGCAATGGCTAGCAATATCAAACTTGACGAAAGCTGGCGCACGCCGCTCACCGAAGCGTTGGCCAGCCCGTATATGGCTGCACTCAAGACCTTTCTGTTAAGCGAAAAAGCAAAGGGCAAAATGATTTTCCCGAAAGGCAGCGAGTGGTTTCGCGCGCTTGATCTAACACCGCTTGATCGTGTGCGCGTCGTCATTCTCGGACAAGACCCCTATCATGGCCCCGGCCAGGCGCACGGCCTATGTTTCAGTGTGCGCCACGGCGTCCGGCCACCGCCCAGCCTTGTCAATATTTTCAAGGAGTTGGAGAGCGATCTTGGTATCACACGCCCAAGCCACGGCTTTCTTGAACATTGGGCGCAGCAAGGCGTTTTGTTGCTCAACAGCGTATTGACTGTCGAAAGCGGGCTTGCCGCATCACATAAAGATAAAGGGTGGGAGCGGTTTACCGATGCCATTATCCGCCTTGTCGCCGCGCAACCGCACCCAATCGTATTTTTGCTGTGGGGCAATTATGCGCAAAAAAAGGCGGCCTTTGTCGATCCATCGCGCCATTTGGTGCTTAAAGCCGCGCACCCCTCACCCCTTTCGGCTCATAATGGCTTTTTGGGGTGCAAGCATTTTTCGCAAGCCAATGCCTTCCTTGAAGCTAAGGATCAGCCCGCGATTGACTGGTCATTGCCATAAGATCACCCCGCGACTAGACAGCCCGGCATGAGCGATGATGATTATGTCTATGACGAAGAGAGCGGCGAGTGGATCAGCGCCGCCGATGCCGCCGCAAAGCCAACCGGAGTCGAGGTGCGCGACGCGGTCGGCAATCTCCTTGCCGACGGTGATCAGGTTACCTTAATCAAGGATTTGACCGTTAAGGGGGCTGGCCAAACGCTCAAGCGTGGCACGCTGATTAAATCAATCAGGCTAACCGGCGACGCACAGGAAATCGACTGCCGCTACGAAGGGATCAAGGGGCTGGTGCTCCGCGCGGAGTTCGTGAAGAAGCGCTAATGCTTCGCAATAGTGTTGCAAATATATCAAGCTTCCCGCTTTTCGTGGTAAATGTCCCATTTTCTAATCGCGAATGACTCGACAGGCTTTGAGTAGTTCGTCTAGCCAACAGCCAACAGCCAACAGCCAACGAGGCCTTCATGCGCACGCTTAACCGATTCGTTCTTCGTTCCATGCTTCAGGCAGGTATTGCCGCGATCTCTTTCCTCGCCGCAGTGCCTGCATTTTCACAACAGACACCTGATGAAGATGAAGCCGCTGCCGCCGGATCGGATATTGTTGTTACCGCGCGCCGCACAGAAGATCGGATCATAGCACCGCAGGTTGAGCTTTCGGGCCAAGCCTTGCTCGAAACACAGCCGACTAGCATCGCAGATAGCTTGCGTGGGCTTTCGGGCGTCTCGATTCGCACCAATTCGCGCGGCGAAACAGTTGCGCGCGTGCGCGGCGCTGAAGAGCGGCAGACAGCCGTGTTCCTTGATGGTGCTCCGTTCAACGTGCCATGGGATGGCCGGATTGATCTCGGCGTATTGCCCGCTGGCCTGATCGGCAATGTCACCGTGACCAAAGGTGCGGTGCCGGTTGAATTTGGTGCGAATGCCGTTGCGGGCGTTGTTGATCTGCAAACCCGGCGTGGCGGCGGTGCCGATGGCAGCGACGGCGGCTTTACCGGCCTTGCCGAACGCGGCACGCTTGGTTTCACAAACCTTGCCGGCGTTGTGACAGCAGGCAATGATGATTTTGATGTCACGCTGTCAGGCGGCTATGTCCGCCGCGATGCAACCCCGCTCGCTGACCGTGTTTCGACCCCGTTCAGCCAGGGGCCGGGCAATCGCCGCACCAATACCGATCTTGATAGCTTCACTGTTTTCGCGGCTATTGGCAACCGCTTTGGCCCGATTGAAACGCGTCTATCGGTTCTCCACAACCAGACAGAGCGCGGCATCGCTCCCGAATCGGATCGCAACCCGGCAGTGTTCGGGCCGCGCTTCTTTCGCTATCCAAGCATCGAACTGACGCAGGTTACATTTAATGCCAAGGTTGAGCTCGCAGAAAAAACTGATTTGGTTGCAGTCGCTTACGGCCAGAAATTTAACCAGCAGATCGATAATTTCCGCGACATTAGCTACACAGCATTGCGGTCACGCCAGCAGGATGATGATGATACGTTCGGCGGACGTCTCACACTGGCCAGCAAGCTTGGCCCAGTCGGTGTGCGGCTTTCAGGCTCGTACCAGACATCAGAGCATGAACAGATTGACACGCCCTTTCCTTCAGCAATTCCTGGCCCCAATCTCAAATTTGAACAGAATCTCACCAGCGTCGGCATAGAAACCGATATCCCGGTGAGTGATACGACGCGGATCACGCTTGGCGGCGGCTATGACCGCGCGACGACCCCGCTTACGGGTGATAAGCCTGCCCAGCCGAAACAGGATGGCGAAGTGTTTTCGGCCTCGCTCAAACAAAAACTTGGTGACGGCCTCTCGCTCACGCTTTCGGGCGGCAAACGCACCCGCTTTGCCTCGGCACGCGAACTGTTCGGCGAAGCGCTCAATCGGTTCCTATTAAACCCCGATTTGCGCCCCGAAACCGCGATTCTTGCCGATGCCGAGCTTGAGCTCAAGCGCGATCGCTTCACCCTGCGGATCAACCCGTATTTCGCCGATGGTAAAGATACGATCAGTCAGCGCATCGTCCGCGTTGGTAACGCCTCGTTGCGCCAGCGGTTCAACCTGTCAGGCACCAAAGCTTACGGGCTTGATGGCAGCCTTCAGGTAAAACTCACTGAACAGCTTGGCCTGGCGCTTGCGGGTAATGTGCAGGATGTGAAGGCCGATAAGGGTGCCGCGCCAATCCGCCGTCTGCCACAACGCCAGCGTTATGAGCTCAACGCCGTGCTCGATTACCGTACTGACCGATTCTATGTCGCTGGTGAAATTCAACGGACGGGCAATGCCCGCGATGATGCACCAAGCGGCGCGAGCGTGATCCTGCCATCCTCAACCGAGTTCAGCCTGCGTGGCAGCCTAACGCTATTCCGTCCCAGCAAGGGGCCGAAGATTTCGTTGACAGCCGCAGGTGACAATCTCACCAACGAAAACGTCGTCGCACAGCTTGGTTTACCATCGCCGGGACGGACAATCCGCTTCGGCATACGTTTCGACTGAGGGCCTTTTGATTATGCGCCATTCAACCATTATCACCCGCCTGCTCACCGCGACCTTCCTCGGCACGGTCGCCACGAGCAGTGCCTTTGCGCAAACGACGATGCCGCCTGCATCCGATACCGCTGCAGTTGAAAGCATGGCCGCGGAGCTGCGCGCAATGCGGGCGCGGATTGATGCGCTCGAAAGTGAAGTGACGACACTGCGCGCAAAGGAAACGGCGGTTGCGGCATCCCCGGCAACAACAGCTACACCTAGCTGGATTGACAATGCGCCAAGGACACCTACGGAAAAGACTGCGGCCGTCACCAGCCGTACCGGTGATGATGCGCCACTTGATTACCGCGTTCTGCCGGCGGGGCTCCAGATTAATCGCGGTCAATTCCCGGTCGAAACCTTTGGTCAGATCCAATATGACTTTTCCTATGTTGCCAACCCTCGCGATGCGATCAACACCACCAACCTTGGTTACAATGGCACCGCACGCCGTCTGATATTTGGCTTTCGCGGCGGCCTTCCGGGTGGTTTCAAATATAATCTTGAATTGATGCTGGCGCGCGAAATTGTTGATTATGAAGATGTGACGCTCTCATGGGAGCCTGAAGGCAAACCCTATTCAATCAAGATCGGCAGCCATTACCCCTTCACCGGCCTCGAAAATCTGACAAGCAACAAGCGCAACAGCTTTGTCGAGCGCTCCGCCGCCAATGATGCGTTCAATTTCAACCGCCGCATCGGTGCATCGGTCGGATACGCCAATAAACGCGGCGATGTGTTCCTCAACGCGGGTCTGTTCAACGGCTTCATCAACAACAGCGCGGCCAACACCGATTATGTCATCGCCGCGCGCGGCGTTTACGCCCCTGAAGTGTTTGGCGGACGCATTCACCTTGGCGGCAGTTACCAGTACCGCCGCACATTGGCGCAGGATCAAACCTTCCTTTACCGCGCCCGCCCCTATACCCAGGGCACGAATATCCGCTTCGTCGGCACAGGCCCCGCAACAGCCAACGGCTCATTCGCCCCCGGTATCGCGACGCGCGGTGATCAGGTGTTCAGTACCGAAGTCGCCGGGATTTTCGGCCCCGTCCACTTTGTGTCCGAATTCAATTATGTGCCCGTGGCCGCGATCCAACCAGGCGAAGTTTTAACCAACCGTCGCGCCACCACCGGCACACGCATCGCCAGTGATCCCGAATTTTTCGCCATCTACGGCGAAGTCGGCTATTTCCTGACCGGCGAAACACGCGGATACCGGCTTGGCCGCTTTTTCCGCACGCCTATCCGCAAATCAGTCACCGAAGGCGGCATCGGCGCGATTCAAATCGTTGGCCGTGTCGATTATCTCGATTTGAGTGACAATGTCGGCGGTACCGCACCCGGCGTTGTCGGCGGCGTCCTCAATGGCGGCATCCAAACCGGCTATCAGGTCGCGCTCAACTGGTATCCAACCGATTTTCTGCGCTTCACCGCACAATATAGCCGGGTTGAAATCGAAGGCGGCCCCAATGCCGGGCAAGTTGCCCCGCTCAGCACCAAGCCATTGTTTGATCGCAAGTTCGGAACTGACGCTGTAGTATTCAGGGCGCAGATCGAATTTTAAGGTATCGTCCGATCGGCATGAATCGAGCAGTTTCGGCCATTAGCCTTAGCCGCATAAAGCGCCCTGTCGGCAACACGGAGTAGCCCGCCTGCGTCTATCGTAGGCGGCAATCCACCGATGCCCGCCGAAAATGTTATCGGCCCGAGCAGTTCGTTGGTCTCTTTCTTGACGATGCTGCGGTCGGCGAGGTCGCGCCGCGCCGCATCAACCAGGTCAAAGGCATCCTCAACAGCAAGCTCTTCAAAAAGAAGGACAAATTCCTCGCCACCAAAACGGAACACATGCCCCCGTTTACCACAATGATCGGTCAGGATATCGCCGATCAGCTTAAGTACACGGTCTCCCGTCACATGGCCAAATTGATCATTGATCGATTTGAAATGGTCAACGTCACAAATCGCAAGCGACAATGGTCGCCCCGAACTGATCGCCCGTTCGGTTGAAGCGCCGAGCATCCTTTCAAACGCACGCCGGTTTGAAAGTCCGGTCAGCAAATCCGTATCGGCCTTTGACCGCGCGTCGGCCAATGAAGCCTGCAAGCTGATCATCGTCTCCCCGCGCGCGCGCAGTTGCTGCTCGGCGGCGCGCGTTTTGCTGATCATCGTGCGCGTAAGATCCATCAGCGTGTTGATCGCCGTCACGCCCGACTTATCCGAAGCAAGGCTTTGTGCACTCCCCTCAAGCGCGTCGCCAAAGCCGCGCGCATCTTCGTGCGATGTGTTCACTAACTGCCCAAGCGCCGCAAGCTGCTCTTGCGCATTGTCGGCAATCACCTGCAAATCTTCTTCAGCAAGCGCGCTGCCGTCAATACTGTCCGGCGTTTCAGGCGCGTAACCCAATTCGATCAGCTTTGTTACGGCTTCTGCTAAATTTGCTTCGCCCAGTACATAGTGGTGGTAAAGCAGAGCATAATTGGCTGGATTTGGTTCGATATCATAACGCTCAATATATACGCGGATTTGGTCATAACTTTCCAAATGATGTGTGCACGGCGGTGCAGGCACATCTGGGGGTGGGGTTTTCCATAAGCGCGAATGCAATGATTTCACTGCCTCCGAAACAACCGATGCTGCTCTCGCCATATTTGATGCGTCCCGTTTTCCTGCTTCTGGTCAGGATAAACGGCATCAACGCGATATCGTTAATTGGCTAATGAGATTTAGGCGTCCACCGCCTCCACCCGCACGAGCAGCGCCTCCACCTGAACCTGCGCGCCCGCCACCGCGTTGAGCTCCGCCACCACCCCGTCAAACGGCGCAGTGAGCGAGTGCTCCATCTTCATCGCTTCAAGCGTGAGGAGCTTCTGGCCCTTGGTGACCGACTGGCCCTGGGTGACTTCAACTGCGATGATCTTGCCCGGCATGGGGGAGAGGATATCACCCGAGGAGGCGGGGCCATGGGCGGAGCCGTCGGTGCGTTTTCTTTTGAAAACGAAGGCTTGGCCCATATCGGCGACCAACACTTCATCGCCGTTGATGATTGTCATCAACTTGGTCGGCTTCTGAACCGGGCGATCTAGCACATAATCGCTCCCACCACTGCTTACAGCGATGTGAAAGCGTGCCGGCGCAGCTAAACGAAAACCAGCAAGTGAACGCCACACCGAGCCGGGATAAGGTTGTGGTTCGCCGCGACTTTCGTAACGCCACAATTGCACGGCATCTGCGTCACCCATCTCGTCGTGCAAGACCGCCATGGCCGCAGATTCAACAATGGCCGCCGAAGGCTCGACGTTGCCAACCAGTTCCAGCTCGTGCCGTCCAATAAAACCCGTATCGACCTCGCCTGAGCGAAACTCTGGATGTGTAAGCGCACGAGCAAGGAAGCCCGCATTGGTCTTAACCGGTGCCACAATGGAATTGCCGCATGCGTTTGCAAGTCCATAGGCTGCAAATTCTCTCGTCTTCGCATGCGTCACAATCTTGGCAATCATCGGGTCGTAGAACGGCGAAACCTCGCCACCAAGTTCAACGCCGGTCTCGATACGAACCAGATGAGACTCGCCAATTCGGAAGTAGTTTAATCGCCCAACACTCGGCAGAAACCCCTTCGCTGGATCTTCAGCATAAAGCCGCGCTTCCATTGCCCATCCGTTGATGCTCAATTCCTCCTGCCGCTTGGGAAGCGGTTCACCCGACGCGACGCGCAATTGCCATTCGACGAGATCGACGCCGGTGATTTCCTCGGTCACTGGATGCTCAACCTGCAACCGCGTGTTCATTTCCATGAACCATATCCGATCTGCGCGCAGGCCATCCGACGCGTCGGCGATGAATTCGATCGTGCCTGCGCCGACATAGTCGACCGCCTTCGCCGCCTTGACCGCAGCCGCGCACAGTTGCTCGCGCGTTGCCTCATCCATGCCGGGCGCTGGGGCTTCCTCGATCACCTTCTGGTGGCGGCGCTGGAGCGAGCAGTCGCGTTCGAACAGGTGGACGATGTTGCCGTGGGTGTCGCCGAACACCTGCACCTCGATATGGCGCGGGCGCTGGATATATTTCTCGATCAACACATGCGCGTTGCCGAACGAGGCGGTAGCCTCGCGCTGGCAAGAGGCGAGCGCATCGGCGAAATCCGCCGCCGCCTCAACCTTGCGCATCCCCTTGCCCCCGCCGCCTGCAACCGCCTTGATCAGCACGGGATAGCCGATCTTTTCCGCTTCGGATGCCAGCAAATCGGGCGACTGATCCGCGCCCATATAGCCCGGCGTCACCGGCACGCCTGCCGCCGCCATCAATGTCTTGGCCGCATCCTTCAGCCCCATCGCAGTAATGCTGGCAGGCGCTGGCCCGACCCAGATCAGGCCTGCGTCAATCACCGCCTGCGCGAAGGCGGCGTTCTCTGACAGGAACCCATAGCCCGGATGGATCGCCTCCGCTTTGGTGGCGAGCGCGGCGGCGATGATCTTCTCGCCCACCAGATAGCTCTCGCGCGCCGGAGACGCCCCGATATGCACCGCCTCGTCGGCTTGGCGCACATGCAAAGCCTTGGCGTCAGCATCCGAATAAACCGCAACGGTGCGAATGCCCATTTGGCGCGCCGTGCGGATAATCCGGCAAGCAATTTCGCCACGATTGGCGATGAGGAGGGATTGGATCATGCGAATTCCTCCCCGGAACGGGGAGGTGCCCCAGAGGGGCGGAGGGGTCCCATGTCGCCACAAGCTCCGCCCTGTCCCGATCTTGGGACCCCTCCGTCGCTACGCGCCACCTCTCCGTTCCGGGGAGGGTTTGCCTCGTCGCAAGCCGTAACAATTGCCACCACACACCCTTCCATATTCTTGAGCACGTCATAAGCCGAAAGCCGCAAAGTCCGAAACCCAAACGCAGCCATCACACTGTCCCTGATCTCATCCCGCTTCGGCTGATCACCGCGATTATGCGCCTCACTGTCCAATTCGATGCACAACCGCGCTTTCAAGCAGGCAAAGTCCAGTGTGTAAGGATGCTGCGGCACCTGCTTGCGGAACTTGTATCCACCGGGATGACGTTGGAGCTGAACCCAAAGCAGGACCTCGGGCAAGCTCATCTCCTTACGCAATTCCCGCGCGCGCCTCACCTGCATGATCGGCTGGCGCAGCACATCAGGCTGCACATCCAGCTTCTTATCAAACTTCCTCACTCAACTCCTCCCCGGAACGGGGAGGTGGCGCGAAGCGACGGAGGGGGCCCAAGTTCGGGACAGAGCGGTGCTGGTGGCAATTTGGGACCCCTCCGCCCCGTTGGGGCACAGCTTGCCGGGCGGCTTGCCCCCGGCAACCCACCAAGCGACGCTCGTTCCGGGGAGGATTTATTGGCCCGCCATTACCCCAATGATATCCTCATT
>ERZ1292633.530-Hain-H41-02um-R1-530-length-43942-cov-32_pt1 | contig 43942 bp, 38 predicted proteins | sample MGYA00564406_ERZ1292633 | MGnify/ENA primary metagenome ERZ1292633 (study PRJEB36523, sample SAMEA6512639) | groundwater metagenome | collected 2019-01-08 | study: AquaDiva: Metagenomics assemblies of 32 groundwater samples | reverse complement strand
CGAAGAGGTCTATCCTGAATGTGGCAAAAATGGGTAAGTTCTCCAGCGACCGCACCATAAGGGAATATGCAAGGGAGATATGGGGGATTGAGGCGTAACAACTATTGCCCTACATTCCCCCTCAAAAAAGCCTGTTTGCCGCAAAAGCAATGGCAAGCCAGATAGAAGAGCGTAAGGTCATCGCTATAACCGTGCGCCACTCAAAGGCTCCACCCTGCAAGACATGAACACCCAAGGCCGTGAATACAATAAGAGTCGATACAGCAATAATAACAGCCAGATAAGCCGACCACCGCTTCATCCGCCACAGACCAATTCCAGCAGAGATATAGGCGAACCCTGCGCTGAAATTAAACCATAAAACAAAAGGGACATAATTCCCTGCGGCTTCCCTTGCTGCGCCCTCAAAGAATAGGACAGACCCGCCCTCCTTTAATGTAAGAAGGCCGAAGAATATGGCAAAGAGAGAAACAGCGGTCATCCATCTTGGCCGTTTTTGCATGACTGAATCCATTTCTTGTCCTCCCTTAGTAAACCTGTTTTTCTGCAATAGACTATGCCTCGATTTAACCTCTTAGTCAAGGTTCTTCAGTTTTCCTCTTGACATTACTTATCATGAATGTCACCGTATTTCAAACCTCACCTTATGCCATTATCGTTAAATGAAATCAAAGATCGTGCGCTCGCTTTTTCCCGCGAGTGGGAAGGTGAACGCGCCGAAAAGGCCGAGGCCCAAACCTTCTGGAACGAGTTCTTTAATGTCTTCGGAGTCTCCCGAAAAAGGCTTGCGAGCTTTGAGGAGCCTGTGCGCCGCGCACATTCGCGGTACAAGGAGAAAGGCGGGAATGGCGGGTTTATAGACCTCTTATGGCGCGGTACCTTGATAGCCGAGCATAAATCCCTTGGCCGTGATCTCGACTCTGCATATAAACAGGCGCTGGAATATTTTGATGGCCTCTCCGAGCGCGATCTACCTCGCTATGTCATAGTATCCGATTTTGCGCGTATCCGGCTCTACGACCTTGAAACCAATACTCCTACAGAATTCAAACTCAAAGACCTTTACCGGCATATCAAGCTTTTCGGGTTTATAGCCGGTTATACCACCCAGCGCATCGAGGCGCAGGACCCGGTCAACATCAAGGCCGCCGAACGCATGGGGAAGCTCCATGACCGTCTGCGTGCCTCCGGTTATGAAGGCCATACCCTTGAAGTCCTGCTGGTGCGTCTGCTCTTCTGCCTTTTTGCCGAAGACTCCACGCTCTTTGAACCGAAGGGATCATTCAAGGATTTCATCGAAAACTCTACACGTGAAGACGGCTCTGACCTCGGACCTCAACTCTCTCTCCTCTTCCAGGTGCTCAATACAGCCGAGCAGAGGCGCCAAAAGAACCTCGATGAGACGCTTGCCTCCTTTCCTTATGTAAACGGGAGGCTCTTTGAGGAGACGCTGCCGATCTCGTCCTGCGACAGAACGATGCGCGAAATGCTTCTGGACTGCTGTGCGCTTGACTGGGGCCGCATCTCTCCCGCCATTTTCGGGGCACTCTTTCAGTGCGTCATGGACGAGGAAGGCTCGGCCCGTCGCCGCAACCTCGGCGCGCACTACACCAGCGAGGAGAACATCCTCAAGCTCATCAAGCCGCTTTTCTTGGACGATCTCTGGGCCGAATATCATGCCGCAAAGCGCAGAAACAACAAGCTCTTCGCTCTGCTGAAAAAGGTATCCCAATTGAAGTTCTTGGATCCGGCATGCGGGTGCGGAAACTTTCTTGTTATCGCATACCGGGAACTGCGGCTCCTTGAACTCGAAATCCTCCGTGCTGCCCGCGAAACTGGACAGATGCACCTTGATATCTTCCAGCTTGTGCAGGTCAATGTTGACCAGTTCTACGGCATAGAGGTAGAGGAGTTCCCGGCCCAGATCGCCCAGGTCGCACTCTGGCTGACGGACCACCAGATGAACATGCTGGTGTCCGAGGAATTCGGCCAGTATTTCCGCCGTCTCCCGCTGACCCAGTCCGCGTCAATCCACTGCGGGAATGCGCTCAGGATGGACTGGAACGATGTGATATCCGCCGAGAAGGTTGATTACATCCTCGGCAATCCGCCGTTTGTGGGGAAGCACTACCAGAACGCAAGTCAAAAAGAAGATATGCAACACGTGTTTTGGGGAGTGAAAGGAGCAAGTGACCTTGATTACGTTGCAGCGTGGTATATAAAGGCTGCGCATTATGTGCGAGGCGATGACAGAATTACTGGTTTACTCGACAATCTGCCAGATATGCCAAAACCTCCGCGAGAGCGTGTTAAGATAGCTTTTGTTTCGACCAATTCCATCACGCAAGGTGAACAAGTCAGCTTATTATGGGCCGAACTATTGCGGCTCGGCGTCAGGATTCACTTTGCACACCGCACCTTTCGCTGGAGCAATGAGGCGCGCGGACAGGCGGCTGTCCATTGTGTTATTGTCGGCTTTGCTCTTTTTGACATTCCCAAGAAACGCCTCTTTGAATACGCTGATCTCGCGAGCGAGCCCCACGAAATCGCTGTCGACAATATTACCCCGTATCTTGCACCCGGACCGAACATTATAATCAAGAAGCGTCAGACGCCGATCTGCAATGTTCCTGTCATGCGTTACGGCAACAAACCGAGTGATGACGGCAATTTCATTTTAGATGATGAAGAGAAAAAAGCGCTGCTCAAGAAAGAACCCGGTGCAGCGCGTTTTGTCCGCCCGTACATGGGTTCAGAGGATTTCATTAATTCCAAAAAACGCTGGTGTCTTTGGCTCAAAGACGTTTCGCCGCGTGAGTTAAGAGACATGCCCGAAGTGCTGGCGCGTGTTGAACGCGTACGTGATTTCCGTTTAAAAAGCAGCGCAGCTCCGACTCGTAAAACCGCAGATACGCCTGCGCTCTTTTTTTATATCTCTCAGCCTGATACCGACTATCTCGTCATTCCTGAAGTTTCGTCTGAACGTCGGCAGTTCATACCGATTGGCTACGCATCTAAAAATGTGATTTGCAGTAACACAAACTATTTGATCCCAGAAGCAAGCCTGTATATTTTAGGTATGCTGTGCTCGACCATGCACATGGCATGGGTTCGGCATGTCTGCGGCAGACTCAAAAGCGATTATCGCTATACAGGCAGCATGGTCTACAACAATTTCCCCTGGCCGGGCGAACCTACTGAAAAGCAGCGTTCGACCATCGAACAGGCGGCGCAGGCCGTGCTTGATGCCAGAGCCGCGCACCCTGACGCCTCACTCGCCGATCTCTATGACCCTGTCGCCATGCCGCCAGATCTCAGGCGGGCGCATCAGGCGCTGGACAAGGCCGTGGATGCTGCTTACGCAGGGGCAGGTTTCAAACCTGCCCCTACAAAATCCGATGCCGAACGGGTAGCGTTCCTTTTTGAGCTGTACCACAAGTACACAAGCATGCTGCCTGCGCCGGAAGCGCCTAAGCGGCGGAAGAAAAAATAGAACAACATCTATACAAGGGTTAAGTTTCAAATCCCTGTTGATAAATGATTGTTTGTGTCTGCGACAAATTTGTTGGTACATTCGATCCGTAACCTCCCCTCCCCTTGCGGGAGGGGATTGAGGGGAGGGGGAACTAAATTGTAACACCTTGATATTACAGTCCAATTCACCCACCCCCTAACCCCCTCCCGTCAAGGGAGGGGGGATATAATAGCTTCAAAATGGAGACTACCAACAAATTTGTCATACACCCTGATTGTTTCATTTTCTTGACACTGACAGAAAATCCCTGATAAAGTCGAGAAAACGACATAATCACTGGTTATGCCCTCAAATTGCTGAGTTGAGATTTGATATGGACTCAAAGAAAATTAAAAAACTAAAAAAAGAGATAATTGCCACAATACCTGACCCCAATGGGGTTCTCTAAACGTTAGGATTTCAAATGTATGCCTCCGATCCTGAACACGCACTTGTTCCCTTATTTGTTAAGCCAAAATATTCCGATTCTCTCCATCAAGTTGGAACCGGTATATTTATTGATTTTAAATCTCAGCCATTCCTATTTACCGCAGCGCATGTGACTGATAACTTGGAACATGGTGAACTGTTGGTGCCCGTTTATGGAGGGATCGAGCCGATAGAGGGTTATGTCGGTTATATTGACTTGCTCCCAGGGATGTCTAGGGAGAAAGATACTGTAGATATTGCTTATTATCGTTTGAGCACTACATTTGCTAAACTCATGTGCGCTCATTTTCGTCCTTTACATCAATCACGCTGTACGCTGATCAGTTCAGCTTTGGAACTGGGTGTTTGCTCAGTTTACGGATATCCGACAAGCCGAGCAAAATGGATGCAAGGGAAGTACAGTTCAGAGAGAGCAACGTTTAGAGGTGTAGCTGCAAGCGACGAAATGTACAACAAGTTGGGCTTGTCCCCAGATTCTAGTATTGTCATCCATTTCCATAAAAAGCGAGCAGTATCGCCAAAAGATGGCAAGCGAATAGACCCAGTAAGTCCTAGGGGAATAAGCGGAGGTGGGATTTTTTTATGGCCCGCCGGACATGCGCTATCTGACGATTGGTCACTGCCTCAGTTGGTTGGAATATTTCACACTTATAAAAAAGCCGAAGGTCTCTTGATTGGTACACACCTCATTTCAGTTATCGCCGCAATTCAAATGGGTCAAATGAAAGGTTTTGGGGGTGTTGTGTAAGGTTATCTCCCTCTTTTTCCTTTAGTGACTTTTTATGGCGTCCTAATTTCCCTGCTGAACATTTCTTCAGCCAGGTAGGTCGGGTAGAGCGAAGTCGCGAAACCCGACGTTTTTATAAAAGGTACATTGCAAAAGGAACAGGTACGACGATATCTGTATAGTGCGTTTGTAGCCTGTTGCTTGAGGTCGAGTCCGCGATGCAGGTTTTTGTCCCCTCACCCTTTCCTCTCCCCTGCTTGGGGCGAGGGGAATATGAAAATGTGGTGATTCCATTGTGGCAAGTTAATCCCCTTTTTCCCTTGACAGCATTATGTGCCGCTATATACTATTAAGACAGTGAAATGTGTATTAAAAGGCATAACGGAGGAATATCATGGGAACTACTGCAACGTTTACAGCCGAGCTTCTTGGTGACGGCCATCTTTCCATCCCTGAAAAGGTGGTAAAAGCCTTGTCCCTCAAAAAAGGGGAGAAGGTAAAGGCCGTAATTGAGGCTGAGAAATTCGATAAAGAGGGGTTTTTAGGGCTTTCCGGGATATGGAAGGATAAGTCGGCAGACGAGATCGCTATATACAATAAAATTCTTGAAGAGCGGGAGAGCTTCGGGAGGGGCGAGGTCAAGCTTTGATATACTGTCTTGATACCGACATACTTATTGAATATTTTCGTGGGAATGAAAAGGTGAAAAGCCGCATCAAAGGGCTTTCAGGTGGTGACGGCATAGGTCTTACATGGTTATCTTTTTATGAGTTCTTCAAGGGTATCTTCGTGAGTGGGAAGACAGAGGAGGAGAAGTTTCTCCGCAAGCTTTTGGAGACATCACTGATTTTAGAAGCGTCTTACGAGTCTGCAAAGTCTGGCGGAGAGATATACGCAACACTGAGGAAAAGAGGGCAGCTTATCAATGATGCTGATATACTGATTGCAAGCATTGTAAAAAGTCATAAGGCAACTCTCGTTACGAACAATTCCTTTCATTTTTCAAGGATTGAAGGCCTTCGCATAGAGAACTGGCTGGCTTGATTATATCCGCTTCTCGTATTTTTGAACACATCCCAATAAACGCCTTTCTTTCCGGTGGGCTCAGCCCACCCTACATCTGAGAAGCCCGCTACCCGACCTACCAACTTTAAATGCGAAAAGGAATCCTTACCATCTGAGTCCCAAATCTGATATCTTAGAATAATGCTTTTTAACACAAACCTCCCTATAGAAGAGGCCATTCCAGATATCCGGAAGGTCATGGCTGTTGGACGGAATGCCGTTCTGGAAGCCCCTCCTGGCGCAGGGAAGACAACCCTTGTTCCCCTTACACTTTTGGAAGAGCCATGGCTCAAAGGAAGGCGCATTATCATGCTGGAGCCGAGGAGGCTTGCAGCCAGGGCAGCGGCCATGAGGATGGCTGTGCTCCTTGGAGAAGAGGTTGGGAAGACCGTTGGATACCGTACCCGCCTGGACAGCAGGATCGGGCCGGATACAAGAATAGAGGTGGTTACTGAAGGCATCCTTACCAGGTTCCTGCAGAGCGACCCTTCCCTTGAAGGAATTGGCCTTGTAATATTCGATGAGTTCCATGAGCGCAGCATCCATGCGGACCTGGGGCTTGCCCTCTGTCTTGAAACCCAGACTGTTCTCAGGGAAGAGCTGAGGATACTCATAATGTCAGCCACCCTCGACGGCCAGGAGGCATCAACGGTTTTAGGAAATGCCTCTATTGTAAAGAGCGAGGGTAGGTCATTTCCGGTTGAGACCAGGTATTCGCCGGAAAGCCGTCTATCCATACGTGGAAACGATCTTACCGGGCCTTCTTTTATCTCTGTAGTTGCAAATACCATAATAAGGGCGATCCGGGATGAGCAAGGGAGCATCCTCGCCTTCTTGCCTGGCGGTAGTGAGATAAGACGGGTAGAGTCTAAGCTGAAAGAAGGAAATCTTCCGTCAAATATCGATATTGTCCCTCTTTACGGCGACCTGCCGCTGGAGTTGCAGGATAAAGCAATCAGGCCTTCCCCTCCCGGCACGCGCAAGGTGGTCCTTGCCACATCCATTGCGGAGACAAGCCTCACCATCGAGGGAGTCAGGGTAGTCGTAGACGGCGGGCTTATGCGCGTTTCCAGGTTCTCTCCGTCAACAGGGATGAGCCGCCTGGAGACGGTCAGAGTCACCAGGGCCTCCGCAGACCAGAGGCGTGGCAGGGCTGGAAGGCTGGGGCCTGGGGTCTGTCTTCGTCTATGGACAGAGACAGATGGTAGAACGTTCAAGGAACAGAACACCCCTGAGATCCTTGAGGCAGACCTTACCCCTCTTGCCCTTGAACTGGCCGCGTGGGGAGCAAAGGACGCGGGAGAGCTTCGCTGGCTTGATCCCCCTCCAACAGGGGCCCTGGGTCACGCAAGAGAACTCCTTGTGCATCTCGGCGCAATGGACGAAAGGTCCAACGTGACCTCCCACGGAAAGGAGATGGCGAAGATGGGGCTCCATCCCCGCCTTGCCCATATGGCGCTGAGAGGTAACAAAATAGGGGTTGGGAACCTTGCCTGCGACCTGGCGGCGGTCCTTACGGAACGGGATATATTGAAAATGCAGCATGGTCAGGGAGACTCGGACCTTAGGCTGCGTGTTGAGGCTTTGCATGGACAAAGGTCGGATCAGGGAGTCTCCGTTGACAAGGGAGCTTTGGAGCGGGCAAAGAAGGCCTCTGAGCAGATCAAGAGACATTTAGAGATTAAGACAACAGGTGAAGATATTAATAAAATAGGTATCCTCCTTGCCTTTGCATACCCTGACAGGATCGGCAAGAGAAGGTCTGGAGGAGAGGGGCGTTTCCTACTTGCCAATGGGCGCGGGGTCTTTTTTCCCAGGCCTGAACCTTTATCTTCTGAGGAGTATATAGTAGCTGCCAGCCTCGACGGCCGGGAGAGCGAGTCCCGTATCTTCCTTGCTGCACCTGTTACAGAGGCAGAGCTTTTAGAATACTTTGCGCGGGAGATAGTAGATTCAGAATCTGTATCCTGGGATTCAACTCAGAAGGGTGTAGCAGCCAGGAGACAGAAAAGGCTGTGGAGTCTTGTGCTGAGCGACTCCCTTATAAAAAATCCCAGGGAAGAAAATGTCCTGAAGGCCTTCCTTTCAGGGATAAGGGAGGCTGGACTCGATGCCCTTCCATGGGACAAGGCGACCGAAACCCTTAGGGCGAGGGTCAATTTCATGCACCAGATAGGTGAGGAGTTCCCTGAGCTTTCCGATGAGTGGCTCTTGAACAATCTGGAGGATTGGCTTGCCCCGCGGCTCAAGGGAATGACGCGCCTTGAACATCTGAAACGGCTCGATTTGAAAGGGATACTTCTGGGGATGCTGACATGGAAACAGCAGCAGGCCTTAGACAAGCTTGCTCCTACGCATATCACTGTCCCGAGCGGTTCCCATATACAAATAGATTATCTGAGCGGCAAGAAGCCGGTACTTGCTGTACGCCTTCAGGAGATGTTCGGCCTCGACAAGACACCTGCCATAGCGGCGCCTCTTCTCCTGCACCTGCTTTCGCCTGCCGGACACCCCATGCAGGTTACGGAAGACCTGGCAGGATTCTGGGCCAATAGCTATATTCTTGTTAAGAAGGACCTCAAAGGGCGGTATCCAAAGCACTACTGGCCGGACGACCCACTCATAGCAGAACCTACGAGGAGGGCCAAGAGGCGCGGGGAATAGAAACCAAACCTTAAATATCCAGCACAGGAAGGCCCAACCTCTACCTCCTGTTCTCGCCCTTTAAAAGCTCAGTCTACGAACGGCCTCCTTTGAAGAATTGAACGGTCTCCCTTAAGCCTTCTTCAAGGGATACAGTTGGTCTCCACCCAAGGACCTCTCCGGCCTTCCTGTTGTCTACAACGCTCCTCTTCTGCTCCCCTGCCTTAGCTGGCGCATGAACCTCTTGCGCCTTTGATCCTGCCAGTTTTACAAGCTTTGAAAAAAGCTCATTTACATCTGTCTCCCTTCCTGTGCCGATATTTACAGGGCCGCAATAGTTTCTGACTGTGGCCTGCCAGTTGGCCTCAACAACATCCTTGACGTACACGTAGTCCCTTGTCTGCTTCCCATCACCGTTTATAAGCGGCTGCTCCCCCTTCAACAACTTTGTTGTAAATATGGCTATAACCCCTGCCTCTCCATGGGGGTTCTGTCGTGGTCCATAGACGTTTGCATACCTCAGCGCCGTGTAATCTATGCCGTGAACCTCTTTGAAATAAAAGAGGTATTTCTCTCCTGCCAGTTTTGATATCCCGTAAGGGCTTAGAGGGTTTGTCTGATGAGTCTCAGGGGCAGGGAATGTATCCTGCTCCCCGTAAACGGCTCCACCCGAGGATGCAAATACAAATTTTTTGACGCCGTGATTTGCTGAATTCTGCAACAGGTTCAGCATCCCGAGTATATTAACGTCCGCATCAAAGACAGGGTCTGATACGGAGCGTCTCACATCCATCTGGGCTGCGTGATGGTTGACTATATCAGGCCTTTCCTTTTCAAAGACCGCGGAGAGACCTTTGTCCCTGATATCTATTTTGTAAAACCCGGCCTTTGGATTCAGATTCCCGGCTTTACCAGAAGAGAGGTCATCGACAATTACAACCTCATAACCCTCTGAGAGATATCTGTCTGCTATGTGAGAAGCGATGAATCCAGCCCCTCCGGTTACTAATACCTTTGGCATGTTTTATACCTCCTTATTTTTCAACAACAGTTGCCGATATCCCCTCATTTTTTTCAATTCTTGCTGCCTCTTTGTGGGCATCTTCCTTATTTGAAAATGCCCCCAGCCGCACCTTGTGCCAGACCCCTTTCCCTGATGATTCCGATGAGACGATATAGGCCGAATATCCATTTTTTTTGAGCTTTGATACCAAAGCATCGGCAAGGGACTTGTCTCTCATTGCCCCTGCCTGGACTGCATATACATTTTTGGATGACTTATCAATTTTGGTTTCTATTTTAGAATCGCTGGGTGCAGGTTCCTTTTCATTTTTTCCAGGTTTTGCAAGGGTGTCATAAAAAGTCATGACAGGTCTTGACGTGGTATTGTTCATGATTTCCGCGTTCTCTTGATGGTAGGTTGTTCTATCGGAGGGTTGATCAAGTGGAGCGGATTCGATCTTCATCTTTACCACATCGCTTTTGACCTCTCTGTCAAGGAGCTTTAAACCCTCGATATCCCCTTTTCCGACCAGGACGCCGAAGATAAATATCAGCAATAGGGTTGTGGCCCCTCCAGTCAGGAGGAGCAAAGCCTGCCATGTGCTGAGAGAAAAATTCATTCTCCTGTCTGACATCATTGCCTCACATCGATTTTGGTGCAGATACTCCGACCAGCCCAAGTGCGTTTCCAATTACAGTCTTCAGGCCCTTGATCATTACCATCCTTGCCTGAGACAATGGGATGTCGTCGGTAACAACCCTGTTTCCCCTGTAATAGCTGTGGAAATGCCCTGCCAGCTCCTGAAGATAAACCGTTATCCTATGGGGTTCAAAGGATAAGGCGGCCCCTTCTACTACCTCTGGATAAGCCGTAAGCGCCTTTATTATCCTGATCTCTTCAGGAAGAGCTAAAAGTCCAAGATTCACCTTTGATGCAGGGAGGACAGTCAGATTTTTCTCCTCCGCAAACCTCTCTATGTTGCAGGCCCTGGCGTATGCATACTGCATATAATAAACCGGATTCTCAGAAGACTGGCTCTTGACCACCTCCAGATCAAAGTCCATCTGGCTGTCAGGTCTGCGTGTAAGGAATGTGTACTTTGCGGCGTCCGCACCGACCTCATCCATTACCTCTTTAAGAGTTATGAATTCTCCCGACCTCTTTGACATGGTAACAGGCTGGCCGTTCCTCAAAAGCGATACCATCTGCACGAGAAGGACTTTCAGTGATTCCCTGTCATGCCCCAGGGCCTGGACAACCGCCTTCATCCTTGGGATGTATCCGTGGTGGTCAGCTCCCCAGATGTTTATGAGGATATCGAACCTCTTACCGTCCTTGTCTTTCCTATCATATTTGTCTTTATGGTATGCGATGTCGGAGGCGAAGTAGGTAGGTTCACCATTTTCTCTAATAACCACCCTGTCCTTATCGTCTCCAAAGTCTGTGGACCTGAACCAGAGGGCGCCCTCCTTTTCGTACATCAGCCCCTTTTCCTTGAGCCAGTCAATGGCCTCTTGCACCTTGTTGCTGTCATAGAGTGATTTCTCGCTGAACCACCTGTCGAAGGTCACATTGAACCCTTCGAGATCTCTTCTAAGCCAGGAGAGGATTTCTTGTAATGCATATTTGCCAATCTCTTCAGGGCTTTCTTCATGACCTTTCTTGGCCAGTCCACTATATACCGCAGCTAATTGACTTATATATAAACCTTTGTAGTGGTTTTCTCCAAATTCTACATTTTCTCCAGCTTCTTCTTTTATTCTCAATAAGATTGACTCCGCAAGGTTTCTGACCTGGGAGCCTGCATCATTGATGTAGAACTCGGTCGCCACATCGTATCCTGCCGCCTTTAATACCCTTGACAGCGAGTCGCCAAGGGCTGCGCCGCGCCCGTGCCCTATATGAAGAGGGCCTGTAGGGTTGGCGCTAACGTATTCGAGAAGGACCTTCTGACCCTTTCCTATAGTGCATTTTCCATAATCCTCACCGAGGGTTTCAATCTCTGAAAGGGTCTTAAGCCAGTATTCGTTGCTCATAAAGAAGTTTATAAAACCAGGGCCCGCTATCTCCGCCTTTTCTATTATGGGATGTCCGGTGATCCTCTTTATGATGGTTTCAGCTATCTTTCTCGGCGGCTTCCCCTCAGCTTGTGCCATCTTCATGGCGATGTTGACTGCAAAGTCTCCATGCTCAGGGTTTTTGGGCGCCTCCAGGTATAATGGAGGCAGGTCTCTGGTCTTTATTTCCCCTTCAGCCTGTCCCTCAAGGATCGCATTCCTGATTATCTCTATTACGGTTTCCTTCATTTCTTTTCCTTCACCTCTACCTTTGCCTCTTCTTTTTCAGGCCTGTTTTTTATTGTGACATCCCTGCTGTAATCCGGGCAATGGAGGGCGTCCTGAGGGAGCGAAAACTTCTTCTGGCAGGTTCCGCGCCATGCACATATGCCGCATAATTTTGCGTAATCTAATGTCATTAATTACCCCTTCACCCTTGTAATCTCTTCATACATCTCCGGCCTTCTGTCTTTCAAGAAGCCCCATTCCTTCCTTACCCTGTCAACCATCTTGACATCTACCGAACAGAGTATGACCCCTTCCTGGCTTCCGCTGGGGCTTCCCACTATGTCCCCTTCCGGGTTGAAACAGAAGCTGCTGCCATAGAACTCCTGTCTTTTCTCTTTACCGACCCTGTTTACCCTGAATATATATATCCCGTTTGCTATGGCATTTGCTGATATGGACTTTTCCCAGGTTGGCCGTGATGCTGTCGAAGCAGCAGCAGTCGGCGATAATATTATCTGTGCCCCTTTAAGCGCCAGTATCCGCGCCCCTTCAGGGAAGAGGTTGTCCCATCCAATCTGAACACCTATTTTTGCCATGCCGATATCGAATACTGGGAATCCAAGGTTTCCGGGAGTGAAATAGTGCCTTTCCTCATAAAGCGGTATATGGGGGATATGCGCTTTCCTGTAAACCCCAATCAGCTCGCCATTGGAGCCGATTGCAGCAGCAGAGTTATAAAAGGTGTCAGCGTTCCTTTCGAAGAACGGAGCTACAACTGCTGTGCCGGACTCTTTTGCAGCCTTTCTAATGGCCAATATAGTCTTGCCGTTTATATCCTCAGCCAGTTCCAGGTGTGCGTCGTTTATCTCGAAAGGGAACCAACGGGTATTGAATAACTCCTGCAGGCAGACGATCTTTGCCCCCTTTTCAGCCGCCACCCCGATCATCCTTGCGGCATTTTCAATATTCTTGTTTTTGTCCAGCGAGGCATCCATCTGGATACCAGCGATCTTGAGCATAACCGTCTCCATAAGTGGCTTTTTAGAAGAAGGTAAACTATCATACCAAAGGGTTTTCCGCAACCCCAATAATATGAAAATCTTTAACGAAGAATCAGTGGCTTGACACCATATAGGCACAGCTGGCAATCTTCTGTCCTGTCACAAATCAGGTAAAGGGTATCACTTCGAGGTCTCGATCCCCAAAGGGCTAAAGACGGCGGGGGCCATACTGACCGATCAGGTAAAAAGCCTCGACTGGAAGATAAGAAACGTAGAGTTTATCTGCAAAATCCCTGAAGAAATCACCAAAACGGTTCTAAAGAAACTTAATACGTTATTGAGTTAGACGTCACGCCTCGCTCTGTAAAGGGCGTAAAAAGATAAAACATGATTTATCTGACGATGCCGATGTGCTATCATACGAGCCAAATGGGCATTATAAATCTCCTTCCTGAAAACCTGATAAACCAGATAGCCGCCGGTGAAGTGGTCGAGAGGCCTGCCTCCGTAGTCAAAGAGCTTATCGAAAACTCCATAGATGCCGGGGCCACCGAGATGATCGTTGATATAGAGGACGGAGGGCGCAAGCTGATTCGCGTGACCGACAACGGCTGCGGGATGAGCAGGGAGGATGCCCTGCTTTCCCTTCAGAGGCACGCAACAAGCAAGATCAGTACCGTAACCGATTTGTTCAATATATCAACATTAGGTTTCAGGGGCGAAGCTCTCCCAAGCATTGCTTCTGTATCAAGGCTGAAACTTGCGACAGTTCCTAAGGGCTCTATCAGCGGGACATCTATCCAGATTGACGGCGGCAGGGTGGTTGAGGTAAAGGAGTTCGGTGGCGCAGTTGGGACGACCATAGAGGTCAGGGACCTCTTCTTTAATACCCCTGCGAGGCTCAAGTTCATGAAGAGCACTGCTACGGAACTGAGCCACATTACCGAAACCATAACCAGGATGGCCATATCTTACCCGTCCATACGGTTCATATATAATCACAACGGTTCCCCTATTTATAATCTGCCTTCCTCTAAAGACCTCTTATCAAGGGTATGCGGGATGATAAAGGAAGAGGAGAAAAGTTTCCTGCCAGTGTCCCTTAGCTCAAAGATCAATGTCAGCGGGTATCTTTCCGGCCCGGATATAAACAGACCGACCCAGAAATCAATCTACATATTCGTGAACGGCCGTTTTGTCAGGGACAGGATCATACTCCATGCGTTAATAGATGCCTGCAGGACCGTCATGGAGAAGGACAGGTATCCACTTGCCTTTCTCTTTCTTGATGTCCCGCCATCTGATGTGGACGTGAACGTCCATCCTGCCAAGAGTGAGGTGCGCTTTAAAAAGACCGATGAAATCCACAGGGCCGTTTATGCAGCTGTTTCTGAGGCGTTGAAGGGATGGACTGCGCGGAAGGGCAGTGGCCAGAGTTATGAATTCCGAACACCTGATTCGAATTATCAGGAAAGGGTCAGTGAGGCGATAGGCAGATATGCGGCAAACCAGGGGTCAGGGGTCGGGGGTCAGGGGTCGGCAGTAGGGGCGTATGGCAATACGCCCTTACAACTCACCCATTCACCGGTTCAAGGTTCATCCGGCGGTTTCTTCTCCTCCCTCACCGTCCTTGGCAGGGTAGGGGGGACGTATATTGTCTGTTCAGCAGGGAATGACCTGTGCCTCATAGACCAGCATGCAGCCCACGAGAGGATAGCCTTTGAGAGACTTAAAAAAACGTACAGGGACTCAAGACCGGAGAGTCAGACCCTCTTAATCCCGGAAATAGTTGACCTGCCGCAATCTGAGGGGATGCTTATAAGAGAGCATCTAGAAGTTTTATCAAGAACAGGGCTCGAGGTTGAACATTTCGGGGGAGATACCTTTGTAATAAAGTCAGTTCCAACGGCACTGTCCAATAAGAACATTAGAGGGCTGGTCAGGGACATCGCTGACGAGCTTGCCCATTCGGGCAGGACTAAGAGTATAGATGAGCTGATGGAGAGGCTCTTTTCGAGGATGGCCTGCCACAGTGCGGTGGAAGGCGGGGATTACATGGATACGAGAGAGATAGCCGCTTTGCTGAGTGACCTGGATTCAATAGACTTTTCATCAAACTGTCCGCATGGAAGGCCTGTTTTTGTTATGCTTGATCAGATTGAGATCGAGAAGATGTTTGGGAGAAGATGAAAAAAGCAAAGTATTTATCCGCAGATTTCACAGATTTCACAGATTAAAAATATTAAAATCTGCGGCCATCTGCGTAATCTGTGGACATATACCTCTTCTCATAGCTTTGCTCTTGGTGAAAGATGGCGGACTCAAAACAAAAGATAGTTGTAATAGTCGGCCCTACAGCCAGCGGGAAGTCCAGGGTTGCCTTGGAACTTGCAGAGAGATTTAATGGTGAGATTATAAGCGCCGACTCCATGCAGGTCTACAGGTACATGGACATCGGGACTGCCAAGCCTTCAAGGGAGGATCAAGAGAGGATTCGCCACCACCTTATAGACATTCGTGACCCTGATGAGGGGTTTGATGCAGCTCAGTTCAGGGATGAAGCATCAAAGGCAATAATGGAAATAGTAGATAAAGGTAATCTCCCTTTTGTTGCAGGAGGCACAGGGCTTTACATAAAGGCATTGACTGAAGGGATATTTGATGCGCCGGTCTCTGACAAAGAGATAAGGGAAAGGTTGAAAAAAGAGGCCGAGGATGCCGGTCTTTCCTCTCTTTATAATAAGCTGAGGGATGTGGACCCTGAAGCTGCCGAGAAGATTGGCCCTGCCAATACCCATAGGATTATAAGGGCACTGGAGATATATTACATGACGGGGCATCCCATATCCCAGCATCACAAAGAACACGCCTTTCCGGAGAGCCCCTATTTTGCGCTCAAGATAGGGTTGTATGCGGAAAGGGAAACTCTTTATAAAAATATTGACTACAGGGTTGATAGTATGATAAGAGCAGGTTTCGTTGATGAAGTTAAGCGTATACTTGGAAAGGGATACGGTTCGGATCTAAAGGGAATGCAGGCGATTGGCTACAGTCACATTTGCAGATATATATCAGGCGAGTATACTTTAGAAGATTCTATAAATCTGATAAAGAGGGATACAAGACATTATGCAAAGAGGCAGATGACATGGTTCAGACGGGACAATGAGATAACCTGGTTCGATGTAGGTAAGGAGGGGTATATTGGAAACATTTTCAGTGAAGTTGGGAGATTTGCTGGACAAACCTTACATCCCTGAGGTTCCAAAGCCGGCGGCCAAGGATGAAAAAAAGTCGGAACCAAAGGTCATAAAGCCAAAAGAAAGACCTGTACACAAAAAAACAAACGATGAAAAAGCCAGGGAGGTATTAATGACCACGTCGACCAAAGGGAATGTAAACATCCAGGACCAGTTCCTGAATCACATGCGCAGGGAGAAGGCTCCTGTCACTGTCCATATGCTGGACGGGAAGGAGATCCATGGTCACATAAAGTGCTTTGACAACTTTTGCATCCAGTTAGAGTCCCATTCGAGTGGAGAGACCCTCGTTTATAAACACGGGATATCAAGTATCACCCCATCTAAGATATCTGACTACACAAAGAAGGAATCCTTTGTCGAAGGTTGAGAAGGCCCTTCTGGTCGGGGCATATATTTCAGGAAAAGGGAAGAAGAGTGAAGCAGAAGAGTCTCTTGCAGAGCTGGCCGAGCTTGCCAGAACCGCAGGAGCTGCTGTAGTCGAGAGCTTTATCCAGAAGATAGCAAGTCCAAATCCATCATATTTTATAGGAAAAGGGAAGGCTGAAGAGGTCAAGGCAGAGGTCGAGAAAGAAGGGATAGACCTTGTCATTTTCGATGAAAGTCTGACACCAGGCCAGGAGAAAAACCTTGAGGAACTGTTAGAAACAAAGATTATCGACAGGACAGGCCTTATCCTCGACATATTTGCCCAACGGGCCAGGACAAAGGAGGGGAAGCTTCAGGTTGAGCTGGCCCAGCTCAACTATCTTCTGCCGAGGCTTGTAGGTAAAGGAGCTGCCCTTTCAAGACTTGGCGGAGGGATAGGTACCAGAGGGCCCGGAGAGTCAAAACTTGAGAGTGACAGAAGGAGGGTCAGGGAGCGGATTGGAAGGATAAAGCATGACCTGGAAAAGGTCAAAAATACACGGGAACTTCACCGTCTGAGCAGAAAGTCTGTGCCATTTCCGGTCATCGCAATAATAGGGTATACAAACGCTGGAAAATCCACCCTTTTCAACCGTCTGTCAAAAGCGCCTGAAGGTCAGGGCGTGCTGGCAGAGGATAAGCTATTTGCAACCCTTGACCCAACCACAAGAAAGATACACCTTCCCGGAGGACAAGCAGCCCTCATTTCAGATACCGTTGGTTTCATAAAAAAACTCCCTCATCAACTGATTGAGGCGTTCAAGGCCACTTTGGAGGAGGTCAGGGAGGCCGATCTCCTCCTTCATGTCATAGATTGCAGTCATTCGAATGCCGGGTTACAGATAGAGTCGGTAAAAAAGGTGCTGGAAGAGATAGGCGCTGGTGACAAGCCGGTTATAAACGTCTTCAACAAGACCGACAGGCTTGAGGGAGGAATGGTTCCACCACACCTCAAACTTATTGAGGATGACGCTATTGCCTTATCTGCACTGACAGGCGCAGGAATAGATGACCTCATAGCGGCTATCGGCAGAGAGGTACGATAAACTTCTGATTAAAGCCTTTCTATAAGGCATAGTTGAGCTGACGGGAGTAAGAGCCATGCCTATTAGGGCCATTTCTCTGATTTTATTTTTCCTGCTGATCACTCTTCTGCCGATCCGGTCTTTGTCTTCAACTGCGGATACTGCCCGGATAAAGGATATACTTGATAGAGAATGTACAAATCTGAAAGCGGACACGCTCTTTGATCTGATAAAAGCCGGGTTCCCCTCGGAGATTGAAAAGGGCCTTTCTCCCGACCTTTTGAAGATCATGGAGGGTGTCGTAAAAAGAACCGATTTTGACGGTATTAAGGAGGAGAAGACTGTTGAAATAATCCGGCTTGTATATGATGCCTTCAATAAAGGCGCTCCGCTGGAATACCTCGATCAAATATTCGATGTGGTTTATGCAAAGTCCGTGAGTGTTGACCAGCTTTTTGCCGCTGCCAATGCCCTTAAGGAGTTTGATGACTCCGATGTTCCTCAGGAGTTCTATGAAGAGTTTGTATATCGCTCGATAGAAGACAAATGGGAGACCGCCGCAGTGCCTGTACTGACAAGGGGCCTTATATATGGCGTTGACAGGGGACTCACGCCGCAGAGGGTGCCCCTCTCAATAATGATTGATCTTGAAAATGGGGAACTGAAAAAGAAGGGTGCGGACCAACTGGTCCTCGATGCAATAAAATTAGTCAGGAATATTGAGCCTGAGAAGTGGAGGCCTTTGAGCGAAGCGGAGAAGGCCCTGGCGGCGAGAAGGGTGAAAAAGACCGAGTTGGAAAGGATGAAAAAGATAGTTGAGACAAAGAAGGCGGGGAAGGAGACGGAGAAAAGGAAGGCAGAAGAGGAACTGAAAAAGATACGCGAGACAGGGGATGAAGGAAGGCGCCAGCCTGATATGGAGAGGTTGATAAAAGGGATGAATGCCAAGCTGAAGGCTTATCAGGGCGAGATATTGAAATACCAGAAGGAACAGATTGATATTGATGCGGCCTTAAATATACAGGATGAGGAGATTGAGAGGGAAAAGAAGCAGAAGGCCCGGGAAAGGGAGGAGAAGAGAAGAAAGGAGATCGGTGCAATGGCTCGGAGGGCTGCGGAGCAAGGCAGAAGCGGCAATATAGACACAGACAGGCTCAATTCCGCCATTGAACGGTATATAGGGATACCGTACAGATTCGGCGGCGATTCGGAGAATGGAATTGACTGTTCGGCCTTTACCAGGAGGGTATACAGAGACCAAGGATTGGAGCTTCCCAGGACCAGTCGGGAGCAGGCTGCAATCGGGAATTCTGTTAATGATAATTCGCTTCAGCCGGGAGATTTGATATTTTTCGATATGTCCATTACTGGCGGCATCTCTCATGTGGGGATATATATGAATAGCAATACCTTTGCCCATGCCAGCAAGAGTAAGGGTGTGACAAAGAGTTCCGTAAAGGAGAGGTACTACTCCAAGAGGCTTGTCAGGGCCAACAGGATATTTTGAGACGCGGGGTGTGCCAGAGAATGAGGCAGGCGAGCTGGCCCCGGCTTAATGTAAGGCGATAGATGGCTTGCTTAAGGCCTTTTTTAAAGGCTTGACAAAGCAAAATTTGATGGTATGCTTCCTTCTATTAGTAGTATTTTACAAATTTCTCTATTCCGCGTTAATTGCTGCAGAGAGTGAGGAGTTAATAAATTTGGGAATTAAATATTGTAATAATTGTGACTCCGGCTTTTTTATCCGTCCCATCTTTTTTCATCAATATCGCAATATAAAATCAAGGAGGTTGTCATGTTAAGAAAGTCACTCTCAGTACTTCTTTTTATCTCTCTCGCCTTGTCCTTCGGGATATCTTACGCCGGCCTTTTTGACGGCGAAGACCAGGTTGTCGAAACAATGGGCACCGGAGAGGTAAACTGGTCGACAAATGTGATCAGGTCTGTTGGAAGCGGAGCCCCAAGCCTGGATGCCCCAAATGTGGCTGTTGCGAGGCTCGGCGCTGAGAGGGCGGCGAAGCTCGATGCTATGAGGAATCTCCTTGAGACAGTAAAGGGTGTGAGGATAGATTCTCAGACAACGGTTGTAAATTTTACAACTCAGAGTGATGTGATAAATTCACGAATTGAAGGATTTATCAAAGGGGCCAGGGTGGTCAAGACAAAGTATCTTTCTGATGGCGGTGTTGAGGTAATAATAGAGGTGCCGATCACCGGAGGCCTTGCAGATACTGTTTATGGCAATATATCAAATTTGGGGGCACAGGCTCAAGCACTTCCCAGGACAGGGAATCCGGTATATACAGGACTGATAATCGATGCAAGGGGGACAGGTGCTAGGCCTGCTATGTCTCCTAAAATAGTTGATGAGGACGGTAAGGAGGTTTACGGATCGGCATTCGTAAGCAGAGAGTTTGCAATAAAACAGGGTATTGTCGGGTATGCCAAGGACGTAAATGCAGCAAAGCAGAACGAGAGGGTGACTGCCAATCCGATAGTGGTAAAGGGGCTTAAGACCACAGGCTCCGGCGGAAGCGACATAGTGATAAGCAACTCTGATGCAGCAGGCCTGAGGGATGTCTCAAAGAACCTTAGTTTCCTTGAGCAGACAAGGGTGCTTGTGGTAGTTGATTGATCATAAATAAGAGAAAATATATGGGAGGGAAACCATGAAAAGAAATAAACTCTGGATTGTAACCTGTTTGATGCTGTCGGTATTTGTTATGGCCATAGTTTCCTGCGCTCCAAAACCCAGGAAGGAGGTAAGCGCCCTGGATACCCCTGAGCACCATGTATTCAGCGGGAATAAGCTCCTGGACAAGGGGAAGTATGACGAGTCGAAGAGGGAGTTTGAGTTGGCCCTCTCCATGGATCCCAAGTATTCTCCTGCCCATGCAGGGATGGGCCTGGTTTACGGCTACCAGAAGGACTTTGACAAGGCTTATGCAAGCCTGAAGGACGCAAAGAGCTATGCAAAGACAAAAGACGACAAGGTTAATGCCAATGTCTTTATGATAAGGCTCCTTTCAATGGAGAGGAAGGGGAAGTGGTTAGACAAGTGCGAAGATGAGTTTAAGGATGCTGTGAAGCTGGAGCCGGGCGCTTCTGCTGCTTATTATTATATGGGCAAGGCCTACAAAGTCTCTTACGATTTTGACAAGGCCGGAGAGATGTTCAAGAAGGTGCTGGAACTGAACACAAAGTATGTGAACGAGGCATCTGAGGAGTGGGCGCTGGTACAGAAGATACAGCTCGCAGCTCCGGGCTCTATGATTGGAAAGAAGATAGCCCTTATAGATGAGATAACAAGGGCGGATATAGCCGCACTCTTCATCCAGGAACTGGAGCTTGAAAAGCTTTTCAAGAAGAGAACTCCCAAGAGGTTCGACACGTCATTTCAGGCGCCTACTCAGAAGATGGAGACTGAAAAGATGGTGAAGATGGAGGCTGCAACGGACATAAAAGACCATGTCCTTAAGACCGACATAGACACGGTGATGGAGCTTATGCTTAAGGGCCTTGAGCCCTATCCAGACCATACATTCCAGCCTGACAAGAAGATAACAAGGGCGGAGTACGCCATAATGATAGAGGATATCCTGATAAAGGTCAGCGGTGACGAGAAGCTTGCCACAAAGTTTATTGGCGAGAACTCTCCCTTCCCTGATCTCAGGAACGACCTCCCGTATTTTAATGCGGTAATGACTGTAACCACCAGGGGTGTTATGAAGGCAAAGGATCTGTCCACTGGTGAGTTTGGCGCCATGGACACCATATCCGGAGCCGATTCACTGCTTATTATAAGGAAATTAAAAGACGAATTGAGGTTCTTCTAATGAAAACTATGAAATCAGAGGTCAAGGGTCAGTACCCTAAAGGGCATAAAGGGTCAGGGGTCAGTAGAAACAGGCCTTCAGGCCTGTTAACATGGCTAAAACCATGTTTCTACGCATTTATGCTATTCACTATTCACTGTTCACTGTTCACTTCTGCATTTGCCGAGGAGGCGCAGACCGTCACGGCCGACGGGATAGCGGCTATAGAAGACGGAAACAAGGCTATAGCCAGGGATAATGCCTTAAAGGATGCTCAGAGAAAGGCAGTTGAGCAGGCTGTCGGAGCGATGATATCTTCCGAGACTGCGGTACAGAACTTTCAGCTTCTGAGTGACAAGATATTCTCCCAGAGCCAGGGGTATATCCAGAGCTTCAAGATAGTCTCCGAAGGGGCAGCTGAGGGCACTCTCTACAGAGTATCCATACAGGCAACAGTGGCTACCGGAGGGTTGAAAAACGACCTTGGAGCGCTGGGCCTTCTCATGCAGAAGGTAGAGAAGCCGAGGGTTTTGTTCATGATTGCGGAGCAGAATATAGGGCAGGAGTTTTATGTCTTCTGGTGGTATGGAAAGAGCGAGTATAAAGGCCAGAGTTTCGAAATGGCAGCGTCTGAAACCGCTTTAAAAGAAGAGTTCCTTGCCAAGGGATTCAATGTCGTTGATTCGTCGGTGGCTACAGGTAAGATAGATGTATCAAACGCCTACAGGATTGCCGATCTGACAGATTCGGGGGCGATCAGCATAGGGAAGCAGTTGGGCGCAGAGGTTGTGATCAAAGGAAAGGCGATAGCTAAAGAGGGGCCGAGAACAGGCGGGAGTAATGTAGGGTCGTACCTCGCAGATATTACAGTCAGCGCCTTAAGGGTTGATAATGGCGGAGTCCTTGCCTCTACCAGAGGACACGGTGTGAGCAGGAACATATCTCAGATAACCGGCGGAACAGAGGCGTTGGAAAGGGCGGCGAGAGAAGCTTCAGAAAAGATGATGGAACAGATTACGAAAAAATGGACGGCCGAGACCTCAGGCGGCGGGTTAATCCAGTTGAAGGTCAGGGACATCGGCGAGTATTCCAATTTTGTAAAGTTTAAGGATATGGTCCAGGGGAAGGTAAGGGGAGTCCAGGCTGTCTACCAGAGGAGCCTTGAAGGTGGTACGGCTGTTCTTGACGTGGAAATGAAAGGGACTGCACAGAACCTTGCTGATGAGCTTGCTAATAAGAGTGTGGGAGGCATGCCTGTAAAGGTTATAGGCGCCAGTGCCAATACCGTTGAAGTGAGTTTAGGCGGAAAATAGTTTGTTCGGTGGAAAGAGGGGGTTGTTAGATGCAAAAAATAAGACTGGGTATGATTTCTTTGTTGTTTGCAGTTATGCTGTTTGCGATCGGCTGCGTACCAATGAAGCCGAGGGTTACATATAACCCGTCAAATCCGATCAAGACCGTGGCAGTGCTTCCTGTACTTAACCACACTACAGATGTCGAAGCGCCGGAGAAAATCCGCCAGGCATTTGAAAAAGAGCTTGGCTATTATGGTTACAATAGTAAGCCTCTTGCCGAAGTGAATCAGATTTTGAAAAATGAACTCGGCATTACCCTTGGCAAACAGCTTGACCTTACAAACCCTGTGGAGCTTGGGAAGAAGCTTGGAGTAGATGCTGTTATCTACGGGGCTTTGTACGATTATGATGAAAAGACTACCGGGGTTTTAGACATCAGGAGGGTAAAGGTCGGGTATAAGCTGGTTATAGCGAGGGACCTGACATCTGAGAACCTTAGTCCCTTTGCAAATCTTAAGGTGGATCTGGAAAAACAGTGGCTTGAGACCTTGAAGATGGCTATTGAAGTTATTGATTCAGAGGAAAAGGCTGGAAGGCTTAAGAAAGAAGATGCAGCCAAGGCTCGAGAAGATCTGAAAAAGTCTTACAATATAACGACTCTTGACCTGTCTAAACTTACTCCGCCTCAAGTCAAATGGGGTGTTGCAGGAACTACCTTCTGGGCGAGGGGAGCAGCAGTTAAAGGGACAACCAAGGCTTCAGGAGGGACAGCAGGGCTTGTTGCATCCGGGGCAGCGGTTTTGTCGCGGATGTCGGATATGGGAGACCTGAAAAATGCAAAAGAGATGTCCGAGTATCCTGGAATAGAAAGATGGATTGAACTGCCTCAGGAAGCAAGAGAAGTTGAATCAGGTGTAGGCGGCTTGGGGAAGTCCTTTGCAATATCCCTGGGCAAGAAGACACTTGGAAAGAGCTTCGGGTTTTTCCTGAAAGCTGAATCAGACACGGCAATAAGAGAAATAATCAGAACCTTGCCAGTGGGACCGGGGGGCGGTGTACCTGCTCCTGCAATGGTTATTAAGCTCCCGGAGGTTAAGGAGCCGCAACCTCCATCCTTTGGCTATATGGATTACGGGAAGAAGGACTTCTCGGCTATTATGGTTTCTACCTCTGTAGATAAATCAAGGAATGAGCCCCATTCTTTTGAGGCCCCCATAGCCAAGGCCGGAGAAAAGTTCAGGATGGATATGGATATGTCCAGGATGGCTAAAGGCGAAGAGGTCCCCCAGGCCATGAGCAAGATGATAAATATCAGCAGGGGTGACAAAAAGGTCGCCTATACCCTTTATCCCAATAAACAAAAATATATAACCCATAAGGATATGGAAGAACGGCACTTAGGTGAGGAGCCGAAGGTGGAAAAGACCAGGGTGGGAAGTGAAACCGTTGATAAGCACCCGACTGACAAGTATAAAGTGAAAATTACATATAAGAATGGTGAGTCACACGAAGGGTTTATATGGAATGCTACTGACCTCGATGGAATGACTATAAAGAGTGAAGTGGAGAATAAAGATTACAGAATTACCACGGAACTCAGGAATATTGTCCCCAAGACCCCGGCTGCATCGCTTTTTGAGATACCGGCAGGATTTACCGAGGCAAAAGGGTTTATGGAGCTTATGATGGAAGAATGATATTATTGACCGGTTGTCGGTTGAGTAAATATAGCTGATCAAAAGTGTGAAAAAAACTTATTAAGGAGGAAAGGTATGAACAGGATTAAGTTGGCAGTACCGTTGATTGTTTGCGGGTTTTTGTACACAGGGTGTGCTTCGGCGCCCACTATGACAGGAGCCGTAAAGAAGGACACCACATTGACTGGGGAGACCTCTAAACTTGAAGGGGAAGGGGCGAAGTATTCCGGACCGGAATACACAATCGGAATTATCACTTTCAAGAATAAGAGCCGAACGCCAAACCTTGAAAAACCTTCCACTGATATACTTGCAACCCTGCTGAAGTCTGCCGGGCTTGAGCCTATTATGCTCACTGAGGAAGAGATGCTGGAGCAGGATAAGATGATTCAGCTTCAACAGACGGGTGCTGTTAAGACAGGCAAAAAGCAGGCAGCGGAAGGATTTGAATCCATTGACTACCGTATATCTGGCTCAATCACAGAGTACTCTGAGGTGGAGGAGGGTTCAGCGAATCCATTGAAACAGACAAAGACTGAGGTCGCCAGGGTAACAGTGGATTATGGCCTTGTAGATATTGCTACCGGAAAGAGACTGCTCCAAAAATCAGGTAATGGTGAATACAGGAAAGAGACAGGCGGCTATCTGGGCTTTGGTTCAAGGTCCAGCGCAGACGTTGGGTTGAGGGATGGCGCACTGAGGGATGCAATGGCCAAGGCTATGACGGAGATGATCACAGAGCTTAACAAGAAGCCTTTCCAGGGAAGGATACTGGAGATGGAAGGTAGCACCGTAATCTTAAGAGGCGGGACAAAATCAAAGTTGCAGCCAGGCGCCAAACTAGGTGTATATAGACCAGGTGCTGATCTTAAAGATCCAGACACTGGGCGGGTCATAGGGAAGAGAGAAAAACAGATAGGAGAGATAATGATAACCAGCCACCAGAGTGATAAGATTTCTGAGGCAAGCGTTTCGTCCGGCATGGGTTTCCAGGCAGGGGATATTGTAAGGGCAAAGCCGTAACCTAATTATCTGCAAATTGCATTCAGGTCACAGGGAGCAAATCCCCCTCTATCCCTCTCTAACAAAGGGGAGAAAAGGGGGATTTGTTTATTTTGCAAAGTAGTTGAGGTCTAAAATTGATAAATGTACTGAAATACCTGCTGGTTATAGTATTGGTTATTCTTTCATGGTCCATTTCTTTTTCTGCAGAAGGAAAGGCATTGGCGTCTTACTTGGAAGGATCTGCCTTTAAATCCAAAGACGGCAAGGACTGGAAGCCTTTTATGAAAGGGGAATTTTTAGGCGCAAATGAAAGTGTGAAAACAGGCATTAGAACAAGATTGGAGCTGACACTACCTGATGGAAGCAGGGTGAGATTTTCGGAGAAGACAACATTTAAAGTGGAGAGCCTCCTGTTTACCGAGGAGGAGCGTGGGTTTGAGATAAAGGTATTTTTCGGCAAGGTCTGGTCCAAGGCTAAAAAGTTTAAGAAGGCCTCTAACTTTGAGGTTAAGACCGCCACTGCCGTTGCCGGAATAAGGGGGACAACATTCCGAATAGATGCGAATGAAGACCTGTCTTCATTGGTTAAGGTCTATGAAGGTGAAGTGTCTGTAAATAGCCTTCCGACTGAAAGTCAGGATAAAAAGAGAAAGCCAAAATATATTTCAGGTCCCAAGGAAGTCCCGGGGCCTCATGAAGTGAGCAGGGAAGAGTGGTCTTATATAGTAAAATCCTGGCAACAAATAACAGTATCTCCTAAAGGAGTTGCCTCAAAACCTGTATCTTTTTCGCCTGAAGATGACAAAAGCGACTGGGTACTATGGAACCAGGAGATGGATAAGAGGTAGATGAACATCCCAAATCTCCTGACACTCTTTAGAATAGTCCTTGTTCCCATATTTGTGATCCTTCTGATCTATGGTCAGACGTTTTATGCCTTTCTTGCCTTCATGATTGCAGGTGTTACGGATGCTCTGGATGGCTTTATAGCGAGGGTCTTCAACCAGAAAACCGATCTTGGCGCGTACCTTGACCCTATCGCAGACAAGCTCCTCTTGGTCACATCTTATATTGTACTGGCAATTATAGGCATCATCCCGCCCTGGCTTGCTGTGCTTGTGATAAGCAGGGATATTTTTATTTTGATAGGGGTGGCGATCTTATTTTTAAATCACAAATCTTTTGAGATCCAACCTACCCTTCTTGGGAAGGTCTCTACGTTCTTTCAGTTAGCCACTGTTGTTATTGCCCTGTCTGTAGCACAGCCTCTTTTAGGATTGCAGCCTTTCCTTATCGGGAGTATTTATCTTGCCGCGGCATTAACCCTCCTGTCAGGTTTTCATTATACTTTTTTATGGGTCAGGCAGATGGGAGAGTGAGGAGAAAGACTCTGCTTGTTACTTGTGCTATTTTTAGACGTGGTTTTTTATTGACAAGCCGGATATTTCTTTTATAATAAAAAGCTCACGGCGGAGTAGCTCAGTCGGTTAGAGCGTCGGAATCATAATCCGTAGGTCCGGGGTTCGAATCCCTGCTCCGCTACCATTTTATTTTTCAGATTGACCCTTTCTCTGCTATATGCGGGAAGGGGTCTATTCATTTTGGGCCATAACAATGATGACAATAAGGGAAAAGGCTAAGAGGACGATTGAAAGATATAATATGCTGAGCAATGGAGATACAGTCCTTGTCGGTGTCTCAGGTGGACCGGACTCCATGGCCCTTCTTTATCTCCTCATGGATATCAGAAACGAATACGGTATTACGCTGAAATTAGCCCATCTGAATCACGGCTTCAGAAAAGAGGCTGCCGACGAGGCGGAATTTGTCAGAAAGACCGCCGTATCACTGGGTCTACCCGTTGTTATAAGTTCTATTGACGTCCCGGCTATTAAAGAAACAGATGGCCTGTCTGCACAGGAGGCTGCGCGTAAGGTGAGATACGCCTTTTTTGCAGAGGCAGCCGAAGAGGCTTGCGCTTCGCTGGTTGCACTTGCCCATACCGCAGATGACCAGGCAGAGACGGTTTTGATGAGGCTTCTCAGGGGCTCCGGCCCCCTTGGCTTGAGCGGCATCCCGCCTGTTAGAAAAATAAGCAGTCAGGAGTCAGGAGTCAGGAGGCAGGGGCCGATTGTTATCAGGCCGTTGATAGAATGTTCAAGGAAAGAGATCGAGAAATATATATCCGAGAGAAATATCCCCTTTGTTACTGACAGCTCCAATCTTAAGATGGACTACATGAGAAACAGGGTCAGGATGGAGCTTCTCCCATTTTTGGAAGGATATAACCCTAACATAAAAGAGACCCTGGTCAGGACTGCTGACGTTGCCCGTAGAGACAACCAGTTCCTTGATATGGAGGCAGATCGTATATATAAAACATTCAGGGATAATAAAGAAGGTATCTCAATGGAGCTTAAAACACTGAAGGAGCTGCATCCGGCTGTATCGTCGAGGGCCATACGGAAAGTAATAAAGGCGGTAAAGGGAGACCTGAAAAGAGTATCTTTTCAGCACATATCGGACATCTTGAGCCTTATCGATTCTGGAGAAGGGAGGTGGAGCCTTCATCTCCCTGACGTAACGGTGTCGAGAGAACATGATAAGCTCCTTTTTAAGAGGGGTGAGGGGCGGCGTTAGATTTAAAAAGATATTGTAAGAACAAGGGTTTTGTGGTAATTATCTATGGTTGATAGTAGATATAATACCAAGTAAGCTTTCATTAGGCTTAGTAGTGGATGTTTGAAAGCAACTTGGTATAAATTTTAGATCGTGAAGGGGGATTACGTGAAGGAACTTTCGAAAAATCTGGCCCTTTGGCTGGTTCTTATATTGATGATGGTCCTGCTCTTCAATATCTTCAATCAGCCTCCTCAGGCGCAGATGGACAAGGTCATATTCAGCGACTTTATTGCATCGGTTGAGAAGGGTGAGGTAGAAGAGGTGCTGATTCAGGGAAACGATATCAGCGGGAAGCACAAGGGTGGGAAGACCTTTAAGACCTACACACCCAATGACCCTGAACTCATAAAGATATTGAGGGAAAGGGGTGTCCGTGTCTCTGCAAAGCCTGAAGACCAGCCGCCGTGGTATATTAATATCCTTGTTTCATGGTTCCCTATGCTTCTCCTGATTGGTGTATGGATATTCTTCATGAAGCAGATGCAGCCAGGAGGAGGTAAGGCCATGGCCTTTGGGAAGAGCAGGGCTAAACTCCTTTCAGAGCAGCAGAAGGTTACCTTCAAGGATGTAGCTGGGATAGAAGAGGCGAAGGAAGAACTTGTTGAGATAATCCAATTCCTTAAAGACCCCCAGAAATTCACAAAGCTGGGAGGGAGGATACCTAAGGGTGTGATGCTTATGGGCACCCCCGGAAGCGGTAAGACCCTCCTGGCCAAGGCAATTGCAGGCGAGGCTGGGGTCCCGTTCTTTTCCATCTCAGGCTCGGATTTTGTCGAGATGTTTGTAGGAGTCGGGGCATCAAGGGTCAGGGACCTGTTTACACAGGGAAAAAAGAATGCGCCGTGCATAATATTTATAGACGAAATAGACGCGGTTGGCAGACACAGGGGAGGGGCCGGGTTTGGCGGTGGTCACGATGAAAGGGAGCAGACCCTGAATCAACTCCTTGTAGAGATGGATGGATTTGAGTCGAACGAAGGTGTCATTATAATAGCAGCCACCAACAGGCCTGATGTCCTCGACGCTGCACTTTTAAGGCCTGGTAGGTTTGACAGGCAGGTCTATGTGCCTATTCCTGATATAAAAGGGAGGGAGGAGATACTGAAGGTCCACACTACAAAATTCCCCTTAAGCCCTGATGTTGACATGGCCATAATAGCCAGAGGGACGCCAGGTTTTTCAGGGGCGGACCTGGCGAACCTGGTCAACGAGGCAGCGCTCCTTGCCGCCCGCCGCGACCATGCTACCGTAGAAATGACAGATTTCGAGTCTGCAAAGGACAAGGTCATGATGGGGGCAGAGAGGCGCAGCATGATCATAAGCGATGAGGAGAAGAAGAACACTGCTTACCATGAGGCCGGGCATGCGCTGGTTGCAAGGCTTATCCCGGGCACAGACCCTGTGCATAAGGTAACTATCATCCCTCGTGGAAGGGCATTGGGGCTTACCCAGCAACTTCCTATAGACGAAAGGCATACGTATGCCAAGGACTATCTCCTTAAAAACATGGCTGTGCTTATGGGCGGCAGGGCCGCTGAAGAGATAGTGCTGAAGCATACCACCACAGGAGCAGGGAACGATATAGAACGTGCCACGGAGCTTGCAAGAAAGATGGTCTGCGAATGGGGCATGAGCGAGAAGCTTGGGCCGCTGACCTTTGGCAAAAAGGAGGAGATGAACTTCCTCGGAAGGGATTTCTCCCAGTCAAGGAATTACAGTGAGAGCACTGCGGTTGAGATTGACGGTGAGATAAGGAGGATTATCAGCGAGAGTTACGTCTGGGCAAATAGCCTGTTGACAGACAGCATAGATAAACTCCACGCCATTGCAGCCGCCCTCCTGGAAAAAGAGGTCCTTGACGGAGCGGAGATTGACAGGATAATCGGTTGCGAGGGGGGGGCTCCTTGCCCGGCCTGAGACTCATAAATATTGCCTCTTACGATGAGGCAGTAAGGGAGCTTAACGCAATCAGGGTCGACAGCACAGGGGTAACTCTGATGGCCCCAAAGATGACCCATCTGAATATAAAACTGGACGGGTTAACGTGTGCTCAGGCAAATATTTTAAAACAGGACATGCTTTCCCTTGGGGGAGATGCGGCTGTCCACAGCCGTGCCGTCAACTTCAAGGTTGACAGGACTGACTGTATCCTGATGGGGACAACAAAGCAGTTTGAAAGGCTTGCAAAAAAACTCAGGATTCAGCCATTCGGGCTCAAACAGCATGCTCTCGAATTAAGCAGGCTGCTCCATTCTATCAAGTCAGTACCGCCTCCGCTAAAGACTGTAAAAAAGACATTTGTGTTCGGAGAAAGGACCTTTATCATGGGTATCCTCAATGTTACGCCGGATTCCTTCTCTGAAAAAGGGATATTCTTCGATACGGATTCTGCCGTCAGGAGGGGAATGGAGATGGCGGAGGAGGGGGCCGATATTATTGACATCGGTGGAGAGTCCACAAGGCCCGGAGCAGAACAGGTTTCCGCAGAAGAGGAGCTGAAAAGGGTCATTCCCGTTATAGAAAGGCTTGCTAAGAAGATAAGTATCCCTATCTCTGTAGACACATACAAGTCAGAGGTTGCAAAGAGGGCTATGGATACAGGGGCAGAGATAGTAAACGATATAAGCGGCCTCAGGTTTGACCCTGCTATGTCCCACGTAGCTGCATCGTCGGGTGCTGCTGTTATAATTATGCATATCAAGGGAACACCAAAGGAGATGCAACTGTCTCCTACTTATCAATCTTTGATAACGGAGGTTATAGGTTATCTTGAAGAGGGTATAATGATTGCCGAGGATGCAGGTATCCAGCCGGACAGGGTTGTCATTGATCCGGGGATAGGTTTCGGCAAGACCATTGAGCACAACCTGACTATAATGAAGAACCTGGAGGCATTCAAGGCCCTTGGTAAACCTATACTTCTTGGCACATCGAGAAAGTCTTTTATTGGGAAGGTCACGGGGGCTGATGTTGCCGATCGGCTCACAGGCACTGCCGCCACTCTGGCGATAGGCGTAATGAATGGGGCTGACATAGTTAGGGTTCATGACGTCAAGGAAGGCGTTCAGGCCGCCAGGATGGCGGATGCTATAAAGAACGCAGGAAATTAGTTTTAGAGGGGTTGAAGATGAGAAAGCTTTTCGGAACGGACGGCATAAGGGGCACAGCAAACATAGAACCCATGACTGTTGAGATGGCCATGAAGGTCGGCAGGGCTGCTGCCCATATATTTAAAGACAAGGACAAGAGGCACAGAATAGTTATAGGGAAGGACCCAAGGCTTTCAGGTTATATGCTGGAGACTGCCCTCTGCGCCGGTATCTGCTCAATGGGTGTGGATGTCCTGCTTCTGGGGCCGTTCCCGACTCCCGGGATTGCCTTCATGACAAACAACATCAGGGCTGATGCAGGTGTTGTCATATCCGCGTCCCACAACCCTTTTCAGGACAACGGCATAAAATTCTTTGCCCCAAGCGGGTTCAAGCTCCCCGATGCGGTGGAAAAAGAGATAGAGCGGCTCATCTTTTCGAACGAGATCGACTCCATAAGGCCGACGGCCGAGGAAGTGGGGAAGGCCTACAGGATTGAGGATGCCATTGGAAGGTATATCGTCCATCTTAAAAACTCTATTCCGGGGAACATAGATCTTGAGGGGCTGAAGATGGTCCTTGACTGTGCCAATGGGGCGGCCTATAAGGTCGCTCCCAGGGTTCTCACTGAGCTGGGGGCTCAGGTGATAGCATTAAACATGTCGCCTGATGGCGAGAACATAAACAGGGACTGCGGTTCAATGCACCCTGAAGTGATAAGCAGGGCAGTCAGAGAAAATAATGCCCATATAGGGATCGCGCTTGATGGAGATGCAGACAGGGCGATATTTGCTGATGAATACGGCAACGTCGTTGACGGAGACCAGATCATGGCCCTTTGCGCCCTTAATATGCATGCCGAAGGTAAGTTAAAGAAGGACACACTGGTTGCAACGGTGATGAGCAATATGGGCCTCGATATAGCCATGAAGAAGGCCGGGATAAATCTGCTTAAGACCGCTGTCGGCGACAGGTATGTAGTTGAGGAGATGGTAAAGGGCGGTTACAGCCTCGGAGGCGAGCAGTCAGGTCACATGATATTCCTTGGCCATTCGACCACAGGGGATGGTACACTCTCCGCCCTCCAGACCATCTCAGTCATGAAGAAAACAGGCAAATCTCTCTCTGAACTTGCTTCATGCATGACCCCTCTACCTCAGGTGCTTCTGAATGTGAAGGTAAAGAAGAAAGGTGATTTGGATGAGTTCCCTGCCATATCCGCCATGATTGCAAAGGCGGAGAATGACCTCCTTGATAAAGGGAGGGTGCTGGTGAGGTTTTCCGGGACAGAGCCTCTGGTAAGGGTCATGATTGAGGGAGAGGACAAACAGAGGATAACCGTTATGGCACAAGAGATAGCGGAGAGCATAGAGAGGGCACTAAATTAAGGATTAGAGGATTACAGGGATAGAGGGGTAAGCTTAATCCTTACCCCTTAATCCTTAATCCTAATATTAAGGAGAAAAGATGGCGCGTCTTTCAGTAAATATAGACCATATTGCAACACTACGCCAGGCGAGGCTTGGGAAGGAGCCTGATCCTGTAACGGCAGCTTTCATTGTAGAGCTTGCAGGAGCCGACGGGATTACTGTACATCTGCGTGAAGACAGGAGACATATTCAGGACAGAGATGTCAGGTTGCTCAGGGAGACCGTTAAGACAAAACTGAACCTTGAGATGGCTGCTATTGACGAAATGATTAATATTGCAATGGAGGTCAAGCCGGATATGGTCACCCTTGTCCCTGAAAAAAGGGCTGAACTGACTACAGAGGGGGGGCTTGATGTTATAATTAACAAGGAAACTCTCTCAAAACAGGTTTCCATCTTGAAAGACGGCGGGATAACTGTAAGCCTCTTTATCAACTCGGAGATAGACCAGGTAAAGGCCGCCCTCAGGATCGGGGCTGACTACGTCGAGATACATACAGGCAGGTACGCTGATGCTGTAAATAAAGAGGAAGAGGAGATAGAGTTCGGAAGGATCCTTGATGCGATAAAGGCGGCAAGCAAATTAAGGTTAGGGATAAATGCAGGCCACGGACTCAACTATATAAACATAAAAAAGATCTCAAAGATATCGGAGATAGAGGAATTCAGCATAGGTCACAGTATCATAGCGAGGTCAGCCCTTGTGGGCCTCGATAGGGCAGTCAGAGAGATGGTTGAACTGGTAAAGGTCAATCAGGCGGTATTGAAACAACCGCTATGATTATAGGCATCGGCACAGATATGGTAAGTATCCCTCGAATTGAAAAGGCAGTTGAACGTTTCGGGGAAAGGTTTATAAATAAGGTCTTTACAGATAGGGAGGCAATTGTCTGTAAGGTGAAAAAAAACCAGGCGTCACACCTGGCGGCTCGTTTCGCCGCTAAAGAAGCAGTCCTGAAGGCCCTCGGCACTGGTATAAGCAACGGGATAGGGTTTAAGGACGTTGAAGTTGCAAGGGTACAGGGGAAAAGGCCTGAAATAATCCTTCACGGTATAGGAAAAAAGGTGGCCGAATCACTTGGAGTAAAGGATATCCACATAAGCATTTCACATGAGGCGGATATTGCCCTGGCCTTTGCAGTCATTGAAGGGTAGGGCAGAGGGGATAGGACAGATTATTCCTGGAATATCTTCGTTACAACCTTCCCTGATGGTCCTAAACTTTCCAGTAGTTTCCCGTTATAGGTCAGGTCTACTCCACCGGCATTCCCGACGACAACCGTGATCTTACTGACGGCAAACCAGCGAGTGCTTTCCCCTTTCCTCAAAAGTACTTCTGCAGGGTCGTTATTGTCAACGGTAACCTGGAGCCATGTAAGCTCCCTGGCCGTGGCTATAAAGGAATGTTGCTTTTCAGGTTTTTCCGGTGTTTGAATAGTCTGGACATCCGGTTTGGGAGGCGAGGGAGATACGGGAGTACCGGCGGAGGTTGTTATCGGTTCGAAGGTTTGTGTTTGTGAGGTAGTTATAATAGCGAGTGGTGTTTGATAGGCGGTGGTGTCTGACAAAACAGGTTTCTGCTCGGGAACATCAACTTTTGAGGTCTTTTGGACCTGCACTGGAGTTATATCCGGTTTTTCAGAAGTTGTCAGTATGTATACTACAGTAATCAAGGCCAGGACTAATACCGCAGGAATCAGATGTCTGCTGCGAGTAGTACTGACAGGTTCAAGTTCAAAACCCTTTTCTGCTCCGACCTGACCATCTTTTTCATTCAGGATGTCATTATATTTTTCTATGACATCAGCGCTGTCGAGGCCTAAAAATTCTGCGTAAGATTTTACAAAACCCTTTATAAAAACGGGGGACTGTATCCCGATGTTACCGTCTTCGATGGATAGAAGGTAGGCCTTTCTGATCCTGGTGACTTTTGAAGCCTCTTCGAGGGTTATCCCTTTTTTCTCCCGCTCTTTTTTAAGATATTCTCCAAGGCCATCCATTGTGCACTCCTTATTGTAGTAGCGATTATATTAGCGTTTGACGTTAGTGCAGGGCTCCCCCTGACACTAACCAATTCCCCAAACTTACAACGCTTCTTTATTTCACAAGAAGGTCTATATAATCTTGAGCGTTCCTCCCTGTCTCGGAGTTCGGAGCAATCCTGACTACCTCTTTAAAGGCATCCTGTGCATGACTTTTTTTATTGAGCTTAATATAGGCCAGTCCAAGATCGTAATGGGCATCTATGTAGTTAGGAAATATTCTTAGCGCGGCCTTGTACTCATTAATAGCGCTGTCCGCTTTATCCAGGGAGAAGTAGACCAGGCCAAGGTCATGGTAAGCCTTGGGGTACTTGGGGTTCTTTTCTATGGCCTTTTTATAGCTTTCTATGGCCTTAATGGGGTCACCCTTTTTGAAATATGCCCATCCCATATTCGTATAAGAATATTCAGGGGTCGAGTAGAGAAGGTCCGCACATGCCTTTGTGAACTCTTCTATGGCGTTTTCCCACATCTTTTTTTCTAGATATATGGTCCCCAGGTTATTTCTGGCCTCTGAAAACTTTGGATCAAGCAACAGGGCCTTTTTGAACTGCTGCATGGATAAATCTATCTCACCTTTCTGACGGTAAGAAAGTCCGAGGGCATTGAACAGCCTTGGATCGTCCTTAGAAAATTTCTCGGCCTCAAGCAGTTCCCTAAGGGCGGAGGTGCTGTCCCCCTCGTTCAGGTATGATACCCCCAGTTGGTAGTGGATCATTGATTTATCTTTGTTTGCCTGGCTTGCAGCACATCCCTGCATCAAGAATAAAAGCGATAAGATTGCTAAACCCTTTTTCATTCAAACCTCCTGAGTTAGTGTGACGTACGATTTATGAGCATACTCTTATATTTTGCCATTCATACTTTATTCTTTTTCAGTCTCTCTGCTGCTGCCCTCATCCTGAATTTACTGAGGAATCTTTCTGGTTCCCATATCTTTTCTTCAGTCTTTTGTTCCAACTCCTTTTCCTCCTCAGGTTGTTCCTCTATAACTGTTTCTTCGACAACGGCTTCGGAGGCTTTTACGGGCTCTTCAGGCACAACTTCAACTGTTTCTTCCAGCATCTCTTCTTGAATATCCGGTGTTACAGGGGTGAACAGGGGGATAGTAGCCAGGAGTTTCTCCTGCTGAGGTATAAGGAGCTCATCAAATCTCAGATCATCCATCAGAAAACCCATATCCTCCGCAAACTGGACAGCATCGTCTTCTGCAGTCTGGCTTGCTTTAGAGGCGGATGGCTCTTCAGCATACCTGTACAGAAGCCCGACCTTTTCTGTCGTTAGGTAGAGGTAAATGTAGATGGAGGGCCCTGCATCCTCTTTAAATATGCAGATATAGGCATGGGTCGGCTGGACATGATGACTCGGAGGGGCAATCATAGGCTCATTGAAAGACATCATGAGTCTTATGACACGCTCCCTTTCCAATGGCAGGGAACATTTTTGTTTACACAACTCAAACATTATATACTATCCTTTCGGGAAATATTCTATTCCCCTGGCAAGCCTTTGTCAAAGGCTATTTTATACCAAGTTGCTTTCAAACATCTACTTATGAGATTGGCGAAAGCTTACTTGGTATTTATACCCGGGTGGGTATTATCAGATACTTACCTTTTTGGTTAGCGATGAAAGGTTTATCTCTTTCACATTTTCATCTTAATCTGTTTTTTTCTCTGCAAGAACGACTACATTTCTGGTTGTATTCTTTCCTTTGTACATGGCGATGTCCGAGACTGTCAGGAGTTCTTCCTTTGAGGAGGCCTGTTCGGGGTAAGCTGCAACCCCTATGGTAATAGTGAGCCTTATAGACAGCCCTTCTTCCGTCATGAAGGGGTGCTTTTCAACTACATCCCTTATCCGGTTTGCTATGACAGTTGCCCCTGCAGCGTTTGTCTCAACAAGCAAGATGGTAAACTCGTCGCCGCCATATCTGGCCACAGCGTCGATTTCCCTCACCATCTCTCTTAATATCTGTCCGAGTTCAATAAGCACCTTGCTTCCAACCTGGTGGCCGTAACTGTCGTTAATATTCTTAAAGTAGTCTATATCTATAAACAGGAAGGAGAGATGTGATTTGAATCGTTTTGCCCTTTTTATCTCATTATCCAGTGCTATATCCATGTATCTTATATTGTGGAGCCTTGTCAGATCATCGATATAAGTAAGCTCCCTTGCCTCGGTGTAAAGCCGGATGTTTTCCAGGGCGAGAGTGGCCTGGTTGGCAATTAATGAGGCATTTTCGATGTCTGATTTGTTATATGAGCCATTCAATTCGCTGAATATGGCCAGGTATCCTGCTATACTGTCATTCTGACTGATGGGCACAAGCAGGAATGGACCCATGTCGGAATATGGCAGGCCCAATGCCTTTAATTCAAGGCTCATAGTATCCTTTCCGCCTGGCAGCCCAGTCTCGGACTCAGGCAGTTTTACGTATGATATAAGGGCATCTGCCAGATTTTTTGCCGTTTCTTCGTCGGGAGCCTGGAAGGCTTTAAGCTGCCAGCCGACAGGTTCTCTCTCATACGATATCGATATTCCAACTTTACCGTGAATTATCTGTAACATGGAATCAAGAACTACCTCGAGGAATCTCTCTTTATCAAGGCAGGTCAATATCGCCGTGCTGAGCTCATACAGCTTTATCAGCCTTTTTAGCCCTGAATTTTCTTCAAATAGCCTCTTCTGTTCAATGCTTCGGTTTACAATGATCTTGAACTCTTCAGGGTTTATCGGTTTTGTAAGATAGTCTGAGGCGCCGCTTTTCAGGCATTCTATTGCGGAGTCCAACGATGCGTGACCGGTTACGACGATGAAGTTCGTTAAGGCCTTTATCTGTTTAGACCTATGCAGCACCTCCTGTCCGCTTATATCAGGCAGTATCAGATCCAGTATGACAAGGTCGAAATCCCTGGCCTTCAGCAGGCTCAGGGCTTCTATGCCTGAAGAGGCTGTTTCAACATCAAACCCGTCTGCTGCCAGTATGTCGGTACAAAATGTACCGCTTAGCCTGCTGTCATCTACAATGAGTATCCTGCCTTTGGACATGTCTCTCCTCAACTCATAAAGATAAGGGATATTATTATACAATCTGGTCAGCAAGTCAACGAGAAAGGGCGTGGTTTAAAGTCCTGATGAATCTTGCTCTGACTCCATCAGTTGCAGCTATTATAGCCCCGTCCCTGTCCGTCCTGTAAGTAGATGTTCCGACATCCTTATACCTCTTGGTTATGAACTCTTTAGGAAATCCAAACTGGTTCCTGAACCCCACAGAGAATACGGCCTTATCAGGTCTGGCCTTGTCCAGAAAGGCGATGCTGCTTGATGTAAGGCTGCCATGATGCGGGACCTTGAGAACTGTGCATTTCAGCTCATTACCTTTAGATAAAAGCAGGTACTCTGCCTCCTTCTCTATGTCTCCGGTAAACAGGAAAGATGTTTTACCATAGGCAACCTTCAGAACAACTGACCCGTTGTTTGCATCCCTGTCGCTGTTTGTCTTATATCCTTTCGGCGGATTCATTACATCAACCGATACGGAGTTAATAGAAAGACGGTCCCCGTCTCCAACCTTTTTCTGGATCCCTCCGCTTTCTCTCACTGCCCTTTTGAACTCTATATACCCCTCGCTCTTTTCTTCGACCCCGCTTTCCCATATCTCGCCGACATTAAAATTCCTTAATGTGAATGTCAGGCCGCCGTAATGGTCTGAGTTTGGATGGCTTAGTACGGCATAATCAATCCTTCCTATCTTCTTATGCCAGAGGAAGGGAGCTAAAACCCGCTCTCCAATGTCAAAGTCGCTCATAGGAAGCCCTCCTCCGTCTATAAGCATCCTTTTCCCTCCGGGAAACTCTACAAGGGCTGACTCCCCCTGCCCGACATCAAGGAAGGTGACCCTCAGCTCTTTCTGAAAAAATGGCTTGAAAAAATAAAAAGACTCCAAAATGATTAGAATGGCAGATACTGTATAGAAAAACCGTTTCCATTCTATGACCTTGCCCCTGTAAATGAACAGGATGACTGCTGTATAAAACAGGAACATCTCAAAAATGTTCGGGGTAACGACCCTTAAGGAGGCCATGGGGATGGATGCCATTCTGGATGTGAGCCATATTATCAGCGACAGGAATTGAGAATCTATCTTTATAAGCAGATCTGAAACGGTCTGCGAGATAGGGATAAATATGGAGGATATGAGGCCCAAGGGGACTGCTATAAGCCCTACAAGAGGGACTGTAATAAGATTTGACAGAGGCGATACTATGGAAAACCGGTTGAAGTAATAAGCCACAAGAGGTGCGGTTCCGATGGTGGCGGCAAGACTCACAGCGGCAGGGATGGCGAGCCATGAGATTATGCGGCGTTTGACGCTGCTTGTTCCGGTTTCAAGATTATTCTCTGCATTTCTGGAATAAACCATCTTCAGATACGGAGCAGCCATTGCCAATGATATGACTGAGGCAAAAGAAAGTTGAAAAGATATATCGAAGAGGGCCTGAGGCTCAAGAGCCAGGATGAGGAAGGCTGCGGAGGAGATCAGGCTTGGGATGTCCTTCCTCCTGTCTACCAGTACAGCAATAAGAAGAGTCCCGCCCATTATCCCGGCCCTGACTATGGAGAAGCCGCTCCCGGCTATAAGGGTGTAAAAAATTACAGCTGGGATTGTCAAAACGGCTGCGGCCTTGTAAATGTTGGCATGCAGCATAATCAGTTCGGAGTGCTTTAAGAGCCAGAGGAATAGGGCAAAAGAGGCCAGGGCTATAATCCCGATATGTTCGCCTGATATGGCAAGTATATGGGCAGTTCCTGCCTTGGAGAAGTCCTCCCTGATCCCTCTGGGTATCTCTCCCTGCTCCCCAGTGATAAGGGCCAGGAGAACAGGGGCGTTGGCTCCGGCGCTTTTAAATACATTCTCCCTTATGGAGTCTCTTATCCCCTCTATCCAGCGCTTCACTGACGGGATACCTTCCGCCGTTTTTATGATCCCTTCTCCGTCTTTCAGATACGCAGTAGCGAATATTCCCTTTAGAGCCAGAGATCTTTCGTAGTCAAACCCGCCCGGATTATAGAAATTTCGAGGTTTCCTGGGCTTTGCGAGAAACCTTATGGTATCTCCGTATTTTAACATGGTAGGGTGGGCTGCGCCCACCGATTTACTGCCGATGGTAAGAAGGAGTTTCCCTTTTGCAGGAATCCCCTCTTCTCCAATGTAAAGGGCCGAGAGGTCTATATAGAGCCTGGTCTTATCCAATAACCTCTCTGGAGGTTCGCAAATCCGTCCTTCAAGGCTTACAGGCTCATCGAATATTTGATTTGCAATGTGTGTCTCAGGTAAAAATGGATTCAAGAGACTGTTCATCCTTGCCACGCCGAGGACGGAGAGGGTCAGCATGGAAAAGGTAAAAAACAGGGCAGGCGCCTTTTTAATCAGTATTGATGAGGCTGTAAGGGATAAGGATATAAAAGATAGTGCAATAAGAATATGGAACGGGATGCTGAAATAGTACCCTGCGACCAGGCCTATAAGGTAGGATGCAAGTATCGGAAGGATCGGGCGGGACATAACAGTCCTCATATCCTGAATATCAGTTTAAGGAGTATCTGCAAAATAATAGCTGCGACATCCTCTTTCAGGCCTTCTTCGTTGTCAATCAGGTTGTATTGTGGAGGTTCTTCGGGCGCAGGCTTCAGGTTTATGGCGCTTCCAAGCCTCTTTACAGCATCTATCCTCTCTTCGCCATCCGCCACAGGGAGATAAGTCGGCGCAGCTCTATTTTTGGTGGATAGAATCGACTCTTTATTATTTCCATATCTTGATATTTCCACGCGATTCAGCCACAAACCATTGCAGCAGTTGCATCGCATGATCTGGGAGTCTTTCGGAAATAATGGGTCTTTGAAAGGTCCTAAATTTAACTTGCACCTTGGACAAAGGCCCTCCCCTTTGGGATGGGGATTTGATGACAGGAGGCTGTCCTCATTAATCGTATCGAGGCGCCTCGCCTCGGCCTCTCTCAGCAGGTAAAGTTCCCACTGGTCAAACCATATCCCCCCGCAGGTTTCACACTGGTCAAGGAGTAAGACCCTCCCGTAGTTGGCCTCTGCATATTTTTCTTTAAGAGTGCCCTTACAGTTAGGGCAGGTGAGTCCTGTCTCTACCATGCTATAGTCATACCTTTTTTTGAAAAAAGGAGTTAGAGGAGATTTTCAATAGTCATCATCTGATGACTGCGCCTCGGTATTAAGAAGTGATGCCAGGATTTCCTCTGATATCTCAGAAAGGGGTTTTTGAGAATTTGAAAGAACCTTATTAACAATTGCCGGAGTGATGATTTCAAGGAAGGCCTTTCCTACATCGTAATGATATTGAGAGCCCAGGTTATCCCTGATCTCCCTGACTGCATCATCATAGTCCATCGCATTCCTGTATGGTCTCGAAGAGGTCATGGCGTCAAAACTGTCTGCTACCGATATGATATATGCTCCCAGCGGAGTTTTTTCTTCAGTCAGCCCGTCCGGATATCCCTTGCCGTCCGGTCTTTCATGATGAGCGCGAACAAGTTCTCCGGCCCCTTTCAAATAAATATAATTCTGGAGTAATTCGTGCCCCTTAACGGGATGGGTAGCCATAGAATCAAATTCACACTGCTCAAGCTTTCCCTGCTTCAACAAAATACAATCACGTACCCCTATCTTTCCAATATCATGCAATATTGAGGCAAGGTACAGATCACGGAAAAAAGTTCTTTTGTCTGAAGGTTTCATGTATTCCGCAATATAGGAGCAATAATAAAATACCCTGGCCGAATGGGATGCAGTATAGTTATCACGGTGAGAAAGAAGGGTGACGGAGTTGATCAGGATATTCATTGTATTGGAGTACATTGCCTTTGTAATATCGGTTTTGACAACCGTAGCCACCAGCCCTATTGTTGGAACATTATGTATCTTCGTTCTTAGCTGGGCAACCGACTCTCCTTCTTCAATAGTATTGCTGAATTCTTTATTAACATTATTCTCACATATCAGGGGCTGAATAACCTTCTCAAAACATCTTAGCGTCTTGAGTTCGGAGGCACTAATCCCATTGTTTACGATCTCCTTAGGGGAATAGGACGACCCATTGGCCGCTCCTTCATTAAGGTCGTATACCTTTCCTTTTCCATCAACAGTATAGAACTTGTCAGGGTTGTCATCGAACTGTAAGGAAAATTTGTTTCTTCGACGCCTGTTGAGAATGGCCCATTGGATAGTATCATGAATCTGCGCAATGTCGTTTCCGAAAACGAGATAATTGTCGAAACCTTTGCTTGTGATGAGCGGCGAGTCCCCAATGGCTGACCGGTCATTTGCTACAAAGATGATAATTCGTTCATCCCCTTTGGAACGCAACATTTGGCAAAGTGAAAATTGTTTGTCCCGCGATTTGCCCGCATCAGAAAAAATAAAAATTACATCTGGCGCTATGCTGTTCAAGAGAGCTTCTGCCTTCTCATGGGTAAACAGAGTAAACGCGCACTCTGGATTAAGGGCATCAGCAACGAATTTCTCACACGCCGCTACCGTCTCTCCAGAATAAACCAGAGCTGCTGTCTTGATATCGTTGACAGTTTCAATCTTTCTGAATAGGAACATTAAATTAGTCCTGAATTTAGTCTTTGAGTTACTGAGATCTCATATTCCATTAAGGAATATCAAGGCAAAGCTTATCAAATAGTTGAGAGGGTGTCAATGGTTGGACAAAAGCCGGAAGAACCTTAAATATAATAGTGATGGGCGTTGGATTATGATACTATGCCCCGTTATGACCGACTATCTGGTACGCATAATCACAAAGTCCGGGAACTTTCGGGCACTCGCCTGTGTGACAACTGACCTGGTCCAAGAGGCCTGCCGCCGTCATAATACCTTTCCAACTGCCTCGGCAGCTCTGGGACGGGCATTGACCGGATGCGAGCTTATGGGGGCCATGCTTAAGACAGGCCAGAGAGTTGCCCTGAAGTTCGAGGGAAACGGTCCGCTCAAGAAGATTGTTGTTGAAGCTGACAGCAATGGAGCTGTACATGGTTACGTTGGAGTTCCAGATATATATATGGTCAGGGAGGATGGAAAGCTGGATGTGGCCGGAGCTCTTGGGAAGGCCGGATTCCTGACTGTGACAAAGGACCTTGGGTTGAAGGAGTTATACAAGGGGGTGGTTCAGCTTTATACAAGCGAGATTGCAGAAGACCTTGCTTACTATTTTACAGAGTCGGAGCAGACCCCTTCCGCCGTGGGCCTCGGAGTCTATGTGGGGCCCGATGCAACCATCTCGGCCGCAGGAGGCTTTCTGATCCAGTCCATGCCGCCACATGATGAGGAGATGACAGACAGGCTGATGGAGAGGATCAGCAGGATTTCATCTGTCACTCAACTGATTCGTGAGGGGAAGATGCCTGAAGATATGCTGGATATGCTGTTCGAGGGGGTTCCGTACGACACCATAGAAAAGCGTGTTCTGGCTTTCCAATGTTCCTGCAATAGGGAAAAGATTGAACGGGTGCTCATCTCTCTCGGTCGTGAAGAACTTGCAAATATGATTGAGAAGCAGGGGGATACCGAGGTCAGGTGCGAATTCTGCACAGAACTCTATCGCTTCAGCAGGGAGGATATAAAACGTCTGTTAGAGGATATGTGATCGATTGACGTGATGATCAAAGGTAAGCAGAGGAGTCAGGCCACCGTCATTCTTTTCCTCTCCATTGTCTTTACATACCCGTCAATAATCTTCTTTCCTTCCCACGTAATAGTTAAGAACATTATGCCGATACCAGAGACAATTCTTGTTGATGGACTGTCGGAGTCTTTAGTAATGACCCTTATAACCTCTACAACGGCTTCAACACGATTTGCGCTATTCGGGATTGTAAAAGACAGGTTGATTATCGAGCCGGTCGGCAGCGGTTCGGCCGTCTCGATGAACCCACCGGAACTGCTTATGTTGTGCATGCGGCCGGAATATTCCTTACCGTTATGGAAGTAGCCGACCTCAGCATCGATAGAGACCCTGATATGATTTCTGATCGGGATATCTATGAACTTTTTGACTGTCCTCAATAAAATGTCTTCGTCAACAAACGGCCTTGTTAAATAAACGTCACAACCTGCCTGTAAGCACCTCTTCCTTTCCTCTTCCCCTCTTGATGCAGTGTGCAGAATGACAGGGATATCCTGAAAAGAAGGGTCTGCTTTTATAACCTGACAGCATTCATCGCCATTCATTTCAGGCATATACAGGTCCATGAGTACAATGTCCGGGTGTTCATCGCTCACCTTTTTCAGGGCGTCCCTGCCGTCTGTGGCAGTAATTACGGCGCATCTTGTCCTGCTGAATAAAGACTTTGTCTGGGCCAGGCCGGTTGTTGAATCGTCAACAATAAGTATCTTTTTTAATGACATTGCCCACCCTTTCCATCCTAAAAAAACATTTAGCCCAAGCCAAAAATATTGCCGTTCTTCCC
>ERZ1292633.525-Hain-H41-02um-R1-525-length-44121-cov-180_pt1 | contig 44121 bp, 36 predicted proteins | sample MGYA00564406_ERZ1292633 | MGnify/ENA primary metagenome ERZ1292633 (study PRJEB36523, sample SAMEA6512639) | groundwater metagenome | collected 2019-01-08 | study: AquaDiva: Metagenomics assemblies of 32 groundwater samples | reverse complement strand
TAAACCGGACACTTCACGTGCTACAAAAACCGGACAGATGATGTGCTAGCTACACAATACCTTTCAATGTGTTGACATGTACGGCAGAGAGCCGTACACTTGAAGCTTGGAGGGCAAATAATGGCAACAAATTCTGCAACACTGAATTCCTCTTCTGGGAAGACGGCCAGGTTGGAGGCACGTATCACGAAGCAACAGAAAGCCTTTTTTATGAGAGCGGCCCAATTGGCTGGGCTGTCTCTGACCGATTTCGTCGTCGCCTCTGCACAAGAAAACGCCTCACGAGCCTTACGTGATCATGATGCCATGGTGCTAAGTGACCGGGATCGTAAAGCGTTTGTCGCGGCACTGTTGACTGCGCCTAAACCATCCACGCGCCTACGAAAAGCCGTGCAGCGCTATAAAGCACGTCAGCAACGCGGCACCAATGTCCGGTGAACGTGATCTCATCGTCGAGCCGATAGGAAAGCACCATAACCGTGACGCCTTTTCGTGCGGCTACGAAGCACTCGACCAGTACCTCAAGAAACTGGCCACACAGGATGTGCGCCGCATGGTCGCTGCACCCTTTATTCTTACCCGAGAGAGCGATCGCAAAACGGTCATTGGTTATTACACGCTCTCGGCTTTTGGCATTTCTCTCCAGGATTTGCCGGACGAGATCATTAAAAAACTTCCAGCCTATCCGATTGTGCCAGTCACGCTCCTGGGACGCTTGGCCCTCGATCAACAATACAAAGGGCAGGGACTCGGGGAATTTCTGCTGATCGATGCACTCAAGCGGGCGTTGAAGCAGTCCTCGCAGATTGCTGCTGCGGCCGTTGTGGTCGATGCGATGGACGAGAAAGCCGCTGGCTTCTACCGGCATTTCGAGTTCATGGACTTTCCAGACAAGCCAGGACGGCTCTTCCTGCCGATGAAGACAATCGGCGCTATTTTTATGAGTAGGTAAGGAACGGAGTTGTGAGAAGTCGACCAGCCTTGGCGATCCCCCTCGGTACCCCTTAGATAGACCGCTGGTGGCATATTGGTGACACCGTTGATGGCCTGCCCATAGAAGCGACCAAACGCATTGAAATCTTCACTCCGCAAATGGGTCGTACCCACAGTGATCGCCACCCACAGAATGGGACGGTCACTTAGGCCGATGCACGTGATTCCCTGCTTTGCTCAATGTGTTTCCTCACCTTACTCGACATGGCTTCTTCTGCAAGGCGCAGCTCGTAGGTCTTCTGCAGGTTCATCCAAAATTCAGCGGTGGTGTCGAAAAATGCCGCTAGACGAAGGGCAGTATCGCCCGTAATGCCTCGCTGTCCTTTGAGAATTGCCGTGATCCGATTCGCCGGCACAGCGAGGGCCTTTGCGAGCATATTGGCATTGATCAGAGGAACTGCCGGCTTCATGAACGCCTCTAACAGAATTTCTCCAGGATGAACTGGCCGCATGCCATTTCTGATCATAGCGTTACCTCTCTCAGTGATATACAGAATGCCATCACAGGTTTACAATTTACGTAACCTGTAAAATTTTACCTTAGCAAGCTAGTTGCGTATAATTAATTAAGGTGCCACTAGTGGCACCTGCTCCTGTAACTCATTGATTTTTCATGACATGAAATGTCACTATTTGCACTGTGTTTTGATCTTATCTATTTGATCTTGCTCACTTTCTTCTTGTCCTGAAAAGGCTGGTGTCGACAGTTCGATTCTGTCCCTCGGCACCATCACAATCCAGCCTCCACAGCTGCACCGATGATGTCAGCAATATCGGTGGTATTCACCTATTCACTGCTAAAAAGACATTGTCATGAGCGGCGGGCAGGCTATGACCGGGAGACTGACACGTGGATCGCGTAGCGGCTTCGGCTGGGGCTTTCTACTTCGCCAACGTCCGGATATACGCCAGTACGGCTCGACTATCTGCTTCAGATAAACGAGTTTTCCATGATGGCATGTTCGGCTTTCCTTCGTGAATGGTCTGAAGCAGCATCGCGTCGGACCTTTTCTTCGTGGTCGGTCTCGTGAGGTTGGCCGGCTCTGGCCCAAGAAGCAAATAGCCATCCCCCTTCCCCTCCGAGCCATGACAACCGGCACAATGCCGAGCAAATACCTGTTCTCCTTTTGCAACGTTGGCGCTCTTTGATCCCGGCTCCTTCGGCGCGGCAATCGATACCTGGACTCCCACAATAATCGCAACCAGACCCATGCATACGGTACCAGCAAGCGTAGGCATCCTCACCTCATCCTTTCTCTGGCCTCACCATCCTCATCACGTCGATGGCATCCCGTCAGGCCGGCGAGCCGGCCTCAGCTCACCATTGCCATGAGGAGTGTCACCTGCTGCCGAATGGACGGCAGGAACTGATCCTCCTCGTAATTCGCTTGGAGCGCCCCCCCCTGTCGCGCGGCCTTCGAGCCACTGATAGAGGACCGGCAGCATGATCAAGGTCAGGAGCGTCGAACTCACGAGGCCACCGATGACGACGATCGCCAACGGACGCTGCACCTCCGAGCCGATCCCGTTGGCAAACGCCAGGGGAACCAACCCCAAGAGTGCGACCAACGCCGTCATCAAGACGGGGCGTAACCGAAGCAGGGCGCCCGAGGTCACCGCTTCCTCCAAACTGTGGCCGTCCTCTCGCAATTTATTCATATAGGAGACGAGCACAATCCCGTTCAACACCGCCACGCCGAAGAGATTGATGAATCCCACTGACGCGGGCACGCTGAGATATTCCTTGGTGAGCCACAGCGCCACGACCCCTCCGATCAACGCAAAGGGCAGATTCAAGATGATCAGGGTTGCCTGACGGAGTGAATTGAAGGTTGAATACAGCAAGAAAAAGATCAGGCCGATTGTGATCGGAACGATGACCTGTAGCTTGGCCATGGCCCGTTGCATATTTTCAAATGACCCGCCCCAGGTCACCCGGTAACCGGGCGGAAGCATGACGCGGTCAGTAATTTTCTGCTGCGCCTCCGCAACCAACCCGCCGATGTCTCGCCCTAGCGTATTGAACCCGATCGATACGTACCGTTGCAGCTGATCGCGGCTGATCCGGCCAGGTCCCTCTTCCAACTGCACGGTGGCGAGATCCGCCAATGGAATCAGTGCGCCCGCATGATCGCTGACCCGAATATTACTGATCGCTTCGACACTGTCCCGGTACTGCTCCGGGAACCGCACCACCAACTCAAACCGTTGCTGGCCTTCGTAGACACGCGTCGCGACGTCCCCACCAATGGCCGTGGTGATGATCTCTCGCACATCAGCCACATTGATCCCATGCCGCGCAATCTTGCCGCGGTCGATATCAATCGTGAGGTACGGTTGGCCAAATAATTGTTCAACTTTGATATCACGAACCCCTCGCACGGTTTCAAGCACCTCGGCGATCTCCTGGGCCTTGTTCCGCAGTATCTCCAGATCGTCACCGAACAGTTTCACCGTGGCTTCCGTGCGTACGCCGGAGATCAACTCATCAACCCGCTGCTGAATAGGCTGGCTGATCAGGAATGTCGCGCCCGAGACAGTCGTCAACCGCTCGCGAAACTTCTGCATCAACTCCGGCATCGTCTTGGCCGTGGTCCACTGATCCAGCGGCTTCAAGCGAACCACCGGATCACTTTCATTCGGCTCCTGTGGATCGTTCCCCAATTCCGTACGACCGATTTTCGAGACGACCATCTCCACTTCCGGAAACTCCATGATCGCCTGCTGCATCCGCTTTTCGATTTCGATTGAGGCAGGAAGCGACACGCTGGGGAGCCGAATAGTCTGAGGGGCAACTGATCCCTCGTTCAGAATAGGGATAAATTCTGAGCCTAATGTTGGCACCAACGCCAGCGCCCCGATGAGCGCGGAGACGGCCATCACCACCACGGCGGTCCGATGCCCAAGCGCCCATCGAAGAGACGGCGCGTAGAGCCGCTTAGCCAATCGGACAATCCAAGGATCTTCTTCACTGCCTTGCCTCAAGGCCAACGAACAGAGCACCGGTGACAGCGTCAGCGACAAGACGAGGGACACCAACAGCGCGATCATGATCGTATAGGCAAGCGGTTTGAACATCTTCCCTTCCATCCCGTGAAGGGACAAGAGAGGAAGAAACACCAAAATAATGATCAGAATCCCGAAGACGACCGGCTGGCCGACTTCCTTCACCGCTTGGGTCACCAGCTGAAGCCTCGGTATTGCGGCAGCAGAATGGTGAGACAGATGGCGATAGACGTTTTCAACGACGACGACCGACCCATCCACGATCATACCGATCGCGATCGCCAGCCCTCCGAGCGACATGAGATTTGCGGTCAGCCCGATTTGCCCCATGACGATAAATGTGGCCAGCGGCGCTAACACCAGTGTGCCGACGACGATCAGCGCACTGCGAATATTCCCAAGAAACAGAAACAACACCACAACGACGAGCACCACACCTTCAGCCAACGATTTGTACACCGTATTCAATGCTTCGGTGATCAGTTCGATACGGTCGTAAAACGGCACAATGCGCAATCCATCCGGCAACAGATGCTTAGCATGGATGTCCTCAATACGAGCCTTGATCCCCTCGACGACATCCCGAGCGTTGCCTCCACGCAACATCAGCACGATGCCACTGACCACCTCGCGATCCCCGTTCAGCACCGTGGCGCCATGACGCACCGCATGGTCGATCACCACTTGAGCCACGTCAGAGATATAGACCGGCGTGCCACCGGTTTCCTTCACGACGATCCGTTCAATATCCTGAAGCGAGCGGATCAGTCCAATTCCTCGCACGATATATTTCTCATCATGTTTTTCGAGGATATTTCCACCGGCGTTGGCGTTGTTTCTCGCCACCGCATCGAACACCTCACGAAGCGTCAGACCGTATTTCCGGAGCAGGCCTGGTTCGACCAACACCTGATACTGTTTGACGTACCCGCCCATTGAATTGATATCGATGACCTCCGGCGTGCTCTTCAGAAGGGGGCGAATGATCCAATCTTGAATGGTCCGCTGTACAATCAGGCTTTGGTGTTCAGCTTCGCTATCAGCCGGAGCTCCGTGAGGAGACTCCAAGTAATACTGGAAGACCTCGCCCAAGCCCGTGCTGTTCGGCACCAGCATCGGCTCGGCTCCTGGAGGAAGCTGTTCCTCCACTTCAAGCAATCGCTCGAGCACCAGTTGGCGGGCCAGGTTGATGTCCATGGAGTCATCGAACACGATGGTGATCAGCGAGAGACCGACCTTTGTGAGGGAACGCATTTCCGTGAGAGACGGCACACCCGTGAGCTGTAGCTCGACCGGATAGGTCACCAAGCGCTCGACTTCGGCGGGAGAGAGCCCCGGTGCCTTCGTAACAACCTGAACCAGCACGCTGGTCACATCCGGAAAGGCGTCGATCGGAATGGTCCGAAAGGCATAGATCCCGCCGGCGCCGATCATGACCGAACAGATAATGATAAGGAGCCGCTGGCGGAGGGAGATATCCAGAAGACGGGAAACCATCAGACGGGTTTCTTCAATAACTCGGACTTCAAGACAAAGGCACCATGGGTCACGACCGGTTCGCCTTCGTTCAGGCCGCCGAGGATGGCCGTCACGGTCCCATTGGATTCGCCGACGTGCACCTCCCGCAACTCATACTCGTTCGGGCTGCGTTGCACGAAGACGAAGGTGCGTCCTTGATCGCGTTGCAACGCGGCCTCCGGCACAGCCAGTTGCTCAGGCTGGGCTTCGGAAAAGAGTCGAATCGTCGCGAACATTTCCGGTTTGAGCCGCCCATCCTGATTCGGCAACTCAATCCTGAGTTGCATGGTGCGTGTCACGGGATCGAGCACATCCGCGACATAGGTGATCGTCCCTCGAAAGACCTCCTTGGGATAGGCGTTGATCCGCACCTCAACTTGCCTGTCTCCGGATGCATGGATAGAATGCGCGAAGGGAATGTCCTTCTCGGGAATATTCGCTTGCACCCAGACTTCCGAAAGATCAGCGATCACGAATAGATTATCGGTCGTCTCGACGACCTCGCCTCGTGTCAACTTACGCACGATGATCCGGCCGGCAAAGGGAGCCACAATCGGCACGACCGAACGGATCTTCCGGCTACTCTCGAGACGCCTGAATTCTTCATCATTCATGCCAAGCAGCTTAAGCCGATCGTGTGATTCATTGGCCTCGGCCTGGTTACTCAGCAACTCTGCCTGGCGGCGCTGCAATTCCGCCTCGCCGATCACCTGCTCTTGGAGGAGGAATTGCGCACGCTCGAAGGCCTGCTCCGCCACGTGAAGCTTGGCCTTGGCTTTGAGATAGGCCGATTGAGCAAGCCCCAGATCGCTACTATACAGGATCGCCAGCGGGGCATTTCCTTTGACCTCCTGGCCTAGCTCGCCGTACACCTCGACCACTCGCCCTCGAACCAACGCAGTGATCTCCGCCATGTTCCGTTGATTGGGTTGCACGATGGCGGGGAAGTCCCGGTGCGTTCGAAAATCGCTGCGCGCGACCGGCTGGACAACCACGCCCACCCGCGACGACTCCTCCGCCGACAGCGTGATGCGGCCAGGCGTTGACACGGCGACGGGCGACTTACTCGCCACCACATCGCTCGGTGTTCCATCGCAGCCTGATTCAAGTACCATCAAACCGAACAGAAGACCGGACATACCTCGGCTGAGACACCTCCATGAAGCTCGTGGTGAACCAGATAGGGCCTTCACAGCGCCACCCCTACGGCTTGCTCCAGTCGGGCCAGCGAGGCGGAGAGGTCACGACGCGCCTGCGCATAGTCCAGTAAGATCTGTCGCTGCACTCGCTGCGCATCGAGCACTTCCAGCAGACTTGACGCCCCCTGTTGAAAACTGAACTGCGCCAGCCTCAGTGCCTCCTGAGCCTGCTTCAACAATCCCTTCTCAAACACCTCGAGCAGCTCCGCAGTAGTGCGCACATCCTGAAAATGTTGGTACACGGCTCGCCCGAGTTCATTGCGTGTCCGAAGCAGCTCCGCTTCTTCTCGGCGTTTCACCCCTAACGAGGAGGCGATTTCTCCCTGACGCCGGTACCAGAGCGGTACAGGGACAGAGAGACCTCCTTGAAACGCCTCTCGCCCAAGATCACGCCAGTATCCACCGTTGACGGTGAGCGTCGGCACTCTCGCCTGCCGTTCAAATTCAATCTTCCAATCCGATTGTTCGACAGACTTGAGGAGACGCTGGATCGTTGGATGCTGCTCCATCATGCGAGTCATGAGTCCTTCGATCTCCAGGTCACGAGGCAGGATCCTGAATTCGCCATGGACCAGATAGGACGGCCCTAGCGCACCACCGGTCAAGGTATCCACGACAACGCGGTTGATCCGAACCAGATTATCCGCACGCGCGAGTTGCTGCCGAGCCTTCAAGACTTCCACCTCTGCCTTGATGGATTCAAATTGAGGCGCTTCACCCGACTTGACCCGTGCCCTCACGATCCGGGCCACACCTTCGACGGTATCAAGATTCTGGCGCGCCAAATCAGCATCATGTTGAGCCAAGAGCAGATCGTAGAATGCCACCTTGACCTGTGACGCCAAGTTCAATCGCGTCTCCAACATACCCACGTTGGCCGTCGCCAATCCAAGATCCGCCACTCGTTGCCGCGCCGCACGTAGCGCTGGCCATTCGACCGGTTGTCCGACCGTCACGTTGTATTCCGTGACCCCCTGTCGATCAAGGACCGGTCCAATAGTCACTCGACCGATATCCCGCAGATTCCCGTGACCACCGGAACTAGCAATAGTGGGGTTCGGGTAAGCGCCGGCCGCCGTCTGCTGTCCCTTCTGCTGCTCGATCACTCCTTCCGCGGAGGATACTAAGGGGTTTTTTGCCAAGGCCAGATTGACGATCATGTCGAGGCTATACAACTGCCCATCGGATTGAGCAGAAGAAGATTGAGCAGAGGCCGTGACCACGCCACATCCGAGACTGATTGCACACATCAACACGAACCTGACCCCCATTCTCGCCTCTAGTCTGGATCGCATGAACTGCACCTCATAGTAGGCCGAACGTCGTTTAATTTCAAACATCTATGCTGAATGGCCTGATCCCCTGGATCCGCCATCGGAGTCGAGCCGCAATCCGCTGAAGTGGAATGCCGAAATCGCCGCGGTCGCCGCGACATTCAACGACTCCACCCCCTCGGCCAGTGGAATAGAAAACCTCACGCGAGACGCCTTCACGATGTCTGAGGCCAACCCTGCTCCCTCGTTTCCGACCGCAATCATGAGGCGGCTGGGTCTTGTTCGAATCTTCCTGATGGGGACTCGATCAGTCGAAGCTAGGACCGCCGAATAGATGTCACACCCATACGAGGAGAATGCCCGCCAATCCCACGTGTGAAAAACTGGAAGGCTCAGGATGGTGCCGGCCGTGGCACGAACCACCTTGGGAGCAAAATGATCGGCGGAATTGGCGCTTAACCACACTCCGGACAAATTCAGCGCCGCAGCTGTCCGAATGATCGCGCCCACGTTCGCTGGATCTTGTAGTCGATCCCCATACAGGCCAAGTACGCACGACTGTTTGAGCACATGGGCTTCATCCCACCGAGGTTGTCGGACGACGGCTAATATCCCTTGCGGCATCTCAACATCAGTCAGCTTGTCAAAGTCGATGTCCGAACACAGGAACTGGGACGCAGGCAATTGCACGCGAGCCCTTCGATCTGCCTCGGTCTCCATACAGAGAAAGCGCGGTGAGACGATCAGACTGAGAATGGCCTGGGGAGACTGGTGAATGAGATCACGACAGGACTTGGCTCCTTCAAGGACGAAGGCAGCTTCTCTCGATCTGGCCTTCGTATCGCGAAGCAGATGCCGGATCCGCGAGGCCCCTGCACGAGTGAGAACCGGTGGCTGCAGCACGACAGCCACCTAGAGACCACTCATCGCACTGAAACACATAGGATCAAGACAGCTGGAGTGGGTAATCAACGACGCCTTCGTTCAGAGGCCGCTTCAGCAGCGCGGATACGTTGCGCCCTCGCCTTGGCACGTTTCAAGGCTGTCAGCTTTCCCCGAGTCCGAGTCTGCTCAAACTGTAACTGTTCAAGCTGAGACTGCAGGTGGGCCCTTTCCTGCTTATGTAAATTCGCGCATTCCGCCTTGGACAACTGTGTCCAATCCCCGCTGCTCCTAGCACGCTTGATTCGATCATCCAAGGACTCTCGAAGCTGCTTAGACCGCATCGTCATGAGCGACTTGAGCGCCTCTTGTCGGCGCTGGACCTCTTCTTCCTCAGCCATGATGCCACGAATATCGGTTCCTAACATACGCCCCCACCTCCTTCAACACGATGAAACTTGTGTCGGTATTATACCGATTTCACACCAGTACTGGAAATAGATCATAACACATTGATTTTAATAAATAAATGTCAATTTATCGCATGATTCAATTGAAGCTCAACCTTTCATTGTGTATCATGGCCTTATGTCGATAGGGCTATTTATCCAGGGCTGGAGACTCTCCAGAAACCAATCGATCGAGTCGTTATCAGACGCGGCAGGAATTCCAACCACGCTCCTTGAACAAATCGAAGCGGATCAGGCCGATCCCACAACGAGTACACTTGAAGCGCTTGCCTCCGCGTTTTGCATTCCGCCTTCTTGGCTGTTCGACAACCCCCAATCCTTTAAATGGCTCTTCACAGATTCAGCAGAGGATGAGGAGCCGGATACCTCGCAGATTGATCCGGTGACCGATCGGATCTTGGCTGGATCTCACGCCGATCGATCACTCTATGTCCTCTTAACCACGCTCATGCAAGCCGGTGACCCCAAACTTCTGCGGGCCGCTGAGATGAGTCTACGAAGTTTAGTCAAACAATCGCGTCAAGCGACTGTGCCCTGGCAACAGCGCCCCTCCGGACATTTCGAGCCGCCGAGCGATTAGCACAGCCACTGAGCCCTGAGCCAGTCCTCCTCATCATTACTGCCAACTCGCGGCGAGTACCGCCTGCACATCCTGCGGCCGCTGATCGATGGCTTGATCCCACGTAAGACCGGATTGCTGGGAGAACGCAGCCATGGCCTGGATCAGTTGGTCGACCTGTGTGCTAAGCAGGATCTCTCCATTGCCTGCTTGAATCGTCTCAATGTGATTCGTCCTTCCGAGATACCAATCTTTTACCGTAACCTGATCTGCCGAGCCGTGAATGGTAAGCCGGAGGTCATTCGCCTGGCGGCTAAGGACGAGATCAAGGGGATTGATGGTCGTCTCAAATAGAGCACGGTCTTGGTTGCCTGCGAACGCATCGACATCCTGAATGGTGTCCTGACCATCCCCTCGTGCGAACTGATAAGTGTCGTTCCCTGAATTGCCGACCAACGTGTCATTGCCGAGCCCACCGATGAGTTGATCGGCCCCGCTGCCGCCTATGAGCTGATCGTTGCCAGCACCGCCTAACAATCGATCGTCACCCGACCCACCGTCGAGCCTATCAATTCCTTCACCACCATTAAGGAGATCGTTTCCGCTCCCTGCATGGAGGCTGTCGTCCCCCAGTCCACCAAAGAGCCTATCGTGACCGCTCCCTCCAAAGAGTGCGTCACTCCCCATCCCACCGTCCAACGTGTCATCGCCGGAACCCGCGTCTAAAATATTGTTGCCACTGTTGCCCAACAACACGTTATGGACTGAGTTCCCCGTACCGTTGATATGAGCCGAGCCGGTGAGGATCAGATGTTCCAGGTTCGGTCCGAGAATGTAGATGATGCTGCTTTCCACCGTATCGCTCCCTTGTGCAGCGAGCTCAGTCACCACATCGCCCGCTCGATCCACGACATAGGTATCATCGCCTACCCCACCGATCATCACATCGATCCCGAGACCGCCATCAAGCCGATCATGACCAGCTCCGCCATTCAATGTATTGTTGGCACTGTTGCCCAGAAGCACGTTGTTCAAGGCATTTCCGGTCCCGTTGATCGCCACCGTGCCGGCCAAGGTAAGATTCTCGATATTGGCGCCAAGGGTATAGGTCATGCTGCTGTGCACGGTATCGATACCTTCATTGACGAACTCGGTGACGACGTCACCGGGCATATCAACACTATACATGTCATTGCCCGTTCCACCCTGCATCGAATCAGCTCCCGTACCTCCATCAAGCATGTCGTTCCCTTGCCCACCATTCAAGAGATCGTTTCCAGCCAACCCACTGAGAGTGTCGTCTCCCCGTCCACCCATCAGGATGTCGTTGCCCGCTGTACCAGTCAGGATTTGGGGAAGCGGTCCCGATACCGTCAACGCAAACTGATCAGTCGTGCTCGCGCCCTTGGTGTCCGTCGCGATCACCGTGACCTGCAGCACGCCGGCATCGCCGGGGCTTGGAGTTCCCTCAAACGTCCGGGTGATCGGATCAAAGCTCAGCCACGCCGGAAGTGGGCTGCCGTCAGCGAGAGATGCGCCATATGCGAGAGCGTCTCCATGACTCACATCGCCATCGGTGAACGTCGTAGCGGGAACCGTAAAGGTAAAGAATGAATCTTCGGCGGCGGTCTGATCCAACACTGGAACAGCAACCATCGGTGCCTGGTTCGGAGGGTAGAGGTCAATCAGGTTCACCAGATTCCCATCGGCGAACTCCAGCGCTGAGACCACCAGGGAACCGTTGGCGCCACGAGGATCAAAATTGGCAAGCACCAGTCGATCGGTCCCACTGGCCCCTACTTGAATGGTCAGAGTTCGAGCAGCTTCATCTTGGACAAAGCTCAAGTCGCTCTGACTGATTCCAGCCCCGAATTGAATTCGATTCCCTGCGCCGGGCAGCACCACATCGTCGATAGTGTCAACGCCGTCGCCAATGTTGAAGATGTAGGTATCGTGGCCCACACCACCCTGCAGGTGATCGGCTCCACGCCCGCCAGCCAACATATCGTCCCCCGCGAGAGCCGTGATCCGATCCACGACGTTGGTGCCGGTAATGGAATCGCTGCCGTCTGTCCCCATCAGATCAAACCCACGTTGAACAAGCTGGTCGTAAGATAGAACTGTCCCATCAGCAAATTGGAAGGTTTCAATCGTGCGCGGCCCCAGCACATTGGCTGGATCGAAACTGGAGAGGTGAAGCGCGCCGCCGGTCGTGCCGACTCGAATCAGAAAAGATCCCACATCCAAGGTCAAATCGTTCGGACTGATCCCCGGCCCAAATTGAATGGCATTCCCTTCTCCAGGCAGGCTTGTATCATTGACAGTGTCGATGCCGTCACCAAGGTCATAGATATAAGTGTCATCACCAGGGCCGCCGGTGAGCGTATCATTCCCGATTCCACCGGCGATGCTATCGTTGCCGGCACCGGCATCCACAACGTCGTCGCCACCGAGCCCGTTGATCACGTCGTCCCCTGCTCCGGTCGTGATCGTGTCATTCCCTTCTGTGACGGTCGGTCCGAAGAAACCGGCAAGACTCGTCGTGCTGCCGTCCGCGAAGGCCAGCGTCTCAACGACCGCCGTACCGTTCACGCCGGCCAGATCAAAATTGTTCAGCACCAGCCGGTCTGTCCCACCTGCGCCCACTTGAATAATGAGCGTCCGCGTGGCTTCATCATGTGTGAACGTGAGATCGTTCCGGCTGATGCCCACTCCGAACTGAATCCGGTTTCCTTCACCAACTACTGCAGCATCCTCAATCGTGTCGATGCCGTCGCCGAGATTGAAGAGATAGGTGTCATGGCCGGTCCCGCCACGTAGGACATCATCGTCAAGACCACCCTGCAGCGTGTCGTTCCCTGCCTCACCCTGCAAAACATTCGCGAGGCTATTCCCCTGAATGAAGTTGTCCAATTCATTCCCCGTACCATTCGGCAATCCAGGGATCCTGGAATCCAATAATTCCAAATTCTCGACGTTTCCCGGAAGGGTATAGGTCACTGCACTACGGACCTTATCGGTCCCTTCGCCGACCCGTTCAATAACCATCTCGTCCGCATGATAGAGGATATAGGTGTCATCACCCCGCCCACCCACTAACACATCATCCGCCTTGATGATCGCGTCATCCGAGATGGAGAAGATAAAGCCTGATGAATCGAGGGCTCCGCCGACGGGAATAAGCGTGTCATCGCCGTCGCCACCGATGAGAATATCGCTGCCGGAATCGTCCCGACTGACCGGCGTGGAACGCAAGAACCCACCGATCAGCACATCGTTCCCATGACCTCCATCCAATGTATTGGAGGCGGGTCCTGCCGTGATCACGTTGTCGAGAGCATTGCCGGTCATCACTCGACCAAAAAACTCGGCCTGCTCGACGTTGTCCGGTAGAACATATTCATCAGGTATATCCCCCGTGATGATGTCCACACCCCCATTCTGATCCTCGATAATGACGTCGTCTCCGGAGAAATCGATCGAATAGCGATCATCACCGGCACCACCGACCAGCGTATCGCTACCAAGGAACGAGAAAAAGACGTCAGGACCGGCGGTACCACTCAGCAGGTCGTCCCCAGCGGTTCCCAGAATCGTGGTGGCCGACTCCCGAATGGTGGCCACGTTTCTCCAATCTGGACTGACAAAAGACGGGCCGGTCACCATGCGTTGATTAACGGCCGCGAGATCCCAGGTCGTCCCATCGTCAAACCTGATCAGAGGAGGCACGCTCATGTGAAAATAGCTCTGTATATAGAGGGCATCGGTCGAGCCGAGAATGCCGAGAACCAATCCGTTCGGCTGAAAGATGCCGGAGTGGAAGTACTGCGCAACGGCAAGATCATTCGGTGTAATCCCCACCTTCAACTGAATGACATCTCCGACACCGGAATCAATGACCCGATCCCACCCAGACCCATGACCGAACAGATAGGTGTCGCCTCCCGCTCCACCTTCGAGGCGATCATTGCCTCCGACTCCATCAAGTACGTTGCCCGCACTATTGCCGACGATCCGATTATCAAGTTGATTGCCGGTCCCGGACGTGGCCCCCATCCCCGTAAGCAACAAATCCTCCACGTGATCGGTCAGCGTATAGCTGATCGCGCTTTCAACCGTATCGATGCCTGCCACTGCCGTTTCGATCACGACGTCTCCTGCATCGTCGACCACGTAGATGTCGTTCCCGGCCTTTCCACGCATCACATCGGCACCCACTCCACCATCCAACCGATTCATACCGCGATTGCCCGTCAGCGTATTTTCAAGCTCGTTGCCGATAGCGTCGATCGACACCGGTGACAACCGATTCCCGATGAGCGAGCGATCCGAATCGAGCAGGGTGAGATGCTCCACGTGGGAGCCCAGCTGATAGCTCTGTGCCGTCATGACCGTATCAATCCCTTGCCCGGCTAACTCGGTCACGATTTCCAGCCCCTTCAGCACGTACGTATCGTTGCCGGCTCCGCCGGCTAACAGATTCATCGACCCGTTGCCGGTCAGCACATTGTCCAGTGCATTGCCAGTCCCCTTGATGGCCGCCACGCCGGTGAGTGTAAGGTTCTCGACATGGGTGCCGAGGGCGTAACTCTGATCACTCTGCACGGTGTCGAGACCTTCGTTCGCCTGTTCTACCACCGTATCGCCCGTGCCAATCACATAGGTGTCGTTGCCGGCCCCACCGGCAAGAATGTTCGCGGTGCTGTTTCCAGTGAGGATGTTGTCCAGTATATTACCGGTCCCGTCGATGGCGCCGAGACCAGTCAAGGTTAGGTTTTCAACGTTCTGCCCGAGGGTATGCGAGACGGAACTGTGCACGGCATCGATACCTTCGTTCAGATTCTCCATGACCTCATCGCCTATGGCATCCACCACATAGACATCGTCACCGAGATCTCCGACCATCGTATCGATGCCCGTCCCACCATCAAGATAATCGTCACCTGCCAGTCCCGTCAGTTGGTCGTCACCAGCGAAGCCCATAAGCAGATCGTCGGCGGCAGTCCCATCAAGCACATCAGGACCCGCTGTACCGGTAACACGGTGTTGTACCGCCTCGGCCAGAAAGGCCGCATCCCAGACTGTCCCATCGGCAAACCGCACCGCCTCGATCCGGAAGGTATCCGCCAAAAAGAATTCCGAAATCGTCACCCGATCCGTTGTACCGGTGATCGTCAGCACCAGATCGTGGCCCGATCGAGTGATCGCCACCTCGCTGGGTAACACATCGGCGGCCCATTCAATCCTGTCCAACGCGCCCGCTCGATCCATAATCGTGTCCTGCCCTGCCCCTCTTCCGAAGACATACTGATCATCACCACCCTTGCCTTCCAACCGGTCATTGCCCTCCCCGCCGACGAACCGATCGTTGACATTCGTCCCGGTCAAGGTCTCGTCTCCGGACGTGCCATTGAGCTCAATCCCACGCTCCAGCAATTGGGCGTAGCTGAGGCTCGTGCCGTCTGTGAACCGGAAGGTCTCCACGGCGCGCGGTCCCAAAACATTGTCACGATCGAGGCCGGTGAGCCACAGTTGATCCCCACCGCTGCCAATGCGCATGACGAGGTCCTGGCCTGTCGAGGAGTTGATGGAGTCTTGCACGAGGCTCAGCGTCAGCATCGACGACGCAATGTCTGCGCCAAAGATGACCTCATTTCCTTCAGCCACCGATGCCGTATCGACAATCGTGTCGATGCCGTCACCGAGGTTGAACCGATATTGATCATGCCCCGCTCCGCCGAACAATTGATCGTTCCCAGCTTTGCCTAGAAACCGGTCACCTATACTGGTCCCACCCAAGCGATCCTCGCCCGCCGTGCCCACAATATCGATACCCTTCACCAACAGATCGGAATAGCTCAGCACTGTGCCATCCGCAGTCTGGAAACGATCGATATCGTGCGTGCCGGTGATACTGTTCCGGCGCGTATTCCCGAACAGAACACCTTGGGTCGGATTGCCTGTCCCCACGATAACCGACGAGCCACTCACCATCAGCCGTAGGTCGCCCGAGGCAATACCAGGTCCGAACAACAGCACATTCCCCTCGCCCACCACGGCGGTATCGACCACGACATCAAGACCATCTCCTACGCGGTACACATAGGTGTCGTTCCCGCTGCCGCCGTCGATCTGATCGTCACCCGTGCCACCAATCAAGGTGTCAGCTCCTGAGCCTCCTGACAACGAATCGTTGCCGGCGCCGCCGTGCAAGAGGTCGTTAAGACTCGTGCCATTGAGCGGATCACCACCGGTCCCACCGGCTATCACACGGCCGGTGACTGCGGCATTGGCCAACAAGGTTGGATCAATGCCTAACCCCCGTGCGACGAGGTCAGCATGGGTGACGATTGTCCCGTCGGCAAATTGATAATCGGTAATCGCAGAGGGCGCCAGCGCGTCGTTGGCACTAAAGCCAGTAATGGCCACTTGGTCTCCGCCAGATCCCATTTGAATGACCAGCGCAGTGGGAGCGAGCCCGACATGCAAGTCCTCAGGCGTGACCCCTACATCAAACACGACACGATTGCCTTCCCCGGCGTTATCGGTAATCACGTCGGCGCCCTCTCCCATCCCGACATGATAGAAATCCCGGCCTCCCCCACCAAGGAGCAGATCATTACCGGTCCCGCCAATAAGCACATCGTTGCCGGCTTCTCCTGCAAGCTGATCATCGCCGTCATCACCCCACAGGGTGTCGTCCCCTGCTTCACCAAAGAGCACATCCATCCCGGCTTCGCCGAGCAGGGTATCGTTGCTGTCACCGCCTTGCAGTTGATCGTTCCCCTCTCCACCGAACAAGGTATCGTTCGCGCCGTCGCCGAGGAGTAAGTCGTTTCCTACTCCTCCGACCAGTTGATCGAGCCCTGCACCGCCGCTTAATTGATCGTCTCCCTCCTCACCGAACAAGGCATCGTTCCCGTCCCCACCGAGGAGCAGGTCATTGCCCAGCCCGCCAACAAGTAGATCCTGTCCTGCCCCGCCTTGCAGCTCGTCATGTCCATCCTCGCCGAACAATTGATCGTCCCCCTCCTGTCCGGCAAGGACATCTACGCCAGCTTCACCGACAAGCACATCGTCGCCGTTGCCGCCTTGGAGATGGTCATCTCCGATCCCCCCATAGAGCTGATCATTCCCCTCCTGGCCAAAAAGGCGATCGTTTCCGCTTCCGCCATCGAGCAGATCATCGCCACCGCCCCCATGTAGTTCGTCCACCCCGGCTCCACCGTCGAGGGTGTCGTCGAACCCGAGTGTTGGATTGTTGGCATAGTCGCCGACAAGCAGGTCGTCGCCCTCCCCGCCGAAGAGCGCATCCTTGCCCCCGCCGCCCACAAGCTGATCATTCCCTACACCACCTTCCAGCCAATCGTTCCCTTCCTGAATCACACCGACTTGTTGATCGTCGCCCCAGAGCTCGTCCGCCCCATCGCCGCCCAGGAGGATGTCGTCCTTCCCGCCGCCGAACAATCGATCGTTCCCTGCACCGCCATCCAAAAAGTCTTTGCCGTCCACGGTGGGATTCCAGGGCAAAGTCGCATTCAACAGATTGTCACCGCTCAGCAGATCGTCACCGAGACCACCCAGCAAGATGTCGTCGCCCGCAAAACCCGCCAGGCCATCGTGGCCGTCTCCACCATCGAGATAGTCATTGCCGGTGCTGGTCCAGGCCGCGCCATCGACCAGGATCCCTTCGCCAGACAACTGATCGTCCCCGGCTCCGCCAATCAGCTGATCATTGCCGGACCCCCCAAGCAAGATATCAAGCCCCTCTCCCCCGTCCAGGTAGTCATTCCCAATTTCGTCCGCCAGCGCGCCGGTTCCCACCAACACATCGTTGCCGAGGCCACCATAGAGAACATCATCGCCCTCTCCCCCTTGAAGTTCGTCATCCCCAGCACCTCCGTCCAAGAGATCCTGCCCCTTATTGCCCTGTAGCACATCATTGCCACCGCCGCCAAACAACTGATCGTTCCCCAGATCTGCTGTGATCTGGTCACTCCAACTGCCGCCGGTCAGCACGTAGTTGACCTCGCCGAATCGCGCAATGTTCCAGGCACTGCCATCCGGATTTTCCGGAGTGAAGACCACGGTTGGAAACCCGTTGCCGGCGTAGTCAATCGTTGGCGCCGTGCCGTTGAGCAGGAGACCTGTGTCCGCCACCGTGATCGTTGCTTCATGGTCAGAAGCATGAGTGGCGATCCCATTCGCATCAACGAGCTGCACGACAGCCGTCAACGAACTGGACGCTCCGATGTCTTGCTTCTGCTGCAAGCCCACCACGAGTTGCTTCTGGCCTTCGGGAATGGTCAGCGTAAAGGTGCTGCCGTTCGGGGAAAGTTCGAGCCCGTTTGTGCGAAGCACCACTCCGCTGGCGTTCGGGCCACTCAGCGTAAGCGTGAGCTTCTGTCCACCCACACCAGCCTCAAACGGCAGATGGATAGTGAGCATGTTCAGTTGGCCTTCATTCGCCGTCACTGTCGCTGGTGGAGCTGTATCGGGATTAAACCCGGTCGTCGCGAACGGATTCGGCCCAATCCCTTGTTGCATCACCACGGTCTGACCGGCCTGTTGGACGATCTGCTGCGCGTCTTCAATCGCGGTCCGAAGCGCGGAGCCCCATCTCGGATCTTCCAGCGCTTGCGCGTATGCCGTGGCAAACGGATTGAGCTCGGCAAAGCTGAGCGTGCGGCCGAGATTGAAGAGGGTGTTCGGCAGGTCGTGGAGAAACTCCGAGACCGCGTTGCTGATGCCCTGAGCCGTGTCGCGAAGGAAGGTTTCCAGGGCCGTCGTCGTGTTGAGCAGAAAGTCCGTAGCGGCTCCCGTGAGGGCGCGTGCTTCTTGATAAATTCCGGATACTAATCGTGCGCTAAAATCTGCCGCATTCTGCCCTGCTGTGTTGGCTTGCGCTCGCAAATAATTCACGCTGTCAGTGAGCCAGTTGGCACCACTCAGCAAGTGCGTCGTGAGTTGCGCGGGATCGATGGTGAGGCCACTTAAGGCTTGACCTAACGTGGAACCGGCCAAGCCAACTCCAGACGTGGCTGCCAGGTACACAGACATGCGAAGACTGGCTTGCCCCGTCGGTAAGGTGTTGAGCGAGTCGAAGTTTTCACCTAGGATACGACCGAGGAACGTTTTCACCTCGCCCAATCGGTCAGCCGCCCCCTGCACACCTTCATAGGCGCCGGCGGCAAGAATCAGCCCAGCACCACCAAGCACAACAGCTCCACCGGAAACCGGCAGAACGGACCGCACCGTGCCCCAATTCACCTGGGCATACTGCGGGAGCATTGCATCCATCACTTGATCGATTTCATTGGCCGGAGCGAGCTGCAGCACGAGCAACAAGGCCCCCGTCGTCCGAAGCGCGGCTTCGAATTCGTTATAGGTCCCGTCGTTGAACAGGTTACCTAACGCCGCGCCCAACTGTTGCCCTGAAGAGACATGCAAGTAATTCGGTGTGGCGAACGGCAAGGCTGTGAGTTCATACGCAGTGTTGGTGGGATTCAAGAACGAAGTCTCTAGACGGTGGGCTACGATAAAATCGGAAGTGGGAAGATCAATGACACGCACATTGCCGCCGATGTGTCCTTCACCAAGACGACTGACCATGTCTGATGCAACGCGGAAATGATTCACATCAATCCCAGCGAGACGTGCGCTATCATAGCTCTGGCCAGGAGCAAGATTTTGCTCTATCCCTTGCACACCGCCAAACGCATTGAATGTGGTCAGCGTAAATTGTGCGTGATTTGCCTCATTGGCGTATTCGTAGGCTGCATATTGGGCTAAGGCTCCCCCGAGGCTATGTCCAGTAAAGGCAATGCTGGCAACTTCACCGCTAAGTTCAAGTGTCCTAAAAAACGTAAGAATTTCCTCACTTCTTGCAGTCCACTGAGTCCAGCCAAGATTTAGATCGGTGTAAGCATCTTGAAAATTCGTCTCGGTTCCTCGAAACGCAATAACATATTCATTATTCGAATTTTTAAACACCACAGCATGAAAGCCAGTCGCTGGATCAGCAAATTCTCTTACGACCTCGTATCCGACAGGCCCCGTTGGAGGATTGTCGATATATGCCAGACTGCTGGCTGTCAAAAATGTCTGTGCTTGGGTTTCTGAGATCATGACTGGACTCCTTCTGAGCAGAGATCAATCATCTTGAGTGTCCGGCGATTCTTGCCATTGGGGCGGCGGTCTGCTTCATAATTAGGCGCATGGGAAAACGCCACCCTGCAGCCATCTGGTGACACGCCGACGTGAGCAACGAAGCCTCGGATAATGGTCCGTGCGACTTCGTTTTCTCGAATCAAGTAGACGCCTTGCGTTCCAGGATCGTGGTCTGACTTGGTACCTCCGTGATATGTCGCCAACACTCCCCTCATCGTTGGAGTAAATCGAAGGGATCCGCCGGAATTCCATACCCCCGAGGGAATCAAGACTTCACTGACAGTACCCTCAGGCATGAGCCACCACAGTGGATGAGGGACAGTATTGGGCCATGGAGATTTAACGATGTGCGTTGATGAATCTAAGAACCATCCGTACAAAAAGTACGCCCCATTAAAAGGATAAAACTCCAAGCTCTCCACTTGGCGTATACCGAAAGGCAGTGCGATTCCTTTGGCAGCACCTTCCTTGATCAACACGACAGGCGGATTGGCGCGCAGATCCGATGGCCTTGTTTCGCCGTAGTCTAAATACCCGTGGCCATCGAGCAAATAACGTCCAAAATGGCCTTGGTCCTGGCCAGGTGCTTTTCCCACTATGCGGCAATTTAGATGGTCTATTCGGTCTTTGCTTTCTTTCTTTTGTAGTTGTTCCGCACCCAATGAACCTCTAAAGAATCGATATTTCCAGGGACCGCCAGCCGGGTTGTCGATCTTCTGTCCTAACAGCACGATCCCATTCCGATAACAGAGTGATGAGATATTGCGTTTCTGGAGAGTTACGGCCTTCTTCGTTGTGTCCCAAACGAGGAGCGCCTCATGTTCTTTCGCAACGGGTTTGCCATCTTCACTTCCCAGAAACAGCACGCGCTCATTGTCGAGCCAATACACATCTCCGGGGAAACTGTTCGTTGCCCATACGCCGGAATCAACGATTGGATACGGAGATGCTGTTTCTCCACCCTCCACCAACTGCGGGCTTATGGCCACCACAAGGAAGGTTAGAACCAACCACGGTCGTTGCATGATCGGACCTCTCAGGTTGTCTTGTCTGTTGCAACAGGTCTCGCCATTTACATTCCGCTGAACTCGCCTGCACCTCTTCTCCTTCTCAGTCTTTCGGCTTTGGCTTCTGCGCTGATTGCAATCCCACCAAGATCTGCTGAATCTGCTGCTGCAATCGCACCAGGGCACCGACGCCCATCGCCACGCGGGTGACGAGGTGACCATCCAAGCCTTTGGGTGCAGCCTGGCCGTCCTTGGCCGTCTTCGCAATAGCAGCAAGGAGCGCCGGTTCGATGAAGCCAAAATCCAGATAGGCAATCCCCTGTGCAACACCGACGTTCGTATAGTTCGCCGCGCGTGGATGGGTGGAAGATTCAGAGGGCTTCAACCGGACATTCAACGCAATGGTGGCGTCTTTGGATTCGCTCATAGGCTCACGCTCCTTCGTCGTGGATGAGAAACCGCGAGGATGACAACAGCACAGGAATAACCCAATGCATGTGGGTTCCTAATGAGTGGGTGCGTGAGTCTAAGAATCCGTCGGTTTGCTGTCAAGGCCCCCTTCACCCCGATGCGTCATCCAGAGCCAGCCGGATGGAATCTGCACGAAAGTGCCTAAGTGTTGTAACTAGCCAAAAGAGGGGGATGGAAGGAAGCCGAATGTCCCTGGTGCGACCAGGACACGTAGGGATTCCGTGACATCCTTATTTGTTCTTGGCCCGACATGCGCACACTCATCAGTGGGCTCAGAAACACTCCTACCGTGGCAATCCGAAGCCGAGAGCTACGCACATACCCGCCCGGAAGGAACCACATCGACAATGATATGAGAATCGCACTGCATAAAAGACTCCCGACCCCTTTCTTATCTCCATCAGGTATACCTCGTCAGGCGAGTGGACTGTACCGATGAGATCCGTCGTACCATCGACACCATGGGGCACGTGATCATGTGGTGAAAAATACAACGTATCGAGCGGCATCGCAATGGCAAGCGACTCCCGAATGAATTGGTACTGCCCACTCGGTCCATGAAGGATGTGACGTGGGCAAGACCAAACTGTTCCGTACGGATGCGGCCCACGTTTTCACACAGCCTCGACCGAGGGTGTGTGAAAACTCGTAGGCAGTTCGATTTTGCATGATTTCTAGGGTCCTCATACCATTACCCGGCTCGAAATGATCGAATACAGCTCATTCTGAGAGGTCGATTTTCTTAGACTTCAATTCCTTTCCCGTTTTCACACAGCCTCGGCCGTTACCAGCCATCGCGCGACAAATACCATCTCCTGTTTCGTACCGGCTGGCGAGACTGTAACAACCCCCTTGTCCAGGCACACAGCAGTGCCCGAGGGCTGGTTGAGTACGTAAAAAGAGGCCCGGTAACTTTTCGCTCTACATGATCAGGTTGCGCTACGGAGCAGAACAACCAAACGGAAGCTCTCCTATTTCACACACGAGATGAACTCATCTGCACAAGTCATTCAAATCGATCAGTGACAGGGCAACGCTCGCCTCCACACGACCTACAGGATTCAAACACCGGGGGGTTGTTTTTTCTATTTCACGCGTACAAAATATCCCCGCGTTGTCAGTCTGGACCTAATCGTCAACCACCATAAGAGAGAGGGGCATAACCGTGAGTCTGCGAAATCTTCTACGGCTTGTTCTTGCAGTCGGGGTCTGCGGTACCGCCGGCCCAGTCTGGGCGTATGATCCAAGTCCGAATATTGGTACCGACATAACCGCCTGTGACCAGGTCATCTTTTCTACGTTCACACCTCCTCCCTTCTCGGTAGAGAAGAATAATGTCACTGTGGCACCGAAATCGGATTTTTCATTCCTTGCATCCAAGGCCACGACTTCCGCAAGCATCATGGTAAAGATCAAGGAAGAAAAAGTTCCGGTCACCGTCACTTCAGTCGGATATGGGTTCCAGGTCAAGGGGAAACTGCCCCCCAACATCAAGGGCAGCTACATCCGACTCGATATTTTCGCCAAAGGGCCCAGTGACTGTGACAAAACCGATGGGTGGCTGCTCAAGGTAGGGAACTGACTGTTGCCACAACGATGTGGGCGGGATTCCTCCTGCCCATGTCGTTATCCTGACACTCGCCGACATCCTCCTTACTACTCTGCTTCTTCCACAGACTCGATTGACTCTTGCAACGCCGCCACAAAGGCCTCCGGCTGAGCGAGGGCACGCTCCGTCAATTGGAATTCACTTACCAGTACGCCATCTCTATCGACCAAGAGTAACCGATAGCCCGTTTTCACAGTAGGTCCTCCGTTCTGCCTGTAGATGATGAGCCCTGATGCGTCGCACAGACCGAGCAGGATCGTAGATGGTTAGAAGGGAAAACGGATGCCCATCTGGACCTCGTTTGGAATGAGGTGTTGTCCAAACAGGCTCCTCAGTCCGGCATTGGTGGAGCCAGAAGAAGACGAGAAGGATGGCAAAGCATGCTGGGAACGATCAAACTCCGTGAGATAGCCGCCCCCAAACCCTGCACCGATATAGGGCATCAGCTTCGTTCCTCCCACCGCAATCTGTTTCGTCAGGGTCGGAACAGCTCTCAGGAGTCCCATGCTCTCCACTGTCAGGGGCCCCTGCCCCGTTATCGCCTCCGTGACCATGACAGCACCCGAAGATGCCGCGACGCTGGAGGTGGCTGGTCCGATCGCTGAATGTCTATCTTCAGTTGGGCCCGCATAGGAAAGCGACCAGCACAAACTAAAACCGATCGTGGCGCTGATGCCAACGACCCATCTCATTCTTAGAATGTGCCGCATATACTTTTTCACCATACAACCCGTCCAGCACCAGGTCAAGAAACCACACACCCAAAAACCCGCCACGCTCGGCCGTCGAATTTGACGGCTGGGGCGTAGCCCTCTCAGAACACCGGCGCCATCAGCGGGTATGGGTCAGCGCTGATCTGTTCACAACATGGAAACTGGCCCCCAGTCGGTTACCCTATGACGCGTGTCAGCGTATTCTCATCCGTATGGTGAAACAGATCCGGCCGCCCCGGCATGCGGAGTTGGGTATCCTCCTTGTAATGAAACCGGTTCTGGTCGAGGACCGTCACCGTCAATTCGTAACGCACCGTCTTGAACTCCTTGTCGAGAAACCGATTTGAGCAGATCCCATAGGTGTCCGATCCCGCCTCTGCCACCAGCGTAAACGTGGTGGCGGCTGGCGCTGCCGTGCCACCGGCAATCAGCGCCACCCCGCGTGGTACGATGAAACAACGCAACACCTGCCCCTCGCCAGGATCCCAGAGCCAGTAGCCCACCTCCTCGTGGAACGGATCGGCTTCTCCAATACGCCGAGCCACCGTGGCATACCGCAAGCCATACAACACCTGCTCGTGATTGCGCACTGGTCCCATCGGCTCAAAGGTCATCCGCTCGCGAAACTGATTCTGCTCCGTATCTCGATCGTCCGACGGCGCCACATCCGCGCCTTTGTCTCCCTCCCACACACCCGCCAGCGCAGCCAGCGGCCCGAGCTGCTTGATCAGATCAGAATCCATGAGGCCTCCTGAATAAGACGAGACGGAAGCATGGACTGTGCTCCCACCCCGACACACATAGGCGTAACAAATCAGCGGAGTATTTTAAGAGGTTCACACCAACCGGCGCAATCAGGTGGGAGGCATCGCTTCCGACATCCGCTATTTTCTTGGCGAGTCTGGCTCGCCACGATATCGTAGGCGCTGCGCACCGATAAGACGGAGCAGTGAAATCCTCTATGCGATCCTATGACATGGTGGTCGTCGGCAGTGGACCAGCCGGCCAGAAAGCCGCTGTCCAAGCGGCAAAACTGTCCAAACGCGTAGTCATCATCGAGAAAGCGCGACAACTCGGCGGAACCTCGCTCAATACAGGCACCTTACCCAGCAAGACCCTCAAGGATACGATCGAGTACATTCATGGCTTAGGACGGCGAGGATTACACCAGCTGGGCGCAGCCCTCACCAAGCAACTCACGCTCCCCGATCTCATGACACGCAAAGACCAGGTCATCGAGACCGAAGTCGCTGTGATCACCAACCAGTTACAGCGTAACAGCATCGAGATCATCCAGGGCACAGCCAGCTTTGTCGATCCCCATACCGTGAGCGTGATGAGATCGGATGGACATATCGATCACGTCCAGGCCTCAGTCATCGTCCTAGCCACGGGGTCACGACCACGCCGCCCCATGGAGATCCCCTTCGACGACGTGACCGTGTGCGATTCCGACTCATTTCTCCGCACGACCAAGAACCCTACTAGTATCATCGTCCTCGGAGGCGGGGTCATCGGCACAGAGTATGCTTCGATGTTAGCCGCCTTTGGGGTCAAGGTCACCCTCATCGACCGGCGAACTCAGCTGTTGAGGTTCCTCGACCAGGAAATCGCGCAGGCGTTGGACTCCCAGATGCTGCAGAATGGGGTCGCGATCCGACTCGGACAAGAGCATCTGGGCATCGGCGTGGATGAAGCCGGGCGCCCGGCGATCCATCTCCACGATGGCGAGACGGTGACCGCCGACATGCTGCTCTACACCATGGGACGGATCGGGAATACAGATGCGTTGAACCTCCCCGCCATCGGCCTCTCGACTGACCAGCAGGGGCAGCTCTCCGTCAATAGCCAGTACCAAACGGCCATTCCCCACATCTATGCGACGGGTGACGTTATCGGATTTCCCGCGCTCGCCGCGACGGCCATGGAACAAGGCCGCCTCGCCGCTTGCCACGCCTTTCAGGTGTCTGAGTCGCACGACATCAAGGTGATTCCCTACGGCATCTACAGCATTCCCGAGGTTTCAATGGTAGGTAAAACTGAGGAAGAGCTCGCCGCTGTCGGCGTCCCGCACGTCGCCGGAAGGGCGTTGTTTAGGGAAATGGCGAGAGGCCATATCAGTGGCGAGCTCCACGGTCTCTTGAAAGTGGTCTTTCACCGCGACACACACACACTCCTGGGCGTCCACATCATCGGCCAGGGAGCCACTGAACTTATTCACATCGGTCAATCAGTCCTGACCTATGGGGGAACGGTGGAGTACTTCGTCCACAACGTCTTCAACTACCCCACGATGGCCGAATGCTACCGCACCGCGGCCCTCGACGGGCTGAATCGGTTACATCGCCAATCCCCTCCGCAGTGAGCAGATACGAAGGTCCCTTCACCAACCATAGCCGGACACACAGTCTCCAACAGAAAAAGGCCTATTGAATTCGCCCGACACATTTGCGCATACTTATAAAAGGGCTATACTTATTGTGAACTCCTGGGCGTCATGATCGACGTGGAGTCGTAATCATGTACTCTCTTCCGACCATCATCCTCTCGTTCCCGAGCAATCTTCCGGTAAGAACACCCACCAACGGTCTCCGTCTGGAGATCGGCTACCAGAGGAGGTCCTCCCATGCCCATTCCACGGACGCTTAAAACTCATCTTGATCGTGAGCATGTTCATTACGATGTCTTGCCTCACTCGCAAATGTTCCGAGCGGCTGCCGTCGCTCAGACGCTCCATGTATCAGAGCAGGAAATGGCAAAGGTGGTGATCGTGAAAGTGAAGGAGCGATTTGTCACGACGGTGCTGCCGGCGACGGCGAAAGTGGACGTCCAGCGTCTACGGAAGATTTTTGGAACTCACCGCGTTCGGCTTGCAACTGAAGAGGAAATCTCATACCTCTTCCCCGACTGCGAAGTCGGCGCCATGCCGCCGCTCGGTACCCTCTATGGGCTTCCGGTGTATGTCGATCGGTCACTCATTGGCGACGAGCAAATCGTGTTTGAAGGGGGCACCCACTCAGAGGCGATCCGCATGCGCTACTGGGATTTCGCCGCGTTGGTATTTCCCGTGGTCGCTGAGTTCAATCGTCCCCCAATGGCGACCTGTTGACGGAATGAGCTCAGTAGTCCGCGAATACCTTTGTTCTCGCCCTCTGCCAATACCCGTGGTCAGTTGTTCACATCACCGCGTGAACAACTGACCCAACTCAAGAGTCAACCACTGACTTCATCCAAGGAACACGCTTCAGGCTTTTCATACTCAAAGCTGCTAAGATGGGGCTTGTGCTGATTGACGCGTGCCACCCTGTTGCGAAAGGAAACCCATGGTCAAGAGTTCACAACTCATAGCGGTCTGTATCGTTGCCTCACTCATCGGCCTCCCGACCCTCTCGTTTGCAAAGGCCCGCGGAGGATCAGGCGGAGGATTTTCAAGCGGCTCACGAGGTGGGGGCTACGGAAGCATGGGCAGCCGTGGATCCCGCACCCATCAAGACAACGGCGCGAAGCCCATTGAACAGTCCACCACCGCCAAGCCATCGACAGCCCCGCCGCCAAACGCCGCCAACAGCCCCATGGGCCAGCCTGCTCCAGCCACATCACCGTCATGGTTGCAACGCAACCCCCTGCTCGCTGGAATCGCCGGTGGTCTGGCCGGAAGCTGGATTGGGCATATGCTCTTCGGCGCAACGGAAAGCAGCGCCAAAACGACGGACACCGAAGAGCCAGCTTCGTCATCCAACTCATCCAACTCATTCGGGCTGATCCTCCTGCTCATGTTGGTCGGAGGCGGTGCGCTCTACTATTTCAAAAGATTCCGCCAGACACCTGCTCCCGTGTTCACCGGACTCTCGCGCAGCACAGCCACGAGGGGTAGCCTTCTCGACATCTCGTCCAACAATGGCAGCGCCGATAGGCCAACCACTGATACGACCTACACTGTGACCACCGAAGATAAAGCTGCCTTTCAGCAACTGCTAACAGATATTCAGTCCGCCTGGAGTACGCAAGATGTGACAGGACTACGACGCTGTCTGACGCCGGAAATGTTAAGTTATTTCAGCACCGCCTTGGCCGAGGATCACAGTCGAGGGGTGCACAATCACGTTGAAGGCGTGGAGTTGCTCAAGGGAGATGTGCGTGAAGCCTGGTCCGAAGATACAACTGACTATGCAACCGTGGACCTACGCTGGAATGCCCGTGACTATACGGTCTCCACGACAATTCCGCGCGGAGAACCAGGCTACCTGGTCGAAGGCAGCGACGAAACATCGACCGAATCGGGCGAAGTCTGGACCTTCATGCGCGTGCGTGAGGGACGCTGGCTTTTGTCGGCTATCCAGCAATAGTTCCCGAAGGAAGGCGGCTGACTTACAAGGTCAGCCGCCAATCCACTTCCAGACAGAGGGTGTGAGCACATAGGCCGCAGCCGATACCACGACCCCAATCACGACACCCAGCAATCCAGCCACGTAGAGCCCTGCAAACGGTGCCGCACACACAACCAAAAGCATGAACAGGGCCAGCGACCGATGCCCTTCGTAGAAGGTTCGTCGGGACTCAGCTGAGAAAGAAGCAGTAGCGTCAGATCGATCAGACATGTGCCGAGTATAGACGAAACCCACCACCTCTGTCTGTCTCAGTCCTCCTGAGTACGAGCACTCTCAGCAACACAGCCTGTCAGTGGAAGACTGGACCTGAGCCCGTTCCTTCCTTTGCGCGACAACACTGCTTGAACTTTTTCCCACTCCCGCAGGGACAGGAATCATTGCGCCCAACCTTGGTGTAGTCCGAGGGCGCGAGATCGAGATCGCCCATTTCGAGTCGTGCCTGATAAATCAATTGTCCCAGGTGCGCGTACTTACGCATCGCATCGGGGAAGATCTCAATCACCGATTGAGCAAGCTGCTCCAAATTCCCCGTCCCCTTTGTTTCCTGATGGTAGGCTTCGGCAAGTTTCGGAGATGTAAAGAAGCTGAGCGTCATCAGCAACGCTCCAAAATCCTCATCGAGTTCATCAGGCCTGTACTCGTTCCACACCTCCGCAAGATAGTCATAGCCGAGCCCCCGTCGTGGAGTTGATGTCTTTCTGGATATCGCTATGGCTGGGCTGGTAAAAGATGGTGGCGATCTGATGGTTGCTCCACCGCCCTGAAAGGAATGTCGCGCGATGATGTCACTACTCAGGACGATCAGAATCCGCATCTCCGGACAGCGGTCGGGACGCACCAGAAGTATGCAGCGCCTCTTTCACCGCACCTGCATTGCAGCTGTGTTACTGGTGACGATCTCCGTCGTAGCTCAGACGCTGTATGCCGCAGGCGGAGGCCAGACCAAATTCAGGCGTATCTCGACCCAATACATCGCAGCTTTGGGTAATCCAGATGCGAGCTCTGGGAACGACGCGCAATTGTGGGGTCTGTGGCCGCTGGACCCAGGCCCTCGAGGCGTGAAGCTAAACCGTTATCCATCACTCGCAAATTCCGGTGGCCTCGCCCCGGCTCGCTGGAAATTCGACGAGACGGACTGGTGGCTTGAGGAACATGGCTTGATCATGGAGCAACCAACCATTCCACTCCCTCCCGGGAAATATGTGGTCACGGGGACCCGCAAAGTGACGGCCGTGCTGACGATTCATCCGGCCGATAGCCGCGGTGATAGGCGCTGGGAGCTCGACCAAGGCGCAACACTCTACGACGTGACCCACCTAGCCTGCCGTTCCGCGCGCTATATACCGGCGGCAGTGGGTGGTTCATGCTCGCCAGCTAATGCAAAGCAGGCGGCATTTCCAGTTGCGCCAGGAGGCGCGATGCCTCCAGTCGAGGGCTGCACGAAGCAAGACTATGCGGTGCTCATCGTAATCGGCATGGGCGTGGAAGACTGAACCGTGGTGGCGCATCGACAGCTTGCGCGGCGACCTCAACGAAAGACTCCCAGCTCATCTCCAACCTCTCTGTGACGAATCAGGAACAGCGCGTGCAAGGGATAGCTGATTCGGCAACTGACACCATGACGTCATATAAAGAGTCCCGACCCCTTTATTTTCTGACACAACCTGACAAACCATTGACAGATTCATATCTTCGCACCGTCAATTTTGACAACAATCCATGCTCAGTTTAACTACGTACGTCTTGAATCCTTGAGATGTTGACATCTGACAATTTGGCGCAGCTCTTGCTTTACATCGCTGATAGCAATGAGCCTAACCACCCGAGGAGGGATCAATGAAATGTCCGAAGTGTACAGAGATGATGATGCTAGAGCGGTTCTCAGATTTCTTTCTGGTGTTCTATGCATGGAAATGCATCAACTGCGGGGCCATGATCGACCGTACCATTTCCAATAATCGACGGAAGAGTCTGGCAGCCCGTGAGTCCCAGACTGTTGCTGCGCGGTAAGAAGTTTCAGTAAAGGGGTCGGGAATCTTTATTTATTCTCGTTTGACCATGTAGCAACCCACCGGCCCACGCGCTAGACACCGGCGGCAGTGGGTAGCACGTGCTCACCAGCTCACGCGAAGCAGACGGCGTTTCCCGTTGCGCATGGAGGCGCAACACCTCCGGTCAAAGGCCGCACGAAGCAGAACTATGCGGTGCTCATTGTGATCGGTATAGGCGTGGACAACTGAACCGCGGTGGCACACCGACAACTTGCGCGTCGACTGCAATAAAAGACTCCCGGTACCTTTTATCCATCCGAAGCTACACGTCGCATTCTCCGGCACGGTTTGATCCGTCAGCGGATTCGCCACCGTCGGGGCTTGATTCGAAAGAAACAGTCAGCCAGATTCGCGATGCTCCCGTCGGCAAAGTGCAGGGTCTCCACAACGAGCGAGCCGCTCACCCCGGTCCCTGCGAGTCATCCGAGGTTTGCTTTTTCCCCCTCAGGGATTACACAATAGACCATACTCATCGATCCCCGCCATCCTGGCCACTATCAACAATCAACAGCGAGGTATCATCGTGAATGTTCTATATGCCCTAGCGATCGTTATAGTACTGAGTGCCTTCGGCAACATCGGCGATGTCCGAGCCGGCTATGATTCAGCCCCTTCCGGCTCTGGCAGCGTGGATGGTTGCGACGGCGTATCGTTTTCCACGTTCCTGCCGAAGCCATACTCACAAACAGACAACAATATAGAAGTCGCGCCGCAATCGGCATTTTCGTTTGTGGCATCCAAGTCGACATTTCCCAAAACTATTACGGTGATGATCAAGGACGAAAACGTCCCGGTCACCGTGACGCCTCACTTCGGTGGGTTTCTAGTCAGCGGCAAGATCCCCGCCTCGGCCAAAGGCAGCTTCATCAGAGTTGCTATTACAGGGAAAGGCCCCAGCCTCTGTGAGCGCGGCGACGGATGGCTCTTGAAAGTAGGAAAATGATTGAGGGCAGGATAGAGATGGCTCCGGTTGGTTGGCCAGTGTAGGCCATTCCTAACGTGGCGCCTGGTAGATTGCTGACGACACGGCGGTGCGCCGTGTCGTCAGAGTGTCATCTCCGTAATCTGAGAAGTTGAATAAAAGGGGTCGGGAGTGTTTGTTTATTCTCAGGTGATCATGAAGCAACCAACCGGCCCACGCGCGGTACACCGGCGACGCTGGGTGGTGCGTGCTCACCGGCTCACGCGAAGCAGTCAGCATTTCCCGTTGCACCTGGTGGAGCGATGTCTCCGGTCGAGGACTGCACGAAGCAGGACTATGCGGTGCTCATTGTGATCGGGGTGGGCATGAAAGGATGAACCACAATGGAGCCCCGTTGACTTGTACCTGCACCTCAATAAAGGACTCTCGGCACATTCTATTTTTCTCGATCCTTGACATCCATCCCAGAGCAGCTCTCCTTGAGAAGCCAGAATCCGTATCCAACCCCTTACTTCTTACTGCCTCCCGCATCTCGCTGCCCAGATAGCAGCCGAAGCTGCGTATCGTCAGGCGAGGTATTGGAAGGAAGACCGATCTTCCTTCCTGCACGACACCCGATTCAAGATCCAACCCCCATCGTTAGCTCGCACCTTTGGTAAAACTTAGCCATGGATGTCGGTGAAGGCCTTGGTGGCGAAGCCGTTGTAGAGGTAAGTGGTGGTGCGGGAGACGAGGGATTGGAGGAGGGCGGCGGCGGCGGGATCGAAGATCGTTCCGTTTGAGTTTGGTCGAGCCCGGTCGAGGAAGGAGCGCCACCACGGCACGATGGCCTCAAGGGCGGAAGCGGGATACACGCCGGGTGCGGTGGACGAGGGATTGATGGCAGCAGCCACCGCGTTGCCGACGATGAGGCGGGTGCGCGCTGTGGTGTTCGTGGGAATCTGAGCGACGACGAGCCGGATCAGTTCCGCGTTGCCCTGAACGTTGAGCGGCGTGGGCACGTTGTTGGAGGTGGTGAAAAGCGGGCGGGAAGCGATGGGAGGCGGCACGCGCTCGACGTAGGTCACGCGGTGCAGCACGCGCTTTTCCCATTGACTGATACCACATGACTTTGGGACGATGGCCTCGTGCATTTCGAGTTGCTCGGCCCAATCACGCAGATTGAAACCTTCGCGGTTGGGTCTCAAATCCGTGAGATCTCCAGGCTTCGGAAGTTTTATGGCAGAGGACGTTGGCGCAAGCGGAAGGGCATCGCTAAAGTCCGCCTTTCCGATGGCTCCATCCATCTCGCGGAAGTTCACTGGTATGAGGCCACGGGAATAGGTCGGAAGGAATACAAGATCAAGCAACTACTCTGAGGACACCATATGCCGAAGCCCAATCTTACTACGTCACGGTTTTTGATTTGCGTCGAGAATAAGGGATACGCGGCCTCTCTTGAAAAACGCAAGGTCTATGTCGCCATTCCCGATGCGGGAGCACTCAAGCACGGCCAAGTTCGCGTGGTCGATGAGTCTGGAGAAGACTACCTCTACCCCAAGAGCCTTTTCTTACCCATCACAGTCTCGGCTTCACTCCGGAAAGCAATTCTAACAGCCGCATAAGGATTGCAGGACGGGCTTCGCCATCCGGGCGCTCCTTGGCCATAAGCATCCGTGCAGTCGACTGGCACCAGACCTCTTAACCGCTCTTCCTTCACCTGTCTAAGCAGAAAACCATGGTTGGTGCGCGATGGAGCTCCATACCTATCGTCACATCTCCTCAAAAAGATGAATGTTGAAGTCTTTTGTACAACGTAAGCCAACCCACGACACCCTGGGCGTCAATTCGACCTCCACGCTCCAACCAATGCGCACCTCTCCTTACAAATCTCGCCCGCACCCATCGCCTCCAGCGCTGCACATAGGTCCCAATCGCAGCGAGACGGGAATGCCGCGCTATCCTTCCGCTACAACACCTGCACAATAAAACACTTTAGATACCGGGTCTCCGGCATACTGGCGAGAATGGGATGGTCGGAACTTTGACCCCGCTGTTCAATCAATCGAATCTCTCGCTTGGCATCACGAGCTGCAAGGCGGATGCTCTTCCAGAGATCTTCTTCAGAGACAGGATGGGAGCAGGAACTCGTGACGAGAAACCCTTCCGGCTTCAGCAGCTTCAAGCCCAGTAGATTAACATCCTTATACCCAGTCAATGCCCCAGCCAAGGCCTGTTGGCTCCGGGCGAAGGCCGGAGGATCGAGGATCACCAGATCATAGCGTCTCCCCGCCTTCACCAGCTTGCGCATTTCCTCAAACGCATCAGCTTGTCGATAGATGCAACGATTCTCCACCTTGTTCATTGTGGCCTGTGTTCGGGCCATGGCCAGTGTGTCTAGACTGACATCAAGGCCTTCCACCGATACGGCTCCAGCGAGCGCGGCATGAATGCCGAATGCACCGGTGTGGCAAAACACTTCCAGCACCTCGGCACCTGCTGCCAGCTTGGCCGTCGCCAACCGATTTTCCCGTTGATCGCAAAACCAGCCGGTCTTCTGACCTTTCTCGACATCCACGAGAAACTTTGCAGCCCCTTCGTGAATCTCCACTTGCGTCGGGCCGCTGCCGCAGAGAAACCTCCGTTCGAGAGGCAGCCCTTCGAGTTGACGGCTCTTGGCTTCATTCCGTAGATAGACCCTTGTCAGATTCAATTCCTTCATCAGTATGTCGGCCAAGAGTTCCTTCCGGCCATCCATGCCGAACGACAAGCACTGCATGACCAGCAGCTGATCGTACCGATCCACGATCAACCCCGGCAGTCGATCGCCTTCAGCATAAATCAACCGATAGGCATTGGACTGGGTGACCACTCGCTGCCGGAGACGGATCGCCTGTTGGATTCGCCCTCGCCAGAACGCCTCGTCGATGGGTTCATCCTCGAAGGTCAGGAGACGGACACGGATTTTTGAAGCAGGGTTATAGAGACCACGGCCGTAGAATTGCCCGTCAGGGGTCAGGACATCAACCAGATCCCCAGCGGCTGCTTGACCGACGAGCGGTCCGACATGACCGGCAAAGAGCCAGAGCGGTCGCCCCTCCGGGATCCGTAGTGTCGTAAGGCGAACCTGGGCCATCGGTGTCATCGTCGTATCTCCTGTAACATGGTGTAGCGAACTCTCTGCGAGAGTGGTCACATGCCGGCTGTCGTCAGCCCGATCATCACACGCTCATTGCTTGACGAACCCCGGTCAGTATGTTTTCCTGACACCAGAGCAGTACAATCGTTCCTGTGAGGATAAATGAAGAATGGGCGACAAAGCTACCATTGGTTCTGCTGTGTTGGATCGCCTGTATCGCCTGGGCGTTCGCCATATTTTTGGCATTCCCGGTGACTATGTCCTCTCTCTCTATCAACTCATCGAGGCCTCGCCGATCACGCACATCGGAACCACGCGGGAGGACTGCGCCGGCTTCGCGGCAGACGCCTATGCTCGCATCAACGGCATTGGGGCCGTCTGCGTGACCTACTGCGTCGGCGGGCTCAATACCGTCAACGCCATCGCCTGCGCCTATGCGGAACGCTCGCCGGTGGTCCTGCTGACAGGCTCACCTGGTCTGTCTGAACGAACTCGCACTCCCTACTTGCATCATATGGTTCGGGATTTTTCCACGCAACGAGAAGTCTTCGAGCGGATGACCGTGGCCGCCGTGACGTTGGATGATCCCCTGACCGCCGAACGAGAGATGGATCGGGCCTTTGCCGCCCTCCTCCGCTATCGCCGTCCCATTTATATCGAAATTCCCAGAGACATGGTCCACTGTCCACTCATGGGTGGCCTAAAACCGATCTGCATCGAGGACACGCCGAGTGACCCGGCTGCTCTCGAAGAAGCGATCAGTGAAGTACGACTCATGCTCGCGTCGGCCAAGAAGCCGGCCATGCTGGTGGGCGCAGAGGTCGGTCGATTTGGCCTGCAAGATGACTTGACTCGTTTAGTGGAGCGACTCAACATTCCCATCGCCTCGACCCTACTTGGTAAATCGATTATCCGAGAGGATCACCCGCTCTATGTCGGTGTCTATGGCGGGCTCATTGGACGTGATGAAGTGCAGCACTTCATCAACGATTCCGACTGCCTCCTGATCCTGGGATCTGTTCTATCTGATGTGGAAGACCTCGATGCCACGTCGCCCTTACTATCAGAGGGCCGCACCATCCATGCCACCGCCGACCGCGTCGCCATCAAACACCATCGGTATGAATCGATTCGATTCCAGGACTTTGTCCAAGGTCTTGTGAAATCTCCGCTTCCCTCCTTTTCTCATTCCCAGCGGCTGTTCCCGGTTCAAACCTTTCCAGAACCGGCGACACCAGACCCAGATGCACCAGTAACGCTCGGCGGACTCTTCCGCCATCTTGATACAGTCTTGACGGAAAAGACGGTCGTGATTGCCGATGTGGGTGAATCGCTCTTCGCCGCTGCGGATTTGCATGTGCGCCACCGGTTTGAGTTTCTGTCACCGGCCTATTACACCTCGATGGGGTTTGCCGTTCCCGCAGCCTTAGGTGCCTCATTTGCCGACCCCAGCCTGCGGCCCATCGTCCTGGTGGGAGACGGCGCCTTTCAAATGACCGGGACAGAGTTGGCCAGCTGCGTGCGCTACGGGCAAGCTCCGATTGTCATTATTTTGAATAACCGAGGCTATTCGACGGAGCGCGAGATTTTGGAGGGCCCCTTTAACGATGTGCATGAATGGCAGTATGACAAAGTGTGCGACCTGATCGGAGGCGGAAGAGGCTCGCGCGTAGGGACGCAGCGGGAATTTGAACAGAACCTTGCCGCTGCCTTTGCCGATCAAAGCCAGCTTCATGTCCTGAACGTGCTCCTCAGCCCCAGTGATCGATCGCCCGGCATGGTGCGATTGGCGAGGCGGCTAGGGAAGAAGCTGTCAACGGATAAGCCATAGGGGAAACCCTCCACTCCTGCCTGCTTTTCCCTACACCTCTGCGAGCTGTTTTATCAGAATTCGAGCGAATCCCCGGCACGAAGTGACAAGAGTCTTAGCCTTTCGTTATACTCAGCGATGGCACATCCCCTGCATTCTTCAGCGTAGAATCGGTTGAGAAGCATCCGCATCTCTTCGCTCCCCCGGCTTTACGCGGGATCGACGTTCAGCAATAATCAGCGATCAGCAGAGAGGTCATCGTGTCTGATTTTTATCAAAATGGGGTCGTGACCGTTCTCCACCGTCTCGGTCAGCCCAACACGGAGCAGCTGGAGCACGAGCTCGAGCGGTATGCGAAAACGACGCCGATCGCGCTCGTCCTCCCCTCACTGTATTCGGAACTGGAACGTCCCGCCCTCAAGCGCATCGTGGAAATCCTGGGTGAGGTTCGCTACATCAACGAAATCGTCATTTCTCTGGATCAGGCCTCTGCGCTGGAGTTCCGACTAGCCAAGCAATTCTTTTCTCAGCTCCCCCAACGAGTTCGCGTCGTCTGGAACGACGGGACCAGGATTCAGGCGCTGCTGAACACCTTGGTCTCGCATGAGATCGACATCGGACACCAAGGGAAAGGACGCGGGTGTTGGACGGCCTACGGCTATGTACTGGCCCGGGGGCAAAGCCAGGTCATCGCCCTGCATGACTGCGACATCGTGAGCTACGACCGCCAGTACCTCGCTCGCCTCTGTTACCCCGTCGCCAATCCGAACCTCGCCTACGAATTTTGCAAGGGGTATTACAGCCGCGTAACGGACCGCATGCATGGGCGTGTGACCCGTCTCTTCATTACTCCGCTGATCCGCAGTCTACAGTTACTGGTTGGGCCACATCCCCTCCTCTCGTTTCTGGACAGTTTTCGTTACCCGCTGGCCGGAGAATTCGCGATGGTGCGAGATCTGGCCTGGATCAACCGTATTCCTGGCGACTGGGGGCTGGAGGTCGGCATGCTGGCCGAGGTGTACCGCAATTGCGCACTCCGTCGTATTTGCCAAGCCGATATCGCCGATGCCTATGAACACAAGCATCAAACGCTGTCGACGCACAATCCTGACGCGGGCCTCTTGAAAATGTGCGTCGATATCACCAAATCGCTCTTCCGCAACCTGGCGAGCGAAGGGCTGGTCCTCTCGGAAGGCACCCTTAAGACGTTGCGGGCCACCTATCTCCAAGCCGCGCAAGAAGCGATTAGTCGGTACGAAAATGACGCGGCGATCAACAGTTTGCGCTTTGACCGCCATGAGGAGCGGCGCGCCGTTGAAGTATTTCTGCGCGGCATGACGTTGGCGACGGACAGCTTCCTCGGCGACCCGTTGGGGGTTCCCATGATCTCGAACTGGAGCCGGGTGACCCATGCTGTTCCAGATATTTTTCATCGGCTCATGGACGCCGTCGAACAGGACCATGCCTGGGATCCTACGGCGGAAACCAGGCAGACTGTCTCATGAACAACAGCTTGATTCCACTCACCGCTGAAACCGAGGACCTGCTGGAAGCCGTGCGCAGTGCCGACATCTTGGTCGGCATTCCCAGCTTCAACAATGCAAGGACCGTCGGCCACGTCGTCCGCGCCGTCGGAGCGGGGCTGGCAAAATACTTTCACGGTCATCGCGCTGTGCTGGTGAATTCCGATGGCGGCTCCACCGATGACACTCCAGCTATTGTCGCCAATACGATGGTTGATCTGGATCCCCTCTTCATCAGTGATCGGCAGAGCACGCTCCACCGGATTGTCACGCCGTATCATGGAATCCCAGGCAAGGGAAGCGCGTTTCGCACGATTTTCGAGATCGCTCGACGGCTCAAAGTCAAAGCCTGTGCCGTCGTCGATTCGGACGTCCGCAGCATCACCCCCGAGTGGATGGAACTGCTCCTTCATCCGATTCTCAAAGAAGGCTATGACTATGTGGCCCCGTACTATCGACGCCACAAGTACGACGGAACTATCACCAACAGCATCGCCTATCCGCTGACCCGAGCCCTCTACGGACAGGAGGTCCGTCAGCCGATCGGTGGAGATTTCGGCTTCACCGGAGAGCTGGCGCAACACTATCTCGAGAAGCACGTCTGGGAGTCCGATGTTGCGCGCTTCGGGATCGATATTTGGATGACGACCGAGGCCATCACGAGCGGAGCGAAGGTGTGTCAGAGTTTTCTCGGGGCCAAGATTCATGATCCCAAAGACCCTGCCGCCGACCTCTCCTCCATGTTGCGACAGGTCGTGGGGGCCTTGTTCGCCTTGATGGAAGCCCATGCCCCCACCTGGATCCCCGTCACAGACTCGCGAAAGGTGCCTCTCTTCGGCTTCCAATATGAGGTGGGCGTTGAGCCGGTGAATGTCAACGTCGAACGGATGGTGGAATTGTTTCAGCTCGGGCTGACGGACCTGCACGATATTTGGGCACGCATGCTCTCGAAAGACGCCCTGGATCAGCTATCCAGCCTTCGGAACGTCCCCCTACGGGATTTCCGCATTCCGGATTCACTATGGGCCCAAATTATTTATGACGCCGCCCTCGCGCATCATCGGAACGTGCTCCCACAAGAACATCTCCTGAAAGCGCTGACCCCTCTCTATTTAGGAAAGACCGCGTCATTCGTACTGGATAGCCAAGGGTTGACCACGGCGGAAGCCGAGCAACTCATCGAAACGCTCTGCCGGACGTTCGAGAAACAGAAAGAGTATCTTGTCGCACGTTGGCCTCAGTCTCATGACTCGCGCGAAGTCATAGAGCCTGCTCGCGCGAAGTCTGAAAGGAGCGAGCCATGACCTCAAGCTGGGAACATACGTTACTCGGACCAGTGACCGCACTTGGCGAGCGCGTCTTTGCCATCCTTCCCAATGTCCTGGCCATGCTGATTCTCTTGCTGGTTGGTCTGGGCGCAGCCTGGGGCATGGGGCATTTGATGGAACGGCTGCTTCGCGTCATTGGCCTGGATCGACTCTGCGATCGAATCGGTATCGCGGCAGCCCTCCTGCGGGGAGGCATCAAAGCCGATCCGTCTTATATTATCGGCCGCATTACCTACTGGTTGATCGTGATCTTCGCCACCACGGCATCGCTGGGCGCGCTCGATGTGGCCCCGATCAATGAAGCCGCTCACTCACTCTTGTCGTATATTCCCCATTTGGTCACCGCGGCCGTGATCGGAATCATCGGGTACCTCGTCTCGAATTTCGTGTCACAGGCCGTCCTCATCGCTGCGGTGAACGCGGGGTTACCTCCGGCCCGCTGGATCGCAGCCGGAACGCGCTGGGGCATTCAGCTCTTGACCGTGGCCATGGCGTTCGAACAGTTGGGGATTGCTCAGCACATCGTCGTGGTCGGATTCGGCATTACCTGGGGAGGACTCGTCCTTGCGGCTGCATTAGCCCTGGGGTTGGGTGGCAAGGATCTGGCGAAGGATTTCCTGGAACGGCGTCTGGCCGGACATTCCCGGTCGCAGATCAACGAGGACCTACGACATCTGTAAGCCTATGTCACGCTATCTACTCTTCACAGACCTGGACGGTTGTCTTTTAGACAACGACACCTATTCCTTTGACGAGGCGAGACCGGCGCTCGACGCCCTTCGTGCGGAAGACATTCCAGTCATTATCGTCTCCGGAAAGACCCGCGCCGAAATCGAACCGCTTCGAGAGCGCCTTGATCACCACAATCCCTTCATCGTCGAGAATGGCGCGGCAGTGTTTGTGCCCCTCAATACCTTTGACTTCCCCTTGGAACGATCACGACGCCGCTCCGGCTATCAAATCATTGAACTCGGCACACCGTATGCCCTCCTGCGGGATGTGCTCCGGCAAATTGAAGAAGCGGTGGGCACGCCGCTCCAGGGGTTCGGCGACCTGTCGGTTGACGAAGTCATGGCGACCACGGGGCTCGCCCGAGAAGATGCCCTGCGGGCTATGCTGCGGGAGTTCGATGAGCCGTTTTTAGTAAACGGCCCCCCTAAACTGATCGAAGAGGTCTGCCGCCAGATTGTGACACGAGGGCTGAATTGGACAAGAGGGGGACGGTTCTTTCACTTGACAGGAAACAACGACAAAGGTCGGGCCGCAGAAATTCTTCTCCGCTGCTACAAGCGACAGGAGCGACTGGCCGACCTGCCAGACGATATCGAAACTATCGGCATTGGCGATAGCTTGAATGATCTCCCGCTCTTACTGACGGTCGATCATCCTGTCTTGGTACAAAAACCGGACGGCACGTATGACCCCGATATCAATCTGCCGAACCTCATTCGCGCGCCAGGCATCGGCCCAACCGGATGGAATCAGGCTGTCTTGGAATTGCTCAAACAGGCCTCAGAAGAGCCATCCCATGGCCGATCAGTCAATATCCGAGCCACTTGACCGCACTTATTCAGAAAAGCATGGCACTGCTAGTCTTCAGTCGGATTAATAATGTGCAGTCCTGCAGTTTTTGATGCCGCCAACAGCTGAGGATCTGCACTGACGACGGTCAATCGCAACGGCTTCAACTCCAACGCCAGCGCCAGATGCATCACTTGTGGCGATCGAAGGAACGGATACTCCAGGGCCAATTCCTTGGTTGCCAGGTAGGTCTCCATCTTCGGTTCAATAAACTGATAGAGTCCCTGTTTGGATTCAATCTCGAACTTATACAAAACGGAGTAGCAATCATCCCGCGTAATCTGCCCCTCATGTGCGCGTGCGCAGAGGACCGAATAGAAGTCCGTCACGGACCATGTCGGGACAATCGCAACTTTACCGCGCTTCACCATCAGCCTATTCACGATCCTCGTGCCCCGCTCCATGCTGTAGCGCTTAATGAGTGCGGTTGAGTCAAAATAGTAATATGGCATCCCCTTATACCCTCCCCTTCAGAATGATTTCCGCGAGCGGCCCTTGAAGCTTGGAGAGCCGATCTTGTAGTTCATCGAGTGGCACCTCTTCATACCCCTCTTTTCGAAAGGTGTCGGCAAGATTCCCGCTATTGAAGGACGCCGTGTCTTCCTTCAGTCGGTCGCTCAATCGCCGCTTGGCCACACGGCTTGAAAGTTTTTGCCCAGATTTGGTCAACCCCCGCCCCCGGCTGCGTGGAGCTCGGCTGACGGAGAGTTCGTCTGTCTTTTTCACGATCAATACCTCCTCATGAAAGAACGTCCATTTACCGCCTCACCCCTGATTCTTCTCGCGGGCAACTCGCCGGCATCATCGCTGTCTCAGGCAACACGATCTCGCCAAAAATATGGGCAGCAATCGCCTTCGCGACATCCGACGACAACTCTTGTTGCATGACACGCAACGTCTTCGCCGTGGCTTCACGCTCTGTCAGGTGCCCTTCCCTCCCTCCGTGCGCCGTAGCCCCGACGACCCGTCGTGTCCCCGGCTCCACGACCTCGAAATCACTACACCACCGAACGTACTTGAAATGTGGGTCCCGCACCTCGATGGGGAACAGACGAACGGTGCCTCGGACAATCAATTCAGGAGCACCACCTTCTTCACCTTCCCTCTTTGTGGTCACACGAAGTCCTTCTCGGATCAGCCCTTCCGCCAACGCACGCCCAACTGGTTCTGCATGGTCACCGGACACTTGTACCGCAAGCACCAGATTCGTAGCAAGAAATTGCTCCAACTCACCAGATAATTCGTTTACCTGATAGGCAGACGAGGTCCCTTGCCCGCTGGGACGGATCACTCGCAAATCCGTGTTATACGCCTCGCGCAGAACCAGATTTCGACCGGCTCGGCGAAGGGCGCGAACCTTGGCAAGCTTGTCGATTGCTTGCCGGGACTCAGTGACATCCGTGTCAATCGCGCGATCCAAGCCCAAGACCTTCTCCATCAATGACGCTTCAGCCTGAGCGCGATTCATCACACTCAAAGCGTAGTACACCCGGCTCTCCGAGTCGTACCACACATCCGCGATCCTGACGTTTTCCAGCACTTTATCGGTCGAGACTTTCGTCACACTGTCGATCGTGAGCCGCCGCTCGGCGTTGGAAACACCATGATTTTCAACGACCCAGTACGATTCCCAGTCCTTCACTTGCGCCGCGACTTCTGCCTTGAAGATACGAGCCACGGCCGCATAGGCCTGATCCTCAGCATTACTTCGAGTGTCTGCTTGGCCGACCCCGGTCAGGTATTGACTCGATGGATAGTCCGCACTCCAGCCATCCACCCACCCCGGCTTCCCTTTTCCAGTGAACCAGGTACAGCCAGTCGATGCAGATACCATCAACCCCAGACAGAGGAACACCGCGACGCCTTGTCCAAAAGCAGACCCGCCGACACGCCTCATTGCATCACACGCTGGATAATGAACATCGTTTGGCCTTCAGTCAGTGCGATCGTTTGTCCATCTTTCGCCGTCGTCGCCCCTTGTCCCGAGGGTCGAATGGACAGGTGGTACTGGCCTGGTGGGACCCACGCTCGGGCCACGTGAATTTCATCGGGCAAAGTCTGCCAACTTCGCTTGTCGGCTTCTTCAGAAGCCACTGCCATTCCATGAGCCACCAGCCCGACCAACAGTCCGACCCAGGGGGCAGCATCCTTTCCAGCGGCATGTTGCGCTCCGATCATGGCTCCTTCCGCCGCCGCATATTTCGTCGCGGCGCGCGCGAGCGCTTTCACCGTGATCGACGGCAGACGTTCCGAAAGGCTTTTTTCAGCCAGCGCGGTCACATTGTGTGCCAGTTCAGACCGAACAACGACTGACTGGCCGATCGAATCCGTCAATGTCATACTTTCGGATGTGACCTGCGTCTTCTGTGGAACTAACCGCGGAAGTGCAACACGAACCACGCGCCCATTGAGTCCGTAGAGTACGCTGTCTGCAACGCGATCTCGTTGATAGGGCGACCTGAAGACCCCCCTATTCAGCAAGACTAACTGTGCGGCATCAAGACTAATAGGCAAGTCCAAGAAGAGATCCTCTTTTCGCGGAGCCCGACCATTATAGCTGATCATCACGACTTGAGCGAGTCGCTCCTGGGATGAAGGAGGTTGCCAGGAGACATCAGGGAATGCCTGTCGATATTCAGCAAATTCAGTTGCGAGGTCGAGCGCCTCCGCCGTCCGCAGAAGATCGGCGTGCAAAGCCGGAGGAGCGGACATTTTCATCCACCCGCTCATGGCTCCATACGCTTCATAGGCATTGCGGTAGGCGATAAACGCATTGTTCAGATCCCCAACCGCTTCGTACAAGATACCGCATACATACCGAGCAAACCCGTCATTCCGATACTTGGTTGCATCCTTCACTCTGTCACTGAGCACATTCAAACGATGGTCGATTCGTCGTGCCTCCACGAGTGCGCCCTGAAGCTGCCCCTGAACCGCGTAGTTGATGGCCTTGATCACGTTGATCATAACGTGTTCGTAGGCGTCCCCTTCGTACGGCAGGGCGTTATCGTTGGTCAGAAATGCAGCGGTTTCAGAACGGATGGTTCTGGTATAGAGCCGCTCGACCTCTTCTTCCGCTCGCTCCAATGCCGCACTGCTTTGCTGATAATCACCTGCTAACTGCAGCACCATTCCGCGATCCATTGCATACAGTAGGCGGGCCTTCGTTCCATACTCTTTCTCGGTCTGCTCGACGATCGTCACGGCCCGTTTTGGATCACCGGCAAAGAGGCTCTGTTCAATGAGGAGATAGTGATTGACGGAAGGACCACAGCCGGCCAACAACACAAGAACAGCAAGAAACGGCAGCAACGAGATCGGGGTGACAACGCCCCACCGCACAGAGACCCCGTGGGCAAAGCGTGGGAGGATTGGGTTCAACAGCGTTCGCGGAACCTAACCTGATGCTGAAAAAGTCCGCCAGCAGCGTTCTCGCATCGCTCAGAGTCTCAACGTACGGAAGCGTACGCTTCACCTCTTCGCTCGCTGCAACCTTGCTGGACGGTTCTCTTGAGCATCCTGAAGTTAT
>ERZ1292633.524-Hain-H41-02um-R1-524-length-44141-cov-15_pt1 | contig 44141 bp, 46 predicted proteins | sample MGYA00564406_ERZ1292633 | MGnify/ENA primary metagenome ERZ1292633 (study PRJEB36523, sample SAMEA6512639) | groundwater metagenome | collected 2019-01-08 | study: AquaDiva: Metagenomics assemblies of 32 groundwater samples | reverse complement strand
ACGCGGAGAAGCTGTCTCACGAGCTTGTTCATCTATCGAATGTCGACGTTTTTCGCTCGACTGTCAATAGGTCATTCGGCATCCGGTGGCTTCATGAGCCGTGCCTGGATCTGCGACTCAAGCTCCAGCTCGCGCGTCCGTGAACGGAGCCGATCGGCGAGTCGTCGGCGCGCTGACGGGCGACGCTGCTCGCGAGCCGCGTCTGTTGTCGGCCCGCTCCTGCTCGTGCAGGCGGGCACACTGGCCGTCCCAATCGTTGATCTCGTAGGTCAGACGGCGAGGACGGATCGGCTGATGCCGGGCAATGCCGTCGGCGAGGACCGTTGCAGCCACGCGTGCCGTGGATCGTCAGCTCCCGGACGATGACCGGGTTCCATCGGTCACCGAGTTGCTCGACCGCCTTCGTGAATGCGCAGGAAGTCCCCACCCGATTCCCCGCGCGCGCGGGGCGTGCGCGAATGCGCGTCGGGCTCTCCGATTGGACGCCGCGACCATCGCCTGAGCGGGCTCATCGGTCACCCGCCGCGCCCCCCGCAGTGCTGCTCGACGGTCGTGAGGAGCTCATCGATGTCGACCGGCTTCGAGACATAGCCGTCGAAACCCGCCTCCTTGAACCGCTCGCTATCTCCCTTCATCGCCTGTGCGGTTACGGCGAGCACCGGTATGAACGCGGTCCGCTCGTCCATCCGCAGCCGGCTCAGCGCCTCCACGCCGTCCATGTCCGGCAGCCGAATGTCCATCAACACGAGCGCCGGTCCATGCTCGGTCGCGAGCATCAGCGCCTGTCCGCCGGTCGATGCCTCCAGCGTGCGATAGCCCGTCGCCTGGAGCACGTCCCTGAACAGCTTCATGTTCTTCTCATTGTCTTCGACCACCAGGATCTGCTCGCCCGCCATGGCTACGCCGGCTGCGCCGGCAGTGTGAACACAAACGTGCTGCCCTTGCCGAGTTCGCTGTCGACCCAGATGCGCCCGCCGTGCAGCTCCACGAGGCGCTTTGAGAGTGCCAGCCCGAGGCCCGTCCCCTCGCGCTGCTCCTTGCCCGCCGCAGCCTGCTGGAACTCGTCGAAGATCCGTCCCTGGTCGTCCGGAGCGATGCCCGGCCCGGTGTCGCTTACCGAGACTCGCACCTCGCCATCGAGCTGCGCCGCGGCGATGTCGACCGTCCCGCCCGCCGGCGTGAACTTCACCGCGTTCGAGAGCAGATTGAAGATCACCTGTCTGATCCGGCGCTCGTCGCCCATGACAGTGTCAACGCCCGGATCAGACGAGAGCGAGACTCGGACGCCTCCCTTGGTCGCCCGCTCGCGCACGATCACGACCCCGCGCTCGAGGGCCCCGGGCAGGGAGAAGGCCGCGACCTGGAGATCGATCTGGCCGGCCTCGACCTTCGAGAGGTCCAGGACGTCGTCGATGAGCGACAGAAGGTGTCGCGCCGAACCGAGGATGTCGTCGAGGTACTCGGCCTGCTTCTCGTTGATCTCACCGAAGAGCTGCCTGCGCAACACCTGCGAGAAGCCGTTGATCGCGTTCAACGGAGTCCGCAGCTCGTGCGACATGTTGGCCAGGAATTCCGACTTGTGGTGGCTCGCAGCCTCGAGCTCGCGGGTCTTCTCATCCAACTCGGCAAGTGCCGTCGCGAGCTCCCGGGTCCGCTCCTGGACCTGCTGCTCGAGCCCGGCATAGAACGTGTGCAGCCGTGCCGCCATGCGGTTGAATTCGTCGGCGAGGGCCCCGAGTTCGTCGCGGCTCGAGACTTCGATCCGCTGATCGAGTGCACCGGAGCCGATCTTCGCTGCCGCGGCCTGGATCGACTCGATCGGCCTGACGAGATTGCGTGCCAGCAGTACGCTCGTCACGACTGCCAGGATCAGGAATACGACCAGTAGCAATACCGTGCGCCAGATCGCTGACTCGATCGGCGCGAACGCCTCGGTGAGCGGTTCCTCGACGAAGACCCACCAACCGGGCGGTTCGACGCTGTGGAAGGCGCTCAGCACCTCTCTACCGTCCGGATCACGTCCCGTGGTGACCACGTCCGCGGGAGCCGCTGCGGCCCCGGTCAGTGCGGCTCGCACGTGCGGGAGCGCGGCGAAGCTCGTGTGGGCGAGGACGAGGTTGATGTCTGGATGAGCGATGAGCTCGCCTTGTGCGTCGACGGCGTACGCATACCCGGCGGTGCCGATCCGCGCCCGGTCGATTGCCTCGCGGACGGATCTCAGGTCGACGTCGGCGACAATGACGCCCTCCCCGGGTGCATCCTCGGTCACTGCGATCGTCATGTGGGCTCTTCCATCGCGCTCGTCGAAGGCGACACTGCCGAAGTACTGCTGCTCGGCCCTGGCGCGGATGAACTCCTGGCTGGTGGAGCGATCGCTCCCGCATGTCCGGCTGTCGACCTGGTTGATCTCGAAGGAATAGGCGCGAACGCACTCCTTCCCGCTCGAATCTAGGTATGTCAGCTGGCTCACCAGCTTCTGGCGCCCGAGGAGGCCGCGAAACGACTGAAGTCGCTCCGGTCCCCCCGGGTCGACCGTCGGCTGTGCCACGCTCTCTAGATCGCCGAGGATCTCCTGGATGAACTGATCGATTGATACGGCGGCGGACGAAGCCTTGTCCGCCGCCACCCCGGTGACTGCCCGCGTGCTGTCCTGGTATGAGAAGTAGGACTCGATGACTCCGACCGAGACAATGGCCGCAGCCACGAGGGTGACGACGACCACCGTGTACTTCCAGATCAGGCGGTGATGCGGCCGTGCCGGCGGTTCCACACTATGGCTCCGGTGTTGGGCCCGGGCTATCGATAGACCACGTCGGCCCGGGTGATCACGTCCTGTGGCACCTGGATGTCGAGCTCCGCGGCTCTCTTGAGATTGATCGCGAACTCGACCCTGGGTACGTCCTCGACGGGCAGATCGGCGGGCGGCGTGCCTTTGAGGATGCTATCGACGAAACGCGCGCCGGCGCTTCCGACGGGTCCCACGTCGACTCCCAGCGAGAAGAGCGCCCCCTGCTCGACCCACTCCTTCCGGTGGGCCTGCACGGGCAGGTTCGCTTCTGTTGCGAGCTCGATCGTCAGCTTCGAGAAGTTCAGCCGCAGGCTCGGCGACAGGAGGAATGCGCCGTCGACCTCCCCAGGTGCGAGTGAGCGGAACACGCGCTCGAGATCCGCCTCCTCGGACGCTTCCCGAATGTCCAGCTCGAGCCCAAGCTGCTCCGCGGCATCGCTTGCCAGCGGAAGGAGGGGAGACGTCGCCGCGTCGGTCGGGTCGACGAGCGTCAGCAACCTCCGTAGCCCTGGCATGATCTGCTGGTAGAGCTCGAGCTGCTTGGCGACAGGATCTCTCGCACCGAAGACCCCCGTCAGGTTCCCTCCCGGATGGGACAGGCTCTCCACGAGGCCGTCGCGGACGGGATCGGATGGGTGAAGAAAGACGACCGGAATCCGATTCTCCGGCTTCTCTGTCGCATCCTGGGCGGCGCGGATCGACTTGTCCTCGAAGGCGACGATGACGTCCACGTGCTGGCGTACGAATTCCCTGGCCTGCTCCTCGACGTCTCTCGGTTCGAGATTGCGCCAGATCAGCTCGATTCTTGGACCCTGGATGCGCCCCTGCTCGGTAACGCTTGCCATGAGCTCGCCCTGCGAACCGTCGAGCCATCCCAGTTCTGCCAGACGCGCAACGAGCGTGCCCAGGGACGGCGGGAGGTGGTCCGTTCCGACATGCAGCAGACCGACGCGTGGGATGGGCGGTGAGGTCGGGCTCGTGCCGATCCCGGCCAAACAAGCGCTGAGCAGGCTGGCGCACACGATGACACTCATCAGCGCCAGCGGGGATGGCCAAACCTTCATCGGATTCCTACCTCACCCAGCCGATCGCGCGAGTACAAGCTACTCCATGGTTTGCGGCCATCAAGCTCGCCGCGGTCGAATCGGTTCCCGCGGCACACAGCGGCCAGGTCGGGTCCCCACGAAACGAGGATCATCATGAGCACGATCTCGCAAGCATGGCATCGATCGTCTGGGAAGGCGGCGAACCGGAGCACGCCCAGAGGCGCCCGCGCCGCCGTGCCCGATCCAGCGCCGCGCGGTCGGCCTCAAGCACGCTCGGGGATCTGTTCGTCCCCACTCGTCGGCACCGCGTCAGCTCGGGCAGGGGCCCTTCTCGAGCCTCGAATTGCCTTGGTCAGCCGCAAACGCTGTCCCGATCTCGTCCGCGGGTACGGTTTCCGGACGCAGATCCAGGAATGTCCCGTCCGGTAAGGTCACGGACTTCTCCGAGCCGACGATGATGCACTCACCGCTCGGCAGGATGATGTGTGCTCGGTTGTGGGCGGCTGCCGAGGGTGCGAAGGCGAGCACAGCCACCATGCCAGCTGCCGTTGCCAGGAGAGAGAGTCGTCGCTTCATCGGTTCTTCCTTTCGTTGCCTCGCGTCTCGGCGGAGCATCTGCGTCCGCTTCAGCGAATGTAGGAGGACGCCGATCGGGTGCCAACCGTGCCTGCCTGCATTTGCTGGGGGATGCTGGCACCCGGTCGCCGCCGACAACAGTCCGCATCGCGGGAGGAGTCAGTCCGGCCCGCGCGCGCAGAACCGTCTAACCACATCGGGAAACGCATCGATGTCGATGGGCTTGACGACGTAGCCGGCAAAGCCCGCGTCGAACAACCAGTCCTCGCGGGCATCGAGTGGCAGGGCAGTCACCGCCACGACCGGTATGTGCGACGTCCGCGGCTCGGCCCGGAGCATCCGCGAGACCTCCGCGCCGTCCAGATCCGGAAGGCGCAAGTCCATCAGGATGACGTCCGGAAGATGCTCGGACGCGAGCGCGAACCCCTCCGCGGCAGTCACGGCCTCGAGCGTCCGAAACCGGGCCAGGCGGAGCACATCGCCAGCGAGCTTTCGGTTCCTGTCGTTGTCGTCGACGATCAGGACGAGCGGGAGATCCGACATCACCGGCGTATTCTCCACCCATGCCGATCCGGCTCGTGCTCGCCGAGGACCACTACCTCGTCCGTGAAGGCGTCCGGCGCCTGCTCGAGGCGCAGCCCGGATTTGAAGTCGTGGCTGTCTGCGAAGACGTCGACTCGCTGCTCAAGGCCGTCGATCGCGAGAGGCCAGACGTGGTCGTCACCGATATCCGCATGCCGCCAGGCCACTCGGACGAGGGGATCCAGGCCGCCAGACGATTACGGGAGACGAACCCGGGTCTGGGCGTGGTCGTCCTCAGCCAGTACGCGAACCCGAGCTACGCACTCGCACTGCTGGACACCGGGAGCGCTGGGCGCGCCTACGTGCTGAAGGAGCGGGTGCATGACCTCGACCAGCTGGTCGCTGCCATCCGCGCTGTTTCAGAAGGAGGCTCGCTGATCGACCCGAAGGTGGTGGAAGGGTTGGTGGCGGATCGGGCGCGCGCGGCGACGTCCCCGCTCAGCCAGCTGACCACCCGAGAACGCGACGTGCTGCGGAAGATGGCGGAGGGCCGGAACAACGCGTCGATCGCCGAGGACCTTGTCTTGACCGAGAGGTCCGTCGAAAAGGTGATCCACTCGATATTCATGAAGCTCGGGCTGACGTGGGAGCCAGCGGTTCACAAGCGCGTCAAGGCGGTCATCCTGTACCTGGCCGAGGGCGATCTGAGTCATCGCGACAGCGGCAGCCAGCCATGAACACGCGAACCGCCGTCCTGCCTGTCGTCGACGCTGACGCGGCCATCGAGTGCCTCGATACGATCGCGCAGACGCTCGACGCGTTCTTCAGGGTGGTGTCCGGCGACGGCGACTTCGAAAGTCACCGCGCCATCCGCGTCAAGCACGCTGACCGTTGCCTGGGAACCGCGTGACGCGGACGACAGCGCCTCGACGCAGGACCAGTAGACAGCAGCGGTGATCTCGGGCGGGTAGCCGGCGCCAGCCGGAACGTCGACCAGGACGGTGACGCCAGCGCTCTCCGCCGCGGACCGTATGGCGCTGACGAACCCACGCCCTTCAAGCAGCGACGGATAGACCCTCTGCGCCAGCTCCGTCGTTTCCTCCAGCGCCTCCCGCACGTTGGCCGCCATCTCGTCGAGCAGAGCTTTCGCGGCGGCCGGATCACCGTCCACCAGCCCGGCCAGGCGTCGCACATCGACGGCGAGTGCGACGAGGTGTTGCTGGACGCCGTCGTGGAGGGCGCGCTCGATCGCACGCCGATCGGCGTGGGCGGCCTTGGCCAGACGCTTCCGCGACCCACGAAGCTCCACTACCTCACCCTGCAGTCGGTCGACAACCTCACGCAGCCGCCCGCCAGAGCCAGCGTTCGACACCGCCCCACCTCCTATCGGGAGTCGTCGGTCAATGCTCCGACCGCGCCAGGTCGCGCGGGTCGGATCCCAAGGATGAGTGTCGCAGTCAGGGCAAGCACTCGAGCCACCGATGACCAGCTGGTCTGGTAAACGCGACTCCCTCTCTGGCAGGCGCGGTCCGAGGGGTCCAGGCGAAGCGGAGCCGTCCGGACTCCCGGAGGAAGCGGAAGGTGTGATCGCGATCGGGACGCCTGGCTCTGGCGCAGGCGTTCTCCCCGCGAGTCAGCCCGGCTGCCGCTCCCTGATCGGTATCCGGATATTTATGGCATCCGCGCGTCCAACTCCTGTCGGGCGCGCCATGTCAACCTTTTGGGGCAGCGCCAGCGCCGATCCGTGCGCGTAGGCCGCCGCGGCCTGCCCATCGGGTGGACGTTGCAGCTCGCCATCGAGGACGACAGCGAAGGAGTCGCCTGGGCGATCACCGCCCGCGCCGAGAGCTAGGAGATCAGCGGGTGGTGGCGACCAACAGTTCGGCAAGGCGTGCGGGCTGCTCGCCGAAGGGCGAGTGACCCGTGTCGATCTCGACGACATCGGCGCCGACTGATGCCGCCATCGCCCGTTGGGCCTCCGGTGGCACCAGCGTGTCGGCGGTGGTCACGACGTAGGTGAGGCGGCCGGAGGTCGGCAGATCGCCGTTCCACTTCTGGCGCAGCGCGGCGATGCCCTGCGGACGCTGTGTCCGCTCGAGATACGACCGGGTCGCGTCCTGCTCCGACGGATCGACCGCGGCGACCAACTTGTCGATGTCCAAGGCACACAGACCAGCGCCAGCACTGGCGACTAATCCGCCGAAGGCGGCGATTCCTGCATCTTCGTCACCGTCAGCGAATGGATCGCTGCCCAGGAAGAGATCGATCACCGATGCGCCCGGCTGTGGTACCCAGGCCGCGACGTACACCACCGACATGCCAACGTTCTGCGCGGCGATGGTCGAAACGGTGAAGCCTCCGAACGAGTGACCGACCAGCACAACGTCGGCCGGGTGATCGGGGAGTACGGCGCGCACGGCAGCTGCGTACTGCTCCAAGGTTGCACCAGCGTCGACACATGGCAGGTCGACGGTGATCACTGCGTGGCCGGCCGACTCCAACGGCTCAACCACCGGTTCCATCTCGACGGGCGAGCCCCAGGCTCCGTGAACGATGACGAACGTCGACATGGTGAGATCCTCCGTCGCAGAAGATGCGCGTCATGGGTCACGAGCGTCAATCCGGCGCGGACATCGTTCAGACGTCGCGGGCGTCGACCACGGCCTGATCGAACGGTTCGATCATAATAAATTCATCCGGGCATTCCTAGGGCCGCATCGACGGCGTCTTGGAACCTCCGTGGAGTACACCGACGTTGCGGACCAGATCGAGGACTGGGCCACCGGACCAGACGCCGACCGGCTGACGATCGATCTCTGGGTCTCGGGCGTCGAGGCGCTCGCGAACCGGCGCGCGCCGGATCGGCCAGGTCTTTGAAGCGTGGCGGTTGCGAGTCTGATCGTTCGTTGCCGCCGTGATATCGGCGTCCTGCGAGCGTGTTGAAGTCTCCTCCCGAACGACTCCGATCGCATCGAGACCCTCGACTCTGTTGGTGAGCGGCGGGAATGCTCGAAGCAGAATCAGCACAACACCATGACTATCGTTGCCACTTCCGACCAGGCGATCAGTCACGCGCCCCTCGAACTGGCGTTAGTAGGCAGCACGCTTCCGCGCCAACCGCCCGATGACCAAGCTGGGCACGACTAGCTGTGATGACCTTCGGCCGCTCCGTGGTAGATGAGCAGCTCCGTCGTCAGGCCCGATCTGGCTCGTACGTCTGCAAGGTGACGTTTCACGGTGCTCGGCCGAATGCCGATGAGGTGAGCCCGCATCACGCACGGACCCGCCGGCGGCAACGTAGGCGGCAAGGACGTCCCACTGGCGCTGTGTCGCCTGCGGCGAGAGTGCACCGCGCAGGTACCCGTCCCTCATGCCAGCCGCCTGACCGCGGCCAGCCGCCTCACCGCGGCCCTCGATGGGCATGTCGTAGGTTGCTATCGCGCGTCCAACTCCTGTCGGGCGCGCCACGAACACTTGTTCTATTCATGCGAGTTTCGCCCAACCCGACAAGGCTTCGTCGAGGGCCGTCTGCAGAGAGAGGGAAGGCTCCGAGCTCGCGGAGCGAGGCCCGGAGGCGTTTCCGGACTGAGAGCCAGGGCCGGACGGTCGTGGCTCGGGCGGACGCGGCCGGGACGCAGCCTACGACCCGAAGACGATCGTCTGCAGGATCGCTTGGACCTGGGCTTCCCGATCGGCGAAGACGGCGTCGCCCTCCGTCTCGACGATAAGCAGCGACTTGCCCTGGACGACGAGAAGCGTGTACGACGTGGTCGTCGTCCCGTCGGAGTCGACGCCCAGCCAGGCGAAGTCGCCCGCCAGCCAGATGAGCGGATGGAACGCCGGGGTCTTGACCACGATCCGTGACCCCTGGACGCCGCCGATGGTCACAGGCGCCGCCTCCTGCACGACCGTGAGGCCGTCGAGCCCCGCGAGATAGCCGAAGAAGTCCGCGGGGAATGGGATCCGTGCGGCCTGCCCCCTGTCCGGCGCCGCCGTCGAGACGTTCGCTGGATCGCGGACCCAGCCGTCGTCGACGATCTCGATGTCGGGACCCCACCAGGTGCTCGAGTCGCCCGGCGTCGCGCCGAGGTCGAGCAGCTGGACCTGCCCGGTGACGTCGCCGTGCCTGAGCGTCCAGCCGGCCGGGATCGTGACCTGGAGAGGGAGCGCGAAGTCGCCCAGGAAGGCGGCGGTATCGACCACCGTGGCGGCGGTCGCCGAGGGCGACGGCGAAGCCACCGGGGACGGCGACGGGGATGACCCGGATCCGCCGACGCCGCCTGGCCGAGGCAGGTTCAAGGCGAGGACGCCCACGGCGATGACGGCGACGACGATCACGGCCGCGAGCCGGAAACGGTTCGACATCGGATTGGTCCTCCACGGGATCCCGAGATCCCGTTCCTGGGGTGTCGTCTTGATGGCCAGGAGGACCGCGTCGACGGTCGACGCCGGGGTCCGGTCGGACCCGTCTGCCAGCCAGTCGTCCATGACGCGCTCGAAGGCTCGGTCGTCGCTCATGCCGGTCGCCCTTCCTGGACCTTGATCTGCGCCTGGCTGGCCTCGAAGGCCGTCCGGAGCGCCCTGGTGGCGTAATGCAGTCGCGAGCGGGCTGTCCCATCCGGGATGCCGAGGGTCTCGGCCACCGTCACGAGGGGCAGGCCCACGTGGTGGTGCAGGATGAAGACCGCCCGCTGGTCGAGCGGGAGCCCGCGGAAGGCGCGCTCCAGCTCGTCGCGGTCGGAGATCGATCGGTAGTCGTCCGCCTCGTCTGCCCGGTCGATCGGGAGGACGCGGACAGTGGCCGCCCAGCGCCGGTTGCGCGGCGCATCCGCGTAGCAGGCGTGGACGAGGATCCGGAAGGCCCAGGCCTCGAAGCGATCGGGCTCCCGCAGGTGCGGCAGCTTCCGCCAGATTGTCACGAGGGCGTTCTGCAGGACGTCCTCGGCGAGTCCTGGATCGCGCAGGATCCGCCGGGCGACACGGAAGAGCACGTCGCTGACCTGGTGCACCAGATCCGCGAATGCCTCCTGATCGCCCGAGCGAGCCCGCTCGACGAGGTCTCGATCCATGGGTCTCCGAGACGGCGCCGCGGCTGTGACCGCAGTCTTACTTATGATGAGGGCGGGTCGGGAGGGATTCGTTCAGCAACCAGCCCACGACGCCAGTGAGCTACGAACCCGGGACTGGTGAGTGACCGGACGGTTGGGCGCCTGGCTGTGGATCAGGCGCTCTCGCCAGCCGACCACGCTTCCCCGACGCCCTCGATCGGGATACGGATATTTATGGCATCTGCACGTTCGAATCCTGTCGGGCGCGCTCTCACAACCTCCGGAAGTACCAGAGCGAGACCATGGCTGTAGGCGGCCAGAGTTAGCCCGACGCTGACGATCGGGGGCCCCGCGACATCGATCCGTTCGTAGATCACGTGAAGGAGGTCGACCACGCGTACTTGCGCGGCGCGCTCTCGCGGCCAGCGACCCGGCTCGAGATGGACGTCCCTCGCCGCGTAATCGCTCTCGGTGGGCAGAGCTATTGGGCGCAATGTCGCCGACAAGAGGGAGTCTATGGCCTGGGCAGACACCGTTTGCTTGAGGGGAGGACGACAACGGTCGCGGCCTGACAATGGTCGCGGCCTTGACGCCGGAACAACGTTGTCGTACATAGCGCCCACCGATATAGTGCGGCCTAAGGCGCTCAGGGCTGAGGAGCGGTGATGGCGGACAAGATCGTCACCACAGGCACACGAGCTGCGGCCACGGTGAGCGAGCAGACCGCGTTCTCGCGGACCGGCGAGGTGCTGCGCGACATCGCCAGGGGCGGCATCGCGGGCGCGATCGTCGGGATCGTCGTCGCCGGCCTCGGTGGCCGGCTCCTGATGCGACTTGCAGCGATCCTCAACGCGGACGCCGTGGGTGCGTTCACGGAAAACGGCAACCGGATCGGCGACATCACGCTGGGTGGAACCCTCTTCCTGATCGTCTTCGGGCTGATCTCGGGCGTCCTCGCCGGGGCGCTCTGGGTTATCGTCGGCCACTGGATCCCGGGGCGTTCCGGAGTCCGGGCGTTCCTGACGGCCGGTGTCGCGATCGCGATCGGGACGCCTCTACTCATCATCGGCAGCAACCCTGACTTCGTGATCCTGGATCACGATGCGAGAGTAGTGGCGCTGCTCGTCGCGCTTGTCGGCTTGATCGGCCTGTCGATCGCGCTCCTCGACGGGTGGCTGGACCGGCGGCTCCCCCACGCATTGACGGGCCGGAGGGGACCAGTCGCGTTCTACGCGATCGTCACGCTGATGGGAGCCGTGTTGGTCCTCCCGTTCGTGCTGCTCCTGTTTCTCACCTCAGACGAGTACCAGTTTCCGCTCCGGACAGGCTATGCGCTGTTCGTCGTGGGTCTGTGCACGGCCACTGGGTGGGGGCTGCGCGTCCGTGGGCGAGTGGGTGCGCCACGGGGTCTTGTGATCGCGGCACGGGGAGTCCTCGTGGTCGCCGTCATCCTGGGCGTCTTGACGTCACTCCCCCACGTCTCCCGCGCGCTCGGGGTGCCGTCCTGATCTGCAGCGCGCTCGGACGGACAGGGTCCCTTCCAGCCGACTTCGTCGATCAACGCAGGGAGCAATTGCCTGCGCCGAATCGAACTTCCGCCCGACCAGTTCGCGCGCCGAGTTTGTCCCGACCAGGGCGAGAGACGTTGGGGCTCCGGAGCGGCCCTGTCCGTTCCACGACAGGCCCGGGGTCACGCCCGCGACGGCCCTGGCGTCCGCCGGCCGACCGGCCGTGGCACGAGTTCGATCGACGTCCCGCGCCGCCGCCGTGGCGCTACCCTCAGGGGTGAGCGAATTGCCCGTCGAGTTGTCACGTCCGGATTTCAGGCGAGTGTCGTCGAAGGCGGGCCCGGATTCATCGAAGTCAGAGGTCTGAGATGCCGTCGGCTCCTCTCGTGATCGTGGTCATCTTCCGGGCGCGGCCCCGTCAAGAGGAAGCTCTCGGCGCCGAGTTGCGCGCGCTCGTCGAACCGACAGTACGGGAACCCGGATGCCTGAATTACGACCTGCACATCTCGAACGAGCAGTCGGACCTCTTCTTCTTCCACGAAACGTGGCAGTCGGTCGAGCACCATCAGGCGCACCGCGACACCGCGCACGTGCAACGCTTCCTCGCGATCAGCCCGGACTTGGTGGTCGAACCGATCCGGGAGATCAAGGGTCGGCGTCTCGACGCGTGACCGAGGCCAACGCTTCAACGGATCCTTGACAGCGTGAGTGACCTGCCCGTCGAAGCGTTCCTCGCGGGCTATCCCGCAGAACGACAGCGTGCCGCGTACAAATTGAGGGACCTGGTACGAAGGGCCGTCCCCGACGCCATCGAGCGGGTGCGACCGGGCTGGCGGCTGATCGGCTACGACGTGCCGGTCGGTCGGCGGACCGCGTATTTCGCCTTCATCGCGCCCGAGGTCGAGCACGTCCATCTCGGTTTCGAGTACGGCTTCGCCATAGACGATCCGAACGGGATCCTTCGCGGCGAGAGCCTCCGAAAGGTTCGATTCGTGACCATCGTCAGCGGCGACGAAGTGTCGACGCCGGCGCTCGAGTCGCTCGCGAAGGAGGCGGCGAACCTGGCGAGGATCGGCCGCGCGGAGCGAACGGCGCGGATCCTGGATGGGCCGCGATGAGCACGCGGGCGCTGCTCATCTCCGGTCTCGCATCGCCCGTCTCGCTGTGGATCCTCGGCGGTGTCGTGGCAGTCACCTGGCCGGGGTACGACCCGATCGCCGAATCGATCAGCGTCATGGTCCATGCCCCATTGGGCTGGCTCCAGACCGCTGGGTTCTGGATCCAGGGCGTCCTTGGGGTTGCCTGGGCGATCGGCGCAGCGCGAGTCATGGGCAGCGGCACCCGGGAGCGTCGGCTCGTTCGCGGCCTGTTCGGTCTTCAGGCAGGAATCGGCTTCGCCTTCGCCATCCTGCCGACGGACGTCGGCGGCACGCGTACGACCCTCATCGCCGAGCTCCACCTCGCCAACTTCTATCTCTACGCGGTTTCGATGCCAATCACGCTGTTCGTCCTGGCTCGCCTCTACGGTCGTGATCCGCGCTGGCAGGGCGCCGTCACCGGAACACGGATCGCCGGTTTCCTCATGCTCGTGTCGGTCGCCCTCGTGCCGCTGACGGTCGCCGGGCCGCTCCTGCCATACCTCGGGCTCCTCGAGCGAGCGTACATCGCGATCCCGTCCATCTGGCAGGCAGCCGTCGCGATCCGGGCGCTCCGGGCGGGCCGGGGATCCATGGCCCGCTGAGCCTCGAGTCGTCCCGCGGGCCGAATGGCCCGTCCGAACGGGCCGCCCGACCGGTGGCACCCGGGTCAGTGAATCGGATGATGCCGGCATGAACGAAACGGCGCGTTGGTCCACCCTTCTCGTGAAGACCCTGATGACCGCGGACCCGGTGGTCATTCACATCGACACGGCCGCCCTGGAGATCGCCGAGACACTGGCCCAGGCGGACATCTCCGGCGCCCCAGTCGTCGATGGCTCCGGATTCCTCGTTGGCGTCGTCAGCCAGACCGACCTCGTTCGGGTCGCCGCAACGCGAAGCGGGCGCGGCGATGGCTGGCAGGGAATGACGGCGCGCCACATGATGACTCGGTCTCCGGTCACCGTCCGCGAGGACACTTCCGTGGCAGAGGCGGCCCGTCGCATGGAACGACATGGGATCCATCGGGTGATCGTGCTCGATGAGGACGGCGCAAAGCCGGTCGGCGTGATTTCGATGAGTGACCTGCTGCCGCTCCTGGTCGACGAGGCCGTCGACTGATCGCTCCGGCGCGGACGCCCTACGCCAGTCGAACTGCCAGCGACTCCGATGATCCGGCCTGTGCAGGGACACCGTCGCGTGTGCGAAGGACCGTGCCCTGGGCTCCGGTGGGGGACGACGCCGGCGGCAACAGTCCGGGCTGTCCCAGTGGCCACGGTCCCTCCCGCCCGAAGAGTGCGCCAAAGGCCTCGACCACGCCGGGGTCGAACTGCGTACCCGCATGGCGGCGCAGCTCGGCGATCGCCTCTTCGTGAGCGATGGCGGGTCGATAGGGTCGCCCGGCCACCATCGCTTCGTACGCATCGATGACGGCGACGATCCGTGCCCCGATCGGAATCTCCTCACCGGTCAGGCCGTGTGGGTACCCGCGCCCATCGAACCACTCGTGATGGTGGAGCACGATGGTCCCCGCGTCGCGCAACGCTCCGGCCTGCTCGAGGATGATCTGACCGACCTTGGGGTGCTCGGTGACCACCCGCCAATCGGCGCCGCCGAGCGCACCCGGATACGACAGGATGTCCTCGGGGATGGCGAGGTTGCCCAGGTCGTGCAGTAGGCCGGCCGCCCGAATTCGCTCGATCTCGAGCGCGGGCAATCCGATCGAACGGGCAACCGTCGCGGCCGTCTCGGCGATCATCGTCGAAGGTTCGATGACGGTGCCGTCACGGCCCGAGAGCACGTCGATCAGCACCTCGGTGGCGGCGCGAGCCGCCGAGCGGCCGACCGCGGAGGCCCGCTCGCGTGCCGCGGGATCGATCGAGGCCCGGGCGATGAGCGCATCGCTGGATACCTCCTCGTGGATCTGGATCTGATCGCGCCCGAGCGACTTCGCCGCGTACAGGGCATCGTCCGCCGCATGAATCAGCGAGTCGACATGGAGGCGTCCGCCGGCACTGCCGGCGATGCCCGCCGAAATGGTCATCGTGAGATCGTTGCCGGCGCCGGCATCGATCACGGTCGTCGCCACGATTCGTCGTAGCTTCTCGGCGATCGCGGCGGCGTCCTCGACATCCGTCTCGGGCAGGATCAACATGAATTCCTCGCCGCCGTACCGTCCGACGGCGTCGACGGCACGGACATTTGCCGCGATCACGGAGGCGACGGAGCGAAGCACCGTATCTCCGGCCGCGTGGCCAAACGCGTCATTGACGCGTTTGAAGTGATCGAGATCGACGAGGACGATCGAGACAACCCGACCGTACCGGCCGGCCCGTTCCAGTTCGTCGCTGAGACGGGCAAGCAGCGCCTGCCGGCTGAGGACGCCGGTGAGCTGATCGATCGTCGCCAGCCTCCACGTCGCGGCCAGGCGCGCGGCGAGCGCATCGAGACTCGCCCGCAGGGCGGGGTCGTGGATCCCTCGATGATCGACGAGGACGTCGGGGTTGTCGGCCCGAGCCAGCCGGCGAAGGAGCAACGCCAACCGACGTGACTGGCGCCCGGAGACCAGCAAGGCGAAACCGGCTGTCCCGGCGAGCGCCCCGACGAGAGCGGCCAGGAGGATCGAGATCTGGGCGAGCATCGCCGGATCGACGCGCAATGGTGCTCCGTGGTCCAGACGGCCACGCGGCCGGCTGGGGAGAGTGTCCCCCGCGCTCACGGCAGGCGGCCATAGCGCCTTCGTCAGCGACCGCGGCGGGGTCGTCTGGTACCTCCCTGCGAGAGCCCGGTGCGCGGACGCACGTCCTGCCGACGCCGGCCCAAACGTCCCGGTTGAACCCTTCTGGATCAGCGCAGCCGGGCACGCAGCAACTCCAGGCCGTCGCTCGAACGCACCAGGCGGTGGCTCCACCCGGTGCCGTCCGGCCACGTTTCGGCGGCGAGGTCGTCCCCCTGTGCGGCTGACGCCGCGTACTCGAGCGCGTAATGGCGCGCCGTCCCGCGGACCTCCTCCGGCAGGGTCTCCTCCAGCCAGTCCATGTACGCCGCGTTGTTCACATGCCCCAGCGGATCCAGTTCGTGCGGGCGCACCCTGACGAGACTGCGCGACGCGCCGACCGGCGGCGCGCTCAGCTGGACGCGACCGAGGTTGTAGGTCGCGTGGGGCACCCGGAACACCTCGGCAAAGATCGGTGGCACCCGGACGAGGCGCCCGGCCCCGTCGACCAGCACCCAGTCCGTGTGCAGCCATGCCACGGTGGGGCCGGCGGGGCCATAGACATCCGCGCGACGACGGGCCCAGACCTTGCGCTGGCCGATGACGCGGGTCCGGATCCGGAGCGACTGGCCAAGTTCGATCGATCCCAGGATCTCCATCTCGACGGCACGGACCACCCAGGCCAGGTCCCGTTCCCGGTACCAGGCGCGATCGAACCCGCGCCGTTCCGAATCGAGCCAGGCCACGTCCTGGGCGTAGCGCAACAGGACCGATGGTCGCACGCGGCCATCGGGGCCGGCCTCATCGAATCGAACGCGGTAGGTGAAACTGGAGCCGTCGGCAGGCCCGACCGGTGGAGCCGCGGGATCGTCGGTTGTCACGGCAGGGCGCGATCGTGCCACTCGCCCGTGGCCAGGCGGTCGAGCGCCTCGAGTGAGATCAGGTGGGTGCCGGCGGACGGGGCCGTCTCGCGGGCCAGTCGAACCCGGCAGGACCGATCGGCGTCGAAGACCACGAGGCCAACGCGCAGCCGCGCGTCCTCGTCGCCGGCGTGGACCCGTGCGTCATCGAGCTGATGCAGGACATCGGCCTTGATCCCGCGAGCTCCCCACTTGCAGTCGAAGGCCTCCGCGGCTCCCGGAACCTCCACCGTGACGTCGTACGGGTGGATCTCGGAGCGGACACCGTCGAAGAGGATCCGTCGCTCGCGACGAACGGCGCCGCCCCCAGTGCGCCGGCTGAGGAGGCGCTCGGTCAACGCCTCGACGATGGCGCCTCGGATCTGGTCGCGGACTCGGTCGCCGCGGCCGGCAACCTCCAGGGCAACGGCCAGGAGCGCCTCGGACCTCGCGCGCGCGGAGCCTTCTGCCGAGTCCCCGCTGGCCGAGATCGGATCGAACAACCCCGGAAACATGGACCGCCACAGCGCCGCCTCGTCGGATTCCCCGTTCATGACGGCTCGGGCCAGCAGACGCTGCAGGAAGGTGGCCTCGGCCAGCAGGTCGGCCGCTCGGTGCACCACGCCTTCGGCCTAGATGGCCGCATAGACGACCGCCCGCGCGTCGGGAGCCGCGTCCTGGAATCTCATGGGACCTCACCCAGCGCAACGAGGACAACCTGCGGAAAGGTCGACAACCAGTCGATCGCTCGGTGGGGATCGGCGATCCGGGCGACCTCATCGATCGCGAGGTCCACGGCATGTGCCACCGTCCCGCTGGCCGGCTCGTCTCCACGGGTTGTCGCGACCTCTTCGAGCCGTGCCCGCCAGGCGGCCTCGATGTCGGCGACGTATGACCATTCGTCGTCCACATCCTCGCCGCGGACCGCCAGACCGGCCAGCGCATCGACGGCCGCTTCGACGAGGTCGCGAATCGTTCGGCTCACTCCGTTAGCCTAACGTCGCGCGCGCCAGGAGGGTCAGCGCGTCTGGGGGGAACCCTTGAGAGCGCCGCGGTTGCTGTGCTCCGAGGTTGTCGCCGGTCTGGCAGCGAGGCGGTCCAATTCGGCGATCAGGCGGTCGAGACGGTGCAGGGTGCGCGCGTCCCATGCCCGTGAGTACGCGTTCGTCGCTTCCCGCCTGATCCGCCCGGCTGCGCGACGCAGACCACGCGATTCCAGGACGGCGATACCATCGAGGATCGTCCGGTACCTCGTTGGTAGTACTTCGGCCGGAGCAGGGACGTCCACGCTCAGAGCTTCCCCCGAGCGACCTCGATCATGAATAGCCCGCTCGTCCGGGCTCGGGCGGCCGAAGGTCAGTCGCCACCGTGCGCATAGGAGCGGATGCGGAACCCGTCGGTGTCGCCCACGGCGACGGACCAGACCTCGTCGATGACATCGACGCGTGCAGCGCCCGGACCCGCGCGCAGGTCGACAAGGAATCGGTCGAGCATCGGCCGCGGACCCTCGACAACACAGCGGACGGCGCCATCGGGAAGATTGGCCACCCAGCCCGTCAGGCCCAGCGCGGTCGCCGCCTGGGCCGCGAAGACACGGAACCCGACCGCCTGCACACGACCGCGGATCGTCGCGTCGAGTCGCGCGGGATCGGCCGTCACGCCTCAGGCCGCCGAGCGGACTCGCCAGTGGACGGCGATCGTGTCCAGGATCAGTTCGGGGCCGACGTTCGAATCGAGCAACTCGCCGGCGCGCACGAGCCGCTCAAGGAAGGCGGTCGCCACGGGCAACGGGAGGCGCGTCCCGGTCGCGATGGAATCGTCCGCCAGATCCGGGTCGCGCAACCCACGCGCATCCCCAAGCGCGGCCAGGGCGAGGTCACGGACGAGATCGCGCCAGATCTCCAGTAGCTGACGGGCCGCCCGCCGGCGGTCGGCCGCAGTCGATCGAGGCTCCGCGTCGCCGTCCGGGTTGAGTTCGATCCCGGAATCTCCGTTCGACGCCGCAACCGAGCCGGCGCCGCGCCCGGAGCGTGCCTTCGACCGGTCGCGCGTCGGAGCGCGAGAGCCGGAGGCGCTCGGAGGTTCAAGACCCGCGGCAAGTTCCCGATGCAGATCCGCTGCCCGCGCCAGGAGGTCGCGAACGCCGGTCAGTCGCGCGGCTGTGCCGACGTGCATCAGATCGAGGAGGCTCCTGCCCAGCTCCGCACGAATCACCGTCGCATGGGGCGACCGCGCATAGGTGAGCGCGACCCCGGGGCGACCTCCCGAGATCCGCGCCAGCCGTGCGGCCGTCGGGGCATCGGCGGCTCCGAGCTTGGTCAGCAGGCGCTCGAGATCGCGGACGCCGAGCGGACCGAGCCGGACTCGTGCACACCGGGAGCGAACCGTCGGAAGGAGCCGTTCCTCGTCATCGACGCAGAGGATCAGCACGGTGCCCGAGGGTGGCTCCTCGAGCGTCTTGAGCAGCGCCGATTGGGCATCCTCGTTCAGTCGCTCCGCCGCCTCCACGATGGCCACCCGGTGTCCGCCCTCCACCGGCAGAAGCGCGAGAGCGAAAATGAGCGCGCGCACGGTCCCGGGGTCGGGATCCATCCGCTCTCCGATCCGGATCTGACCACCGGCCCCCGCCGGGGCAAGCCTGTGCAGGTCGGGGTGGTTGCCGGAATCGACCAGGCGGCAGGCACGGCAGGCTCGACATGGACGCATGCCGACGGGGTCGGTCGTGCAGAGCAGCCCGGATGCCAGATCGATGGCAAGCGTCGTCTTGCCGACCCCGGCTGGGCCGGCGAGCAGGACGGCGTGGGGCGTCCGACCCGTGATCATCCCGCGAACGGCCTGCAGCGCGGCTGGCTGGCCGATCGTCCTCGCCCCGTCCATCGTGGCGCCAGGGTCAGGTCGGGTCGGTGGCCGACTTGCGGGGCGTTCGTCGCTTCGGGGCCGCAGAGGTGTCGCCGCTCGCCGCTTCCGCGACGCTGGCGCCGCCGGTGCTGCTCGCTCGCGCCCGCCGCTTTGGTGCCTCGCTTGCCGGCGTGGCCGAATCGGCCCCCTCGGCCTGCCCTGAGGCCGCCTTGCGGGTGGTTCGGCGCCTCGGAGCCGGCCCGTCACCGGTCGCCCGGTCCGTTGCCCGACCTGCTCCGGCTGCGCTTGTGCGCGTCCGTCCACTGGGTGGTGCGGTCGCCTCGGCCGAGTCGCCGACCGGCGCCCCTGCGTTCGCATCCGTCGCCGCCGGCTTGCGCGCGGTTCGTCGCCTCGGAGCTGCCGCCGACTCGTCGGGCCCGGTTCCGGTCATTCCGCCTGTTCCGGTCACTCCAGCAGCCGCTGTCAGAGTGGCCCCGGCGCCCCCGGACGCTGCCACTGGAGGCGCCGGACGCGCCGGACGCGGGCGGTTCGCGACCTGGGCCCGAAGCAGCGCCTCGAGCTCCGGCGGCACCTCGGACCAGGGATCGCCGTTCCTGCTTCGCGGCGCCGGTCGCGGAGTCCGATCGCCCTCGAAGTCGCGCTCACGAGGACGGATGTCCGGGTAGCGATTGATGCCGCCACCTCCGCCACCTCCGCCGCCGCGCCCGAATCGCTCGCGGTCGACGGCGGCGCTGTACCCACTGCGGGCGACGCGCCCACCGCGACCACCGCGGCCCTGATCGCTTCGCACGCCCTGCTCGCGAGACCGTCGCTCGGCGATCAGGTACTCGGGAATCTCCGGTTCATCGAAGTCCTCGGGATCCGCGAGGGGACGGGGCGGACCCGACGTCGGCACACCGAGCTGTGAGTCCCAGACCGATCCGAACGCCGCCGAACGCGGGGGTCGCGCCGTCACGGGACGCTCATCGACAGTGGCGTCGTCCTCATCCTCATCGGCATCGGGCTCGGGGCCGTCGGCGACGACCGACTCGATCAGCGTGCCCTCGCCGCGGCCGCGGCCGCGTCCACGACCGCCGCGGCGGCGGCGGCGCCGAGGGCCGCCGGCCTCGAGCTCCTCATCGTCCTCGCCGCCGGGGCGATCGACGGCGTCTGCGACCGCCACCACGGGTTGCACCACGTTGCTCGTCACGTTGCTCGTCGCGCGCGACAGTTTCTCGCCCGGAAGCGCGATCAGCGGCATCCCACTGGAGGTCACCGCGGTGACGGGTTCCGTTTCAGCAGAGCGCGATCGCGATCGTGTGGCAGCGGCCGGTCGATCGTCCCGGGTGCGACCACGTCCGCGCCCGCGCGAGCGCTCGCCGGTGCCGTCGGTCTGCTTGTCGGGGACTTCGGTCATCGACAGGTCGCCGTCGTCGGTGGCGACGCGTCGCCCCGATCGCGATGACCCCTTTTCGACCTTGGCCAGCTGGGTGATGTCGGTGAAGATGTCGGCAACGTCGATCAGGTCCGAGCTCGTGTTGCCCCGGAAGCTGATCACTTCGACCCGGACGCCCTGCTCCTGGACGGCCCGAATGGCCGGCGCGAAGTCGCCGTCGCCGGAGACCACGATGGCAATGTCCAGGTTGCGCGCCGTCTTCATCATGTCGACGACGAGTTCGATGTCGAGGTTCGCCTTGACCTTGCCATCGCCGTACTTGCGGATGTCCTTGCTGACGACCTTGTAACCGCTCCGGCGCAGGAAGTCATGGAAGTTGCGCTGGTTCTCATTGTCCGGGTCCAACCCGGTATAGGCGTATGCGCGGACGAGGTCGCGACCCGCGCTGGCCGACTTCAGCAACGTGACGTAATCGATGTCCACGCCGGCCGCCTTGGCCGCGTAAAAGACATTTGCCACGTCGACGAAGACAGCTACGTTCTTGCTCACACTGGCTCCTTGATCTGGTGGATTGGCATCGTGCCGGCGCGTTCTCGCTGCTCGGCCTTCGCGTTCATCGGTTGGTTCTCGCGGTGGTGCCGACGACCGTCACGCGCCGCTCGAGGAGCATGCCGGCCTCGATGAACCCCTGTCGCTCGAGGCGACCGAGGGCGACCGCGTCCTGGGGTCGAGCAACCTCGACCACGGCGCAGCCCTTGTTTCGCGCGGAACGGACGATCTCCTCGAGGAGGCTCTCGGTGATCCGGTCCACGTCCGCGTGCGGGTCCACAACGATCAGGTCGACCGTTCCGACGAATCCGCCGGCCCGGACCGACGGGCGGAGGGCCAGTACGGCCCCGCCCACGACCTCGCGTTGTGACTCCGCGACGAAGATGCTCGCCTGCGGAAGATAGACGAGCTGGCGAAGCAGGTCTGCCGAGCCGAGCGGGCCGTCGCCGAGGCGCATCGGATCGCCGGCGTCGCTCAGCGCGACGAGGCGATCGATGTCCGTGATGCGGGCCGCTCGGACCTGGTATTCCACGCCGACAGGTCGGTACCTCATTCGGGCGGCGCCCCCTGCACGACGACCAGTCAGGGCCGATCATGGATCGGGCTGGCTTCGCTGACCGCTCGGGCGGGAACCACGACGAATCGTTGGATGTGCCCGGGTCGCGCGGCCGGTCTTGCATTCGGTGCGCCAGTCGCTATCATACGGCATCGCATCGGCGGCCACCTGCGCGGCCGCCCGTGTCCTGGCTCAGCACCGCCGTCCGTTCGGCACCGACACGCGATCCCTCCAGGAACCGCACGCAGCGGTCGAATGACGAGGACGCTCAACGGGTCCCGGACGGCGACGTGAGCTAGGTGCGGGAGGACGGCAGGCGCAGCCGACCGAGATCGCTGAGGATGGCCCCGGCGATCCATACAAGGAGGAGACTGCATGAAACTGACCAAGGTAGGGGCAATGGCGGCCGCGGCATTGTTCGCGTTCACGGCGTGCAGCACGCCAGGGGCGTCGGCTCCCCCCGGCGATGGCGGCGGCGGCACCACACCGGAGGCCTGTGCCAACAAGAAGGGCACGAGTTCCAACCAGATCAACGTCTACTCGGCATTGCCGCGCCAGGGGTCGAACACCGCCTCGACCGACGCGCTGGTCGAGTCGATCCGGGGGCTCCTCGACGGCAAGAAGGTCGGGGACTTCACCATCAAGTACACGGACCTCGACGACTCCTCGGCCGCCAACAACGGCGACTGGGACGGCGCCGTGGCCCAGCAGAACGCGACGACGGCCGCCAACGATCCGGATGCGATGGTCTTCATCGGCCACTTCAACTCCGGCGCCGCCAAGCTCACCATCCCGATCCTCAACGCGGCCTGCCTCGTGATGATCAGTCCCGCGAACACGTATCCGGGTCTGACCACCTCGGTCGAGGGCGTCACCGAGCCGGGCGAGCCCGGCAGCTACTACCCCAGCGGGTATCGCAACTACAGCCGGGTCATCTCGACCGATGACAAGCAGGGCGGCGCCGGTGCCGCGTGGGCCAAGGAGCTCGGCGCGACGAAGGCCTACGTCCTCGACGACACCCAAGTTTACGGCAAGGGCCTCGCCCGCGCCTGGGCGCTGTTCGCCACGCAGCTCGGCATCGAGGTCGTGAGTGCCGACGGCACGAGCGAAGGATTCGACGCCAAGGCCACGGACTACGCGGCCCTGGCCCAGAAGATCAAGGCCTCGGGTGCCGACTTCATCTACATCGGCTCCATCACCGGCCAGAACACCGGCAAGCTCTGGAAGGACATCCGGGCCGCAATGCCGGACATCAAGATCATGTCCGGCGACGGCGTGTTCGAGGCCTCGTTCTACGAGGGAACCGGGGAGGCCGGCAACGGCACCTACCTGACCTTCGGCGGCGTCGGTCCGAACGAGCAGACATCGGACGCCGGCAAGCAGTGGGTCGCCGACTACAAGACGGCCCACGGTGGCGAGGATCCGCCCGTCTACGCCATCTACGGCGCCGCTGCCGCGCAGCTCGCCCTGGATGCCATCACGCGAGCCGGAACCAATGATCGCTACGAGGTCCTCAAGGCTGTCTTCGGGACCAAGGACTTCCAGTCCTACCTCGGGACGTTCTCCATCAAGGAGGACGGCGACACGACACTGGCTGAAGCGACCGGCTACCAGATCGTCGACAGCTGGCCGCCCACGTTCGAGAAGGTGCTGGCGGCCCCCGAGTGAGCTGATCGCACTGCGACACTGATGCGTCGAGGGCGGACCTGCCCGGTCCGCCCTCGCTCGTTACCTGCCAGCGAACCACGGAGACTGCGCCTCCATGGATGAACAGGTCCTGCAGACCGTCATCATCGGTCTGTCGAATGGGCTCATCTACGCGCTCGTTGCCCTCGGTTACACCCTCGTCTACGGGATCCTCCAGCTGATCAACTTCGCCCACGGCGAAGTGTTCATGCTCGGCTCGATGATCGCGTTGACCCTGTTGATGGCGCTCGGCGTCACCCCGGGCATGGACATCGTCACGACCATCGTGCTGATCGTCGTCGTGCTGCTCATCACGATGACCATCTCGGCCATCCTGAACGTGTCGATCGAGCGGGTCGCCTATCGGCCGCTGCGCAACGCGCCCAAACTCGCGCCACTCATCTCCGCCATCGGCATGAGCTTCATCCTCCAGAACGTCGGCCTGCTGTGGAAGGGTCCCACCAGCCTCGGGTTCCTGGACATCATCCCGAATACCAACGTGCTGACCACCATCTTCGGGCTCGACACCGTGGTGGCGGTCTCGTACAAGCAGCTGTTCGTGGCGGCGGTGACCATCCCGCTGCTCATCGTCCTGAGCTGGTTCGTGAGCAAGACCCGGCAGGGCAAGGCGATGCGCGCCACGGCGCAGGATCCGGACACGGCCGGCCTGATGGGCATCGACGTCAACCGGACGATCGCGATCACGTTCGTCATCGCGGGAGCCCTGGCCGGCGCCGCCGGCCTCGTCCAGATCCTGTACAACAACACGACGGTCTGGAGCCTCGGTTTCCGCTTCGGCCTGAACGCCTTCACCTCGGCCGTCCTGGGCGGCATCGGCAACCTCCAGGGCGCCGTGCTCGGCGGGATCGTCCTGGGCCTGATCAATGCGTTCAGCGACCGGTATCTCGCAGCCCAATGGACGAACGCGATCGTCTTCGGGGTGCTGATCGCCGTCCTCGTCTTCCGGCCCAGCGGCCTCCTCGGACAGCAAGCGGCGGACCGGGCATGAACACCCTCACCACCCCGGTCCAGGTCGGCCACACGGGCGGTCTGCGTGCGTGGCTGCGCCAGATGGCGTCGGCGGCTAGGGGCTGGCCCGCGACCTACCGGATGGCGCTCGAGCGTCGTCGCGGCCGGACCGTGCTCCTGACACTCCTGATCGTGCTTTTGGTGGCCTACCCGGTGCTCTACCAGACGGTCCTTGCGCCAGTCGTGCGCATCCTGCCCCTGCCGAGCGCGACGGTCATGGTGTTCATGCTGATCTTCGCGATCATGGCCATCGGCCTCAACATCGTGATCGGCTTCGCCGGTTTGCTGGACCTCGGCTACGTGGCCTTCTATGCACTGGGTGCGTATACCACGGCGTTCCTCACCTCACCGCACTGGGGTGGCGTCTCCGTGGTGCTCTTCGCGAGCGTCCCGGAAGGGTCCCCCGGAATCCACCTGCCGTTCATGCTGGTCGTGATCCTGGCCGCGGGAGTGGCGGCCACCTTCGGCGTCCTCCTGGGTGCCCCGACGCTGCGACTGCGCGGCGACTACCTGGCCATCGTCACCCTGGGCTTCGGCGAGATCGTCCCGATCTTCTTCAAGAACCTCGTGAACGTCACCTTCTCCTTCGGTCCGATCCAGCTGGTCAACGCCAACCTGACGGGCGGTCCGCTGGGGATCAACCCGATCGACCCACCGAGCTTCTTCGGGTTCAAGTTCGGGGTCATCAGCGGATTCAACGCCGTGTACCTGGGCCTGATCCTGATCATCGTCGCCATCGTCATCGCCCGGAACCTGGAACGGTCCAGGATGGGCCGGGCGTGGATGGCCGTCCGCGAAGACGAGATCGCCGCCGAGATGATGGGCGTCAACACCGTCCGGACCAAGTTGCTCGCGTTCGGCCTGGGCGCCGCGTTCGCCGGCATTGCCGGCGCGTACCAGGCGTCGTACCAGGGCGCGACGACCTCCGACTTCTTCCAGTTCTCGACGTCGATCCTGGTCGTCGTGATGATCATCCTAGGCGGCATCGGGAACATCTGGGGTGTCATCGCGGGTGCGGTGGTCGTCCAGTACGTGGACAAGACGCTGCTGCCGTGGGCCGGACAGCGCCTCACCGACATCGGCAACGTCACCGGCAACCCGGCGCTCGGCGATATCAACCCGTCCACGTTCAGCTTCCTCCTGTTCGGCATCGCGCTGGTCGCGATGATGCGGTTCCGGCCGGAGGGCTTCGTGCCGAGTCGCCAGCGAGCCGCGGAGATGCACACCGCCCCGCCGGGCCAGGCTCTCGGCTCGATCGGCCTCATCGAGAAGGAGGGCCTCGTGCCGCAACTGGATCCAACGGAGCCCGGCGGCGAGGCGGATCCCGGGTCGGCCGAGATGTCCGTCGAGGGGCCGGCCGGCGAGACCAAGGCGGAACACCGTGTTGATGTGACCGACGAGGAGATGCCGCGATGACCGTCGGTGGCACCGATGCCCAGGCCGCGGCGCCGCTGACCGGGCAGGTCCCGGAGGACCAGCTGCTCGTCCGGGCCCGGGCCGTGACGAAGCGCTTCGGCGGCCTCGTGGCGGTCAACTCGGTCGACTTCGACATCCCGCGCGGCAGCATCGTCTCGCTCATCGGGCCCAACGGCGCCGGCAAGACGACGTTCTTCAACATGATCACGGGCGCCTACGCCCCGACGAGCGGCGACATCTCGTTCGACGGCCGCGCGATCGTGACCACGAAGGGCAGCAGGGTCCGGTCGCTCAAGCCGCACCAGGTGACGGCGCTTGGCATCGGTCGGACGTTCCAGAACATCCGCCTGTTCGGGACGATGTCCGCCCTGGACAATGTCCTCGTCGGCCAGCACGCCCACCTGCGTTGCCGCTGGTGGGACGCGGTCCTGCGCACGCCGCGCAACAACGCCGAGGAGGCGGCCAGCGCCGCCCGGGCCCATGAGCTTCTCGAGTTCGTGGGCCTCGGCCAGCGGCCGCATGCGTGGGCGCGCAACCTGCCCTACGGGGACCAGCGCCGCCTGGAGATCGCGCGAGCCCTGGCCACGAGCCCCAAGCTGCTCCTGCTCGATGAGCCCACGGCCGGCATGAACGCATCGGAGACCCGGGACCTGACCGAATTCATCCGCCGTCTGCGATCCGAACTCGGCCTGGCCGTCCTGCTCATCGAGCACGACATGCGGGTCGTCATGGGCATCAGCGACCGGGTCACCGTGCTCGACCACGGAGAAGTCCTCGCCGAGGGCAGCCCGGCCGAGGTCCGCGCCAATCCCCGGGTCATCGAGGCGTACCTGGGCCGCGGCGCGGCTGGGGAGGCTTGACCGTGGCGCTACTCGAGCTCGAGGACGTCCACACGTACTACGGCGCGATCCACGCGCTCCGCGGCGTCAGCCTCAAGGTCGAGGAGGGCGAGATCGTCACCCTGATCGGCTCCAACGGCGCCGGAAAGTCGACGACCCTGCGCACGATCTCCGGCCTGCTTCGACCGCGACAGGGAGAGATCCGCCTGCGCGGCAAGCGGATCGACGGGCACAAGCCGCATGAGATCGTCGAGATGGGGGTCAGCCAGAGCCCGGAGGGGCGCCGGGTGTTCGCTCGGATGAACATCCAGGAGAACCTCGAGATGGGAGCGTTCGCCCGGAAGGACCGGGGCGGCCTGGCCGCCGAGTACGACCGGATCTACGACCTCTTTCCGCGCCTCCGCGAGCGCAGGCTGCAGAACGCCGGCACGCTGTCCGGCGGTGAGCAGCAGATGCTCGCGATCGGGCGGGCGCTGATGGCCGCTCCGCGGGTTCTGCTCCTCGACGAGCCGTCGATGGGCCTCGCGCCGATCCTCGTCGAGCAGATCTTCGACATCATCCGCACGATCAACGAGCGGGGGACGACGGTGCTCCTCGTGGAGCAGAACGCGCTCATGGCCCTCGGCATCGCGCGGCGCGGCTACATCCTCCAGACCGGCGAGGTGGTCCTGAGCGACAGCGCCGCCAAACTGCGCACCGACCCAGCCGTGCGCAAGGCGTACCTCGGAGAGGACTGACCGGCAGGGGCGAGTGACCGAGCTCACCCGGGTCCCGGCACCGGGCTCGCCGTTCGGCCGCTGGTCGGCCGCATTCGGCGGACTGCTGGTGGTCGCGGTCGTGGCGCTTGCGACCGAACCGTGGGGCAACACCCGGACCCCCGCCGACCCAACGGCCTCGCCGTACCAGGCGCGTTCGAGTTCGATCCGGACCGCCCCCGGCCAGGGCACCGCCGGGCCGACGCTCGCGGTCCGTACGTACCGGCCCGATGCCTTCGGTCCCATGCCACCCGGACCGGCCTGGGCGATCCGGACCCCCGAGCGGGTCACGCCGGTGCCATCGGTCGACCTGGACGACCCGGTCGATGTAGCCAGCGGACCGGTGGTCGACCTCGGGACGGCGGACGAATTCGATGCGATCGTGATCAGTGGGCCGCCCGGCGCGACACTGGTCACGATCCGGCTCTGGCGGTTCAACGAGCGGGGTCCCCCGGAACGCCAGGACCTCGCGCGCCTGGCATCGCCGTGGCCGAACGCCTCGGCGTGGGCCGTGGGCCTGCGCTTGCCTGGGACTCCAGCGGGCCAGGTCTTGGCATGGAAGTCGGGCCTCTACCGCCTGGACCTGCTCGTCGGACCGGCCGGGCGCATCCGCATGGTCATGCTCTCCGTGCGCTCGGTCGGGGAGCCGGACCTCACGGTCGCGCTCGGGCCGAGCGATACGGACCGATTGGCGGACAGCGGCTTCCGAAACTCCATCCTGCGCCGACTGCCGGCGGCGGCCAACCTGTGGACCGTCGGGGAGATCCTCACCGGGTGGGCGCGTCCGTCGGCCGCCGGCGATTGCCAGGTGGCCCAGATCTGGCGCGCACGAGATCCGGATGCGGACTGCTGGCCGGTCCCGATCGGCCCGACGACCGCACTCGGTGTCAACCTGCCGGTCGGTCAGCGGATCACGGCCATCACGCTCACGGAAGTGGACCCGTTGCCCGGCCCGGTCGCGTTGCGCTCGGACCTCGCGGTCGGGGGTCGTCCAGGTCTGGCGGCGCTCCAGATCCCCGGCGGTCGGTTGCCCGACGGGATCTACCGGTTGACGGTCCGGGTCGCCGTCGGGAGCGATCGGCACTGGTATGTGGAAGTCGGTCCCGAGGGCCGCCGCGCGGCCGCCATCAACGCCTTCGTCACCGGATCTCAGCGGTAGAGCGGCTCGCCACGCATCTGGTAGACGGCTCGCGCCAGGATCGACAGGCCAAGGCCGGCGAACCACAGTCCCGGGCCGTCGGTGAAGACCTCGGCCGGCTCGCCGAAGGCGAAGGCGCCCGACAGCAGCAGGTCGAGTACCCGCGCGCCGAGTCCCAGCCAGCCGACGACGGCGAGGAAGGCATACAACAGCCAGCGGTCGATCCCCGTCGGTCGGTCGCCGACGGCATAGGGCAGGGTGACCAGGGCGAGCGTCACGATGCCGACGACGAAGACAACGATCCCGATCGCCTCGAACGCATTGCCGGAGATCGGGGGGATCCCATCGCCACCGCCCAGCTGCCACCAGGGCAATACACAGCCCACCAGGATGATGAGCGCCCCGAGCACCGCGAGGAGGCGGCCGCGGCCTACCGGCCGCCGCATCATCGTCATTCGGAGCTCGCGTACACCTCTGGGCGCAGGACGCCCACGAAGCGCAGGTTGCGGTACAGCTCGCCGTAGTCCAACCCGTAGCCCACGACGAACTGATCCGGGATCGTGAACCCGGTGTAGTCGACGGGGATCTCGACGAGCCGGCGAGCCGGCTTGTCCAGCAGGGTGCAGATGCGCAACGAGCGCGGCTTCTTGCCGCGCAGGTAACGGAGCAGGTAGTTGAGGGTCAGGCCGGTATCGATGATGTCCTCGACGATCAGGACGTCCTCGTCCTCGATCGAGGCCGACAGGTCCTTGAGGATCCGTACCAGGCCGGATGATTCGGTGGTCGCCCCGCCGTACGACGAGACCTCCATCAGGTCGATTCGGAGCGGCAGCTCGATCGACCGCATGAGATCGGCCATGAACGGCAGCGAACCCTTGAGGACGCTCACGAGGGTGGGCTGCCGGCCCGCATAGTCAGCCGTGACCTGGGCGCCCAGTTCGGCGATCCGTGTCCGGAGCTGCTCCTCGGACAGGAGAATCTCGGCGACGTCGGCCGTGAGTTCGGTCGTCCTGGTCATCGTTCGATCGGTGCCTCCGGAACGCGGCCTGGGTCGATGGTCGCGCCGGCGGACTCGGCCGTGGGCCGCAGGCCGGCCCGACGGTGGCGGCGCGTGGCGGTCGACGGCCGGGAGGCGTTCGGCGACGCGTCGGGCGCAGCCTCGGGACCCGCGGCCGTGCCCAACGGGACGATGGCCGTGGCAAGCCGCGCAAGCACTGCGAGCTCGTCGGCGGACGCGGCAGGCAAGCGCTTCGAGGGCACCTGACCCGACGTACCCGACAGGGAGGCGGTCAGACCGGCCCGGCCGTATTTGAGCATCAACGCGCGGAAGTCCCGGGCGTAGAAGAGCTTGACCCGGATGTCGGGGTACAGGCTGCGGAGCCGCCGCAGCTTGCGGTTCTTCTTGCGCACGAGGCTCTGCTTCAGCGTGGTCATCTCGAGGTACAGATCGAGATCGGGCAGGTAGAAGTCCGGGGAGAAGCTCTCGACGACCGTGCCTGCCAGGTTCCAGAGGACCGGGAAGGTGTCCGGCTCGTAGAGCCAGCGAACCTCGTAGAAGTCGAGGATCCGGGCCATCTCGGCCTCGCTCGCGTGGGCGAATGTCGGCGCCGCCGACGGCTGCGGGTCAGTCACCTGGCGACGACCGATCCGGTCGGCGCCGGACGGGATCGCTGACGTACCCAGATTCTCATCGGCTCCCAGTCTAGCGGGTCGGGGCGAGCCGGGCGGCCGCCGGGAACGGACGGAACCCGCGCAGCGGTGAACACCTCGAGTTGAGCGACGTGTTGCCACGAAATACCCCTGGGGGGTATCATCGGCGGGCCGGCGTCCCGCGGGCCGCCCCGGATCCACACGGGACAGAGGGGAACACGCCAAACGATGCCACCAGCCGCACGCGGAGGAGCCGCCGCCGTTCCGGCCCACGATCACTTCCGCCACAGCTACTCCAAGGACAAGGCCAACCTCGTCCGCCGCCTGTCGAGGATGGAGGGGCAGGTCCGGGGAGTCGCCCGGATGATCGAGCGCGAGGAGTATTGCGTCGACATCCTGCAACAAACGGCCGCGCTTCGGGCCGCCGTCGACTCCCTGTCGATCCTGATCCTGGAGGACCACGTTCAGGGCTGCGTGCGATCGGCGGCCGAGCGCGGCGAGGCCGACCAGTACGTCGACGAGGTCATCGACGTCGTGCGGCGGACCCTCGGCCGGCCTGTCCGAGGCGCGGCACGATCCGGCTGAGCCAGGAGTCGCGTCGAGCGGCCCCGTCTCTGTTTCATGTCGGAGGACTTATCCACGACTTCGCCCGGTGTCGGGCAGTTGGTGGATAACCTCGTTGACACCGCCTCCGGCCACTCGTAGCGTCCGACATCCGCACGTGGGCAGGCAGGCGGCAGGCATCGTTCAGGAGGGGTTCGGGGAGACCCGACCGCGAACCGAGCGGATGGTGCGACACCGAACGGCCGGTCGTGGTGCGACGAACGAGCACGCCGGGAGTGGCTCCCTCCGTCGGTTGGGTTTGGCCCGCAGTGGCTGACCCGAACCGTCCACGGGAACCGCTCCCGACGCGTGTCGACGGCCTTCCCGAACTTCCTCACGGGTACCACGAAGCCGTCGAGGCCGGACTCCGCGATCTCGCGATCGAGCTCACCCCGGCTGCGCGGACTGCCGTGGACGGTCACGTCCGCCTGCTCCTGGCTTGGACGGCCGCGATCAATCTCACGGCCATCCGGGACCCGATCGACGTCGCGCTCCTTCACGTCATCGACAGCCTCGCCGGGCTGGCTGCGCTCGGCTCGGCATCGCCGGAGCGCATCCTGGACCTCGGCAGCGGCGGAGGTTACCCGGGCATCCCGCTCGCCGTGGCGCTGCCTGCCGCGCAGGTTGTCCTCGTGGACTCGATCGCCAAAAAGGTCACGTTCCTCGAGACCGCCATCCATGCGATCGGGCTGTCGGGGCGCGTTCGGCCCGTGGCGGCACGTGCCGAAGCACTTGCCGTCGATCGTGAACACCGCGTGGCATACGACGTCGTGGTCGTGCGCGCCGTCGCCCCGCTGGCGGAGCTGGTCGAGCTGGCCATGCCGCTGCTCGCCACGGGCGGGCGCCTCGTCGCCTGGAAACGAGGGTCGATCGAGGACGAGCTCACCACGGCGCGGGGGGCGGTCGCCAGCCTTGGGGGAGGAGCGGTCGAGGTGACTCCGATCGGCGCAGCGGGCCTCGTCGACCACCTCCTGGTGACCGTTCACAAGGTCGGCCCGACACCGAGCGGATTTCCACGTGACCCCTCGACGCGACGCCGGCATCCGCTCTAGGAGTGCCACTGCTACCCTGTCGCGCGTGCGTGTCGCCGTCCTCTCGGACATCCATTCCAACAGCGTCGCGCTGGACGCGGTGCTCGCCACGTTCGATCGCGTCGACGCGGTCTGGCACCTCGGCGACGTGGTGGGCTACGGGCCCGACCCCAACGGCGTCATCGACCGGCTCCGTGCGATCGACGCCAGCGGCGTTCAGGGCAACCACGACGCCGCGGCCATCGGCGGGAAGGAGATCGATTGGTTCAATCCTGTTGCGCGGACGGCGATGATCTGGACCCGTGACGAGATCGACGACGCGTCGCGAGCCTGGCTCGCCGAACTCCCGGTACGCCGGGAGACCTCGGACGTGACGCTTGTCCACGGCAGTCCGCGCGACCCAACCTGGGAGTACGTGACCTCGGTCGAGATCGCGCGGGACAACTTCGCGATCATCGAGACGACGCACGTGCTCTACGGCCATACCCATCGGCCGATGGCGTACGTGGAACGAGATGGAACGGTCCGTCCTCTCACGCCGGATGACGGTTCCACGGTGTCCCTCGACACCGGTCGGGCCATGCTCAATCCGGGGAGCGTCGGCCAGCCCCGCGACGGGTCGCCGGACGCAAGCTATCTCGTCCTCGACACCGACGGGCGGACGTGTACCTGGCACCGCGTGCAGTACGACGTTGAGCGGGTCCAGGCCGCGATGCGCACGGCCGGTCTGCCGCGATCGCTGGTCGACCGATTGACGGTGGGCGCGTGACGCGCCGCGAGCCATGATCGGCGGACGTCGTCCGCTGCCGGGCCGCAAGCTGGGCGACCGACGGGTGCGCGTGGAGCGGCCACACGCGCCGTACTTCCGCTGGAGCGGGGCCGGCCAGCTGACGGCGCGGGCGGCGGCCAGCCGGCCGACGACGGCCTCGGGCCGCTGGTGGGCGGCGGTCAGGGCCCTGTTCCTGGGCCGCCCACTTGCCTCGGATGAGGAGGCGGGCGAACGGCTCAGCAAGAAGAAGGCGCTGGCCATCTTCAGCTCGGACGCCATCTCGTCGTCCGCCTACGCGACCGAGGAGATCCTGCGCGTCCTGGTGATCGGCGGGGCCGTCTTCCTGGCCTTCGGGCTGCAGATCGCGATCGCGATCGCGATCTTGCTGGCCATTGTCGCGTTCAGCTACCGCCAGGTCTGCCTCGCCTATCCCACCGGCGGCGGCTCGTACTCCGTCTCGAAGGTCAACTTCGGCCGTCGAGCCTCGTTGATCGCCGCGTCCGCGCTCCTCATCGACTACGTGATGACCGTCGCCGTGTCCATCTCGTCGGCGGTCGAGCAGATCACGGCGGCTCTTCCGGTGCTGCTCCCGGAAAAGGTCCTCATCGGTGTCATCGCCATCGCGCTCGTCACGCTGGGCAACCTGCGCGGTCTGCGCGAGGCCGGCAACATCTTCGCCGTTCCGACCTACCTCTTCGTCGGCTCCGCGCTCCTCATGATCGCGATCGGCACGTTCCGGATCGTGATCCTGGGCGAGCACGGCGACTTCCCACGCCAGCTCGCCGACCAGACGATCGCGACAACCCAGTCCGCCGTCGCCCTGCTCCTGCTGCGAGCTTTTGCGGCGGGTGCCGTGGCCCTGACCGGCACGGAAGCGATTGCCACGGGGGTCCCTGCGTTCAAGCCACCGGAGGCACGCAACGCCGCGACGACCCTCGCGGTCATGGCCGGGCTTCTCGGCGTTTTGTTCGTGGGAATCACGTTCCTCGCCGTGAACTACGGGGCGGTCAACGTGGGCGGAGCGGACGGTCAGACCGTGATCGCCCAGGTTGCCCGCCGCGTCTACGGGGACAATTCGATCCCGTTCTTCCTGTTCCAGGGGTTCACTGCCGTGCTCCTGGTCCTGGCCGCGAACACCAGCTTCAACGCCTTCCCGCGACTGCTCGCGATCCTTGCCCAGGACGGGTTCGCGCCGCGGCAGTTCGGTTTCCGTGGCGATCGCCTCGCGTTTTCCTACGGGATCGTGATCCTGGCCGTCGTCGCCGGCTCGCTGGTGGTGGCCTTCAACGGCGAGACCCACCTGCTGATCCCGCTGTACGCGGTGGGCGTGTTCATCGACTTCACGATCAGCCAGTCCGGGATGGTTCGCCACTGGTTGCGGGAACGCCCCCCGGGCTTTGTCCAACGCCTCGCGATCAACGCGGTCGGTGCGCTCCTCACCGGCGTCGTGGCGATCGTCGTGGCGATCGCGAAGGCTCCGACGTCGTTCATCGTGCTGATCCTGATGGCGGTCCTCTTCGGGGTCATGTCATTCGTCCGGCGACAGTACGACCAGCAGGCCGCCGAGCTCGAGGTGCGGGAGGACGTCGTGTTCGATCGCCCACACCGAGAGCAGCGCGTCGTCGTCCCGGTCAACGGGATCAACCGAACGGTCGTTCAGGCCGTCACGTTTGCCAGGACCCTCGCAGCCGACGTCCGGGCGGTCTATGTCACCGAGGATCCCGACGACGGTGAGGCGCTCCGACAGCGTTGGCAACGGCAGCTGCCGGGCGTGCCCCTGGTCATCGTCGAATCGCCATATCGGGCAATCATTTCCCCGGTCATCGCCTATCTCGACGTTCTCGACAAGGCCTGGCCTCCCGACAAGGAGGCGCCCATCACGATCGTCGTCCTCCCCGAGTATGTGGCTCGCCACTGGTGGGACCGCGTGCTGTACAACCAGACGGCGCGTCGACTCAAGCGAGCGCTCCTGGGCCGTGAGCACACGGTGATCGCCGACGTTCCGTATCGCCGAGGCGCCTGACTGGGCGGTTCCGCGGTGGTATCGTGACCGGCGCATTGTCGGAGAGCGCGACGAGCCGCCAGGAGCGGTTCGTCCCCAACCTGAGGCATCCGTGTCCGAGGCCAGAGTCCCTCCCTTTCGGCGTGCCGTGATCGCCCTGAGCGGCCATCCCGGCAACGACCGGATCGTCCGCATCGTGAGTCAGCTCGCCCAGGCCTCGAAGGCCGAGCTCGTGGGCGTCCATGTCGTCGAGGTGGACTGGTCGCAGCCACTCGACGCCGACATCGCTGGCCGATCCGAGGTCGCCCAACGCATCCTCGATCGGGCCGAGGAGGTCGCCGAGGGGCAGGGCGCGGCGCTCGATGCGATCCTGCTCCAGGCGCGCGACGTCGGGGCCGCGATCGTCGACGAGGCGATCGAACGGGAGGCCGACCTGCTCGTGCTGGGCCTGGCCTATCGCATGCGCTTCGGCGGCGACTTCGCCATCGGCCGGACCATTCCCTACGTCCTGAAAAACGCCCCATGTGCCGTGTGGGTCGTGCGCGAACCGATTCCCGAGGAGGCATCGTGAAAACCGTGATCGTTGGCTGCGGCCGGGTGGGCGCGGTCCTCGCCGACACGCTCGATCGGGCAGGCCACGAGGTCATCGTGGTCGACACCTCGACGGCCGCGTTCGACCGGCTCCCGGCGTCGTTCGGGGGGAACGCGGTCCGCGGCGACGGAACGGACGAAGGGGTCCTGCGCCGAGCGGGCGCCGCGGATGCCGATCTGTTCCTCGCGCTGACCGAGGGCGACAACCGCAACGTGATCATGGCCCAGCTGGCCACCGAGGAGCTCGGGGCCCGCCGCATCGTCGCCAAGGTCAACGACCCGGTCCGCGCGGCGGCCTATGCCGACCTCGGCCTGGCCACGATCTGCCGGACGACCCTGATGGCCGATGCCATCGCCGGTTTCCTCGGGTTGCCGATGTCCGGGATGCCCTCCGTGCTGCCGCCGGGCGATCTCCACCATGCGCGGGCCCACCGCGCGTCGGACGATGCCCCGGTGCCTCCCGACGCAGCCGCACCCCAGGAGGCCTGACCATGTTCGTGCTCGTCGTGGGCGGAGGCAAGGTCGGGTACTACCTGGCCAAGGAACTGATCGAGAGCGGCCACGAGGTCGTGCTGATGGAGAAGGACCGTGGCCGGGCCGAGCAGATCGCCGATGAGCTTGGATCGATCGTCGTCGCGCACGACGGCTGCGAAGGACGCTACCTCGGTGAAGCCGGGGCCAATCGCGCCGACATCGTCACGGCCGTGACCGGCGATGACGAGGACAACCTCGTCATCTGCCAGATGGCAAAGCACCACTTCGACGTTCGAAGGACGATCGCGCGTGTCAATAACCCGAGGAACGAGGCGCTCTTCCGGCACCTCGGCGTCGACGAGATCATCAGCCCGACCAGGATGGTCCTCGGATCGATCGAACAGGACATCCCGGTCCACGAATTGCTCCATCTGGCCGCGCTTGGCGGCGGCGAACTCGAGATTATCGAAGCGCATCTCCAGGTGGACTCGCCGGCGGTCGGGCGAACGCCCGGGGACCTGACGATCCCCGAGGGGTGCAGCCTGTTCGCGGTCGTTCGCGATGGGAATCCCCTGCCGCTTCGTCCCGACCACGTGTTCCGGACCGGGGACAAGGTGATCGCGATCGGTCGAACCGAGTGCGAGGAGCTCCTCCACGAGCAGCTGATCGGCAGCAGCAGCTAGGGACGCCCCTGGAGCCGGGGGCGCGGCGAGGGCTTGCCGGCTGGGCGGCCGATGGCTGGTATCGAACACCACCCACGCGTGATCCGATAAGAATCAAGAAACCGTAGTCGTCTACTATCTTGACAATGACATTGTCAAGGTTCTAGCATGCTGCTGGTCCCATCGGTCGCGGCTTGGTGGGCGTTTCGAGTTCAATCGCGTCCTGAATAGACAGTGGAGATGCCACGTGATGACGATCGTGCGCCGTCCCTCGCCCTTCGGCGAGCTGCTTTCGCGCGCAGGCGTCCGACCGCAACGAGTCCTGATCGCGTGACCACCGGCCGGCCAGACCGAGACCCGACGCGACCCGTCTACGTCATCAGCGTTGCGGCGAGTATCGTCAGCGTGCATCCGCGCACATTGCGGATCTACGAGGACGAGGGCCTCGTCTGTCCGGCCCGGACACCCACCAACATCCGCCTGTATAGCGAGAATGACGTCCGGCGGGTTCTCTGGATCCGTCATCTGACCCAGAACCTGGGCGTGAACCTCGCCGGGGTCCGGATCCTGTTCGAGCTGGAGTCTCGACTCGGGACCCGAATCCTCGAACGGCTCTACGACGAGGGCAATCCGAAGTCGACGGCCGAACGAGCGCCGGCCTCGGCCGAGGCAGCGACGACCGGTACTCGCGGTTGAAACAACCGCGGATGAAGCGATGACCACGCAGCGCGGCCGGCGGCCGCGACGCACAGATCCGATTGCGGCCCCAATACAGGAGACCCCGATGGCGAAGCGCACCTCCAAGACCGGCGACAAGACCACGGCCACCGGCCCTCGCGAGCTGCCGCTCGTCGCCCTGCGCGAGACCGTGATCTTCCCCGAGATGATCGTCCCGCTGCAGGTCGGTCGAGAGAAGAGCGTCAACGCGCTCAACGCGGCAGTCGCCTCGGGCGGTCCGATCGCGCTCGTCACGCAGCGCCAGGCCGAGCAGGAGGAGATCGTCGATCCCTCCGAGCTGTACGAGATCGGTACCCTGGCCAAGATCGCCCAGGTCGTCCAGCTCCAGGATGGGACGGTGCGGGCCATCGTCCAGGGTCAGGGCCGCATCCGCGTGCACGGGTTCAAGGACGCCTCGCCGTACATCCTCGCGACCGTCGAGGACATCCCGGACGCCAAGGGCGGCGGTGTCAAGGTCGAGGCGCTGATGCGCACCGTCCAGGGCCAGATGGAGCAATACGTGGCCAGCGGCGCACCGGTGCCGCCCGAGGCCGCCGTCGCCGCTCGCAACATCAGCGAGCCCGGCCTGCTCGCCGACATGGTCGCGTACAGCCCGGACATGACCACGGAGCAGCGCCAGGAACTGCTCGAGACGATCGATGTCGTCGCTCGCCTGGAGCTGGTCAGTGGATTCCTCGCCCGCCAGATCGAGATCCTGGAGCTCAAGGGCAAGATCCAGTCCGAGGTCAAGTCCGAGATGGACAAGACTCAGCGCGAGTACATCCTGCGCGAGCAGTTGAAGGCGATCCAGCGCGAGCTCGGCGAGGACGACCCGCAGCAGGCCGAAATCAACGAGCTGCGCGAAAAAGTCGAAGCCGCCGGGATGCCGGAAGAGATCAAGGCGCGCGCCCTGAAGGAAGTCGATCGGATGAGCCGGATCCCTTCCGCCTCCCCGGAGGTTGGCGTGATCCGGACCTACGTCGACTGGCTCGTGGGCCTGCCCTGGAACACGTCGACCGAGGATCTCCTCGACATCAAGGAGGCCGCTCGGATCCTCGAGGAGGACCACTACGGCCTCGACAAGATCAAGGAACGCATCCTCGAGTACCTGGCCGTGCGCTCCCTGGCCGACACGATCCGCAGCCCCATCCTGGCCCTGATCGGCCCGCCCGGTGTCGGCAAGACCTCGCTCGGCAAGAGCGTGGCCCGGGCGATGGGCCGCAAATTCGTCCGGATGAGCCTCGGCGGCATCCACGACGAGGCGGAGATCCGCGGGCACCGCAGGACCTACATCGGGGCCCTGCCCGGTCGGATCATCCAGAACATCAAGACGGCGGGAACCAACAACCCGGTGTTCATGCTCGACGAGATCGACAAGATCGGGATGGACTTCCGGGGCGATCCGAGCTCGGCCCTCCTCGAGGTGCTCGACCCGGAACAGAACAACACCTTCCAGGACAACTACCTCGAGGTGCCGTTCGACCTGTCCAGGGTGATGTTCATCGCGACCGGCAACCTCATGGACCCGATCCCGGCTGCCCTGCGCGACCGGATGGAGGTGGTCCAGGTGCCCGGCTACACGCAGCGGGAGAAGATCGAGATCGGGAAGCGCTTCCTCGTGCCGAAGCAGATGGGCAATCACGGCCTGCGGCCCAAGCACATCGAGATCACCGAAGAGGCGATGGTCGAGCTGGTCCAGGCCTACACCCACGAGGCAGGCGTTCGAAATCTCGAGCGCGAGATCGCCAATGTGATGCGCAAGGTCGCGCGCACGGTGGCGGAGGGACGGAAGCGGCGGACGGTCGTCGACATCAAGAAGCTCGTCCAGTACCTCGGTCCGCCGCGCTTCGAATACGGCGAGCTGGAGGCCGAGGACCAGACCGGCGCAGCCACCGGCCTCGTCGTCACCGAGGTCGGCGGCGACATCGTCGCGGTCGAGGTCACCAAGATGGAGGGCAAGGAAGACTTCATCCTCACCGGTCAGCTCGGCGAGGTCATGCGCGAGTCGGCTCGCGCGGGTCTGTCCTGGACGCGGGCGCACGCCGCTGAACTGGGCATCGAGCGAGAGGTCTTCGAGAAGCACACGCTGCACATCCACGTGCCGGCGGGAGCCATCCCCAAGGACGGCCCGTCGGCCGGGGTGACCATGGCCACCGCGATCGTCTCGGCGCTCACCGGGATCCCCGTTCGCAAGGACGTGGCGATGACCGGGGAGATCACGCTGCGCGGCCGCGTCCTGCCGATCGGCGGACTCAAGTCGAAGATCCTGGCGGCGCACCTGTCGGGCGCCGGCATGGTCATCCTGCCCAGGAAGAACGAGAAGGACCTGCGAGATATCCCCGAGGAGATCCGCAAGTCGATCAAGCTCGTTCTCGTCGACTCGATGGACCAGGTCCTCGAAGCCGCGCTGCGACGCAAGCCGCGGCCGCTGCCGACCACGCCCGTTGAGCCCAAGCCCAAGCCAAGGGACGAGAGTTCGTCCGCGCCGGCCCGCGTGACCCGGCCCGGATACCCGCCCACCGATCAGCCCCCGGTCGTGGTCCGGGGTCGCTGACCGGGGCGTGACGGGGCAGGCAGGTTCGAGCGATGGAGTTCCAGGACTACTACAAGACCCTGGGTGTCCAGCGCTCGGCCACGCCCGCAGAAATCAAGAAGGCCTATCGGAAACTCGCTCGTGTGAACCACCCCGACGCTCGGCCCGGCGACGCCGGCGCCGAGTCGCGCTTCAAGGCGATCAATGAAGCCCAGGCTGTCCTGACCGACCCCGACAAACGCAAGCGCTACGACACGCTCGGCAAGGACTGGGACAAGTACGCTTCGGCGGGGAGCGGCGCCCCGTCCGGCGCGGGCGGACCGTTCGCCGGCGGCGGGGCACGAGGCGGCCACGTCCGCTACGAATTCCGGTCCGATGGCGACGCCTCCGGGTTCAGCGACTTCTTCCGGATGATGTTCGGTGCCGGGGCCGAGGGCCCTGCACGACGCGGCGGTGGGCCAGCCTCCGCGAGCGGCGGCCAGAGCTACGAGGACATCCTCGGCTCGATCGGTGGGTCGGGAGGAGCCGGGAGCGCGACGCGTGGCTCGATGGAGGCGACCGCCGAACTGACCCTCGAGGAAGCGTTCCACGGCACGACCCGCCTGGTCGAGATCGGCGGCAAGCGCCTCGAGGTCACGATCCCGCGCGGCGCGGACAGCGGTTCACGGATCAAGCTCTCGGGCAAGGCCGGCGCCGGGCGCGATCTCGTGGTCGCCATCCGCGTGCGGCCGCACCCGATCTTCACGCGACGGGGGCCGGACCTTGAGCGCGAGGTTCCGATCACGCTGCGCGAGGCGCTGCTCGGCGGGGACGTTCCCGTGGCGACCCTGAAGGGCCGTGTCCTGCTGACCGTCCCGCCGGCGACGCAATCGGGACGCACCTTCCGCTTGACCGGCCAGGGAATGCCCCGCTTCAACGCGACCGGGTCCGGCGACCTCTACGTTCGGGTCAAGGTCGTCCTCCCGCCGGCCCTCGACGGGGACGCGCGGACCGCCGCGACCCGCTTCCTCGACCTCGTCGACCAACCCGATCCACGCGCCGGCTGACGGCGCCGGCACCCGGAGATCCGAACCAATGAACCTCGACCGATTCACCCAGAAGGCGCAGGAGGCGATCGTTGCCGCCCAGGGTCTCGCCCAGCGTCTCGAGAGCCCGGTCCTCGATGCCGAGCATCTCCTCTCCGCCCTCGTCGAGCCCGACGACTCCGTACCCTCCGAGACGCTGCGGCGCCTCGGGGTCGACCTGCCGGCGTTCCGCGGAGAGCTGGCGGCGATCCTCGCCAAGCGCGCCCGCCAGCAGGGCGGATCGATGGGCCTCGACCCGCGAGCCAAGCGGGTCCTGGACCATGCCGCCGACGAGGCGCGCCGGCTGGGCGACGAATACACCTCCACGGAGCACCTGCTGCTGGGTGTCGTCGAGGCCGGCGGCGAGGGACGCCGGCTGCTCGACACCCACGGTGCGGGGCGCGAGGCGATCCTCGCGGCGCTCCAGAGCGTCCGCGGTGGGCAACGCGTGACCTCGCCCAACCCCGAGGGAACATACGCCGCGCTCGAGAAGTACGGCCGCGACCTGACGGCCGAGGCCCGCGCCGGCAAGCTCGATCCGGTCATCGGGCGCGATGAGGAGATCCGCCGGGTCATCCAGGTCCTGTCACGCCGCACGAAGAACAACCCCGTCCTCATCGGCGAGCCCGGGGTCGGCAAGACGGCCATCGCCGAGGGGCTCGCCCAGCGGATCGTGCGCGGTGACGTGCCCGAGACGCTCAAGGACAAGCGGGTGGTGTCCCTCGACCTGGGCGCGCTCATTGCCGGCGCGAAGTTCCGCGGCGAGTTCGAGGAGCGCCTCAAGGCCGTCCTCAAGGAGATCAAGGACGCCGAGGGGCGCGTCGTCCTGTTCATCGACGAACTCCACACGGTCGTCGGCGCGGGCGCCGCCGAGGGTGCGATGGACGCGTCGAACCTCCTGAAGCCGATGCTCGCCCGCGGCGAGCTGCACACGATCGGCGCGACGACCCTCGACGAGTACCGCAAGCACATCGAGAAGGACGCGGCCCTGGAGCGGCGATTCCAGCCGGTGCTCGTCGATCAGCCGACGGTCGAGGAGACGATCTCGATCCTGCGCGGTCTGCGCGAGCGCTACGAGGTCCATCACGGGGTCCGGATCACGGACTCTGCGCTCGTTGCGGCGGCGACCCTCTCGGACCGCTATATCACCGAACGGTTCCTGCCCGACAAGGCGATCGACCTCGTCGACGAGTCGGCCAGCCGGCTGCGGATGGAGATCGACTCGATGCCGATCGAACTCGACGAGCTCGAGCGTCGAAGAATCCAGCTGGAGATCGAGCGCGAGGCGCTGCGCAAGGAATCCGACGATGCCTCGAAGGCGCGTCTGGAAGCCCTCGAGAAGGATCTCGGCGAGCTGGCCGAAGAAGCCGGCGGGATGAAGCAACGCTGGGAGGCCGAGAAGACGGCCATCGCGGCGATCGGCGCTACCCGCTCGGAGCTGGAATCGCTCGCGACGCGGATCGAACAGGCCGAACGCGAGACCGACTACGCGACGGCCGCGCAGCTGAAGTACGGGACCCACAAGGAGCTGACTGATCGCCTTGCCGAACAGGAAGCCACCCTCGAGACGCTCCAGGGCCCCGGATCGCTGCTCAAGGAGGAGGTCACCTCCGACGACATCGCCGAGATCGTCGGGTCCTGGACCGGGATCCCCGTGTCGAAGCTCATGGAAGGCGAGACGGCCAAGCTGGTCCACATGGAGGAGCGCCTGCACGAGCGGGTCGTCGGCCAGGACGAGGCGGTCGAGGCCGTGTCGGACGCGGTCCGACGGGCTCGGGCCGGGCTCAAGGATCCGCGCCGTCCCATCGGATCCTTCCTGTTCCTGGGTCCCACCGGGGTGGGCAAGACCGAACTCGCGCGGGCGCTCGCCAACTTCCTGTTCGACGACGACGCGGCCATGGTCCGGATCGACATGAGCGAGTACATGGAGAAGTTCTCCGTGTCACGCCTCGTGGGAGCGCCCCCCGGCTATGTCGGCTACGACGAGGGCGGGCAGCTGACCGAGGCCGTCCGGCGGCGGCCGTACCAGGTCATCCTGCTCGACGAGATCGAGAAGGCGCACCCCGACGTGTTCAACGTCCTCCTCCAGGTCCTCGACGACGGCCGGCTGACGGACGGCCAGGGCCGGACGGTTGACTTCAAGAACACGGTCGTGATCATGACCAGCAACGTCGGCTCATCGGTGATTGCCGCCTCGGCCGACCGGAGCGGCGACCCGGACGCGTACGGGGCGATGAAGCGCCAGGTCACCGAGTCCCTCCGTGCGCAGTTCCGCCCCGAGTTCCTCAACCGGGTCGACGAGATCATCGTGTTCCATGCGCTGACCGACGCCGATCTGGAGGCGATCGTCGGGCTGCTGCTTGAGGACCTCGGTCGACGACTGGCGGCCCAGGACTTCACCCTGACGCTCACCCCGGCGGCGCGCGCACTCATCCTGCGCGAGGGCACGGATCCGGCCTACGGAGCGCGGCCGCTCAAGCGGACAATCCAGCGCCTGGTGGAGAACCCGTTCGCGCGGGCGCTCGTCGCGGGCCACTTCCGTGCCGGCGATCACGTGATGGGCGACGCGGATCCCGTGGGTGGCACGTTGCTCTTCACGACCGAGGGCGCGACCGTGGTGAGCGAGGCCTCGGACCGCCGCGATGCGCGCGGCGAGGGCGCGCACGAGCGGCAGGGGGTCGGTGCAGGCGCTGATTCCGGAGCCGGCGACCACCGCAAGAGTGCATTCGACCTGCCCGATGCCGAACCGCGCAAGCGCGACGGCGACGACCTGGTGAACTGACCCTCCTCTCGCCGCGGCGCCCGATCCGTGGCACGCTTCAGCACGTGATCGTTCGCTACGCCGACGCCGTCGATCGGCTGATGCGGCTGCCTCCCGTCCTCCCGCCGCCCCCGGACGAGCTCATGCCGGTCCGCCTGGATGGCCTCGGCTGGCGCGGGCCGGAGACGCCCGACGAAGCCGATGCGCGGCCGGCGGCGGTGCTCGTCCTGATCGTCCCCGGGGACGACGGCGAGGCACTCGTCGTCCTCACCGAGCGAGCTCGCCGCGGAGGGCATCACTCCGGCGAGGTGAGCTTCCCCGGCGGCAAGGCCGAGCCGGACGACGCCGACATCGTGGCGACGGCGCTGCGCGAGGCGGCGGAGGAGGTCGGCCTGGACGCGGTCGCCGCCGGCGTGCGCATCGTGGGGGTGCTCGAACGATTCTGGATCCCGGTGTCGAGCTTCAAGGTCACGCCGGTGCTGGCGATCGCCGACCGGCGACCCGTGCTCGTTCCGGCGCCGGACGAAGTGGCGCGGATCGTCGAGGCCCCGCTCCGCCATTTCGTCCCCGGCGCGCCGATCCGAATCGTGGATCGAACGATCCGCTCGATCCCGCTGCGGTACGGGACATATCCCGTGGACGGCCTGGCGATCTGGGGCGCGACGGCACGCGTGCTCGGGCAGCTGGGCGCGCTGCTCGCCGACTGACGGAGGGAGTCATGCCCGACGACCGTCCGGCGCCCGGCTCAGCCCAGCCGGAGCTCCGGCAGGACCTCGCGACCGAAGACATCGATGAACTCGGCCTGGTTGCGGCCCACGTTGTGCAGGTGGATCTCGTCGAAGC
>ERZ1292633.451-Hain-H41-02um-R1-451-length-48837-cov-18_pt1 | contig 44161 bp, 39 predicted proteins | sample MGYA00564406_ERZ1292633 | MGnify/ENA primary metagenome ERZ1292633 (study PRJEB36523, sample SAMEA6512639) | groundwater metagenome | collected 2019-01-08 | study: AquaDiva: Metagenomics assemblies of 32 groundwater samples | reverse complement strand
CCTCGCAATGACAGGAGGATTAGATTGCCACGTCGTTGCTACTCCTCGCAATGACAGGAGGATTAGATTGCCACGTCGTTGCTACTCCTCGCAATGACGGGCTCTCTAGGTGACGATTGACACGAACCCGTAATTCCGCTTCAATTGGGCGGTCCTTTTGCTTTGCTTAAGAAACAACCAACACTGAGGGGTCAGTCTAAATGACACGATTCTCCTCGAATCATTGGCGTGCGACCGCCAAAGCGGTTCCCGGACCGAAACGGAGATTCACGGTTGATTTTCCATCGCTTCCTCTGCGAAAGAAGCACAAGAATAAACGGCCGTCCAAGGAGCCCAAGTTCCCCCACGATGGAACAGTGCGCGCAGTAGCTTCAGCTGCGGCCAAGGCGCGGAGAAAGTCGGAGTACGTACTGCGCTTCGACAAGGTCGTAAAGACCTATTGCGGGATGGTCGTCGGCTTCACGGACAGGTTCTCGGTAGAGGAGTACTTGTATCTCAAGCTCAAGAGGATGGTTGCGGATCATGAAGAACGGCGCGTTCCTCTTGGTCGTAAAGGTCTCGAGGCGCAAGCCGAGACCATCTTTCATGAGATCGAAGCGTCAATACTCTCGATGGCTTCAAATGGCCGTCCAATCAAACAAGGCAAGCGCCACGACAGGCATCGGGTTTGGGCGCGCATACACGAACGCGGCTGTAAATGCTTCCTGACGCTTCTGTCGCAGAAGAAGGATGGCAAGTGGTTCGTCTTGAGTTTTGAAACCAAGGGCAAGTTCCGCCGCCGCATGCGTTCGCGGTCGAGCCGAAAAGATCTCAAGTACAGGAATACTCCGAAACACAAGCGGTACCAGCCGCTTCTCAAGCCCTTGGCCGCGCAGTTGCGCAAACGGGGGTTTTTTCATACAGTGGGGGGGAGAGAAGTAGTGGAGTAGGGGAGTAGGGGAGTAGAGAAGTAGAGAAGTAGAGAAGTAGCTACTCCACTACTCCACTACTTCTCTTTCCCATTATGACCATACTTATTTCAGATTTTTCAAAACATGTCGGCGAGACGGTGACCATCAAAGGTTGGGCGTACAACGTACGTTCTTCCGGTAGCATCGCTTTTTTGCAGATCCGCGACGGATCAGGTTTTACGCAGGCCGTGGTGGCGAAGCAATCCGTGGACGAACCTTCGTGGCAGGCGGCTGTTGATACCACGATCGAGTCGTCAGTGATCGTGGCAGGTACGGTCTCCGCGCATCCGAAGCAAGCTGGAGTGTACGAGCTTCAGGCCTCGTCCGTCTCAATCATCCAACGCGCAGAAGAATATCCCATCGGTAAAAAAGAACACGGCCCGGATTTTCTTTTGGATAATAGGCATTTGTGGCTACGCGCGCCGTCGCAGTGGGCGATTCAACGCGTCAGAGATTCAATTATCCGCGCGACTTATGACTGGATGCGCGACCACGACTTTATAAAGATCGACTCTCCGATTTTTACGCCGAACGCCTGCGAGGGAACCACGGATCTTTTTGAAGTGGATTATTTCGAAGATCGAAAAGCATATCTCACTCAATCCGGGCAGTTGTATCTCGAAGCCGCGATTTCATCCGTCGGACGTTGTTTCGATTTCGGTCCCGTGTTTCGAGCGGAAAAATCAAAAACGCGCCGCCATCTCACCGAATTTTGGATGATGGACGCGGAAGCGGCGTTCGTTGAGCACGAAGAAAATCTTCGCATTCAAGAGGAGCTCGTCTCCTTCATCGTCAGCCGCGTTCTTTCTGAACGACAGGCGGAATTGAAGATTCTCGAGCGAGATATTGCGCCGCTCGAAAATGTTAAACCTCCGTTTTATCGACTGACGCACGCCGAAGCAGTGAAAAAATTGCACGAACTCGGAAGTGATATCGGTGAGATGGATGATCTTGGCGCGGATGACGAGACCAAGTTGACGCAACTTTATGATAAACCGCTTTTCATCGAAAAATATCCCGCCGCCGTAAAAGCGTTTTATATGAAGCCGGATCCGTCCGATCCGACGCGCGTTTTGAACGCGGATCTTCTTGCGCCGGAAGGCTATGGCGAAATCATCGGCGGATCTCAACGTGAGGATTCTTACGACGCGTTGCTCGAGCGCGTTCGTCAACACGGGCTGCCGGAGAAGGCGTTCGCGTGGTATCTTGATCTTAGAAAGTACGGTTCAGTGCCGCATTCCGGTTTCGGATTCGGTCTTGAAAGAATCGTAGCTTGGGTTTGCGGGTTGCATCATGTTCGCGAGACGATTCCTTTTCCTCGATTGATCAATAGGCTGGATCCTTAAATCCTAAATTTTCCCCGCCGGCTCTGCCGCGAGGCAGTTGTTTAAACTTTTATGGAACTAATCAAAGATTTTAAAAATATAAATAAAAATGATGCAGCACTAGCCGGAGGAAAGGGTGCTTCACTTGGAGAAATGACACAAGCTGGAATTCCAGTACCGCCAGGTTTTGTTATTCTTTCTACTACCTTCGATCAATTTATTAAAGACGCCGATTTAGTGCAAGAAATAGAGGCTATTTTAGAAAAAGTTGATCACAAAGAAATACATACAGTTGAAAATGCCTCTGAAAAAATTCAAGGTTTGATAAAAAATGCAGTAATGCCCGAGAGTATTGCCATAGAAATAAAAAAACAATTTAAAAAACTTGATACTGAATTTGTTGCAGTTCGTTCCTCTGCTACGGCAGAAGATGGAGCGGAAAACGCATGGGCAGGCCAGCTTGATAGTTTTCTTAATACAAAAGAAGAAGATTTATTAATAAAAGTACAAAGCTGTTGGGCTTCTCTTTTTACGCCCCGTGCCATTTTCTATCGCTTTGAAAAAGGTTTGCACACCACCCAGATATCTGTAGCAGTTGTAGTCCAAAAAATGGTCAACTCGGAAATTTCTGGTATCGTTTTTTCTGTACACCCTGTAACCGAGGATAGGAATCAAATTATTATCGAGGCGGGATTTGGACTTGGAGAAGCAATAGTTTCTGGATCGATTACTCCAGACAGTTATGTAGTTGAAAAAGAACCGAGGAAAATTATTGATATCAATATTGCTACTCAAACACGCGGACTGTATCGTGTTCAAAATGGTGGAAACGAATGGCTCGAAATTAAAGAACCGCGAGCATCGTCTCAAGTATTAAGTGAAGGGCAAATTTTAGAATTCTCAAACATTATTCTTGGTATAGAAACCCACTATGGATTTCCTTGCGATATTGAGTGGGCATATGAAAATAAAAGATTTTACATAGTACAAAGTAGACCGATAACAACACTGAAAAATGTTGCTAATGAGCATAGACCAAATTTTCAAAAACTTCTTTCTCGGAAGCATGCCTTACTAACTGATGAAATAATTGCAACGGCGTGGAATGATCGAGGGCGATTTAAGGATTTAACTGGTTTTCCGGACTATGTTGAAAATCTTGAAATCGTAGATGGTGATTTTTGCTTCGATCTTAATTGGACGAATAAAATCATCAATCAATATAAAGATATTAATTTAAAAACAATTTGGAAGTTTATTAATGATGGCTACCGGTATGGCGAGATCATTAAGAATTATTCAAGAAATTTAAAACCCGAATCTTCAAAAAAAGAACTTACCAAACAATTTTACAAGTCAGTTGATTTACTAAAAAATCTTTTAGTATTTTTACCCATAACTCATCCGTTAGTCAATATTATTGAGGGGAAGGTCATAACAATATTGAAAGAAAAAAATGTCCAAGATAATGAACTGAACGATATTCTCTTTGACGTATCTGCTCCTATTAAGAAAAATACACCCGTTTTAGAAAATGAGGATTTATTAGAGATTAAGAAGAGATATCAAGAGAATAAAAATTTTGGTGTTGATAATGCTCTTGTAAAACACGCAGATAGCTATGGCTTTCTTGGTTATAGGGAGCCATTTTCTACTGGGTATGATAAAAATTTCTTCAAAATGAAATTAAAAGATCAAAAACAAGAAACTAAACAACGCAAGATTAATAATGTTGAATTTACAGATGACGAACAAAAATATGTTGATCTACTAAAAGAATTTGTCTATTTTAGAACATACCGGACGGAAAAGTTGTATGAATCTTTATATTACCTAGAACCTCTTTGGAGAAAAATTTCCAATGAGTTTGGGTTAAATAACGACACTGATATCGGTTGGTATAATCTTGGCGAAATAAACAATTTATTTAAATCTGAAACTAAAGTCGCATACACAGAGTTGGATAGTAGAAAAATTGGCCATGCAATACTTTTGCATGACGGTAGGTTCGAAACCATTTTTGCTAATCAGATGTCTGAGTTCAAGAAAAAGCATTATCCTGAGCAAAAACCAAGTGAGAATCAGATATCCGGCGTAGCTGCTTGCAAGGGCAAGGTGAGTGGAATTGCAAAAATAGTGAAAAGTTCAAAGGAACAAGACAAAATTAGGGCTGGCGATATTTTAGTAACGGCTATGACTACTCCGGATTATTTACCGTGCATGAATAAGGCCGTAGCATTTGTCACTGACGAAGGCGGTATTACTTGCCACGCTGCTATCGTTGCAAGAGAGATGAACAAGCCATGCATTATAGGTACTAAGATTGCCACGCAAGTTTTGAAAGATGGCGACTTGATTGAAGTTGATGCAAATAATGGAATTGTTAAAATATTAAAATGTAGCGCATGAATCCATCGTCAAAAAACGGATATTTCGCAATTTTCATCTCGTTGCTCGTAATTGCAGCCGCCGCAGCCGTTGTTTTTGTCTATCCCGATCGTTTTTCGCCAAAGATTGCCCCTCCGCCCATCAGCCCTTCAGCCACCCAATCCTTCGATCTCTCAGGATCTCGCGTGCTCCTTGCGGATGAAGCCGGCGCATGGCTTCAAGTGGCGAGCGGATCTCGTCCCCTAAAATGGCCGGAAGATGTGAAGCTTCTTGGCGCGGCGTTGTCCACGTTTCGTGGTCATGACGTGAAGACAGGCGAAGACGCGTATCTTGAAAGCGGATTTATTCTAGCAACCTCCTCCGTCGGTTTTCGTTCTCCCGATGGACGAAGATCAATCCATCCAACTCCATCCGCTCCGGACGGAACCAGCGCAATTTTGATCAGATACGGAGGAGATACGAGCAATGTGATATTAAGAGAGGAGAATGGAAGAGGCATTCGAGATGCGCAAGCAGTCGGATGGTGGGACAATGAAACCGTTGCCGTTGTTGGAATAAAAAATTCCGTTCGCACTGCATTCGCCGTCGGAATCGCTGGCGGTGTGCGAGTCGTAGCGTCTTTGCCGGAAACTGCCACGCGAATCGAGATTCACGACGGAGGATTGTGGTATGTGACGTTAACGCCGGGGGAGGGACTTGAGAGCGAGCCCGCGCCACCGTCCGAGTTACATAGACTTATGGTGGAAGGTAAAGATTCTACGTTGATGGTTTCTCCGGTGACGGTTATTTCTAGGTATGTCGTGGTTGGCGGAAATCTCGTGGCTACACAGAATGAAAAGGGAAAAATATATTACTCCTCTTCGACGGAAGGTGTTGTGGCTGAAGGGGTGTTGTTAGATGCAACGGCGGATGGAAAGTTATTGATTCGTAATGGCGAGAAGCTTTCATTTGGCGACCCTCGTGCCGGCGGTATGACATCTTGGCAAGTGTCTCTAGAAAAGCGCGTTGCGGTATTTATTTTGAAGTCCGCCGTGGTCGACGAAAAGCCGTAAATCATATAGGATATCGTACAATATGCGCACAATGATGATTGAGACGAAGGGCTTGGTCGGAGAAGAGGTTGTTGTCAGCGGATGGGTACATAATCGCCGCGACATGGGCAAGATAGTTTTCTTGGATCTTCGCGATAGAAGCGGCTTGCTCCAGACGGTTTGCGTCCCCTCCGAACTTTCGGAAAAATCCGCCGGTATCGTCAATGACGTACGTTCGGAGTACTGCGTTTCGGTTCGAGGGATCGTCCAAAAGCGCAGCGCGAAACAAATCAATGCAAATCTCCCGACAGGCGAAGTCGAGCTTCTAGCAAAAGAGATCGAGGTTTTGAATCCGTCGAAAACTCCGCCGTTTGAATTAGACAAAGATACTCGAGAAATCAATGAAGAGCTTCGGTTGAAATATCGATATCTAGATTTGCGATCGCCTAGGATGTTGAAAAACCTGATTCTTCGCGACAGTATCGTCACGTCATTTCGAGATTTTTTGCATGCGCGTGATTTTATCGAAATTGAAACTCCATATCTCACAAAAGGAACGCCGGAAGGCGCCCGCGAATATCTCGTGCCATCGAGAGTGCATCCGGGAAAGTTTTACGTTTTGCCGCAGTCGCCACAACAGTTCAAGCAATTGTTAATGGTTGCTGGAGTGGAAAAATATTTCCAGATCGCTCGTTGTTTTCGAGATGAAGATCAGCGCGGTGACCGACAACCGGAATTCACGCAGCTCGATCTTGAGATGTCTTTCGTGGAACGGGAGGATGTTTTGAAGATCGTAGAGCTGATGATGATCGAGATGGTGAAAAAGTGTGCACCGGAAAAAAAGATTCAAGAAGTTCCTTTTCCGCGGCTTTCGTACGCAGAGGCGATGGAGAAATACGGATCAGATAAACCGGATTTGCGAAAAGATAAAAACGATCCGGATCTATTGGCTTTTTGTTGGGTTTTGGACTTCCCGTTTTTCGAGGAGACTGATGACGGATGGACGTTTACACATAACCCATTCTCCGCGCCAATGCCTGAATACATGGACGATCTTCTGCAGAAGAAAAACATCGGCAAGATTCTGACTACGCAATACGATATCGTGCTTAACGGTTACGAAGCCGGCGGAGGGAGTATACGAAATCATCGTCCGGAAGCGCTTCGTTCGGTGTTAGAAATTTTAGGAATGAAAGACGAGGAAATTTCCGAACAGTTCGGTCACATGTTGGAAGCGTTCGAATACGGCGCGCCACCGCATGGCGGCATCGCGCCGGGGATAGATCGTATCGTTATGATTCTCGCGAATGAACCGAATATACGTGAAGTCATCGCTGTTCCAAAAACAGGGGACGCTCGTGATCCTATGATGGGCGCTCCTTCAACATTGCCAAAAAAGAGTTTGGATGAAGCTAATATAGAGATTAAAAAGGGAAGTAGAGAAGTAGGGAAGTAAAGTAGTAGATATGGCTGTGACGTTTCGGATAGAGAAGTTTGAAGGGCCGTTGGATCTTCTGCTTCAATTGGTTGAACAGGAAAAATTGGCTATTTCCGAAATTTCTCTCGCGACAGTAGCGGAGCAATTCGTAAATCACGTGCAAGGGAATAAAGAAATCGCGCCGGAGGAGTTGGCGGATTTTTTGGTTGTCGCTGCAAAGCTCATGTACATCAAATCCAAGATGCTGATTCCGGCGCTCCATGACGATGAACTTGAAGAATGTCCTGATTTGGAGACGCAGCTTCGCGAATATCAGAGATTTGTCGCGGCATCAAGGGAGATAAACGCACTTTGGGCAGGATCGCGTCGGTCGTACTCGCGAGATGCGCGCGCTACCCGCACGATTCATGCGGGTTTTGTTCCGCCGCAGGGAGTGACGGCCGACACGCTTTTGCATATAATGAGGCGCGTGATTTCAAGGTTGGAGCCGATTTTGCAATTGCCCAAAGTAAGCATCGAACGCGCGGTTACGATTCAGGAAAAAATAAAAGATCTGTATGAACGCATAAAAGGCCATGCGCGCACCAGTTTTCGCGCGTTCGTGAAAGGATCAGAGAATCGAACAGAAGTCATTGTTTCTTTTTTGGCGCTACTGGAGCTCGTGAAGCAGCGTTTCGTTAACGTAGAACAAGGTGAAATATGGAGTGATATTCACATACATCGTCATAAAGATGCGCCGGAGTTTGATCCCGCCCATAACTTTCAAGTATGAACATTGATGCAAAACTCGAAGCGCTATTATTCGCTTCGGCAAAACCGTGTACCGTAAAACGTCTGGCCGAAATTACGGGCGCTGATGCGGATGACGTCAAAAAGGGATTGGACGCGCTCGCTGTTCGATTGGAAGAATCAGGAAGCGGATTAATGCTTGTAAGGCATGGTCACGAAGCGGAGCTTGTAACTCGACCGGATGTGGCGGAGATGGTCGGCGCGCTTTTGAAAGCCGAGGCGTATGGCGAGCTTACGCGGCCGTCGCTAGAGGCGCTCACGATTCTCGCGTATCGCGGCCCGCTCACGCGTCCGGAGTTGGAACAGGTTCGCGGCGTGCAGTCCTCCCTCATTTTGAGAAATCTTCTTTTGCGCGGGCTCATCGAGGAACACGAAGAAACCAGATTGGGGCAGTCCACATACGGAGTCACGGTCGATTTTCTTCGTGCGTTGGGCGTTTCTTCCGTGAGCGAGTTGCCGGATTACGAAGATTTGCGCGGAAATGCTACGGTAGCGGACGTATTGTCACAGCTTGATGAAGCACAACAGCCATGATCGAACTACTCATCTCTCTTTTGACGGCCGCCAGCTTTATAGCGCCGGTTCAAGCCGCTCCGCAAACGCAGACAAAAATAAATTCCCTTCCGGAGGCCGGGGTTATTTTGCGCGTGCAGCCACCAAAGAAAAAGAGGATGGAAAGTATCGGTATAGCCACAACCGGCCGTGCGGCGTTTGTAGCGGATATAAAAACCGGTCAGGTTCTGTATTCGAAAAATCCTCACGACGTAATGCCGATCGCCAGTTTGACGAAGTTGATGACCGCGATCGTCGTAATTGATTCAGAGGTTAATTTGGATGAGAGCATAACTTTTATAAAAGAAGATTTTTACGGCGAAGGGAAGTCCGTGTTTGTCCAGGGCGAAACCATGACTCGTCGCGACGCTCTGCGCGCTTTATTGGTCGGTTCCGTGAACGCGGCTGGAAATGCTTTAGCGCGAACGAGCAAAGGAATGGATCCTTTTGTGCGGGCGATGAATGAAAAAGCGCACTCTCTGAATCTCGCGTCGCCGGTTTTTGTTGATCCAACAGGAGTAAACCCGGCGAACAAAGCAAACGCGGCGGACGTTGCGGCAATGCTTTCGATCGCGATGTCTTATCCGGAATTGAGGGAGATCGCCGCTTTATCGTCAGTTACAATAAAGGGTGGAAGCGGGAACGCGTATAACATTGATTCGACGAACCTTCTTTTGCCGACGTTTTTGAACCATGATCCGTATCGAATTATCGGCGCAAAAACAGGATCGTTGCCTGAGGCGGGGTTTTGCATGGCGCAGATCACGCGAAACGCCGAAGGGCACGAAATCGTTGTTGTAACGCTCGCAAGCGACAATCATTTTACACGCTATCAAGACATAAAAGGACTTACCGCATGGGCGTTCGATACGTTTGAGTGGGAATAGAGACAGTCAATAAAGTCTATAAAGTCCATAAAGTCTATAATGTCTTTAGGGTTTAGAGCGAATAATTATTCCGTGACTTTACAGACTTTATAGACTTTCGACTTTAAGGACTATGACCGTTGGAATCGATTTACGCTGCCTTCCGGTCGACGGATCCACTGGCGCCGGCGTGGCTCATGCCGCGCGTTTTTTGACGGAAGCGTTATTGGAACAGGAAGTCCCGTGGGAGTGGGTTTTGTATGTTCCTGTAGGGGCGCATGGTAATGCGCCCAATCTGCTGGGGAAGGGCGCATTACCATGCGCCCCTACGAGAGACACATCAGGTTCCGCTCTCCGTTCCGCCCTACGCGCTCATCCCTGCGATCTCCTCCTCGTCCCAAGCGGCGCATGCGCTCCTGGAATTACCGTGCCGCAGATACCGTGGGTTCACGATCTTGCGATATTCGATCATCCCGAATGGTTCCCGGAATCATGGTTGCGACGTATGGTCACGACGAGACTGTTTGCGCGAGGACTTCGACGTGCGCCAGTCATATTTGCTGTGAGTGAAGAAACAAAGCATCAAATCGTTGTTCATCTAGGAATAGATCCAAAAAAGATCGTGGTTACTCACGAGGGAGGGGATCCTATCTTGCAGAAGCTGGAAGTTGGAAGCTCGAAGCTGGAAGTTCAGGACAGATATTGTATTGCAATCGGTACTCTCGAGCCGCGAAAGAATTTTGGAATGTTGGCGCGGATTTGGTCGGATGTTTTTAGACAAACTGGACGACGATTGGTAATCGTTGGCAAGAAAGGGTGGGGGAATGTTTCAATTACAGAAGAGGGTGGGATCGAAATACGAACGACTGTCGACGAAGACGAGAAACGGCATCTAATCAAATCCGCGGACCTCGTTCTAGTCCCATCGTTCTACGAAGGATTTGGTCTCGTCGCGCTTGAGGCCATGCAAGCCGGGACCGCGCTCATTTCATCCGATCGCGGCGCGCTTTCGGAAGTTGTTGGTGAAGGCGGGCTGTTGTTGTCGCTGGACGATGAAGAGGTGTGGAAACGGGAGATATTGAGATTATTGGGAGATGAACTGGTGCGCTCGCAGACATCAGAAAAAGGTAGTGTCAGATCGAAGGATTTTTCTTGGGAAAAGACCGCGAAAGTGATTTGTTCAGAAATCGTCCGCATGAATAAAAAAATCTCCGTTTAGGAGATTTTTAACTTGGTGCCGCGGGAGAGAATCGAACTCTCATGACCTTTCGATCGCGGGATTTTGAGTCCCGTGCGTCTACCAATTCCGCCACCGCGGCAAACCGTGTGCAATGTAACCGAGAATTCTATATTTGACAATAACGCCATTTTTCTATATAGTCGGCAAGCGTTTTACATATATCGCGGGATAGAGCAGTTGGCAGCTCGCCAGGCCCATAACCTGGAGGTCGCCGGTTCGAGTCCGGCTCCCGCAACCAAGTCAAAAAACCCCGAAAGGGGTTTTTTGACAGACTTATCCCCTTGACGCATTCTCCGTTTCATGGGATCGGTAAATATATTGGAGGTCACAAATTGTGACTTCCAATCCGACACAAATCGGTTTTAAAACAAATGTTTGATAAACGACATAATATGTTAGACCTTCTCAAAAAACATTTCGGGTATGAAGAGTTCCGTCCTTTGCAAACGGAAGTGATCGCGCACGCATTGTCCGGCGGAGACGCGCTCGTGCTTATGCCGACAGGAGGAGGGAAATCACTTTGTTATCAATTGCCCGCATTGAAGTTTCCGGGGATAACCGTAGTCGTGTCACCGCTTATCGCGCTAATGAAAGATCAGGTTGACGCGCTCCGGGCCAACGGTATTCCTGCGGCGTTTCTAAACAGCAGTTTGTCGTCTGACGAGATGGAACGAGTGGAAAGCGAGGCGAGAAATGGTAGATTGAAATTGTTATATCTCGCTCCGGAGCGCCTGGCGAATCCTATGGCACGGAGATTTTTACAAGAACTTTCCGTAAGTCTCTTTGCTATCGATGAAGCGCACTGTATATCCGAATGGGGACATGATTTTCGGCCGGACTATCGTAATCTTCGTTTGCTTCGTGGACTTTTTCCGAATACTCCGATGTTGGCGCTAACTGCCACGGCTAACGCGCGAGTTCGCGAAGATATTATCAATCAACTGAGTTTGCATAACGGCCGCGTTTTTCAATCGAGCTTCAACCGCAGTAATTTGAATTATCGTGTTGTTCCGAAAAAGCACGCGCTGGAACGTCTCGTGCAGGAGCTGAAATCGCGACCGGACGCTTCGGCTATTGTTTATTGTTTTTCGCGTAAAGGCACGGAAAAAACCGCCGCAGATTTAACGGCAAACGGCATCAAGGCCGCGGCATATCACGCCGGTATGTCCGCCATTCAACGCTCGCGAGTACAGGAGAGATTCATTCGTGATGAGATTCCTGTCATCACCGCGACTATCGCTTTCGGAATGGGGATTGATAAACCGGACGTGCGGCTCGTCGTGCACATGGATATGCCGAAATCGGTCGAAGGATATTATCAGGAAACCGGCCGCGCAGGACGCGACGGTTTGCCGAGCGACTGTCTACTATTTTTCTCAAACGGTGATCGTTTCAAGCACGAGATGTTCATACGCGAAATCGAAGATCCGGAAGAACGGCAACGCGCGCGCGTGAAGCTGGACGAGATTGTTAGATACTGCGGATTGACGAGCTGTCGTCGCAAATATCTTCTTAATTATTTCGGCGAATCTTTCGAGAATCATAATTGCGGTGGATGCGACGTCTGCAAACCGCACGTAGAGACGCGGCTCGCGGAACGTTCCAATGAACAGGATTACGATCGCGAATTGTTCGATTTGCTACGCGTCATTCGTCGTAATCTCGCAGACGCGCGAAATGTTCCACCGTACGTCATATTCGGAGATAGAACGTTGCAAGATATGGCGAGATATTTTCCGCAATCGCAGGAATCTCTCGCAAAGATTTTCGGCGTAGGAAAAGAGAAACTCGCACATTATGGAAATGAATTTTTGGGAGAGATTAAGAGATACGCGCAAGAGAAGCAGATCGAGGAACGCGAGGTTCCGTCCATTGTAGTGGCGGTTCGTTCCACCAAAGTTCGGCGCGCGATGTCTAATACCGTGCTTTTTTCCGTGCAACTTTTTGCAGAAAAGAGAACGCCAAGGCAGATCGCGGCAGTTCGTCGGCTTGCGGAGGGGACGATCTTGCAACACCTCGAACAGGCAATGGAGCTCGGTAAATTACCGGACGCCGCGCATGTAACTTTTCCATCGCAGGAACGATTCGATCGCATCTCGCAAACCTTCAAAAAAATCGGCAACACTATGCTCGCTCCCGCGCAGGCTCAACTCGGCCCTTCATTCGGCTACGACGAAATACGGCTGGCGCGATTCATGCTCAAAGCGAGGGAAGCTGGCGGTGTGGCGGAGTAATGCTGTGAGTGAGATCGTATGGGGAAATTCCTGTTAGATGCGTCGAAACAGGCGATCGCCTATATCGACGGGGCGAATCTTCATAAAGGCATATCCGCGCTTGGTTGGAAATTGGATTACACACGTTTTCGTTCATGGATTCGACAAAAGTACGGCATAAATCAAGCGAAGCTGTTCATCGGCCTAATGCCAAAGCACGCCGATTTATATACATCATTACGAATATTTGGTTATCTATGCGTGTTCAAGGAAGTAGTATATGACGGCGATGGTCGCGCAAAAGGAAATTGTGATGCAGATTTAGTGTTGCATGCGGTTAAGGATTATTACGAACACAATGTGAGATCGGTAATTTTGGTTTCCAGCGACGGAGATTATTCACCGCTCATTAGATTTTGGCAAGATAAAAAAATATACTGCACGATACTATCCCCTGCACCAATCAAGAAATGCTCGTGGCTATTGCGTAAGACGAATGTTCCAATTGTATGTTTGGACGATGTAAGATCGAAGTTGATGTATCACCAAAACGAAAAAGCCCCCGGTACAGACGTATCCGTACAAGGGCCTCTTTCATGGTGAATATATAAATAATAAACCAATCGCATGCTTGTGTCAAGATAAATGAGATCTTGCAAAAATCAATAATGTCGGGTACATTTTCGCCACATTCGCGAGCGTGCCGATGGCACGTCGTTCGCGAAAGACGTGCCGGGGTAGCTCAGTTGGTTAGAGCGTGGGACTCATAAGCCCAAGGTCGCCGGTTCGATCCCGGCCCCCGGTACCACACAAAAACTCTCGTCACGCGAGAGTTTTTATTTGGCGGATGTCAGCTTCCAATTTGTGGCGGATTTTGCTATATTGAACACAGAAATAAAGATTTATGATTCAGGTCTCAAATAAAGTTATCCGTGCCTTCGTCGCCGTCGTCGGTCTGGTGGTTATCGTCTATTTCGGAATATTGATTTATAAGCAACTTAAGCCTCAGACGCTTGAACAAAAAATCTTGCATTGTCTAGAATTAGGAAGTGATCAACGCGCATCGGCTTGTATAAAACTACTCCAGGATGAACCAAAGAGATTATGTAATTTTGAAATATCGGCGATCAAAGAGTATTTTGGGAAATACGGTGGTAGACTATCTAGTTATTATAAAATTTATGAGGGCACCATCAGAAATAAATCAGATCAAACAGAGCACCTCAAGGCGATGATCGGGAAACTTTACACGAATGATAAAATTTTAATCGAAACTGGTTATACAACCATTGATGAGGATATCGATAGCGGGGTATCTTTGCCTTTCAAAATTAATATTCAATCCTCCTCGGAGGAAGATTTAAATTCTCTCGACAGTCTAACCAAGGATATCTACCCATGGTTCACGACATGCAAGTAATTTAAAAAGGATATGAATAACGGAACTTACGAGTGTCCACATTGCAGCAAAGGATTTGTTGAACGATTGACGCCTGAGGATGGCTATATTAAAAATTGTCCAACACAGCAAAAGACAAAGAAACGGCAGTTCGAACAAAGGATGAAGAATAAGGTACGCTAGTTGCGGCCTATCTCTAATTTATGCAGGATCTAAAACAACAATTTTTGAAGATTTACTCCACATTGCCGTTGGGCGTACGGAGAGAGATTGTCGCAGTATTTGAACCACCGACGGGTCCGGTTACGTGGGAGGTTGCTTATATCGAGATAGAACATAATACGCCACTAGGAGCCGTGATTCTTCAAAGATTGGAAAAAATGCAGATAATATGAATGATTCAAAAACAGATCAGCAAAAATTGAGCGACGAAGAGATCCGGAGTCTTGTTGTTGCCAGACTCTCGGTATTATCTCCCGACACATACGTATCCATCGGTTCTGACGGTAGTTTTTCGCGCGATGAATTGATTGCTCGTGTCCAAGCCGGAGATGAGATTGGGAAAGAGATCGAAGATATCCAACTCGAATGGCTTAGATCATGGAAGGCGCGCGCGGCTGCCGTATGATGCTAGTCACACGTCCGGATTATGATCCCGGTACCAAATATCTGTCGTCATGGTCGCAGATATTGATCGAGGAGGCACGAGCGAAAGGTATTGAAGTATTGGATCTTCCAGGAACAAAAGCTACAAAGTCAGAGTTTGAAGGACGATTGAAGAAAAAACAGCCATCTCTCGTAGTATTGAACGGGCATGGTAATGAAGACTGCGTGACTGGGCAGGAAGGCAAGCCACTGGTTGAATCGAAAGTTAACGCTGAAATACTGTCTAGTTCTGTAACGTATGCAGTCTCATGTCAGTCGGCGGCACGGCTCGGACGCGAGGTCGGCGGTTATCTCAATACCGCCTATATTGGGTACGAGAAGAAATTTAGCATTTTACATTCCCATGGCTATTTTAAGCGTCCATCCGAAGACCCTCTAGCCAAGCCGTTCATGGATTTTTCAAATCATATCGTTCGAAGTTTGTTGAAAGGTCATACCGTAGAAGAAAGCGTGAGACGCGCTAAAGAGGTGGGCGAAACGCATCTTCGTTCATTGGAAACTAGTTTATCTGATCCAGACATTCAGATGGCTGCGGCATTCTTGTCGCGTGATATTTCATGTTTGGTCGCACACGGCGATACCGTAAAATGCATTATATACTGAGACTCTTAGTCGTTCCTTAACGCGTTCCTTGCCCAAATCTTCGCGCATCGCGTAAGATACTCTCCTATGGGTCGAATAATTTCCGTGGTGAACCAGAAGGGCGGCGTGGGAAAAACGACCACCGCGCTGAATGTGGGTGCGTATCTTGCGGAAGCCGGTAAATTCGTTTTGATCGTGGATCTTGATCCTCAAGCAAACGCTACGTCCGGAATAGGCGTGGATCATGCCGGGTTGGAACGCGGTGTGTACGAGGCGGTGTTGGGACAAGTGAGCATGCGCGACATAGTTCAACCGACAGCACACGAGACTTTGCGAATCGCGCCAGCCACCAAACACCTCGCGGGATTGAACGTGGAACTTGTGGACATGCCTCGCCGCGAATTTAAGTTATACGACGCGTTGCTCGAAATTAGAAACGACTACGATTATATTTTGATCGACTCGCCGCCAACGCTTGGACTCATAACGCTCAATGGCATCGTTGCGGCGGATGAAGTTTTGATTCCTGTGCAGACGGAGTATTACGCGCTCGAAGGTCTCGGACAGCTTTTGGAAACCGTGCATCTCGTAAAGAAAAATTTGCGTCCGGAAGTCGAGGTGCTCGGAGCCGTGCTCACGATGTATGATAGCCGCAACAAATTATCCGACGACGTGATGCAAGAGCTTTATAAGTATTTTCCGAACAATATTTTTCGTTCAGTTATTCCGCGTAACGTTCGTCTCGCGGAAGCCCCGTCATTCGGCCGCACCATCGCCGCATTCGATCCTTTATCAAAAGGAGCGAAAGCGTATGAACGCCTGGCGCGAGAAATCATGGACACCGAGTATCAGCACTTCATCACGTAACACGTATCATGTAACACGTAACGAACTGGGGGGATCGCAAGGATTCGCTCATACGGGGAGGGCGGGACAAGCCCGCCCCTACCACTACTCACTACTCATTAAAACTATGCTTGGTCGACAATCGGGGTTGGGAAGAGGACTTGGCGCGCTGATACCGTCGCGGGATTTGGATGAACGCGAAGCGAGCTCGCAGGCGGAGACTGTCGCAGGCGTTGTAGTTCAAAATATTCCGGTCGATCAAATTGATCCGAACCCGCACCAGCCGCGGACGTATTTTGATCACACGGCGCTGGAAGATTTGGTCAATTCCATTAAGGAACACGGCATACTTCAACCGGTGGTAGTCACGAGGAAGAATGACGGAAGATTCGAGCTTATCGTTGGCGAGCGACGGCTTCGCGCCTCGAAAATCGCGGGACTCGAAACAATCCCTGCGATAGTTCGGAGCGCAACCGAACAACAAAAGATGGAGCTTGCGCTTATTGAAAACGTTCAACGGTCGGATCTCAATCCCATCGAAGAAGCGCGCGCGTACATCCGACTCATGGAAGAATTTGGAATGACGCAGGACGACGTTGGACAACGCGTTGGAAAGAGCCGGCCGCAAGTCGGCAACACTATCAGATTATTGCAATTGCCGGAGCAGATTCGCCACGCGCTTGAAGAACGTCGAATTTCTACATCAAACGCTCGAACGTTACTTTCTTTGCCAACGGAAGAAGAGCGTCTTCAGATGTTCGATTCCTTGCTCACGGGGCAATTCACGGTTCGTCAGACCGAGGCGCGCGTAGGACGAACGAGACAGCCGAGAATATCCGATCCGAATCTCGCGAGTTTGGAAAATCGCCTTCGCGAAGCTCTCGGAACTCGCGTAACAGTCAAACGCGACGCGCGTGGAGAAGGGGAGATACGCATAGCATTCTATAACGAAGAAGACTTGAAATCGGTTTTGAAGAAAATCACTGGAGAATGAAAGATGTCATTGCGAGGAGGCTCGTGCGACGCGATAATCAAGTCAACCGTCATTGCGAGGAGTAGTAACGACGTGGCAATCTTATATAAGTAATTATTTTCTTCGATTAGATTGCCACGCCCCTGCTGTGGCTCGCAATGACGTAGGGACTAGATTGCCACGCCTTTTAGTATATTGGCTACGCAATGACGGACTATTTTTTTAGGAAATTTCCCGGTATTACTCCTTTTATCCAGCTCGCGATTCCGGCGCGCGCGTATTGTCGAATCTTGCTTTTAGCGTGATGCGTTTTTACGAATTTTAGCCAATCTGGATTCGGCCCTTTGCGGTTTTTATCTATGACGATCTCCACGATATCCCCGCTTTTCAGGGTTTGGCTAAGTGGCGCCATTTCATCGTTTACCTTTGCTGACGTACACGTGTTTCCAAGATCCGTATGTATGTTGTAAGCGAAATCCACCGGAGTGGAATCTTCCGGAAGATCAAGAACGTCGCCGCGCGGAGTGAAAACGAAAATGCGATCGCGGAACACGTCGATTTTTAAATCCTCCAACGAATGAAGATATTCTTTTTTGTCTTTCAGTTCCTGTTGGATGTCGGCGAGCTGCGAAACCCAATCTATGCGAGAAGATATGGACGCGGTAGAGCGTTTGCCCATTTCCGAATACGCCCAGTGCGCGGCGATACCGTATTCGGCCGCTTGGTGCATTTCCGGAGTGCGGATCTGAAACTCCACGATCTCGCCGTCTTCGCAAAACACGGTGGTATGCAGTGAGCGATATCCGTTTGGTTTTGGTTGCGCCATGTAGTCCTTGATGCGGCCTTTTAGCGGCGTCCATCGTCCATGGATGATCCCGAGCGCGCCGTAGCAATCAGCCACGGTTGGGACGAGTACGCGAACGGCGATAAGGTCGTAGATTCGCGCGATGTTTCGTTCGTTTTTCAATAGTTTGCGATAAGTGGAGTAGAGGTGTTTGGCGCGGCCGTGAATGTCGATGACTTCAAGTTTTGCGTCCGCAAGGTCTTTGCGAGCGAGCCCCATTATCTTGTTCAAGTAACCCTGCTGTTGGCGATCCGAAGTTTCAACCAAATTTCTAGTCCACTCGTATTCTTTCGGGAACACGTATTTGAAAGCCGCGTCTTCCAGTCGTCCTTTCATTTCTCCCATGCCCAGTCGGTTTGCGATCGGCGCAAAAATTTCCAGGCTTTCCAAAGCCACTCGATATTGTTTTTTCGGCGGTATGGCGCCGAGCGTTTCAAGATTGTGAAGGCGATCGGCAAATTTTATTACGACAACGCGCACGTCTTCTGCCATCGCCAAAAACATCTTGCGGAGATTTTCTATGTACCTTTCTATTCCTCGGTATTTGATTTTTCCAAGTTTGGTAATTCCTGCAACGAGCTTTGCCACGTCCGGACCGAATTCTTTTTCTATTTGTTCAATTGTGCGCGGCGTATCTTCCGGAACGTCGTGAAGCAAACCGGCAACCACGATCTGAATCGGAAGGCGCATCTCCGCCAGCGTCATGGCAGTAGTAATCGGGTGAATGATGTACGGCTCTCCGGACGCGCGTTTCTGTTCGGCGTGCGCTTCTGTAGCGAAATCGTACGCGCGTTTCAGTATTTCAAGATCAGCCCCCGGATTATAGCTCCGTACGGCGTTTTCCAATGCTAAATACGCGGTGCTGATAGGCATACCGCTATCCTATCACCTGCTTTGAGAAGAGAAAACAGAGTGATAAACTGTACCGATGAAAGAATCAGCATCCCAGGCGCTATTGAAAGCCGAGCAAGAAACGGTTTCAGCCATTCGGAGCACGCATCCGGAGCGACTTGATAGGCCGGCACCGACGGATCCGGAGAAGATATTGGGTGAAATTGGCGTCACTTTTTTGTCTCCAAGAAGGCCAAGCGGATACATCCGACTTTTTCCTCAAGATTTTATAGTTGAGGAAGTTCTTTTGGACGGCACGGTCGTTCCGATCGTGTCATCCGAGAAATTTAAGGATTCAGAGGATTGCCGGACATTGTGGGCGGATCTAATCAAGGTCGCGCTTCCGTGGCCGCACGCTCAAGCTGATTTGTTGGAATCGTTGGATGTGGAAGGCGGAAAGATCGGTCACGCAGGAATTAAAGACGCGTTCGCGGTCACGTCTCAGCGTTTAAGTTTGCGAGGAGTAAAAAAGGAACATGCCGAGGCGCTTTCACATCCGCACTTGATGCTACGACCAGTTAAGCACGGAAGCGGAGCGCTTCAGCCGGGAGATTTGGCAGGGAATCGTTTCACGATTTTTGTTCGCGGTGATGCTAACGCGAACATCGAGCCGTTCATGAAAAACATCGCATCTCGCGGCTTTGTAAACTATTACGGCCCACAGAGATTCGGGACTCGCATTATTTCGCATCGTCTTGGACAGAAAATTTTACAAAACGACATCGGCGGCGCGCTTCGCGTATACTTTGGAGAACCCGGCCCTTTTGACGTACCACTCTATCGCGATCTTCGACTTTCGCTCGGCGAGGCGTATGGCGATTGGGAAACCATGCTCCGGTTAGCACGGCACTTTCCGTTCACATTGCGAGATGAAATCACTGTTCTGGAAGCTTTGGAACGCGATCCCTTAAAGACACGGGCTGCCATCTCTCTAATAAAAGATCAGGTGAAGATGTGGGTTTATGCCTATGCGTCGTGGCTAGTAAATCGTCATTTTTCTCGTATTGCAGAAGTTGGCGGCGAAATGCCCGAAACATTACCACTGCCTTTTTCACCGCGCGGTCCGCTTCCGGAATATCGCGAGTTAATGGCGTACGATAGAACTGATAATTATTTGGAAACGATGAAATTGTATCCGTATTTGCAGGTTTCTGATCGAAGTATTCAATCGCTCATTGTGCCGGAAGCGTTTCAGTGGCGAGCTGTTCCGGAAGGTTGGGTTGTGCGATTCGTGCTGCCGAAAGGCGCGTATGCCACATCGTATCTTTCGCATATATTTCAAGTTCACGAAGGAATGCCGATTCCGGAATGGGTAAAATTGGAGGAAGTGGATTCATTCAACGCGCTCGGCGAGGGCTCAATGGAAGAAATAAAAAATCGTTTCGCGAAAGTAATGGTTAGGAGAGATTTGAGGAATGAAGAAAATAAAGGAGAAGATGAATAGCAAGAGACCCTCCATCCGAGACCGCGAGTGACGCGGTTGGACGAAGGGCCTCTTTTGTGAGACGGCTGATCAGGCCGTGGGGGTGGGGGCGGGGGAGGGCTGCTGGCGCTTCTTCGTGTCTTGCTTGGTCGCGTACTCCCCACGTTCGTCCATGGAGAGTCGCAGGAAGGTCCCGCAGTTCGGGTCGATGCCGCCGGACGGGTTGATCGTATGGGAGTGATCGTTCTCCCACACGTCACAGCGCTGGAAGATCTGGCCGCCGAGGATGTCGACCAACTTCTCCTCGAAGCCCTCGCCAAGGGGCTCCGCGTCCGCCTCGCGAGAGAAGCGAATTTTGAAGTTGTACTTGAAGTCGTCGGTCATCTCGCCGCTCTTGTCGCGCGCCGGAACCGGCTGGTAGTACGCCTGCGTAGCAACGTACCCGTGCGAACGCATCGCGGAGATGAAGCTCGACAGCTCCATGTTTTTGATGCCGTCGGGTCCGAAGACCTGCATGCCCGTGTCGCCGCGTCCGGCTCGCACGTTGGTCCCGCGCTTCTCGCCCTCGGCGATGCGCTTCTCCTCCACGATCTTGGAGACCGTGCGCGTGATGGGCTGAGCGCGAGGCTGATCGAGGTGCTTGTCGAAGAGCTTCCTGAGTTTCTGGACGAAGCACGTGAGGGCGGTTTTGATCTCCTTGCCGTCCTTGTCCCTCAAGATGATGCGGGGGGTGTGGATGTTGATGAGGATCGAGCTCGGCTTGGCCATGGAGGCCTCCTTGGTTTGGTGGGTTGTTGAGTCTGGTATTCGAGGTCGAATGTTCGAACTGAAGAAACAATATAGCATAAATATGACTATTTGTCAAGGGGGATTGGCAAATACGCCAACAATCTGACAAAAGTGTAAAAACGTGGTATTTTTGGATTAATCCAGACTTTTTTCTCCCCCTTGGGACAAGGGGGAGTGAACCCCTCCTAACCTCCCCTTGTCCCAAGGGGAGGGAACTTATTGGGAATAATTTCTAAAATATCACTCAATATGGGCGAACCCGCACTAAAACTTGAACAGATTCCTGACGCTGAGGCTGAGAAAGCTGAAAAAGAAAAAATTAACTTTGAGGGTTTTAATCTCGAGCTGGTAACCGATAAGATTGGAAGTGAAGCGGAGAGTGCTGAACGGAATATTGGCGATGCAACGGAAGTCGTTGCCGGCGAAGTGGCTGGTGAAAAGGATTTGGAAGCGGAATTGAAAGATAGCGATGAAACGTCAAAGTCCGGTGTATCGGCTTTAAAAAACAAAGCGACAGCTGAAGCTGAGCGAATAATCGGTGTTCCTGTACAGGAAATCGGTGAGGCCGTTCCAGCCACGGCAACCGAAACGCAACCAATGGAAGCGGCCCCGGTCGTTGAGCAAACGCCTGTACCAGTGACGAGTCTTGAAGCAACGGAATTGAATAATCAGATTGATCAAAAAAAGAAAGCGCTTGACGAGTTGTATTCCATACCGGAGTCGGATCGTACGGAAAAAGACGATGCGAATATAGGAGTTTTGAGTCGCGAGATCGCGATACTGAACAATCGCGCGCTTCAAGTCAAGAAAGCCGATGAGATTAAACGAAGCGAGGGTTTGATGATGAAATTGGATGAGGAGATGGCGGAGCTACTGAAGGGCGCGCCGGCTAACGACGTTGAGGCGCTTCCTGCGGAGCAGAAAGAAAAAGCGGTAAAGTTGATTGAGAAGCGAAAGGAGCTTGAAACCTCGGTCGAGAAGTCAAAAGTCGAGATGTCAGAACTGACAGCTGCCGCTCTCGGCATTGATCGTCTGCTGAATCAGTCTCGCGAACATCTTCAGTCCATCGAAGCTGCGGATGCGGATGCGGCGAAAAAGGAGAAGTTGGCAGAGAAAGCGAAAGAGGATGTAACAGTAGCGAAAGTAGAAGCGGAGTTCGCGTCTCAAAAGGCGGAAAAATCAGGTGGTGCCGCCAAGGCGTTTGTGAAAGGCGTAGGCGAGGGCTTGAGTAGGACGGCAGGCGTTGGAATCGGTGTACCGTTGTTCGGATTTTCAAAAATCATGGGTTGGATAGATAAAGGATTGAAGCACGTCTTCTCAAAAGATATCGTCGAAAAGCTCAAATGGGCGTTGAGTGTTCCCGAGAAAATTCTAGATTGGACGTTGAGAAAGATGGGGGTAGAGGAAACGGACGACAAAAAACAATAGTGACACCAGCTCGTCTCTGTCATTGCGAGGAGTAGCAACGACGTGGCAATCTAATAAGAGTAATAATTATTTTCGATTAGATTGCCACGCCCCTGCTGGGGCTCGCAATGACGGAGAGATAAGATTGTCACATCGCGAAAGCCTCCTCGCAATGACGGGTTGCAGTGGTGAGTTCATTCCGCTCCCTCGCGTTCCGCTTTGTATCCACATCCCTCGTTCGGGCATGAGATTTTTGATTTTCCTTTTGCCACGAGCGTAGCGTATCCGCATTTCGGACAGACCGTGCCGGTCGGTTTGTCCCAAAACGCCTGGTCGCATTCCGGATAGCGGTTGCAGGAAAAGAAAATCTTTCCCTTTTTCGATTTGCGTTCCGTGATTTGTCCTTGTTTGCATTTTGGGCAGACGATGATATTTCCTTCCTCGTCCAGCACCGGTTTTTCAATGTTCTTTATCGTTTTGCATTCAGGATATTTTGAACACGAAAGGAACGGGCCAAAGCGCCCGATTTTTTTCACCATCATTGCGCCACACGCGGCGCATTTTTCATCCGTCGGTTCGGGTTCAGCGCGTTGCTTCTCTCCCGGCATTTGTCGCGTTCCTTTGCATTCCGGATAACCCACACACGCCAGGAATTTTCCGAATCGTCCGTGTTTGATTGTCATCGGCTTATCGCACTTCGGGCAAGTTACGCCCTCGGCTTCTTTTTCCGCCTCGGCCGCTAAATCTTTTTCGCGTTTGTCCAGCGTGATTTTGAACGGTCCGTAAAATGCCGAGATAAGAGGTCGCCAGTCCATCCGTCCTTCTGCGATATTATCGAGGGAGTTTTCCATTCGCGCAGTGAATTCAAAATCTACGATATCCGGAAAGTTCGCGACCAGAAGATCCGTAACTTCGTATCCGATGTCCGTCGGGAGCAGGCGCTTTTTCTCGTCTCGTTCCACGTATCCGCGATCTATAACGGTTGAGATGGTCGGCGCGTAAGTCGAAGGACGGCCGATGCCGAGCTCTTCCAGCGCTTTAACGAGAGTCGCGTCCGAATATCGCGCCGCAGGTTCGGTGAAGTGTTGTTTGCCTTCGATTTCTTGGGTTTTGATCGCGTCTTTTTCCGCCAACTCCGGTAGAAATTTATCTTTGTCCTGATCCGGATAAAGTTTGAGATAACCGTCGAACGCCACTTGTTGTCCTGTCGCGCGGAACATGGCATTGCCACCGGTGATGTCCACGGACGTGCCGAGCAATTTTGCGTCCTGCATTTGCGTCGCGAGCGCTCGTTGCCAAATCAGTTTGTAGAGTTTTAATTGTCCCGGATCTAGCGATGACACGAGTAAGTCAGGATCGCGCGACGGATCAGTTGGACGAATTGCCTCGTGCGCTTCCTGTGCTCCTTTGCTTTTCGTTTTATATTTGCGCGGAGATTCCAGCGCGTATTTTGCTCCGTATTCTTTTGTAATAAAATCGTTCGCTTCGGTTAAGAATTTATCAGCCATGTTGACCGAGTCCGTACGCATGTATGTTATTAACCCGACCGCGCCTTCCTCGCCGATATCCACACCTTCGTACAATTTTTGCGCTATCGTCATGGTCTGTTTCGCGGAAAATCCCAAACGTCGGTTCGCCTCCTGTTGCAAAGTTGAAGTCGTGAACGGCGGAGGAGGGGAGGCCTTTTTATCTTTCGTCTCAACGGAAGTCACCGAATACGATACGGAGCGTAAATCGCCAAGAAGCGCGTCAGCATCAGCTTTGGATTTGAGCGCCATCTTGTCCAGGGTTTTTCCGGAGAGCGAATGCAGTTTCGCGTCGAACGTTTCGTTTTTCGGTGAAGCAAAAACGCCTTCGATGCTCCAGTATTCCTGTGGCACGAACGCGGTAATCTCGCGCTCGCGATCCACGATAAGACGTACCGCCACGGATTGAACGCGCCCGGCAGATAGTCCTCGTCTCACCTTTGTCCAAAGGAAAGGGGATAACTTATATCCGACAAGACGATCAAGAATGCGTCGCGCCTGTTGCGCGTCCACCTGCTTCATATCCAACATTCTTGGATTTTTCAGGGCCTCCATGATCGCGTCTTTCGTGATTTCATGGAAAGTTATGCGTTTAGTTTTTTCCGGCTCTTCGTCCAATATCTGCGCGAGGTGCCACGAAATGGCCTCTCCTTCTCGGTCTTCGTCAGTAGCGAACAGAATTTCGTCCGCTTTTTTCGCCGCTTGTTTTATCTCCGAAACCTTCGCCTTGTGTTCCGCCGAAACTACATACGACGGCTCGAAGTTATGTTCCGTGTCCACGCCGAGTTTGGACTTGGGGAGGTCGCGAACATGGCCGTAACTGGCAAGAACTTTGTAGTCCTTTCCAACGAACCGCGAAATGGTTTTCGCTTTGGTGGGAGACTCGACGATTATGAGTTTCATAGTCAATGTTCGTGAAGATACGTGTGATTTGGTGTTTTGTCAAAGGAAATTGTTGCAACACTACGGTTTGTGCGCGTGTAGGTGCCACCGGCTTCGCGTTCCAAAAGTCCGCGTAATTCGAGCGAAGATGCCGTTACCGACAGGGTGGATGCCGGGCATTTTAGCTCGCGACAGAGGTCGTCCGCATACTTTGGAACATCAAGCGCCGCGATCAGCGCATGCTCGTCTGCGGTGAGATTTGCGACAGCTACCGTAGCCGCCTCAATGCCGAGGGTTTCGAGTATGTCTCGCGGCTCCGTGCAAGGCGCGGCTCCGTACTTTAGAAAAGCGTTGGTTCCGCGCGATTGTTCGTTGGTGATCGGCCCAGGGACCACGAAAACCTCGCGACTTTCTTCGAGCGCATATTTTGCCGTTACAAGCGCTCCCGATCTTTCCGGCGCTTCCACTACAACGAGCGCGCGACTTAGCCCGGCGATAATCCTGTTCCGCTGTAGGAAGTGATATTTTTGGCAATTCGTACCGGGAGGCATCTCCGAAAGCACCGTTCCATTTCCGGAAGCGATCCGATCCGCAAGCCGCGCGTGTTCTACAGGATAAACCGTGGCGGTGTCACATCCACCTCCGAGTACCGCGACGGTCCGCCCTCCCGCGTCTAGCGCTGCAGCGTGCGCAACGCCGTCAATTCCGAGCGCGAGACCTGAGACGATCGTACATCCGGCAGTCGCTAGCCCTTCCGTCAATTCTTTCGTCGCCCTTCTTCCATAACTCGTCATTCGCCGCGTCCCGACTACCGCAACCGAGTTTTCAAGCGAAAGTTTAGCGCCGCGCAAAAATAAACACGCCGGCGGTTCAGCGGTAGTTGTGAGAAGCTTCGGAAATTCATCATCCCAAGGCAGCACGAGCCGAACTTCGTCTTTTTCGCATCTCGCCGCAAACGAGTCAGCATCCGCCGTTGATCTCCATGATATAAATAATGCCGATGCTTCAGGAGTAGCTCCGGCCGCGAACAAATCCTGCTTATTTATTTTGGCGACTTTGGTCCCGTCCCGATCAAACCGCTCATAAAGCCGCCGCTTAACCATTGCGGAAAGCCCCGTATTCCAGGAAAGCGTAAGCCAACCAAGTCGGCTTTCGTCCCATTGTCGTGATTCCTCCATATATATACAGCTGCCAGAGTTTTTCGATTTTGTCAACGACGTAGTGCTAATCCCGAGTACCGAGCGTATGTCATTGCGTAGCCAATATACTAAAAGGCGTGGCAATCAAATCCATCGTCATTGCGAGCCCCAGCAGGGGCGCGGCAATCTAATATAGGGAATTAATTACTAATATTTGATTGCCACGTCGTTGCTACTCCTCGCAATGACGGATAAAGATTGCCGCGTCGCCCGCTAGCTTCTCGCAATGACATTAATTCCATTTATTCATCGCCTTCGCTATCCCCAGTGTCATCCAATCCAGCGCCGCGTCGCAGGCTTTTTCGATTGTGATTTCAAGTTCTTCTCTTTCTTTACCCCGTGGTTTTCCAAGAACCCATTTTTCGGGGAGTGTCCTTCCGGTTGGCCTTCCTATCCCTATCTTGACTCGCGCCACGTTGTCCGCGCCGAGTCTTTCTTGAATGTCTGCTACGCCATTGTGTCCGCCGGCTCCTCCCCCGACAGTAAATTTCAAACGACCCACGGGCAAATCCATGTCGTCGTGAATGATGAGCGTATCCTCCGGTTTGATTTTTCGTTGTGACATGGTCGCGCGGACCGCTCGGCCGGATTCGTTCATGAACGTCTCCGGTTTTATCAAAATCATCGTATCGCCGTTGACCGTTGCGGTTGCAACTTGCGCGAAACGTTTTGCATCGTTTTTCCACGTCGCCTCCAGATGCGATGCCAACAAATCAACTACTGCAAATCCCGCGTTGTGCCGCGTTCCCTTGTATTCGGCTCCTGGGTTTCCAAGTCCGACAATCAGTTTCATATTAGTATCTTCCGATTCGTCCTATGGGTCTGCGTTTGCGCGCCCAAGGATGTTTAAGTTTCTTTTTCGGTTCGGCCGATTTTATATAATCCTTCTCATCATGAGATTTGGAGAATGGAACCTGTCTCGCCCTTACTATGACCGGAGTTCCGTCGAAGCCGAATTTTTCTCGCAGACGGTTTTCAAAATATCGGAGCCATGAAGCGTGAACCGTTTCTTTTTCTCCGCGAATGGTCATTAGAAAGTTCGGCGGTTCTATGCCGATTTGCGTAACGTCGAGCACGTACGGCGATTTTGCGCCTATTCTGGCGAGCGGCTTTTTTCGCGCAAGAACAGTTTTTAGGAATCTCTGTAAAGCATTATACGCGATCTGTCGCCGTCGTTCTTCTCGAATGGTGAACGCGTGGTCGAGAAGCTTATCAGTGCGTTGTCGTTTTTTTGCGGACACGAAGTAGATCGGCGCCCAGGAAAGGAAGGGGAATGTCTGACGTATCAGCTTCTCGTATTCGTCAGTGGTTCTCGTTGTCTTGTCTTCCACCAAATCCCATTTGTTAGCGACGAGAATAAGACCGCGACCCGCGTTTTCCAGAAGTCCTGCCAGGTGGCGATCCTGTGTTGTCACGTCTTCGGTGGAGTCGAAAACCAGCAGCGCGACGTCTGCCTTCATGAGTGCCTGTTCGTTTCTATCAACGCCTGCTTTTTCCAGTCCCGGCTCCACGTGGCTGCGTTTGCGCATCCCGGCAGTGTCTATAAGCGTTACACGTTCGCCCTTCCACTCGAATGTGGTGTCTTGCGGCTCGCGCGTTGTGTGAGGAATAGAGGAAACGATCACGCGTTCTTCGCCGAGTATGGCGTTCATGAGCGAAGATTTTCCTACGTTGGGTCGTCCCATTATCACGAGCTTCAAACCTTCGTTTGTTTCAATCGGCGCGGGATGTTTGCCCAAGCGTTCCAGTTCGTCATATACCGCGTCAAGAAGATCTCCGACTCCGCGGCCGGTTGAAGCGGAGATCGGAAGTCCCTGGCCGAATCCGAGACTGAAAAGTTCTTTTGTCGCAGCAAGACTTTGCCGATCCGGATTATCTATTTTATTCGCGACGAGAATAATATGTTTGTTGATCGCCCGTACGGTTTTCGCAAGATCGATGTCGTTTTTTAGCACGCCGTCTTCAGCATCAACAAGAAGAAGCACGAGATCCGCCTCGCGAATCGCATACTCCGCCTGTTTGATAATGCCGCGCCCGATTTCCGATCCCTGATCCGCGTCAAGTCCGCCCGTGTCAACCGTTTCAATGCAAAGACCGCGCCACGTCGTAAGGGCGTAATTTCTGTCGCGCGTGGTGTGCGGTACGGTGGAGACGAGCGCGCGCGTGGTTTCCGTGAGTCGGTTCCAGAGCGTGGATTTCCCCACGTTCGCGCGGCCGACAATGGCGACGATAGGATATTTGTGTTGGCGTTTCATATGGAATTTATTATGTGACACTGCGGTTGAACTCTTTTGTCATCCCCGCGCAGGCGGGGATCCAGACAATGAAGGAAAATCATTTTGATCTGGATTCCCGTCTACACGGGAATGACATGATTATTCCCCCGCATAAGGATCTATCAATCCCAAACTTGACTCTCCAAGTATTACCAAAAATTCCGTCGCAGTAGCTCCCACTGGTTCCGGCGTCAGCTCGTCCGAATATACGATGCGTGTCGAAGTGTCCGAAGCCCATGACGGGAGTACTGTCGAAACGTTGGCGTGGAGGAGTTTTTTAAGGCGCGCCAGCTCATCCGTCATTTTTCCACCAGTAAGATCGAAGATAACCGTTTTTTCGTAACCTCGGCGCACGGCGTTTCCAGTGCCCGTGACCGAGTAGCCCTGTTTTTTTAGAAGCGCAGAAACTTGCGTGGCAAATCCTGTCCGCGTTGTTCCGTTTTTTATTTCAACGCGCACAACTTCGCTTGGACGATTTTGCGCATCACGTTCCGTTTTTGTGGCGAACGGATTTTGCGCGATCAATCGAAGTTCGGACCAGTCCGGTCGTTTTGGAAACAACATGAACGCGCCGTCCACGTTCGCCGCCACGAGCTCTCCGTCCGGCGCGTCGGTCAAAGCGTTTGTAATTATTTTCTCGCCGTCCATGTTCATTGCCATTGGCGCGAGTTTCACCATGTCCCACGGCGAGAGATCCGTTTGAACGTGCGCTGAGACCACCCCCCACAGTTCCGCGATTTTGGATGGGCTGGTCAAAACGCCAAGAGAAAAAAGCTTGTTGCGTACCGCTTGAATTACGAGTTGCTGTCTTCGACTTCTTGCGAAATCGCTTCCTTCGCCGTTGGTGCCGTGGCGCGAGCGTACGAAAATCAGAGCCTTGCTTCCATCCATGTGTTGCGATCCGGCTTTGAAAGAGATAGTCTGCCATTTGTCGTCGAGCGTCGGATACGAATAATCCGCGAAGTCGCGTTCTATCGTCAGGTCGATTCCGTCGAGTGCGTCTATGAATTTTTCAAATCCTCGAAAGTCAACTTTGATCGCGTGGTCTATGCGAACACTGAAAAGTTGTCCGATGTCTTTTGCGGCGAGAGTCGATCCCTGCCCCGGATGATCTTGTTCCGCATACGCGTTCAGCGCGTTGATTCTTTGGAAGCGCGCGCTACCGAGCGGATATGCCAAGTCTCGTGGAATTGAGAGTAGACCGACACGGTTATCTTTCGTGTCGACCGACGCGAGTATGATCGTATCCGTAAGTTCCGATCCGTCGTGATTAGCTCCGCCGACTCCGAACAACATGATGTTCAATCTTCCGTCCGGCGTTGCAATCACGTCGCCATTTTTCTCGTCACCCCCAAGAACGAGACGACGTATGTCGCCGATAACCGGAAGGTTTCCGATCTCAAAAAGCACGTTGGTTCCATTAGCGACCGAACGGTAGGAAGCACCCGCGCCTACTGCTGAAAGAATGCCAACGAACAGCGTAAAAACGACCACCGCGATGAACGTAGTTCGCCGAGCCGCGCGATCCGGTTCCGGATTCAAAAAATCAACCTGAAGTCGGTTTCTCATGCAATGCCGAGTTTAGCAGTAATTCGACAGTTTGTCATTGGGAATCGTATGGGATCGTAGGGGCGCATGCCATGCGCCCGAATTCGGTAGGGGCGGGGTTCTCCCGCCCTGATTCGGTCTGCGACCGAATCGCATTGCATCGATGTGTTCGTCGGGGAGGGCGGGACAAGCCCGCCCCTACGATAAACGCATGCACATTCGCATTCGGGGAGGGCGGGACAAGCCCGCCCCTACGATAAACAACGCATCCACATTCGCGATGACGGTATGCTATACTCTCTAATAGATATGTCCCAAGCGTTAGCGCGACTGCGGGAAAGTTTACGACGTTGGTTCCTTGAACTCCCGCGTTTTTCATCTCGCGATGTAGTTTTCGTGATTTTTATTTTTACGTTCGGCGTTTTCGTGATGGGGCATGGCGCGAATGCTGGGGGTTGGACGGAGGACGTTACGAGAGGAGCGCTTGCGCTACTTGGACGTTTTTGCGGAGTAATAATCGACGTGTTGGGAAGACTTATTATTATTGTAGTGAACGTTCTTATTTTTTTTGCGTCATATAACGATTTCTTAAAATCGCAGGCGGTGGAGACTGGGTGGCCGCTAGTGCGCGACGTGGTGAACATGTTTTTCATCGTCGTGCTGCTCGTGAGCGCGTTTTCCACGATTATCGGATACAAGGAATTTCATTACACAAAAGTCCTGCCGCGGTTGCTCCTAATGGCAGTGCTCATCAACTTTTCAAAGACGCTCATCGGTCTGATGATCGACTTCTCGCAGGTGCTCATGCTTACCTTCGTAAATGCGTTTAAGCAGGCAGCCGGAGGAAATTTCGTTACGGCGCTACAACTTGATAAGGCCACGTCACTTCGCGATATTGATACGGATGACAAGAATGTATATGACCTGACGCAGTTGATCGGGGCAAGCGTGCTTGCCGTAATTCTGCTGGGCGTCGCTCTCACGCTGGTAGTGATAATGACAGCGTTTATAGCTTTCCGCATCGTTGGTTTGTGGCTTTTAATTATCATGTCGCCGATGGCGTTTTTCGCTTGGGCGCTTCCGGGGAAAATGCAAAAGGCGTTTTCAGCATTCACCGACAGTTTTTGGAGCAGATTAAGCACACTTCTAATCGCAGGTCCTGCAATGGCGTTTTTCCTTTGGTTGGCGCTTGCAATCGCGCAGGGTCAAAAGCCGTTCATGGAAACGATGGGGAACAATACTGAGCTTGATAGTAACGCAGGATCCGCATCTTTCGTATCCAAGGTAGGCACTCCGTCAGAGATAGGATCGTTCATAGTCGCCGTGATTTTGATGCTGCAAGGAGTCGAATTCGCCGTGAAGCAGTCCTCCGCGATTTCTTCGTCTCTCGGGAAATTCGCCACCGCTGTTTCGAGCGGCGGAGGAGCGGCGGTGCACTTGGCGCGAGGCGCGGCGCGTATCAGCGGAAAAGTTTCCAAAGTCGGGTTTGAGGGTGTGGATCGGCTCACGAATATTCGTGGAGGGATTGGAAAGATTGGAATGAGAGCAATGCCTTTCGGCATCGGTGCCGAGACTTTTGCGGGTATGGCAGGTGCTAGAGGTAAACGCGAAGCCGCGCGTGAAGCGAGAGGCAAAAAAATCCTTGGTGCCGCAACTACAGGTCTGAGCATAGAAAAACGATTAGAGATGGAGCAGTTGTTGACAAAATCCGGCAATAGAGCGGTTGCGCGGCAAGCACAAATTTCAGTATCTAATTCATTGACAACGGGTCCGGGTAGAAAGGCACTTGTTAAACAAGAAATTGGGAAGTTAGCTAAAGAACGACCAGATTTATCGGAAGACGAACGGAAGGTTAGGGCTGAAGGGCTGGCTAAGCGACGAGCTGCATCGGAAATAAGTCTTGGCATAAGGGCTGCAGAAGATTCCGGCGACGATACGGCGTTGGAAAGGTACGGCGAAGCACTTAAGAAAGATCCAGGTCTTTTTCCGGACTTGGAATCTTTAGGAGGAGTTGCAAACGCGCGGCCTGAAAATATCCGTGAGTTTCTTAAGACAAAACAGGCAGAGGCGTTTACAGGTAGCGGTCCAGCATTTGCTCTATTGTCTGCAATAGGAGCCATGAAGAGCGATGGAAGCGTGGACAAGATGTCGGAGGGATGGGAAGAGCTTGGGCACGGAGGCGGAGGTGATCGGTTGGCATACATTGATAAACATCTGTCATCGACCAGCGAAGAGGATCGCGCGGTGCAGTTAAAAGCGATGAAGAAGGGTGCGACAGCGAAAGAAATTGAAGCAGCTGAAAAGGCAGGGTCGTTTGTCGGGAAAGGTCAGAACGGTCAAATACTTAGCGTTCAGCTGTCTCAAGCCGCGCCGAATGTGAATGTCGCACAAAAGTTCGTGCGGAACGAGCAAGCTATTCAAGCGTCGCTGCAACGCGCGAACGCCGCACCCCGTGGAAGTCCTGAAGCGACGGCTTTTCGTGGTGACGCCATGGTTGCCGGAGCGACGATTCAGCAGGCCTTTAATCTAAACGCGGAAACGGCGAAGTTCGAGACGCCGGAACATAGGCAAGAGTTCGGAGCGCAAATGAAGCAATTGAATGAAAAACTGGATAAGACATTGACGGATATTCAAAATTTCGACATCGATTCTTTGACTGCTAAGTTAGACGGCGTCAACGAGGCGCGTAGCGAGTTTGTTGCGGCGATTGATCCGGAAAAATTGCGCAAAGCTTATGAGGAAGCGGTTTCCAAGGGAAATTCAAACGTCAAAGCAAAACTCGGTCAGATGATGGCGGTAATTACAAGAGAAGGCGAAAGAGTTGAAAAAGAAATGACGGCAAAGGGATATACAAAGAGTAAAATAGACGAATTGATTAGGGACACGAAATCCGTTGAAGGTCGTGTACTCGCCAAGGCATCCGCTATCGCAAGCAATCCAAAGTATCGCGGAATGCGTACGCACGTTTCCGAAAAGGCTACGGCCAGCGCGCGACGAGCCAAGGAAAAAGGATCAGAAAAAAAGTCTCGTAGGCAGGAAAGAGACGAGGATGAAGATGATGAAACATAGGGCAATATGGCCGAAGTGATGCAAATTCGGCAACCGCCGCCGCCTCCGCCAAGCGATGAGTTGGCGGTACCTGTAGCGGTGCCCGTGTCAGCACCCGTGCCCACGCCAACTCCGATAGCGGTCGCGTCACAAGAAAAAGATACCGAAGTTGAACTAGGGTCTACTTTGGAGGAATTCCTTTTATCTTCGCACTATTCGGATTCGATCAAATCCGTAAGAGAAGAATTCAAACTTTCGGAGGAAGACGATCTTTTGATTTCCGATTTTGATCGTTTGGTTTTAGCCGGACAGTTGGATTTGGATTCCTATCTCGTTGCGATTGATGATGAGTTTGGAAAAACTTGGAAGCCGGAGGATTTGAAAAGGTTGGAGGCGAAACTTCTTGCGGAGAGATTCGTGCCGTTGGGAGATTCAATAAAACCGTCAGCGATCGAGACCGCTAAATCCGTAGGACTCGTCCTCCCGTTCGTTTCTCATTATCAAATTTACACAAAGCCGCTCACTTTTTCCGGAGCCGCCACCGAAGTCGCGGCGACCGTTGGGTTTTCTCTAATGGGCGCCACGCGTGAACGTCTTCGCGAGCTTATCGTGAGCAGAGTAAAAGGTGTTCGCGTTGATTCGCAGGTTTTGGAGACGCTTTCTCGCGGCGCGGATTTCGGGGGCTTGGGATTGGATAAAGGGATGGCGGAAAAAACTCTCGTGGCAATGAAGGATATTCTGTCGCGAGCCACTGTGATATCCGAAGACGAATACGGATCGTGGCTGTCGAGGGAGGCGAGGGAAAAGACGAATGTAGAATATGGAATGTCGAATGTAGGAGGGAAGACGGAGGATGAGAAAGAGATCGAGTCGATTCAGGCGAAGATGCAGGTCGCGTCTACAAAATCCGCGACAGAGTTGGATTCGGCGCTTGAGGCGACGTTCGCGCGAGTCGCATATCGTCCGCCGTCAGAATATCTTACGAGTCGTCTACGAAACGCGATTTCCTCTCGACTGCGTGACGTTCGTAGCGCCGAAGAGTTGCGGCAGCTTTTTCGTCGAGACACCAAAGTTGGCGGACTCTCGCTTGATCAGGCGCAGTCAGAAGCTATCGCGAAAACCGTTGAAGAAAGTTACAAGGAGTTTCATGATCGTATCTCAACCGAGGAGAAGCAAAAGATAGATCGACAACTTTCGGATCAGCAACGAAAGATCGAAGAACGTCGGCGCCGTGAAGCCGAAGAGCATGCGAAGTGGTACGAAGAGCGCGTTCGACAAAGAAAAGACGAGGAAGCCAAACAAAAGACGACGACCGAAGAATTTCGACAGTCTTTTGCGCGAGTTCCCGTATCTCCATTGGAACATAAAGAGAGAAGGATCGAACTGGAGAAATACGGTGAACTTGTTCCTGCGCCAGCTTCACGCATGGTCCAGCCGTTCGACGGATCATTGTTGCAATCGCCGGTAAAAACCGAACGGCCGGGCGTTTCCGTATCAAAAGCCACCGTAGAGATTTCAAAGGTTGCGGTCACCGCACGGCCGTCCGTTGACGCAGTTAGGCACGCCGCGGAGCCGTCTTCGGCAGGCAGGGGCGCTAGTCCACAGCTTTACGGATTGATCGGAGAGCTGGGATCTCTTTCAATCGCTGAGTTTCGTCGCCTCGCCAAGTCTCCGGAAGACGCGGTGAAAAAAATAAGCCAGAAGATAGAGATTTTGGGGCAGGAATCATTTGAAAAGCGACTGGAAGGAATTCGGGCGTATCAGGCCAGCCCGTTTCAAGCGTCGTACGTGGCGCTGGTCGCGGAAAGTTTTCGTCAGGCAAGGCAGGTCGCGGAATTGGCCGAAGAAAAACGCGCCGCCGGAGGCGACGCTCTTTCGCCTGATGAAATCGCGGCTATCGTTTCATTCAATAGTACGCTACACTTTTGAGAACAAGTCTATAAAGTCTGTAAAGTTCATAAAGTCTATAAAGTAATCGAATTAATTAATGAAAAACTCTTTCCAATGACTTTACAGACTTTAAGGACTTGATGGACTTGATAGACTATTACCATCCATGCCTGAAAAATTTATAGTTCCACAATTCATCGACAAGGAAGATCAGATTCTCGGGCCGATCACGGTTCGGCAGTTTTTGATTTGTTTGGCGGCGGTACTCGTGATTTTTATCGAATATAAGATTTTTTCGTTCGGATACTTTGTTGCGATCGCTCTCGTAACCGCCGCGTTTGCCGCGACTTTTTCGTTCATGAAAGTGAACGGTCAGCCGTTCCACGTCTTCTTCGTCAACTTTCTTCAAACCAAAACTCGTCCGAAACTTCGCGTATGGGATAAGCGTCCGCTCGATGCGGAGCTTCGCGAATTGCTCAAACCGCTGGTGACTGTTGTGGTTCAACGTACGGTACGAAAAGAAGCGCCAAGCCGCAGTCGTTTGCGAGACTTATCGCTCACGGTTAATACCGGAGGAGTTTATAAGGCGGAGGAGGAATAGTATGAAGTCTATAAAGTTCATAAAGTCCGTAAAGTCTATAAAGTCCGTAAAGTCTATAAAGTTTGGAGTGGAATCGATTTTACGATTTTTGACTTTAAAGACTTTATAGACTTTATAGACTTTCGACTTTTCTATGTCTAAGAATAAAAATAAACTTGCAGCGGCAAAGCCAGGCGTTCCGGCGCAGCGGTATTTGGATATCGCGGAAATTAAGGAAGACGTGGTGGTGATGAAAGACGGAACAATTCGCGCCGTGCTGCTTGTGTCGAGCATCAACTTCGCGCTCAAATCCATGGACGAACAAAACGCGATCGTTCAAGCATACATGCAGTTCCTTAACGGGCTGGATTTTTCTATTCAAGTAGTAATCCAGTCGCGCCGCATGAACATCGACGACTATCTACTGAAGCTTCGTGATTCCGAAAAAGATCAGAAGAATGAATTGCTGCGTCGGCAGATCGGCGATTATCTCGACTATGTGAAGCAACTCGTTGACCTTGGAGAGATCATGCAGAAGAGGTTTTACGTTGTCGTGCCACTCAATCCGGCCACCGATCAGCAAAAGGGATTCTTCTCTCGTCTTGGAGAGATTCTTACTCCGTCGATCGCCATTAGAATCACCGATGAGAAGTTTCTGAAGAGCAAGGAACTTTTGATGTTGCGAGTCAATCAGATCATGTCCGGCCTGCAGTCCATGTCGCTGAACGCCGCCATGCTCGACACGCAGTCTCTCATAGAGTTGTACTACACGGTGTATAATCCTGAATTGTTCGAGTCCCAAAGGATGACGGATGTGTCAAAGTTACAGTTGGAAGGATAAGTCTATGAAGTCCATAAAGTCCATAAAGTCCATAAAGTCCATAAAGTCTTGGATGACTTTCGACTTTAAAGACTTTACGGACTTTCGACTCTCTTATGTCCATTGAAATAAGACCGAAAAAGGAATTTGAACCATCGTCAATAACCGCTGGTGGCGTTGGGATGGAAAAAATTCAGAGCGAGGGAGAAATCCAAAAGGAGCAGGCGGTGGAGACAATCGCGCTTGAAGAAGAGCGCGTTTATCGCCGCGGCGTTGCTTCCATCAAGGATCTCATCGCTCCGAGCGCCATGAAGATCGAGCCGAGCTTCGTCAAACTTGGCGACGTGTTGGTGCGCACGCTTTTTATCGTTACATATCCGCGATACGTCACCGTGGGCTGGGCGTCTCCTATCATCAACTTGAACGCGGTCATGGACGTGTCCATGTTCTTTTTTCCGATCAAGGCGGACGTGGTTCTCAAGCAATTAAAGAAAAAAGTAGGAGTTCTTGAGGCGCAGATTTCAACCGACGCCGAATCCGGAAAGCCGCGCGATCCTATCGCTGAAACCGCACTTCGCGACGTGGAGCAATTGCGCGACGACCTTACGCAGGGAATCGAGCACTTTTTTCAATTCGCTTTTTACGTAACTTTTTATTCCACGTCCGAAGAACAGCTCGAACGCCTTACGTCGACCGTGGAATCCACTTTCGGATCCATGTTGATTTATACGAAGCGGGCGTATTACCAGGCGGAACAAGGGTTTAACTCCACGCTTCCTGTTGGCAACGACGAACTCATGATTTCGTTCAACATGAGCACTTCGCCGATCGCGTCGTCGTTTCCATTCACGTCCGCAGAGCTTACGTCAGACAACGGAATTCTTTACGGAATCAACCGCCACAACAACTCTCTGATTTTGTTCGACCGTTTCTCGCTTCAGAACGCGAACGCCGTCATCTTCGCCACGTCTGGCGCGGGTAAATCCTACGCCGTCAAACTCGAGATTTTGCGCTCCATGATGCTTGGAACCGACGTGATCGTCATCGATCCGGAAATGGAATACAAGCACCTTTCCGACGCAGTTGGCGGCACTTACGTGAACATCTCTCTCGCATCTCAATCTAAAATTAACCCCTTCGATCTGCCACGTCCTTCCGGCGAGGCGGTATCAGTCGAAGATATAATCCGAAGCGCGGTCATCACCATCAAAGGACTTCTGCGTTTGATGCTCGGAAAAGTCACGGTGGCGGAAGATTCGGTTCTAGATCGCGCACTTCTCGAGACGTACGCGAAAAAAGATATAGTCCCTGGCGCGGATTTATCCGCAGTGGAACCGCCGGTTTTGCAGGATTTTCAAGACGTACTCGAGGGGATGGAGGGGACTGGAGATCTCGTCGTGCGGTTAAAGAAATACACGGAAGGAACGTTCTCCGGATTGCTCAACTCGCCGACCACGGTGAAAGTTGATAACCAGATGGTGATTTTTTCGGTGAGAGATCTCGAAGATGAATTGCGGCCCATGGCGATTTACACGATTGTCAACTTCATTTGGAACGCGGTGCGGTCCGAACGTAAAAAACGCATTCTCGTGATCGACGAGGCGTGGTGGCTTATGCAATCCGAAGATTCTGCGAAATTTATTTTCGCGCTCGTTAAGCGCTGCCGCAAATATTATCTAGGCGTTACGACTATCACGCAGGACGTGAACGATTTCCTTACCTCGCCTTACGGTCAGGCGATCGTAACCAATTCCGCAGTCCAGCTTTTGTTGAAGCAAAGCCCGGCTTCGATCGACCTTATCGCGCGCGTTTTTCTTCTCACGCAATCAGAAAAATATCTTTTGCTCGAATCAGGAAAAGGGGAGGGGATCTTTTTTGCCGGTCAAAAGCACGCCGCCATCCAGATCGTTGCTTCTTATACGGAAGATCAGATTGTTACGACAGACCCGAAGCAGTTGCTACAGATCGAACAGGCGAAAAAGGAGTTCAAGGAACAGCAGGAAGAAGAAAGTAAAGGAATAAAAGTTTAATAATATGGAAAAACGAAACAAACTCATTCTTCTTATCCTAGTCGCGTTGATTCTGTTGGCGATCGGGATTTGGATTCTACTCAAGCCGTTTTTGAGTACGCCGGAACAACCGCCGACCCTACCGACAGGAGTAATACCCAGCGGCGTTCAGCCGACAATCCCAACTGGTGGGAGCGTGCCCGTTGTCACTCCCCAAGACGTGAAAGAATTGGAAGATCTAGCGTCCGCGATCGTAGCGAGAATCGGTTCGGGTTCAAGCATGAACGGGTTCAAAGGATACGAAGACGTGCTCATAAACGCCACGCCGTCGTTTCAGCAAAAGTTAACGTCCGAGCAACAGGCGATGCAGAAAAAACATCCGGTTTCCGGTTCGGCTTTCGGAATGGTTACGCGAGTCGTTGCTGTAGATAGTAAATCAGCGGTTTCCGGCGCTGATGTGATGCCAATCATTCTTCAAGTTCAACAAGCGGAAGATGCCGGAAATCCGTCCGCGCCAACAAAGGTTTCATATAAGGAAGTAACCGTGATTTTTGAAAAGCAGACGGCTGGGGGATATTTGCTGGATGGTTTAAGTTGGAAGGAGGTTGAGTTGTAATTGTTTGTCGTCAATAAAAACGTCATTACGAGCCCAAGAAGTGGCGTGGTAATCATAACAACCGTCATTGCGAGGAGTAGCAACGACGCGGCAATCTAATAAGAGCAATCATTTTTCTTTGATTAGATTGCCACGTCGCGTGCTCGCTCCTCGCAATGACAAATCAGTTGTTACGCTCACTTTTAGACTCCATATTCCCTCCGCATTGCGTTGCGTGCAATAAGAATACGCGGACGGGTTGTTGGTTTTGCAAAGATTGTTTGGAGTTGATCGAGCTTATTCAGTTTGATCCGTGTTTTGCGTGCGGAAGTGTAAAGCGGGAACATGACTGTAAACGTGCTGGCGATGTCCAACTCACATCGCTCACGAGCATCGGCTATTATCACGATCCTCGTTTGCGCGCTCTCATCCGGTCGGTTAAGTACCGTTACGTCACGAAGCTCGCGCCATCGCTGGACGCGCTTATCAGAAGATACGCGGAAACGAGGCGTGACCCGTGGCCGTGGGCGGGGGAGTCGGCGATCTCGATTCAACCGGTGATCGGCTCACCCGAAAGGATTCGCGCGCGAGGATTTGATCAGGCCGCGATGGTTGGAGAATGCCTACGTCGCACAGTTGTTCCATGGGGAAAGGAATCCTCGCTCTTGTCTCGTTCGTCATCAATGAGCGCACAGGCGGATCTTGCGCCCGGAGTTTATAGAAAAGCGAACGTGAAAGACGCATTCCAAATCCGAAAAGACGTGGAGATTCCGGAAGCTGTACTTCTTACCGACGATGTTTTCACAACGGGAGCGACAATGCAGGAAGCCGCGCGTGTTCTTAGAGAAGCCGGAGTAAAACGAGTTTACGGTTTCACACTAGCGCTGGGTGCGTGAAGCTACTAGCATGCCGCGTCCGAATATCCTCCCCCTTACGAAGGGGGAGTTAGAGGGGGTCTGAACCCGGATCCTAGGAGGAGACCTCCCCTAACCCCTCCTTCGTAAGGAGGGGGACAAGAATTGCCAAAAATCGGAAAACTGTGTACTTTTTGCTTGCTTCCGGTCTTATAACGGAGAGGTGGCTGAGTGGTCTAAAGCAGCAGACTTGAAATCTGCCGTACGGGAAACCGTACCGTGAGTTCGAATCTCACCCTCTCCGCTCTGAGACTGGACCGTAGCCACAAGGTTACCGTGAGTTTGCCGACGTACCCCGTCGGCATCCCGATCGCTATATTGCAAAAAAGGCGTATCGGGGCGAATCTCACCCCCTCCGCCATGATGCGGGATCCCGACACGCATTCGACTAATTATCGCGTTGTCGGGAAAATCTGCCGCCCCGATATCATCGGCACCAGAGGCGGGGCTCGGCTTCGGCAAGGATTTTGAAGGGATTTTTGAAATCCAAAAACAATTTCTGCCCGCTCAAACGGAAGTTTGAACCAATTTTTTTTATTTGTTATAATAGATTTGCTCATCAAAATAAAGGTCGTTGATGATAATTAAATTTTTATGTTTAGAACAACAATATGAATAAAAGAAAAATTATCGGAGTCATTATCGTTATTTTAGGTCTCATTATGGTCGGGGGGAGTATGGGATCAGTGGGGCAGTACGGGGTCGCGGCACCCATATCCATGTCTTTAATTGTTATTTTGGGAGTAGCACTGATATTTTGGGATAAGATAAAAATGTGGTTGTCTTAATCTCGTTGATACAATGAAAATAATAATCGTGTTCTGAAGTGTTTGCTCGGGCGAAAATAATCTTATGAAAACATTTTTGATTTCAATTGTTGGAGTCATTGGCTTATTTGTCGTTGCGACTGCTGTGATGTTTGTGCTTAAAGCGTGTCCTCCCCAAGGGCCTTGGCCTGCGCCGCCGTGGTGCGAAGGCGGAGTACAAATGCCAAAAATTAACTTGTTGGGATTGCTATCAACTCCATCAACTAAACAATTCATCCCCTCAAAAGTGGATATCTACGGACGGGTTTTTTTTAAGGATCCAGAAGATTGGATCATGAATGGCAACATATTTGCTTTCGGTCCGATCGTGGGAACCAAAATTAAATGGGTACAAAAGTTGCAAAGTCATGGAGCAAAAGCTTTTTCAAATATCTCCACGTGGAACTCGCTTATGGCAAAAACGGTTGAAGAACTGCCGCTGGAATTGAAGGACTCGTATCTCAAAGGGTTCGATGGAAAACCGCTATATCAACAAGGAATTTTATTCCTGAATATCCTTGACCCGGCCTATCAGAATTATATAAAAAGAGCCATTGAAGTGGATATCAATGGCGGTACTGATGGCATTACCGTTGATGAACACCAGGGCACTATACAGGCTCTGTGGACAGGCGAAGGTCCATGCGATCAATATTCTTTGAATGGTTTTAGAGATTTTCTCAAAAACAAATACACTGAAGATAAGTTAAAAAGCAAAGGCGTGAATCAGATAGATAGTTTTAATTACTGCCAGTATATTATCAAAAATAATTACAAAGAGCAATATAAAAATGATCGGAACAAAGTTCCGTTTGTAAACGACTACATCCATTTCCTTTATTCGGCTTCCGACGCCGTCTTGCAAAACCTCATAAAGCATGCCCACCAGTATGCCAGCCAAAAAGGTAAAATCCTCGTTTTTGGCGCCAACTGGCAACCGCTTGATCGGCTGGATGAAGCCAAGCTCTATGACCAGTTGGATTTGTTCATCTTTGAACACGACTGGTTTCCACCGTGGAGAAATGACCCCGGTTATTACAAATTCCCAGCCGGGTCCCCGGTCAGTCCTGATATGAAATACGCGACAGGAAGAGGCAAAACTGCCGTCACTATGTACATTATCCAAGATGCCAAGGAGTTGACCTCGCAAGGCCAGTCCGCAGGAACTCAGCTGGTCAACCATCAGTTTGCTGAATCCTATGCCAACCGCGGCTATTATATGTATTCTGACCTTGAAGATTTCCTGGGTCTAACTTTCATGGCCGACCGAACCACGATGCTTCCTTATTATGCATTCATCCGTAAATACCCCGAAGCTTTAATGGATTTGAACCAGAAGAATAGTCTTGCTGTTGTCTTTCCGCCGCACATGAACACTGCAAATCCCAACCAAAAAGAATGGGCCCTTGCGGTATCCGCCGCGCTTTCAGAAGCCAACCTTCAGCACGATTTCATTGACCTGGAAAAAATCAATAATTATGAAATCATTGTTGCGAATGGGAATGCTTGGTCGGATGAGGAAGTGGATAAATTGCTCGCTTTTGTGAAGAATGGTGGGATTGTCATTGCTTATGATAATAGTTTTGCCAGTCTGGATGAAAATTACCAGAAAAAGTCCAGGTCGCAACTAAGCGGACTGAAAGCCAGTGGCACACACACGATAGGCAAGGGCAAATTCATTTTTTTCAACGAGGATATGGGCTGGCAACTTTGGGCTTATCAAAAACCCGCCGCAAAAGCAAAATTGGCGAATGCAGTTCAACAATTCACAAAAGCAGACATTGCCCCTAAAATGGTACAGGTAATTCCATACACCACCGGGGAACGGCTAATAGCGCATATTCTGAATTACGATTTCCGAAACCAAAAGTTTTCAGAAAAGAAAGATTTCCAAGTTCAGATTCATATTCCGGATGAGTTTTCAACCGATGGTAAGACCTTGAAAATCGTCTCCCCGGAATATGATGGCGAAAAGGTCGTTGAATTTCAACGGTCGGGAAATGTCATTTCCTTTACGGTACCAACCCTTCGTATTTGGGATATAGGGATTCTGGAATAAATATTTTCATCGGAAGTACGGAGAATAATTCCTTCCCCCCAACCCCCTTCTTTTTTGCCCGCCCGAACGAGTGGATTTCAGAATTCGTAGTCCGGATTTTCGTCAAAAAAAGTTCGGATTTTAACCAAAAGGCGCCGCCATGATGCGGGATCCCGACACGCATTCGGTTCTATATCGCGTTGTCGGGAAAACTGCAGTCCGCCTCAGGCGTGCCGTGAGTTTGACGAAGTACCCTTCGGCATCCCGATCGTCATATAATTAAATTGGCATACCGGGGCGAATCTCACCCTCTCCGTTTTGAGACTGGATGTGCTATACTTTCCTTATATGCCATACGGAAAGGAGCTTTTGGATGAAATAATCAAGGCGCAGGACAGTTTCGTGTGGGAGACTGCCGCTTGGGAAAAACGCGAACGCGGACCGCGGTGGTATTTTATTATGAGCGTGGTAGCACTCGCTTTTGTGGTATACGCAGTAGCTACGAACAACTTTCTTTTCGCGTTTTTGATTTTACTCTGCGCTATCATCCTCGTTCTCGCCGGACACGAAGATCCGCACGCGGCTCTTGTACAAATAGGACGTAACGGCATCGTTGTGGACGGGAAAATGTACGAATTTAAAGACCTGACAAATTTTTCCATCATCTATCATCCGCCGGAAACCAAACTGCTTTATATCGAAACGTCTAACGTAATAAAACCCCGCCTCCGCATTCCGCTCGACGAACAGAATCCGATCGAAATTCGCAATCATTTGAAAGACTTTTTGGACGAGAACACCGTCTTGCAAGAAGAGCATTTCTCTGATATCCTTGCGCGGCTATTGAAGATTTGAAATTGGAGATTTCGACTTTCTTTATCCTCCCCCTTTCCGCCTGAGGCGGATCTGCCTTAGGCATGAAGAGTAAGGGGGAGTTAGAGGGGGGTTACTCCCCGTATCTCAATGAGAGGTAATCGGACTCATTCGTGGCTATGGTGGAAGAATTTGAAATAACCATGCGGCCGTAGCTCAGCTGGATAGAGCGCTTCCCTGCGAAGGAAGAGGTCAGTCGTTCGAATCGACTCGGTCGCACCATATTCAAACACCCCGAATTATCGGGGTGTTTGTAGAAACAGATGGAATCAGGTACTATTTCGACGCGAAAAGAAAGAAAAAAGAATAGCACATGGAGAGGTACCCAAGAGGCTGAAGGGGGGAGATTGCTAATCTCCTAGTAGGCCAAAAGCCTAGCGAGGGTTCGAATCCCTCCCTCTCCGCCAGTTAGGAAATGAAGTCATTGGCTCGCCCGCTACGCGGGCTCGCCAGCCGTTTTTCGGGGAAATTTCAAGCCGTTTTGAATTCAGCATAAAGTTCGAGCCGACATTTTTGAGAAATGCGCGGATTTGCGTTTTGTCGCC